>Ga0209018_1003387_pt1 | contig 10176 bp, 6 predicted proteins | sample YNPBryBLVA2012_FD_185814 | JGI IMG/M metagenome (GOLD analysis project Ga0209018, IMG submission 185814) | Anoxygenic and chlorotrophic microbial mat microbial communities from Yellowstone National Park, USA - YNP Bryant BLVA 2012 (SPAdes)... ...
GCGAGCCGTACCCGCTGTTCTGGACCTGCCCGAACCTTGTTCAGGAGACCACACCGTAATCCTGGCGGCTGGAGGATGTGACTGCCATGCGGCGAAGACGCGAACGCATGTTACCCGCGGTGACCGTCGCACTTGCCGGTACCTGCTTCCAGATCGGCGGCTGCGACCTGCTCGGGACGGCCGCCGCAGCGCTCTCCTCGATCAACCCGTGCGGCACGCTGCTCGTCTGCGATCCGGCCGAGTACGAGTTCGTGCAGTCCGGGATCGACGGACCGGGGGCGCAGCCTGATCTCGATCCGTTCTGCACCTACCCGCCGTTCTGCTCGCTGGACGAAGACCCGATCTTCGGCGGGCTGAGCCTGTACGGCCCGTGACGCTGCCGCGGCCGTCGGCTGGCCGCCGTGGTGCTGCGCGCCGGGCGTCGGCGGCAGTTGCTGAACGAGCTGGAAATGGCCGAACGGATCATGCCCTGCGAGCCGAAGCATCTTCCGCTGGCCGGCGGGTTGCCCGCCGCGCCGGCGCTGATGGCGCTCAACGTTTTCCGCCCGCGCTAGCAACGTCGTCGCCTTCGGCCGCCTGCCTTCCGGTACCCGCTGCACCCGTTCCGATATAGAGTGGAGAGGGGACGGCCGGCGCCCGGCGGGCTGAGCGCCCGGCACCGTCTGTCCGGCCGTTGCCCTGCGCCGGCATGACACGACTGCCACGACACGAGTTCTGGCTTGCCATCGCGCTGCTGGCGCCGGGAGCCCTTTCGCCCGTCGTCCGGGCACAGAGTGGCGACAGTTCGCCGGCCACGTGGGCCGCCGCCACCCTCCCCGAAAGCAACGAAGCGCTGCTGCTCTCCAGCCGCATCGAGGAGGCCGCGCAGGCCGGCAACTACCGCCTGGCGATCGAGCTGGCTGAGCAATTGGCGCATCTGCCTGCCGGTCTCGTCGCCGAACCGGCCGGTCGCACGTACCAGCCGCCATGGCGACAGGCCTGGCGGCTGCTCGCCCAGCTCCCGCAGCCGGCAGTCGAGCTGTACCGGCAGCTTCACGACGCCGAGGTGAGCGCCCGGTTCCAGGCGGCTGCCCTCCAGGCCGATCTGAACGCCCTCCGGGAGCTGTTCCACAGCTACCGCCTGAGTTCGTTCTGGCCCGCGATCGGCGTCGAGCTGACCGCGCACCTGCTCGACGCAGGTGCGTACGGCGAAGCCATCGAAGTGCTGCGCGAGCTGCGCCGCGCCGGCGTGACGCCGCCGCCGGAACGCGACGCACAGCTTGCGGCGGCGCTGGCGGCCGCCGGCGCCGCGCGTTCGGCGGAGCAGGTGGTGACTGAGTTGCGTTCCGCCACGGAGTTGGCGACGCGGGCCGACTGGCACGCGCGGCTGGAGCAACTGGAGCGGTGGATCGCATGCAGGTCGGACGCCGGGTGGGCGGGCGCGGCTGGGGCACGCGGGACCGTGTTCGACCCCGCTATTGCAGCAGGGGCCGTCTGGCAGTGCGTGCTGGCAGCCGGCAACGCGCCCGAGGTGACCGACGAAGGACGCGACCTCGCCGAGGCGGTCGCCGCCCTGCGCCGCTTGCCGCTGCATCAGGCGGTGCTGGTCGACGGACCGGCGCCAGTGCTCATTGTGCGGTTGGGCGGGGGCCTGTGGGCGGTGGAGGCGGACACGCTGACGCTGTGCTGGGCGGTCAGCGAGCGGCCGGCCGCTGCGCCTCCCGACGTCGCGCAGCTCGCGGCCCGCGGAGCGGACGAGGTGCGAGCACTGCCCGCTACGGAACTCCTGCTCTCGAACCACCTGCGCCACGCGGTGGCAGTCGGCTCCGAAAGGGTCTACACGATCGAAGGTTTGAACCTGCTCGAGGCGCACCCGCTGGCACTGGCTCAGCCCGCACTGCGCGCGGCGCGGGACGCGCTGCGACGAAACGAGCTGGTGGCGCGCGACCTGGATTCGGGCCGCGTGGTCTGGCGCACCGCCGCGGACCCGACCCATCCGCTCTACGACGTGGCATTTCAGAACGTCCCGCTGCCGCTGGACAGCACGCTGGTTGCGCCGATCGTGCGCGGCGACGATTTGAACCTGGCGGTCATCGACCCCGCGGATGGACGTCTGCTGCGCGAGGTGCCGCTGGTCGGGCCGCCCGCCGCGTTCCCTGACCGCGGCGGCCGCTGTCTGCTGGTCGCCGACGAAACCACGCTTTACGTGTGCACCGGCAACGGCGTGATCGCCGCGCTGGCGCGCCCGGACCTGGCCTGGAAGTGGGCGGCCGTCTACCCCAGCACGCTGGCCGAGCAGCTCGGCCAGCTCTGGTGGCAGCCGCCGCGGCAGGGATGGGAAGCGAACATCGACCCGCCGGTGATCGCCGATGAGCTGCTGATCGTGGCGCCGGCGGACTGTCCGGATCTTCTGGCGCTGGACCGCTTCAGCGGGCGCGAGTGCTGGCGCCTCCCGCGGCGTGACTATCCCTTTCTGCTCGGCGCCGTCCGCGGGGGTTTGCTCGTCGCCGGCGGCGCGGTCGTCTGCCTGGACCTGAACGATCCGGCCGGCAGCCCGCCCCGCTGGCGCAGCGTGCCGCTGGAGATTACAGGCCGGCCCGCGGTTCGCCACGACCGCGTTTTCGTGCCGACGAACACGGGGATCGTCGTCCTCGACGCACGCAATGGCAAGCTGCTTGCCGACCAGACACGGTTGTCCGCCGACAGCGCCGCCCCCAGCGCAGCGACCGAGCGCGCGGCCAACCTGCTGGCGACGGACGATGCCCTGTTCAGCGTCTCCACAACACGCGTCGTCAAGTACCCGGACGTGGCACGCTCGCTGGCCCGGTACGCACCGGGGCCGGGCGGCAGCGACGACGACCGGCGCACTCTGGTGCGCGCGTGGCTTGAGGCGCTGGCAGGCCGCCACGAAGCAGCGCTGGCACATGTCGGACAGAAACACTTCGCCGAGCCCCGACTCAGCGCCGCCCGCGACGAACTGCTGAGATACGTCTGGCTGAACCTCGCTGCCCACGCCCCGGCCGGGGACAGGTTGAGCTGGCTGGGGCGCGCCGCTGCGCTGCCCGCACCGCCGGCTGTCGCCGGACGGCTGGCCCTCCTCGTTGGGCAGGCCCTGGAAGAGGCAGGGCGCTGGCCGGCGGCGGTGCGCCACTATGCCGGCCTGCTGGCCGCAGCGGATGGCGCCTGCGTCTCGGATAACGCCGACCCCGGTCGCCGCGCGGCGGTCTGGCTGCATGCTGCCGAGCGCATCCGGGTGCTGATCGCCGGCGCGGGGCACGAAGCGTGCCAGGAGCTGCTGTCGCAGACGCTTGATGCGTCTGCCGACACGGCCCGGGTCCTTCGCCTCCAGCGCCTGCGCATCGCGCTGGCCGGCGACCCGCTGGTCGCGACCGTCGACCACATGCTCAGTGCCGAGAAGCTCGCCCCCGAACTCAAGGTCCGCTACCTGCCTGAACCGGGTGCTTCGATCCTGCCCCCGGAAATCCAACGCCGGTTGCAGCTCGAGCTCTGGGACACCTGCGTGTCCCTCGGACGGCTGGCCGAGGCTGAGCTGCACCGCCGGGCCTGGGAAACGCAGCCCGAAGCGCCGGCCCCCGCGTCCTCGCCCCCGGCGCCGTTCGCGCCGCTGACGCCGGACGAGGAGCGCGAGCGCGTCGCCGCGATCGATCTGGCCTGCCGGAAACTGGGCCAGTCGGCAGGAGCGCCGTTTGGCGAGCAGGTGACGCGGCAATGGAAAATCGAACGGGCCGAACTCCTGCTGGACCAGCGCCGGCCGCTGACCGCATCGTATCCGTGGCTGCTCGTCGCCGATCTGGGACAGCGCCGCCTGGCGCTGATCAACGTCTACAAGCACCAGCACCCGCAGCGCCAGACTGTCGACGGGCTGACGGGGCCAGCCCCCGGCGCGGACGCGGCGGCCGAGAGCCAGCGCTTCGAATGGGCTGGCGGCCGGCCGGCGTCCTGGCCGATGGCAAGCGACGGCTACCTGGCCGCCGTCCCCGTATCCGGCGGCCTGGTCTGCGTGGGGCTGGGCCCGGAACGCTACGCCGGCTCCCGGCTGTGGGAGTTTCCCGTGCCGGAGTGGTCCGCCATTCCAGCGGATTTCGATCTGCGGACGGTCGCCGGCCCGCTCGGGGTGTATCTGGCGCCGCGCCGCGAGCGGATCGAACTGCTGGGCTGGTTCGACGGGAAGCTGTGGTGGCAGCGCGATCTGCCGGGCATCGCCGTCGCGCGTCTTCATCTCTGCGGCCAGCGACTGGTGGTCATCGGCGACGACCAGCGGGTCTGGGTGACCGACGCTACGTTTGCGCGCGAGCTGGTGCCCGTGCCGGTCGGCGCCGACGCGCCGCTGCGCAGCGACTGTGCCGACGACATGCTCGTCGTGTGGGGCATGCAGTCCGTCCGCGCCATCGACCTCGCAACGCTCCGCGAGCGCTGGCAGCGCCCCGCCGCTCCGATCGACGATACCGCCCTCGTAACCGGGCAGCCGTGGGTCGCGTTCCGCCCGCGCGGCCAGGGACGCTGGTACCTGCTGGATGTGCGCGACGGGCGACAGGTCTTCGACGCCCCGCTGGGAGACTGCGAGACCCTCACCGCCATCGTCGCCGACCGGCAGCGCCTGCTCGTTGCCGGCCGCGCGCCACCAGGCAGCCAGGAGGGTGAAGCGCGGGTGGCGCGTGTGGCGGCGCTGGACCAGCGTGGCGGGGGGCTGCTGTGGCAGCGTGACTTTTTGACGGGCGTGCCGGTGAACGCGACGCAACTGCTGGCGCACGCGGACATCGTTCCGATTCTGCTGGCGGACGCGGACGAACGGCGCTTGCCCGGCGACGCGTCTGACCTGCCGGCGATCGAACTGGTCAGCAAGCACGACGGGCGAACTTTGCAGCGCTTTTCCATCCGCGGCGACTACCGGCCGGCTGCGGAGGCCACCCGCGAAATGTGCATGCTCGTCACCCCGGCCAGGATCATCGTCCAGGTCGCCGGCAACCTGATCGCCTACGGCAATTCGCCGCTGCGCGGAGAACCGTGATGTTGCGGATCGCGTTCCTTCGTCTGCCCGCTGCCTCACGCCGGCTGCGCGCCCTGGCCTTCATCGCCGCCTCAGCCGGCGCCGTGCTGCCACAGGCGGCGGCGCTGGCCCAGTCCGGGCCGCCGCCGTCGCCGGAGGCGCGTCGTCCGCAGGGCGCTTTGTCGGCTGACCCGCCGGAGATCACGCCCGCGACGCGCGCCGCTATCGAGCGCGGCATCCGCTTTCTGGTGTCGACGCAGAACCGGGATGGAAGCTGGCGGACCAACGGCGCGACCGGGAGCTACCCGGTGGCCATGACGGCGCTGGCCGGCCTGGCGCTGCTGGCCAGTGGCAGTACGCCCACCGAGGGCCCCTGGGCACAGAACGTCAGCAGCGCCCTGACCTGCGTGCTCAAGAGCGCCAGGCGCGACGGGCTGATCGCCCGGCTCGAAGAGGAAAGCCACTGCATGCACGGGCACGGCTTTGCCATGCTGTTTCTGGCACAGTGCTACGGGATGGAGGAGGACCCGCGGCGGCAGGCGGAGATCCACCTCGTCCTGGGGCGCGCCGTGGAGCTCACCGCCCGCAGCCAGAGCGCCGCGGGCGGCTGGCTTTACACCCCGGATGCCGGCGGCGACGAAGGCTCGGTGACAGTGACGCAGGTGCAGGGCCTGCGCGCCTGCCGCAATGCCGGCATCGCGGTTCCCAAGCGCGTCATCGACAACGCGATGAAGTATCTGGAGCGCTCGACCAACCCGGACGGCGGCGTCCGCTATCAGGTGGCCGACACCGGCCCCAGCCGGCCGGCGCTGACGGCGGCGGCGGTGGCCTGTTACTTCAACGCCGGCCTGTACGACGACCCGCGGGCCCGGCGAGCGCTGGCGTTCGCCGAGCAGCAGCTCGCCCCGCAGGATGGCCGGGCCTCGCGCTACTTCGGCCATTACTTCTACGCCCACCTGTACATGGCCCAGGTCATGTACCTGGCCGGCGAGCAGCACTGGCAGACGTATTATCCCGCAATGCGGGAGATTCTCCTGGAGAAGCAGAACCCGCAGGACGGGTCGTGGGACGGCGACCACGTGGGTACGACCTACGGCACCGCCGTCGCGTTGATCATCCTTCAGTTGCCCTGCAAGAATCTGCCGATCGTGCAGCGCTAGTCGCACAGGGGTCAGGCATGTTGCGGAGCAGCGCCTTCGGTCCGCTATCCAGCGCCGCCCGCCAGACCCTTGCTGCTTGGCCAACCACCTGGGCGGACCGGGAAAACGCCTATGAACCAGGACACCGGCGAAATGAACACGGCGCAGACACCCCCAGTTCCGGTCGATGACGTGCAGGCCGTCGCCCGGCTGCATCAGGCCTACCGCGTCATCCGGTCCGAACTGGCCAAGGTGATCGTCGGTCAGCAGGAAGTCATCGACCTGCTGCTGATCGCCCTGTTCGCCCGCGGACACGTGATCCTCGAGGGCGTCCCCGGCCTGGCCAAAACCCTCATCGTCTCCAGCCTCGCGCACTGCCTGGGCCTGAAGTTCAACCGCATCCAGTTCATGCCCGACCTGATGCCCGCGGACATCACCGGCACCGAGGTGATCCAGGAAGACCGGCGGACCGGCAGCCGCTCGTTCCGCTTCCTCCCGGGCCCGCTGTTCGCCAACGTGCTGCTGGCCGACGAGATCAACCGCACCCCGCCCAAGACCCAGGCCGCCCTGCTGGAGGCGATGCAGGAACGAATGGTGACGGTGGGCGGCCAGCGCTACCCGCTCGAGCCGCCGTTCTTCGTCCTGGCGACGCAGAACCCCATCGAGCACGAAGGCACCTACCCGCTGCCCGAGGCCCAGCAGGACCGCTTCATGTTCAAGGTCTTCGTCAAGTACCCCAGCTACGCCGAGGAATACCAGATCGCCGAGCGCACCACCGCCGGCCCCCCACCAGAGCTGGCCGACGTCTTGCAGCGCGAGGAGATCCTCCAGCTTCAGGACCTCGTCCGCCGCGTCCCCGCCCCGCCCACCGTGATCCACTACGCCCTGGAGCTCGTCCGGCGCACACGCCCCACGGCCACCGTCCCGCCCGCCCCCGGCGACGGTCGCGGCCGCACCCCGCCCGCGCCGTGGCCGCAGGATGCGGCCACCACCGAGCTGATCGACCGGCTGGTGAGCTTCGGGGCCGGACCCCGGGCGGTCCAGTTCCTGCTGCTGGGCGGCAAGGCGCGCGCCGTGATGCAGGGACGCAGACACGTGGCCGTCGAGGACATCCGCGCCCTGGCCCACCCCGTGCTGCGCCACCGCATCCTGACCAACTACGCCGCCGAGACCGAGGGCTACAACCCGGACCGCATCATCGACCACCTGCTGGCCTCGCTCCCGGCTTACCCGCTCGACGAGTCCAAAGATGCCCACCTCGCGCAAGTGCTTGAGTCCTGAAATCCTCGCCCGGCTCGGCGGCCTGGAGCTGCGCGCCCGCGCCATCGCGGCCGGGACCGTGTCGGGCATGCACCGCAGCGCCTACCGCGGCTTCAGCGTCGAGTTCGCCGAGCACCGCCCGTACGTGCCCGGCGACGACATCCGCTACATGGACTGGCGCATCTTCGGCCGCGCCGACCGCCTCTATGTCAAGCAGTACGAGGAGGAAACCAACCTGCACTGCAATCTGCTGCTGGACGCCAGCCGGTCGATGGCCTACGGCGGACCGGCGGCCGGCGGGCAGAGCAAGTTCGACTACGCCGCCATGCTGGCCGCCAGCCTGGCGCATGTCATCATCAACCAGCAGGACGCGGCCGGCCTGCTGCTCTTCGACCACCAGATCCGCCGCACGCTGCCGCCGCGCTCCGGCCGCACGCAACTGGCCGACCTGGTGACGCTGCTGGAGCAGGCGGCGCCGGACGGGCAGACGGACGTCAAAATCCTGTTCCACCGCCTGGCCGACGAGCTCCGCCGGCGTTCGATGGTCATCCTCATCTCGGATCTGCTGGCACCCGCCGACGACATCGTCTCCGGCATCGAGCACCTGTGCTTCGCCGGACATGAGCTGATCGTCTTTCACGTGCTGGATGACCACGAGTGGCACTTCCCGTTCGTCGAGAACGTCCTGTTCGAGGGACTGGAAGACGACGCACGCCTGCTGGTCGACCCGCAGTCGCTCCGCGCCAGCTACCGCAATGCCGTCCGCCGCTTCGTCACGCGCGTCGCGCACGCCTGTCGCCGCCACCACGCCGACTATGTCGCCGTCAACACCCGCGAGCCGCTGGCCGGCGTGCTCTGCGGCTACCTGGCGCGCCGCGCCGCCGCCACGCGCGGCGGCAGAGGAGCGCGCCGGCGATGACGCACTGCGGGGCCGGCGCCGCGCCGGCCGCTCTGCTGGCCGTGGCGTTCGTCAACCCGGCGCTGCTCGGCGGGCTGGGGCTGGCGGCCCTGCCGGTCCTCGTGCACCTGCTTTCGCGCCGGCAGTTCCGCCGCATCGCCTGGGGCGCGACGCGGTTCCTGCTGGAGGCGGAGCGCGAGAACCGCCGGCGCGTGCGCTTCGAGCAATGGCTGCTGGTCGCCCTGCGCTGCCTGGCCATGCTGCTGCTGACGCTGCTGGTGGCGCGGCCGTTTGTCCAGCCCGGCCTGGTGGCCGCGCTGCTGGGCGGGCCCGGCCCGGTGCAGCGCATCATCATTCTGGACGACTCGGCCAGCGTCGGCTTCCGCAGCGGAACAACCACCGACATCTCCACGCTGCGCCAGGCCGCACGCAGGCTGCTCGCCTGGCTGCACACCGCCGCCGCCAGCGACCCGGTCACCGTGCGCCTCACCTCGCAGCCGGGCGAGCCGCTGATCGCCGCTCAACGACTGACCGATACGGCCCTCGAAGACCTGGCGGCCCGGCTCGACACGCTCGACGCCAGCAACCTCGCCGCCCGGCCCCAACCGCTGATCGACACCGTGGTCGGCGAGCTGGCGGCGGCGGGGCGCGGCGTCCGGGCGGACGTATACGTGCTCTCGGATTTCCAGCGCAGCGAGTGGTTGCCGTCCGACGTGCAGGGCGCGTCGGTCTTCGCTCCGCTGGCGCGCCTCGCCCCCGACGCCGTTCGCGTGGTGCTCATCGCGACCGGCACCGCGGCGCGCGAGAACATCGCCCTGCTCGACGTACAGCTCGAGCGCCCGCAGGTGGTGGCGGGCGTGCCGGCGGTGCTTGCCGCGACCATCGCGAACTACACCCGCCACGAGCTTGCCGAGCTGTTCCTGCAGGTCGAGGCAGCGGGGATGCCGCTCCCGCCCGTGCCCGTCAGAGCCATCGCGCCCGGCGCGACGCACACGGTACCCCTCGAGGTCACGTTTGCTGACGCCGGCTATCAGGAGCTGATCGTCAGCCTCCAGGCCGCCGATGGCCTGCCCGCCGACGACGTCCGCCGACTGACGGCGCCGGTCAAACCCGCACTGGCGGTGCTGGTGGTCAATGGCGCGCCGGCCACCGACGCGCTGCGCGATGAGGTCTACTTCCTGCGCAGTGCGCTGGCACCGGCCGGGCCGTTCGCCTCCGGCATTCGCGTGCAGGTAGCCGACCCCGAACAGCTCGAGGCTCTGGCGCTCGACCGCTTTGACTGCCTCGCACTGTGCAACGTTCCGCCCCCGCGCCCGGGCGCCATCGCGGCGCTCGAGCGCTTCGTGCAAGCCGGCGGCGGCCTGCTCATCTTCCTCGGCGACCAGGTCGGCGACCCGGATGGCTACAACCGCGTCCTCTACAGGCAGGCCGAAGGGCTGCTGCCGCTCCCGCTGGCCGAGCTGCATCGCAGCCCGGCAGGCGAGCCCGGCGTCGGCCTGGTACGGACCGGCGAGCATCCCGTGACGGCAATGCTTCCGGCCGGCGACGCCGCGCTTCCAGAATACGTGCGCTTCCGCACGTTCTACCGCTGCGCCGAGGACCCGTCGCGGCAGGGGGGAGCGCCGGCCTCCGGCTCCGCCCCGAGCGCGCCGCGGCAGACAAGCGGCGCGCCCGACACCGCTGCGGACGGGCATGATCACGCTGACGCCGACGGCAGTGGCGCCGGCGGCCCGTCTCAGCCGCGTCCGCCGCCCGTCGTGCTGGGCCGCTTCACCGACGTCCGGCAATGGGACTACCGCTAGGCGCCGCGCCCGGCCGGTCCGCCTCGCTCCGCAGCGCCGCGGGCTCAACCCACGTCGCCCAGCTCCAGCGCCTTGCCGTAACGGGCCAAC
>Ga0209018_1003389_pt1 | contig 10170 bp, 7 predicted proteins | sample YNPBryBLVA2012_FD_185814 | JGI IMG/M metagenome (GOLD analysis project Ga0209018, IMG submission 185814) | Anoxygenic and chlorotrophic microbial mat microbial communities from Yellowstone National Park, USA - YNP Bryant BLVA 2012 (SPAdes)... ...
ATCGAAGTACTCAAACGGGCAAGCCCAAATCGGGGAAAATGTTCCGTTTTTTTGAATGCTTTCACGAATCCAGGACAGCGCGAACCCTCTGAAGGAGCGCAGTTGGAGTGAATGGCTTCTGAAGAACCGTCGCTTCCTGGAGCGCCTGAACATCGGGGCGCGGCTCAACGACATACCCGCTCATAAAGAGCACCTTCATCTGCGGGATCAGAGCGGTCAGATAGTGTACCAGCGACTCACTGCTCATATGCGGAATAACGTGGTCACTCAAGAGCAGGTGGATCGGACGTTCACCGGCGAGCGTCAACGCTTCATGTCCGTCACCCGCTTCCAGAACGGTATACCCATGGGTGCGCAGCACCCGCGCTGTCAGCGTGCGCACCGCCGGATCATCCTCGACCAGCAGGATCGTTTCCGAGCCTTTGAGATCGATGTGCTCGCCAGTCTCCAGGGCGACTGTCTCTTCGGAGGGATAGGCGCGCGGCAGATAGATAATGACCGTTGTGCCGCATCCCGGTTCGCTCGTCAGTTCGATGGCGCCGCCGTGCTGGACGACAATCCCGTAGCAGGTCGCCAGACCAAGCCCGGTTCCCTCACCGGGCTTCTTCGTAGTAAAGAACGGCTCAAAGGCGCGCTGGCGCGTTTCTTCGTCCATGCCGACGCCGGTGTCACTGACCGTCAACCGGACGTACATACCCGGACTCAGCGAAGGATGGCGACTGTCGAACGCGTCGTCGATCACAACATTTTCGGTTGTAATCGTCAACACACCGCCATCAACCATTGCATCACGGGCGTTGATCGCCAGATTGACCAGCACCTGCTCGATCTGACCGGGATCGGCGCGCACAAGCCAGAGATCGGGGGCAAGACGGGTGCTCAGGGTGATATTCTCGCGGATCAGACGACGCAGGAGTTTCTGCATGTCAAGAATAAGCGTATTCAGATCGATGGAACGCGGCTCAAACCGTTGTCGATGCGCAAATGCCAGCAACTGACGGGTCAGCGCCGTTGCGCGCTCAGTGGCATGCTGGATTTCGATCAGTTCTCCGGTCGCCGGATGGTCATCGGGGATCAGTTGACGCGCCAGTTCGGTGCAACCGGCAATCACTGCCAGCATGTTGTTGAAATCGTGCGCAATGCCGCCCGACAGCCGACCGAGCGCATCCATTTTCTGAATCTGGAGCAAACGCTCTTCAAGTTCACGCCGCTCGGTAATATCGCGCCCCACGATAATCGCTGTCAATTGGTCTCCCTGCTCGACTGCCCTGACATTACATTCGATCCAGCGCCAGGCGCCGCTGGCATGACGATAGCGAAATGTCGCAGTGGCGCGGGTGCGCTGGAGCATGGTGCGCCAGAAATCATTGCTGGACGGAAGGTCATCGGGATGGATAAGGAAGAATGCATCGTGTCCGATCAATGCCTCTGCGGTATACCCCAGCAGCGCTGTGACCGAAGGGCTGATGTACTGGAAGCGATGCTGGTCGTCGAGAATGGCGATCAGATCAGACGTGTTTTCGGTAATGAGGCGGTAGCGCGCCTCGATTTCGCGCAACTCCTGTTCGGTGCGACGCTGCGCCTGGATCGCCCGCCACTGGCGGATGGCGCGCTGCGCCACACGGGGCAGATCGGCGAATGCGGCATCGCTCTTCACAATATAATCGAGCGCGCCGGAACGGATCGCTTCGACCGCCACCCGTTCATCGCCATACCCGGTCATCAGAATGACCGGCAGCGCACGGTTGAACGCGAGCAGTTCCAACCCTTCGCCATCGGGCAATCGCCAATCGCACACGATCAGATCGAAGTCTGACGAATCGCTGGAGAGCAGCGCGTATGCCTCCTGCAACGTATGCGCAACCGACAGATCGAACAAAGACTGCCAGGCATCGAAGGCGCGCTCGATCAGCGCAACATGCGACTCATCGTCTTCGATGAGGAGCAGACTGACACGTTCAGCTGCATCCACACCAGACTCCTCAGACGGCGGAGAGTTTGTTATGGGTCAACCAATACACGCCGACGTCATGCATAAGACTCCGAAACTCCTCAAAACCAAACGGCTTGACAAGGTAACTGTTGGCATGGGCATCGTAGGCGCGCGAAATGTCGCGATCCGCCGATGATGAGGTCAGAATGATCACAGGGATGTGGCGCAATTCTGCCGACTGCTTGATGCTGGTCAGCACTTCGAGACCATCGACGCGCGGCAGACGCAGATCGAGCAGGATCACATGGGGGCGGGGACTTTGATCGGGGTCGTTCCAGGTTCCGCGATGATACAGGTAATCGAGAGCGCTCTCACCATCGCTGATATGCACAATCTGCGGCGCACGCTGATGTTCGCCAAGTGTTCGCCGGATTAACTCGGCGTGGTCGTCGTTATCTTCCACCAGCAATACTCTGAGTGCGCTGTCGGTCATGACTCACCCCATGCTGCTGTGTATGGGTTGTGGGAAGCGAGAAAAAGAAGGTTGCGCCAGCGCCCCGCCCAGCCGACTCGACCCAGACACGCCCGCCATGCACTTCGATAATCCGCCGTACAATTGTCAAACCGACGCCTGTTCCTTCACTTCGAGGATCCAGCTTGTTGAACAAGCCAAAGATCTGATCGTAGAACCTTGGTTCAATGCCTATGCCATTGTCGCGCACGAAGAAGATTGCTTCGTTGCCTGCCACGGCGTGCACACCGATCTCGATCTCAGGCACAGTCTGATTATCGCAGAACTTAATCGCGTTATCAACCAGGTTCTGCACCACCTCCGCCAGACGCCGTCGATCGCCGTGAACGGGCGGCATATCCGGCGCAACCGTGATTCGTGCCCGTCGTTCTGCAATTCTCCCAGCGATCAGTTCAAGCGCTTCCTGGACAATGACGTTGAACGGCACAGTTTGCAGCTCAGCGCTGACCCGCCCGATGCGCGATAGTTCCAGCAGATCTTGCAGCAAATGCTCCATCCGGTGCGCCGCTGCACTGATGCGCCGGATGTCGCTCAATGCCCGATCACGGTCTCCGTTCCGAATGTCCTGCTCCAGATAGCCGAGGAACCCCTGAATGGTAATCAGGGGACTTTTCAGGTCGTGTGATACAGTGTAGGTGAAACGTTCAAGTTCGGCGTTCTTTTGCTCAAGTTCGGCGATCAGGCGCTCCCGTTCCGCTTCGACCTCCTTGCGCCGGGTGACATCGCGCATGCTGAGGATGGCGCCTTCAAAGTGCTGTTGCGCGTCGTAGAGCAGGCGAACTTCGGCTTCGAGCCAGATATCTGTTTTCTGATCAGTACGAAAACGATACTCAACCCGGATGGCAGCAGCGCCTGATTCTTTCGCTTCTTCGATGGCTGCTGCCACAGCAGGTGCATCGTCGGGGGACACAAGCGCGGATATGCGCTTCCCTGAACAATCTTCCGGTTCACATCCGAGGACGCGCCGCACCGAAGGGCTGACATACACAACATTGAGATGCGAATCCAGTTGCACAATCGCATCGCCCATATTCTCAGCAAGCATGCGCAGTTGCGCCTCGCTTGCCCGCAGATCCGCCTCTGCCTGACGCTGCGCAGTCACGTTGCGCGCCAGGACCATCGCATACTTTACCATACCACGGTCGTTGACCAGCGGAATGTAGTAGTATGCGTAGATGCGGTCGCCATACGGCAATTCTGCCGAAAAGCGCTGACCGCTCAGGACGGCGCGGATGCTGCCTTCAACCTGTTCCGCAAACGCGGATGGAACGACCTCATAGAGGGTGCGGCCCTCGACCTTCTCCTTGACATACCCGGTTGCAGCGAGTTCCGGTCCGTCGGCGAGCACGTAGCGCAGATCGTGGTCGAAGATCAGCACGGCGCTATCGGGCAGGTTGGCCGCCAGAATGCGATAGCGTTCCTCGGAGAGGCGCAACGCTTCCGTCTGTTGCACCAGCGCCTGTTGGTTGGCGCGAATGCGGGTGCGACTGCGCTCCAGACTCTCGCTCAGCAACCGTGACGTGAATGCCGTCACCCCCAGAATGAGCGCCAGATCGAACCAGTCGCCGAAATCGCCTTCATAGGGAGAACCGGTTAACCCACGCGCCTCGGCAGCCACGACTCCCGCAATCACCAGCAGCGTCGCCGCAACCAGCCCAATGAATGACCGCCGGTCAAGGAGCAGGCTGCCAATGACGATCACCGCAGCGTAGAGGCTCGTGACCGTATCGTGCGCACCGCGACCAATGAACTGCATCGAGGCGGTGAGCATGATGAGCGTCCCCAGGAGGACGACGATCGACAGACGCACCCGACGAATGTGCAGCAACAAAAAGGAGATGAACAAGACCCCGCCGCTCGCCAGCAGGGCGGTGACCGGCAGGTATCGCTGAAGCAATGCGTTAACGCCAGCGGCAACCAGCGCAATCGTTATGCATACGATGAGCAGCAGATGCTGCGTCTGTGCGATGCGCATCTGCTCCTCATCATCGAAGTGCGGCGGCTGTGCGAACCTGCGCAGGAAGTGAACCATTGTGCGACATACACCCATTGACCTGTATGCCACTATTGTACCTGAGACGGACAGGTTGCGGGGTGCAGGCGGCAGCGCATGCCACCCGTTGCTCACATGGAGCACCGTTTCCTTGTTCGCAGCGGCAGGTTCCAGATCGCATTACGCATACGCATGCGTCGCCGTACATCCATCACGGTTCGTTTGCAGGATTCTCTGTGTCCCCGGCGTCTCAGCGGTGCGTTTTTACAGTGAAGTCATTCATCTCTTCCCCCTGATACGCTATGACAACCCGTCGCCATGCACCCCTCCCAGAATCTCCGCCAGCCGCTGCACCTGCTCGACTGACACAAGCGCCAGGACCTCATCGCCGGTCTGGAGGACGGTATCGCCGCGCGGCAGAACCAGACCGCCAGACCGGAAGATTGCGACCACAACGCATTCCCCCGGCAAGCCTAATGCTGCTATCGTCCGCCCTGCCGCATGCGACCCGGCGGCGATCTTCTCCTCAACCAGCGAATAGCGCCCGCGCCGTAACTTGAGCAGGGTCATCATATCGCCAAGCGACATTTCTTCGAGAATCAGGTGCGCCATCAGATCCGCCTGACTGAGCGCAACATCGACGCCCATTTCGGCGGTGAACATCCATGCATTCTTCGGGTTGTTCACCCGCGCAATCGTGCGCGGAATGTTGAATTCAAAGCGCGCCAGACTGGTCGCCACCAGGTTGACTTCGTCATCGCCGGTGACTGCCGCTATCACATCTGCCTGACGGGCGCCGCATGCTTCCAGCATTGCCGGATCGCTGCCACTGCCCGCAACTATGACGTCGGGCGCAAGGGACTGTGCTAACCGGTCGCGCGCTGCAGCCTGCAGTTCGATCACACGCACCCGATGACCGCTGGCGAGAAGCAATTCTGCCAGATGTGCGCCAACCTTGCCGCCACCCACGATCAGCACAAACACAGGTCACACTCCTAACAGCGCCTTCAGGCGCCCGGTTGACGTTGTCAGCACCGCAATATGCACGAGATCGCCCGCCTGCAACCGCGTTTCCGGGGTCGGCAAAAAACAGCGTCCGCCCCGGCTCACCGCCACCGGGTGCACTTCACCCGGTACGGTCAGACTGGCAAGTGAGCGCCCAACCAGCGCTGGCGGCGTTTCGACATCGACGATATCGACCGATGATCCCAGGCTGACAATCGGCTCGAACCAGGAGTAACTGAGCAACTCGGTGATCCGGTGAACGCCCCATTCGGTCGTCGAAATCGTCAGCACCCCAAGACGGCGGTAAATCTCGGCTTTGCGCGGATCATAGAGCCGGGCGACAACCCGCGGTACAAGGAAGAACTGCCGTGCTGCCCGCGCAGTCACAACATTGGTTTCGTCGCTCGATGTTACCGCTGCCAGTCCATCGGCGCGGGTGATACCAGCATGCCGCAGAACCTCGCGATCAAAGCCATGCCCGGTGATGATGCGACCGCTAAACCGCTCACCCAGAGCCGCAAACGCGGTTGGATCACGGTCAATCACGGTCACATCGTGCCCACGCTGCGTGAGCGTCAATGCCAATCCTGCACCCATACGCCCGCATCCCACAATGATGATGCGCATACTGCACCTCCGACGTTTCACCGGCGCAACGACCGCTCACGCCGGGCGATCAACCATTTGCGCATCTCGTCCACCAGCAGCAATGCTGGCGCCCAGAGCGCCAGAAAGACCCAGTTGACCGGATCGAACGCAGCTGTGCCAATGATCTCCTGCAAGAACGGCACATATACAATCGCTACGATCAGGATCAGCTCAGTGGCAATGCCGATCCAGATCAACCGGTTGCCTGTCGGCGGCAAACGCAGGAACGACAGCCGTTCGCTCCGTTGTGCAAACAGATTCCCGATTTGCGTCGTCACCACTGCCGCCAGCGCCATCGCCGTCGCCGGGCGGTACAACGGTCCGCTCGATGGCAGATCGAGCCACTGCCCCCAATATCCGTTCGTCCAGTACTGGTAATAGAACGCCGACATCGCCGCCAGGCTCTGCACTGGTCCAAGCCAGAAATAGGCGCGGCGCAACATCGCACCGGTGACCACGTGCTCGTGCAGGCTGCGCGGCGGACGCTCCATCACGCCGGGTTCTGGCGGTTCGGCGCCCAAAGCCAGTGCCGGAACAATATCGGTTCCCAGATCAATCGACAGAATGTGCATCACATTCAGCGCAATCGGGATGCGCCCGCCACTGAAGGCAAACAGCACGAATGGAACCGCCTCGGGGGTATTGCTGGTGAAAATGTAGGTGGCGAACTTTTTGATGTTGGCATAGACTGCGCGCCCTTCTTCGACGGCGTTGACAATCGAGGCGAAGTTGTCGTCGGTCAGCACGATATCCGCCGCCTCACGGGCGACATCCGTGCCGGAGCGCCCCATAGCCACGCCAATATCCGCCTGTTTCAGCGCGGGAGCATCGTTGACGCCATCTCCCGTGACGGCGACGACATGCCCCTGAGCGCGCAGGGCATTGACCACGCGCAGTTTGTGTTCCGGCGCAACACGCGCGAAGATGACTTCACCCATCAACGCGTCGCGTAGCGCCGCTTCATCCATGCTGTCCAGTTCAGCGCCGGTGACAATCCGGGGTTGCGCCGCACGGATAATGCCAGTGCGCCGGGCGATGCTTTCTGCCGTCAGACCATAATCGCCAGTGACCATGATAATACGAATCCCGGCAGTATGGCAGGTCGCCACCGCTGATTCGACTTCGGGACGTGGCGGATCCATCATTGCGACCAGACCGAGGAATGTCAGGTCGCACTCGATATGATCGGCGTCACAGGGCATCGGGAGTGCGTTGAGCGTGCGTTGCGCCACCGCCAGCACGCGCAACCCTGCGCGCGCATACTGATCATTCGCTGCAAGAATCCGGGCACGCTGCGGATCGTCGAGCGGATGGACGACATCGCCTGCGGCAAAGGAAGAGCAGAGCGCCAGCGTCTCTTTTGGCGCACCCTTGACATAGACCACAAAACCGTCAGACTCGTGCGCTGCACCCGGTGTTTGCGTCCGATCGTGAATCACACTCATCCGCTTGCGACGTGAGTCGAACGGCAATTCGCGGATGCGCGGCATCCGTTGCGCCTCCGCCTGGTCATCGATCCCTGCCTTACGCGCCGCCACCAGCAGCGCCGCCTCGGTCGGATCACCGACAATACTCCAGCGATCATGGGATGCCCCATGCGCTGGCGTTGCATCTGGATCGGGCGGAATGAGACGGGCGTCATTGCAAAGGGCGGCAGCCAGCAGCAACCGGCGCATTTCGGGATCTTCGGCTGGTCGCTCCAACCGTGCGCCATGCTCGCTGAACGTTCCCTCTGGCGCGTATCCGACGCCGCTGACCGAAATGGAACGCCCGCCAACCCATATGTCGCGCACCGTCATCTCATTCTGGGTCAGCGTTCCTGTCTTGTCGGTACAGATGACCGTCGTGCAACCAAGCGTCTCGACAGCGGAGAGACGCTTGACCAGCGCGTTGCGTCGCGCCATGCGCTGCGTCCCCATCGCCAGTGCAAGCGTGACCGTCGGCAGCAATCCTTCAGGAACAAAGGCGACGATCATGCCAAGCGCGAAGATGAAGCCATTCGCCAGATCGATACCCGCAATAGCGACCGCCAGCACGAAAAAACATAACCCAACGCCAACGGCAATCGCGCTGACGGCGCGTGTCAGGCGCTCCATTTCGCGCTGCAACGGGCTGAGTTGATCACCGACACTTTGGGTCAGGCGGGCAATATCGCCGAATGCAGTGTGCATACCGGTGGCGAACACGACCGCCTCGCCCGTGCCCGCCACAACGCTTGTGCCGGCGAACACCAGGTTCGGCAACTCGACCCGTGAGAGACCTTCGCCACTGACAGGCTCAGCAGTCTTCCGCACCGGATGCGCTTCGCCGGTCAACGCCGACTGATCAACACGCAGTTCCGCCTCACGCACCAGGCGCGCATCTGCCGAAATATGGTCGCCCTCGGCGAGCAGCAGCACATCGCCGGGAACCAGGCGTTCCGCCAGGATACGCACCTCTTCGCCAGCCCGTCGTACCCGCGCATACGACGGCAACATCCGACGCAGCGCAGCCGTCGCCTGTTCGGCTTTGTACTCCTGCCAGAAACTGAACAGACCATTAATCAGGTTCACCAACCAGATAGCGATGCCCAGCGTCGGCATCTGAGCCGCAAACGCGATACCGCCGCCAATCCAGAGCAGCAGCGCCATCAGGTGGGTGAAGTTCGCCAGCAGGATGCGGATCAGTGGCGTGCGCGGCGGCTCACGCAAGACATTAGGACCGTAACGAGACAGACGGTTGGACGCCTCGGTGGAACTCAACCCCTGGGGATCAGAGCCGAGCGCTGCAAAGATCTGTTCAACCGGCAAACGGTGGAACTCCATCATCTATATCCGGTGTATCATTCGGAACGTGAAGCCCGCCATCGGCACAGGATGCACGTATCGTCGAAGTGTTCTCAATAGAAGCGGAGGATAGCGCCACGCTGCCCGCTCTGATGCCGGGGCGTCCTGTCCCGAAGCAATGTCGATCGTCCATAGCGAAAGTGTAGATTGATCAGGTGCAGCAGTGTGAAAGAGAACGATGACCGGGGAAGAAGATCCGGCTACCGCGGGATCATTTCCGGCACAGGGATGCAGAGAACAGTGATTGCAGGCGCGCCTGATGGCGCTCAGGGGAGCGGCGTCAGCGACGCCACCAGCAGCACCCGGCTCCCAACCGGCAGGTCATGACAGGCGTCGAGGCTGCGGGTATTCCACACGGCGCGCCAGAAATCGGCGTGGCGCCAGTTCGGCGTCGGGGTCAGGGTAATTTCGATCGTCTGCGGATACCCGAGGGTAGGATGATATTCGGCGCGCACCGAGAGAATATCGTCGCAGGCGCAGCCACGTGAGACGCATGTGCGACGCACCGTACCATGACGCTCAACGAGATCGAACAGGTCGCGCACGGCAACCGGCGGTTGCTCACACGGGCGCGTGGCGTAGCGCGTTTTGACGACGCGCTCAGAGCGCACCTCAACCTCCATCCGGCACCCGCGATCACGCAACCGCATCAGGTACGCATCGAACGGGCGACTGCTCCAGCGCGACCGGGCTTCCAGCAGGTCAGCATGATGCTTTGCCGGCTCGCGTTTGACGGCAAGTACGCTGGCAGCGCCGCACACGAATACGAGCAGCGTCAGGGTTGCAGGAAGAAACCAGATCTTACGGAGCGATAAGAACATGGGAGAATCATACCATAAGTCTGCTGCAAAAAGGTCGTCTTACTGCTGAGGAAGTGTGTTGCATGTCACATCTTGCTCGTGTGCAGCGCCATCCCGCAGGCATTATGGTCTTTGAGTAATTATTCCGCTCCAGCCCGCGCAGGCGGGCTTTGCATTCCATAGCCGAGGGCTTCATCCCCACGGCAAGGGCGCATACGGGGGCGCAGCGCACCTGATGGTCTTTGAAGAAATAATCCGTTCTCGCCCGCGCAGGCGGGCTTCGCCTCGCCTGGCCGAGGGCTTCAACCCCACGGCACGCGCGGGATAGCGGATTTATTTCTCAATCTCCATCAGCCCCACGGCACGAGGCGCATACCGGATTATAGCAGTTCTCACAGAGGTTGAACCTGGCGGACGAGGTTGAACACTCCCGG
>Ga0209018_1003390_pt1 | contig 10169 bp, 7 predicted proteins | sample YNPBryBLVA2012_FD_185814 | JGI IMG/M metagenome (GOLD analysis project Ga0209018, IMG submission 185814) | Anoxygenic and chlorotrophic microbial mat microbial communities from Yellowstone National Park, USA - YNP Bryant BLVA 2012 (SPAdes)... ...
CTCGGAGCAACTCCCACGCCCGGTCGCTCGCACACCCGAGTTACTCGGAGCAACTCCCACGCCCGGTCGCTCGCACACCCGAGTTACTCGGAGCAACTCACGCCGGTCCGTCGCACCCTGGAGCGTCTTGGGAAGGGTAGCGTGCCAGTGCGGCCATGTTCACACGATTCCAGTTGACGATTCTTTCGGTCGCTGGCATGGCGCAGCACATGTCCAACTACACACTCATTCAGGCCGCGCAGGGACTTCGCAACCTGCTCGAGGAGCGCGCCGCTGACCTTCGTAAGACCAAGGCCGGCAGGTTCCACGAGCCCGCACTCGTCGAGCTGCGCGCGGAGATCGACGCGCTCCCCGCCGCCCTCACGGCTTCCAAGCCCCTCGCGGAGGATCTGGACACGGCCGACGCGGCTCACGATGGCTATGGGGCCGCTATCTTCTACGCTACCGAGGTCGCGTTGCGTCTGCCCGACACGTCGGCAGAGGTTCGGGCCGCCGCGCTGCGCGTTCGCGACGCGTTCGTGCCCGCCCTGGCCGAGCTGCAAGACGCCTACGTGATGGAGGCGCACCGCGCCGCCGAGCGCCGTAGTCTGCTCCAGACGATGAGGGCGGACCTGGAGCTGTTTCCGGTGCGCAAAGGAGAGACGCTGTTGCAGGTTGCGGAGCGCTTCCTCGACGCCGGCGACAAGCTAAACGCGCTGCTGAGCCAGCGGGGCGACGTACCGAAGGCGGATCGCCGCAAGGCTGCGGTGCTTCGCTCGCGGGCCGTCGGGTTGCTCAACCGGCTGCGGGCGGACCTTCGTGAGGAGGTCGAGCGGACGCCATCGCTGCCTCGCGACCTGGAGCAGCGCGTGTTCGGGTATCTGGACACCCTGTCGGCGATGAAAAAGAAGCCCGGATCGGGCAAGCAAGAACCGGCCGCACCTCCGGCCGGTCCGACGGAAGGCGGGGAAAGCTGACCGACGGGCGAGGACGTCAGGCCCAGGCGCGTGGGCAGGACGTGGCGACGTCGTGTCAGCGATAGGCCCTTCGCATGTGCGACAGCGAGGAAATTGCCGGCGACCGCGTCTCGCCACGTACGCGCCAACACGCAAGCGTATGCCGGCGGCACCTGGACGGAGTCCGCTTCGAACGGCCAGCCTACTGCGGCGGCGTGTGCGCGTGCTCGGGGTCGTGCATGTGCGGCAGATCGCGACGTCCGCCAGCCGCCTTTCCATCCACGAAGCGAACCAGGGAGCCCTGTCCAGATGTCTTCGCGCGCGAGCGGTCGGAGGCATCGCCCGAGGCCGTCCACAAGGCCGATGCACGGGCGGTCGTGCCATCGAGCGAGATGGTGAGGCCGGCGCTGCCAGCCCCGCAAAGAACCGCGTCTTCGGCCTCGGACTTGCGTGACGACGCCGGCTCGTCCAGCGGCCGAATGCGACAGAACCGCGAGCCGTCGAGCGACGAAACCGCAGCGGCATCCCGGGACCATCGACCGATTGGACCCGGTCGGGCGCCCGCGGCCTCCTGGGAATCGGTTCCTGCCAGCGCGGCACCGCAGCACTTGCGGCGCTCAGCCCACGGTGTGGTTGATGCCGCAGAAGCTTGGGCTGTTCTTGGTGCAACCGCAGGCCGAGCACAAGACGTCGCGATGAACGCGAGTGTTCTTGAGTACGGTGAGAACCTCCTTGGAGGGCGTCCCCGCGGGCGCCGTATCGTCTGGGAAACGAATCTGCTTCGGACCATCGACCTGAGCCCCGCAGCATCGGCGGAAGGGACGCCTTGCAGAAGCGTCCGCCGTCAGGCCAATGGCGGCTTGAAGCGGTTGTTCGCTGGCTTCCGGGGGCGCCCCAATCCAAGGTGATTGGGGGGCTATGGTGACGCAACCACGGTTCAGATTTCGATGCGCCCTGCTGCCCGGTCACGAACCCTCGAGCACCCCTGCGGCTGGATCTTCGAGGCACAGCAGCTACACTGGTGCCACCATCCTGGAGGCAATCATGTCTCGCTTCGGCATAGAATGCGGCGCTAGATCAGGCACGACGAGGTTCGACTGCACGGCAGCCGCAGCGCCCGTGCTCGTGCTTGTCTCGATGATAGTCGCGTGCAGCGGAGCCCGGCCGGTTGCGCGTTCCACCGAGCTTCCGACAGACAAGCAAATGCGCTGCTCGATCTCGAAGAGTGCGAGCCGTCCGCTGATCGTGGAGTGGCCGTCGGCGGACAGGGCGACGCTCGAAGCCCGTATCCGCAAGGGCGTGGTCCCCGTACGCTATGCGGGTTGCGAGATGGAGGTCCTGGACCAATGTATCTTGTCGGGACGATACACGTACACCGCGCTCACCAAGCAACACGAGAGCCTGGTGGTGCGCGACGTCGATGATCTGTGGGCCAAGCTTCCGCTTGGGGCGGCTTCGCTGGAAGGCACGCTGAAGAGCGAAGGCGCGCTGAGCCTGGTGATGACGATGGTAGGACGCTACGAGTGGGCGGGAACGCCGCGGCGACGCGATCTGGAGGGCCATTGTGAACGGGCAACGCACGTGATCGCCGGCTTGGTGGTGGGTGCCTTCGAGTTCTACACGGGAACCGAGGAGAAGGCCTCCGCCGGGGGTGGTCTCACCGGGATGGGAGCAGGCGCTCGCCGACTGTCCGCCCGCCGAACCATCAACCAGGCTGGAGAGGAAAGCGCTTGCGAACAGGCTACCACCCAAGACGCCGAACCTCCTTCCGGCTGTGGAGCGATGTTGCGGGTCGAGGTGATCCCGATTGCAGACGCGACGGCAGACGATTCGAGCGTCGTGGCGAGTGCACGTCCAGCCGGTCCTCCGGCGCCGGCGCCGAAGGTGCGTCTGACTGTGTCGGGCGCGACGGTTCGCGACAACCACACGGGGCTGGTGTGGCAACGCACGGTGCCGAGCGTGACGATGGGCTACGCGGAAGCCAGGCAGTACTGTGCAGGTCTGCGCCGCTCCGAGATTTTGTCGCCACCTGGCACAGACGAACACCTGCCCGAGGCCACGCCGGCAACACCACCGCAACCACGGGTGTGGCGGCTGCCCACCCGTGAAGAACTGATCGCGTTTGCCGGCGCGGACCCGGCGATGCAAGGGGTGTTCTGGGCAGAAGCGTCACCGGCGCCTGACGAGTTCAGCAAGCCGGAACGCGATCGATGGGTCGTGCGTGGTAATCTGCTGGCCGGAGCGCCGAGGTCAAGGACTTCTGAGCTTCTCGCAGCCGTCGAGATGCCGGGCGGTGTGCCACGGTGGGTGCAGTCCGCCACCGACAAGCTCAGGGTACGCTGCGTGCGATAACGTTGCGCCGGCCTGCCCGCCGGACAGGCGTCGTCCTAGCGTGGTTCCCTCCCTCCCCCTCGCCGCGCCACCTGCTCTCGCAACGCCGGCGTCAGCTCCCGAAGCTGCCGGCCACGCATCCACCGCATCACCTGCTCCCCCAGCCCTTCCTGCTCGTCGACATTGTGGAAATCCCACGACGCAGTCAACTCCTGCTCGGCCCGTGTGGCATCCTTGCCGCACTCGTCCGGCCAGACTCGCGGCTTGTACGTATAGGGCGTGTAGTCCGGCGTCGACGTGAACAGGTCGAGCGGCAGCGCCGCGTTCTTGACGATGAGATTCGGATAGGGCTTGCCAAGAATATGCGCGAACAGCTTGTGCAGCGACGCCACGTCGGTCTGGGTCTTCGAAACGTAGCCCCTCTTGACCCACGGCGAAATGAACGCGATCGGCGTTCGGTGGTAATCCACATGGTCTCCACCCTGTTGCGGATCGTCCTCGGTGACGATGATCAGTGTGCTCGCCCACTGCGGGCTGTGCGAGACCGCGTCCACGAGCATCCCGGTGGCCTCGTCGTTCACGGCGCACATCGTTTCGGGCGACGGGTTCAGCGGCGATACGCCCAGCGTGTGGTCGTTCGGCAGGGTCATGTACACGAACGACCCGAGGTTGCAGGCGACACGCATGCGGGCCGCCACGTAGCAGGCTTTCTCGATGTCGTTGTAGGGGATGTTCTGGAAGGGGCCGCCAGGATACTTCCCATCCACAGGCGAATAGTCTTCCGGCACGCTCAACGGTACACCCACCACCTCACCCAGGATATCGTACCGGATACCGTGGTTTTGCAGCCAGTCGAAGAGCGACCCTTCCTCGGGCCTGCCCACGTCGCCGATACCACTCAAGGGCGCCCACCGTGCATCGTCGCCCCACGTCCTCTCGTCGTAGTCCGTCGTCCGACCGTAGGTTGTCCACGTGTGTCCCTGCACCGACTGCACCGCTACATTGAAGAAGTTGTCGCTCGTCGCGAACGTCCTCACCAACTCGCGAAAGTTCGGCCAGACCTTCTCCATGTCGGCCGAGGTCGCCTTCATCGTGAGGTTTGGGTCGCCATCGAGGCCGGGGATGTCTCCGAGCAAGGCGTCGAACGACTTGTTCTCCCGTACCACGAAGATGATGTGCTGAAGGACCGGTGACGGTCCCTGCGCGTTGGTCGCCGGTACAGGGAAGTCTGACTCGCCGGCCGGGCAACTCACGGTGGGCGCCCCCGTACGCTCGCCAATCTTCGTCGACCGATCGACCAACGCGGCCCCCTCGGCCAGGTCCGCCGCCGACGGGGCGGGGATGTGCTGCACGGCGCCCCGCATGTTCTCATGCCCGCTTCCCCCACCGATCGCGAACGGCTCCAAGTATGCCCCGATGCCCTCGCCGCGCATGCTCGCCACCGTCAGCGATCCATCGGGATGCGTGACCAGGCCTCCTGGCCACCACGCAGTCGGCAAACGCCCCACCGGCCGGAGCGAGGGAGGCGTGACGGACAGGTCCACGTCGTATGCAGCAATGGCGTTGATCCCCGACAGCGCGGCATACAGCCGTTTCGTACCAGGCTCGTAGGCAACCGCCGACACGTCCAGACCGCGCAGCCCGGGCTCCAACTCCACCGGCACCGAGGTCACCGTCCCCGTGGCCCTGTCCATCAACGACACCGTCTCGCCCAGGTCGTTCGCCACCGCCATCCAGCGCGCATCAAGGAACGCCAGCGCCTGCGGGTTCTTGTCGGTCTCGAACTTCCGCGCGACGATCGGCGCCGCCGGGTCGCTCACGTCGATCTCGAGCACCTGCCGCCCGCCCCATACCGTCAAGTACGCATAGCGCCCCGTCGGATCAGCCGGGTCGAACCATACCCCGAACGCCTCACGGAAGCCGATGTCGAGCTCCGCCAGCATCGTCCCGTATGCAGCATCCTTCGGGTCGATGTTGAAGACGACCACGCTCTTTTCGATGACCGAGCCCACCACCAGGATTGTGCCCGACGGATTCGCGGCCACGCACGCCGAATACCAGTCCGCTGGCCGTCCACTCACGTCCCTAGAAACAGGCATCGTGAGCCGCCCCGACTCATCGACCACAAGCCCACCCGTCGACGTATCCAGCGTCAGCTTCTCGATGACACCATAGGACGTCGGCGCGAACACGCGGTCAGGCGCCACGTACGCGATGCCGCTACCGAGGTTCTTCGATCCCGGGAAGCTCACGAACGCCGTCACCGCACCGTCGGCGCCGATCTTCGAGGTATCCACGACCCGCAAGGCATGGTCGTCGGTGCCCGTGTCAACCGTGATGACGTACGGTGTCTGCGGGACCGCGATGATCCCCGACGTGGTCCCTCCCCTCGCCTCCGGCTCCGAGAAGACCGTCAGCGTTCCGGCAGGGCGCGTCCTGTGCCCGTCGGGAAGGATCCGCGTGGCAGGGTCGTCCGGGTCTGGACCAGGCTTTTTGACGGCATCGCCGAACGGCTCGGTCGCTGAGCACTTGCCTGGTTGGGGCGTCGGGAAAGCCCCATCCCAGCTTTCGCAGGTGTCCAGGTGCGGAAGATTGCTCCAGGCCGCAAGCGAGGGACATGCGTACGGCGTGTCACGCTCGGTGCAGGCAGCGTTGCATGCATACGCGCAGGACTTGGGCACCTTGAGGTAGGCGTCGATGTCCGGCGGCTCCCCCGTACCGCCCGTACCTCCTGCACCACCGCCATCGCCTCCGCCGCCGTCCGACGAACCGCACCCCGCCGTCGTGGCGAAAGCGATGAGAACGGCACTGGTGCAGACAGCCCAACGACGGTGTTGCGACATGGTTCCCTCCAACGCGGCAGAGATCACAGCACAGAATACAGCAAGTCATCGCGCAGCCAACGACGGATGTCCCAGCCGCAGGCCGTGCAGATGAAGCAGTGCACCGGGTCGGCCGAAAGCAAGCAATGGGCAACACCACAACCGAGGAACGCGAGCGCGGAACAGGCTGCACGTGCGGCGCTTGCAAAGGTTTCGCATCCAACGTTCCCCTCCAGTCTGTTCGGGACCGAATCTCAGCGCTCGCCTACCGCGATCCCGATCTGTCGCCGAAGCTTGCCGTAGCGATCGCTCGTCGCGAAGGTCAGCAGGTCGTCCATCCATTCCTCGGCAAACGCAGGGCTGTCGAGCGAGAGCATGTCGAAGGCGGCCTTCAGGTCGTTGGCGAGCAGTAGCCCGGCGCGGGCGCAGGTCCGGTCGACGAAGCTAGCCCAGCGCTGCAGGTTCGTGCGCCCTCCTTCTTCCACGAAGCGAAGGAAGTAGCCACGGAGGTGATCGACGGTGGCAGGCTCGAGCACGGGCTCGATGGCCTTGGCGATGGGGCTGACGCGAGCCTTGACCGCGGCGGTGAGCGGCAGACCAGGATTGCCGATGCTCAAGGCGGCCAGCAGGATGTCCTCCAGGTCCGCAATCGACGGCATCAGCATGCGCACGAAGTGCTCTTCGCGGTAGTACGACAGATGCCGGCCTGCCAGGAAGGCCAGCTCCTGTGGCTTGCGACCGGACAAGCATGCACGACCGAGCCTGGAGACGGGCGGCAGCCCGGGAACCATCTCGACGGTGATGGGCAGGTCCGGCGCCGTGAAGAGCTGCGGGGCCATCATGCCCAGGATCGAGGCGGCCCACGAGAAGGCGCGGACGGCCTGGACCGTGGACCTGGCAGGGTCCTGCCGGGTGTTCGGGTCGAGGGTGGGCAGGAGCTTGTCACGCCGCAACGCCGACACACGGCCGAGCAGCACCGCAGGGGCGACGACCGCGAGGATGTCGCCGGGCAGGATCTCCTGTTCCCCATGGAAAAGAAGCCTTCTCCAGCCATCTCGTGTGAGGGCGGTGCCGGGCCGGATCAGCCCCGATGTCTTGTGCGTCTCGTAGCAGTCGCGCTCTTCCTGGTTCGCCGCGCCGAGAAAGGTCAACACGTGTGCGGTACACCACTTCCGATCCAGGTCGCCCGTCTTGGCCGACACCCGGAACAGCGCGTGGAGGCTCTCGACATCGCGAGGGTCGTGCCGCAACCGTCGCTGCAGCTCGACCGGATCGTCGTCGGGTACCGCTCGCGCAGACTGAAGGTCCGACAGATCGATCTCGACAGGCACGTGGGCGCGCGCTTCCGCCAGCTCGTACTCGAGCTCCTGGATACGGGCCTCGAGGGACTTGATTCGACGCTCCAGGGCGAGGGTGCGCTGGTCGGTGGCAGGCTCGAGGGGCACGAGCGAGGCACGGGGGGCGTCGTCGACGCCCGCTTCGGTGATGGTGACCTCGCGGATCCGTACCTGGTGGCGCGCCTCGTACGCTGCCTGCAGCGCTTCTTCGAGCTTTCGCAGGCGGCTCCGATCGAGCCCGAGCGTGTCCGCGGCCTTGTCGAGTCGCGCACGCTCCTGAGGCGTGATCACCCCGTCTTCGATTACCTCGGCGAACAACGCCTCGTAGTACGCCTCGAACTTGCCGAGCTTGACGTTGCCGGACAGCTCGCCTGCCTCGAACGTCGCATCGTGTTGGAAGGTGAACTCCTGGTCGCTCATGAACAAGATCTCTCCGCTAGACCCCGCACCATGGGACCGCTCGCCATCAGCGCCGTCAAGTCCGTTGTGGAGCGACCGCCTTTGCATGGCTCGTAAGCCTTCGAGGCGGGCAGCGCGCTAGCCGTCGCAGCGGGCGAATAGCTCAAACATGGCGCCGTTGAAGAGCGCAGGCGCCTCCAGGTTCGCCAGGTGCCCCGCGCCGGGCGCCAGCACGAAGCTCGCGCCGGGGATCTGCGACGCCATCTCCTGCATGACCGGCGGCGGTGTGATCGCGTCGAGCTCGCCGCAAACGAACGTCGCGGGCACACGGATGCGACCCAGCAGCGCCGAGGAATCCGGACGATCGCGCAGCACGCGCAGGGCCGCCGCCACGGCCACGGGATCCTGCTCCAAAATCATCTTGCGCACGTTCAGCTTCACCGCGTCGTCACATCCCGGCGCCACGAGCACCGGGATCATCTCGTCGACCAGGAACGCCACACCGTCGCGCTGCACCCTCGCGATGCGCTCGTCGCGTCCCCGGCGTGCCTCCGGCGTGTCCGGCGAGGCCTTGGTGTCCGCCAACAGCAGCCCCGCCACCCGCTCCGGCGCAAGCCTCATCATCGCCCATGCGATGTAGCCGCCCATCGACAGGCCCACCACGATCGCCTTCGGCGTCGAGGACCGATCCATCAGATCGATGAGATCGCGCGCGTGGCCATCGACGGACTGGGGGAGCACGCCCTGCTTGCTCTTGCCGAAGCCGCGCAGATCAGGCGCAAGGACACGCCGGCTGGAGCCGATCGCGTCGAGCTGTGGGCCCCACATGCGCGAGTCGAGCGGAAAGGCGTGGATGAACAGGACCGGCAGGTTCGGCATGGCGGCACTCCATCGTACGGTATTCGATCACTTGGTGAATAGGACGGCGCACGGGCGCCGGGTCAGAACTGTGCGAGCAGGCGCGGGTCGTTTTCGAAAAGGAGGCGAATGTCCGGGATGCCATAGCGAAGCATGGCCACGCGCTCGATCCCCAGGCCGAACGCGAAGCCGGTGTAGCGCTCCGGGTCGATGCCGCAGTTCTCGAAGACGGCCGGGTGGATCATGCCGCAGCCGAGAATCTCGATCCAACCGGTGCCCTTGCAGACGCGGCACCCGGTGCGCGTTCCGTCGGGCTGGACGCAGAATACGCATCCGATGTCGACCTCGGCGCCGGGCTCGACGAAGGGGAAATAGCTGGGGCGAAAGCGCACGGGCACGTTTGCGCCGTAGAGGCGCTGAGCGAACGCCGTAAGGACGCCCTTGAGGTGGGCGAAGCTGACGTTCTCGTCGACCATGAACCCTTCAATCTGGTGAAACATCGGCGAGTGCGTGATGTCGTCGTCGCGGCGATACACCGGGCCGCCACTGACCACGGCCAGCGGCGGGGTTCGCCCGCTCATCTCGCGGATCTGCACGTTGCTGGTGTGCGTGCGCAGCAACACCCCTGGACCAACCCAGAAGCTGTCCTGCATGTCGGTAGCCGGGTGGTCGGGAGGAAAGGCAAGCTTGGTGAAGTTGTTCTGTTCGAGCTCGACCTCGGGGCCCTCGGCGACGACGAACCCGAGGTCCTTGAAGATCGCCAGGATGTCGTCGCGCGCTTGCATCAGGGGGTGGACATGCCCGCGGCGGGTAGGGACACGGGGCGGGAGCGACATGTCGAACACGCGCTCGTGCAGCTCCCTGTCGCGACGAGCCCGCTCGATGCGAGCCAGACCGGCCTGGAACGCTTTCTCCACCTCGCTCTTCAGATCGTTGACGAGCGCTCCCATGGCCTTGCGCTGGTCGGGCGGGACGGTCCCGAGGCGCTTGAGCAGCGCGGTAACCTCGCCCTTCTTGCCAAGCAACCTGGCGTTGGCGTCGCGAAGCTGCTGCTCGGTCGCGCACTGGTCGAACGCGGCTGGGTACGCGGCCCGAATGGTAGCGATGGTCTGCTCGAAGTCTTGTCGTGCGTCGGTCATGCCGCTGCTCTTGTCGCGCGTCGGCGGACGAAGTGCAAGCGGTTGTGGAGGCAGGAGGCGCGATGGACGACGCTCAGCCGAGCGCGGTCTTGACGACGGCGGTGCGGCCAGAACGTGGGCGAACGGCGGCGTGGTCGCGAGGGGCGACCTCGCAGCTCCAGGGGCGAGCTCGCAGTTCCGTGGGCGACCTCGCAGCTCCAGGGGCGACGTCGCAGCTCCAGGGGCGACGTCGCAGCTCCAGGGGCGACCTCGCAGCTCCAGGGGCGACGGTGGCGGACGCCACTTGGCGTGCGAACGTCTTGCGTTGTCGAATCGAATGGCTTCGGCCGTTCGCGACAGAGGTCTTGA
>Ga0209018_1003393_pt1 | contig 10162 bp, 10 predicted proteins | sample YNPBryBLVA2012_FD_185814 | JGI IMG/M metagenome (GOLD analysis project Ga0209018, IMG submission 185814) | Anoxygenic and chlorotrophic microbial mat microbial communities from Yellowstone National Park, USA - YNP Bryant BLVA 2012 (SPAdes)... ...
TTTGCCGAGTTCCTCGACACCGTCAATCCGTTTTGAGGAGGCTTGATGTCATGAGCTCGCGCTGCGGAAAATGGATCCTCGCCGGCTTGCTGGGCGTGGCGTCGATGGCCGGCGGGCAGGACGCACGGGCGGACCGCGTCGGGGATCTGTGCGACGTGGTCGGCGTGCGCGACAACCAGCTCATCGGCTACGGGGTCGTCTCGGGCTTGAACGGCACGGGGGACGACGTGTCCGCGCCGTTCGCGACGCAGTCCTTGCTGGCGTTCATGAAGCGGATGGGCGTGCACATCGACGCTGCGCAGTTTCGGCTTCGCAATGTGGCTGCGGTGGTGGTGACGGCGACGCTGCCACCGTTTGCGCGGTCCGGCGGACGCATCGATGTGACCATCTCGTCGATCGGAAATGCGAAGTCGCTCGAGGGGGGCGTGCTGCTGGAGACGAGGCTCTATGGTGCGGACCAGCATGTGTACGCTGTCGCGCAGGGGCCGGTCGTGGTCGGTGGATACGGGGCGAAAGGCGCAAGCGGGAGCAGCGTCCAGCGCAACATCACGACCACGGCCCGGGTTCCCGCCGGCGCGCTCGTCGAGCGTACGGTACCCATGCGGATGGCGGACCGCGGCGTCGTGACGCTTTCGCTGCGGGAGCCCGACTTCACCACGGCAATGCGGGTCTCCCAGGCGATCAATGCCGCGATTGGTGAGGGTGCGGCGTCGCCGGTCGACGGTGGGGCGGTGGCGGTCACGGCGCCAGCCCGGTTTCGCGGCCGGCCCGTGGACCTGATCGCCGCGCTGCAGGACATTGAGGTCAGCCCTGCCCAGCCCGCCCGCGTCGTCATCAACGAGCGCACCGGTACGATCATCGCTGGCGGCGACGTCCGCATCGCGCCGGTGGCGATTGCACACGGCGGTCTGACGATCGTCATCCGCGAGCAGTCCGAGGTGGTTCAGCCCAATCCGCTTGCCCAGGGCGAGACGGCGAAGGTTGCGCAATCCGACGTGGAGGCCAGACCCGATGCGGAGGGACCGACGGTGACCTACCTGCGGGGAGCGGCATCGCTCGCCGACGTGGCCGAGGCGTTGTCGGCGCTCGGGGTAACCCCGCGGGATCTGGCGAGCATACTGCAGGCGATGCGCACGGCAGGTGCGCTTCGGGCGAGGGTGGAGGTCCAATGAAGCCGGTCGCAGCGCAGATGCGATCGCACCTGCGAGCGCCGCCTACCGAGGCCGGTCCAGCCAGGATCCGGGACGCGGCGCGCCAATTCGAGGGCATTTTGCTGCGCCAGATGCTCAGCGAGATGCAGAAGACCACGGGCATCGGTGGTGCCCATGCTGCCGGGGGACAGCTCTACGCATCGTTGGTGACCGAGGCCTTGGCCGACGCGGTGCTCCGGGCCGGCGGTCTGGGTCTGACCGAGCGCATCGCACAGGCGCTGGACGGCTCTGGTCAGCATCGGGGCGAGAACGTTGCAGGGGGGAAAAAAGCTCCTCAAGATCCTGCGGCACCGGCCGTTCATCCTCGTCGGAGCGTACCCTCGACCGGTACGTTCCCCGTTTCATCACGACTTGACGAGACCGGGCAGGAACCGTCCTTCGCCCGTCTCAGCTCCGGGATCTTGTCCGAGGTCGCCGGAGATGACGACGATCCGCTGGACGGCGCCGATCTTGCTTTGTGACCAGGTGGTGAGCCATGCTGTACCAGAAACCGAATCATGACAACCTGGATACGGACAGACCGTCGACGCGGTGTGCGCGTGGACCGAGCCCTGCGCAACAGCGCGGGAGGATCCGATGAGAATCAATAACCACGCATTGGAGGCATTCTCCCAGCATTCTGTTGCCCGCACCTCCCAGACCAGGCCGGCGGAGCCGTCGTCCGCGGCCAAGGTGCAGAGCACGGGGTCGTCGGAAGCCGCGACGGTATCGATCTCCGACGAGGCGCGTCAGCTCGCGATGGCCGGGCAGACGGCCGCGGAGTCTGCGGACAAGGTTGCGGCGCTCAAAGAAGCGATCGAACGGGGCACGTTCCAGGTCGACACGCGGCTCGTTGCGCGGCGCATGCTCGACCACATCGCGTGACCGACAGGCACGCGCCTTGCGAGGGAGAGGGAAGCCATGACCCCTCCAGTCCCTGCTCCCCAACGCAATCTCGCAAAGGTCATTGACGAGCTGCTGCACGTGCTGCACGAAGAGCGGACAGCGCTTCGAGCGCTGGATTCCGGCCGCGTGGAGCAGGCCACGACCCGAAAGCTCGATCTTGCCGGCCGGATGATCGAGCTGGCTGCAGCCGGCCCTCTCGATCAGGATGACACCGATCGGATTCTGCGCGTCCAGCAAGAGCTGAGGGTCAATCACCTGCTGCTGGCACATGCGAGGAACTGTCTGCGTGAGGTCATCCGGGCGGCGACCGGGGCGCCTTCGGAGCCGTATGCAAATCCCGGCAGCTCGGCAGCGCCGTCCGGCGGCCACGGCGTGCGCATCGACGTGCGGGGGTGATCCATGGCAGGTCTCAACGGGTTGCTTGGGATTGCTCGCGACGCCCTGATGGCTCAGGCCTACGGGCTGGGCGTCACCAGCCAGAACGTATCGAACGCCAACACACCCGGGTACGCACGACGCCAGGCGCTGCTGGAGACCTGGGGCACGCGCCCGCCGGCGCAGGGGTCGGTGCACATCGCGGGAACAAGGCGGGTGGTGGATCGGATTGTCGATCGGCGGCTGAACGAGGCGGTCGGTTTCGCGTTTTCATCCAGCGAACGAAACGAGGCGCTGGAACGCATCGAATCGCTCTTCCTGGACGCCGGCGGCACCGGGTTGGGCTCGTCGGTCCAGGCTCTGTTTTCGTCGTTTACGGCGTTGTCGGCGTCGCCTGCCGACATGACCGTACGGGGTCAGGTTCTGGCCGGTGCCGACGAGCTGGCGAGACGGGTGCGTCAGACCGCTGACGGCATTCTGAGCGCCCAGCAGGACATGCTTGGAAAAGCGCGGACCGTGGCGGGGGAAGTCACCGATCTGGCTGCCAAGATTGCGTCGCTGAACAAGGAGATAGCGGCTGCGGAAGCGACCGGCGAGCCCGCGCTGGACCTTCGGGACCAGCAGGAGAGCCTGGCGCGCGAGCTGTCCCAACGAATCGACGTCTCCTCGTTCTACGACAAATCGGGGGCCATGGTGATTCTGTCCGCGGGGGTGGCCCTGGTCGAAGGGAGCCATGCTGCGAGGTTGAGCGTGACGACGACGGCGACCGGGGGAATGGCGGTGACGGTGCAGCGGTCCGGCGGTGCAGAAGTGGACGTCACAAGCAAGTTGGAGGGGGGAACGCTGGCGGGGCTCAAGCAGGCTCGCGACGTGGACGCAGCGGCGGCGCTCGAGAAACTCGATCAGCTAGCCTACGACCTGGCGACGGCGGTCAATCAACAGTTCGAGGCGGGGTATGGGTTGGACGGGCAGACAGGCCGCGTGCTGTTCACGGTGACGGCGCCGCCTGGAACGGCGGCGGCGTTGTCGTTGAGCGCGGTGATGAACGGGCACCCGGAGCGCGTGGCGGCCGCGTCGAGCGTGACGTCGATCCCCGGGGGGTCGGACAACGCGGTAGCGTTGGCGCAGCTTGCGAACGCAGCGATCTGCACAGGCGGAACCAGGACACCGGCGGAGGCGTACTCGGACCTCGCGGGGCACGTCGCGACCACGAAGGCAGCGGCCGGTCGCGACGCGGAGGTGCGGGGTGCGATGCAGGATCAGATCAACTCCATGCGGGAGTCGGTGAGCGGGGTTTCGCTCGACGAGGAGATGGTATCGCTGAGCACGTTCCAGCGAGCCTACGAGGCGGCGGGGAAGATTCTTCAGACGGTGGATCAGCTCCTCGCGGAGCTGATCAGCAAGGTGTGAGTCCCGTGCGCGGGGCACCTGAATTGCAACGTGGGACTGCCGTGAACCCGCGGGGTCCCCATGCGAGTTTCGGATAACCATACAGTCTCCCAGGTTGCCGCGCAGATTCAGCGCGCTCAGCGGCGTCTCGTTCAAGCGCACCGAGAGGCCAGCTCAGGCAGCCGGATCGACAGACCGTCCGCAGACCCCGTATCATCGGCTGCATTCACCCGCATCCAGCAAGGGCTCGATGCCAACGGCGGCTATCGGACGGCCATCCGGATGGTTCAGGGCAACGTCGAGATGGCGGAATCCACGCTAGCGACCGCTGGCGAGTTGATGAGCCGTGCCCGGGAGATTGCGTTGCAGGGCGCCAACGGATCGATGGACGCGGCAGGACGGCAGGCGCAGGCGCAGGAGGTCAAGCAGATCCGCGACCAGCTCCTCGCCCTGGCGAACCAGAGGGGGAGCGACGGATACCTCTTCGGGGGGACTGCGACGCAAACTCCGCCGTTCGATCAGGCGGGCACGTTCGTGGGCAACGACGACGACCGGGTCGTGCAGATCGGGCCGCGCGACTCGATGGTGGTGAGCGTGAGTGGCGCGCGGGCATTCACGGCCGCGGGCGGTCGCGACGTGTTCGCCGACCTCGAGGCGTTGCAGACGGCGCTGAGCGCCGACTCCCAGAGCGACGTGGCGGCGACCGTCAACGCGCTGGACGCGTGCCAGCGTCAGATTCTTGCCGCCCGGATCGATGCGGGGGTGAAGATGAATCGCCTGAGCATCGCGGACACGGCGCTCGGCGAGGTGGAGCTGGCGTTGAGCAGCCAGCGTCACGATGTCGCCGATGCCGATCCGGCCGCCGCGTACAGTCGTCTGGTCGACGCCCAGAGCAGCCTCGAGCAGGCGATCGCCGCGTCCAAGACGTTGCTCGGCACGATCGGAAAGGCGTGGCTCTGACGCATCGCGACGGACCGAGGGAGGAGCTCGATTCCCATGTTGATGATTTCACGTCGGGTCGGAGAGCGCATCGTCATCGATGGAGACATCGAGGTCGTGGTGACGGAGATCCGGCGCCGGAGCGTACGAATCGGGGTGACCGGCGGGGAAGGCAAGATGATCGTGCGCGGTGAGGTGCACGACGCCATTGTGGCGGCGAACCAGCGGGCAGCGGCTTCCACCGTCGACGAGTCTGCGCTCGAACGACTGCTCGACGACGCGACCCAGGCTGAGGCGGGGGGATCCATCGGGCCGGAGGCGCCATGAGCACACCGATCGAGTGGCAGCAGGCGGCCGAGGCGCTCGCGCAAGACGTCTTTCATGCGAATCTGCGCATGATAGCCCTGGGCACCCGGAGCCGGCAGAAGGTGCAGGCATCGCTGCCGGCGGGGGAGCCGATTCTCCTGGCGGACGGGAGCCTGGCCCTGAGCCTCGGCGGCCGGATCCTGGGCGCGCCGGCTGACGACGACTCGCAGCGGCGGACGCGGGAGAGTATTGGAAAGGGGAAGGACGCGGTAGCGCTGGTGTTCGGGCTGGGCATGGGTAATGCGGTGCGCGACCTGGTTCGGAGCCGAAGCGCCCGAGTGATCGTATTCGAGCCGGATCCGCGGCTGCTGCGGCGGGTGCTGGAGTTCGGCCCGACGGACTTGCGTGGCATTCCGGTGTATTGCGACCTGGACGATCTGAGGGAGGATTGGCGGCAGGTTTCGGGTGGCGGGTCGACGGCCACGCTGGTCCGGTCGCCCGGTTATGCCGAAGCCTACCCGGCGGAAATGGCTGAGACGGAGGCGTTGCTGCAGACGGTGCTGTCGACCGCGAGCGTCAACGAGAGCACGCTGCGCGTACGCGCCCGCTCCTGGGTGCAGAACGTGCTGGAGAATCTCCCCTGGGCTGTCGGTACGCGGCCGTTCCTGGCGTTGCGAGGTCAGTACGTCGGTGTGCCTGCGTTCATCGTGGGCGCGGGGCCGTCGTTGAGTCGCAACGTACACCTGCTGCCGGAGGCTGCGCGCAAGGGGATCGTGTTTGCCGTGAACTCGTCGGCCGGGCTTCTTGCGCGACATGGAACGGAGTTTCAGGTCGTGGCCTCGCTCGAGGCGGCGGACGTGTCGTATCAGATGAAGGAGATTGCCTGGCTCGAGCGGGCGATTCGCGTGCTGAGCTTGAGTGCGAACCCTGCGACGTGGCGCTCGCGGATTGGTCCCGTGATGTCGATGTTCGAGGCGACCCCGGCGCTTGCGGGACTGGTCGACTTGCTCGGTGTGCCGGGCCTGGGCGTAGCGGGGAGCGTCACGACCGCGGCGTTCTCGCTCGCGGAGCTGCTGGGCTGCTCTCCGATCGTGTTCGTGGGGCAGGATCTGGCATACTCCGGCGGGCGGGTGCACGCGGAGGGGACGGTGATGAACGGGTCTCGCGTCAGCGTGGACCGCGAAGGCAAGCGGATCCGTTACGAGTGGTGTGACGAGGCGAAGAAGGTATTGCCGCAGACGGGAGGGACACCGACCGAGGAACGCCTGATGGAGGTGGAGGGTTGGGGCGGCGGCGAGCCGGTGGTGACGTCGGCGATGTGGAATCTGGCGAGGGATTGGCTGGAGTACAAGGCTCGGGAGCTGGCGGTGGCGCGCCCGGGATTGGAGTTGGTCAATGCGACGGAGGGCGGGTCGCACATCCATGGATTCCTTGATATGCGCCTTCATGACGTGCTGGGACGGCTCGAATACCGCGGCATCACGCCGGAGTCGATGCTGGCGCGTGCGGCGGAGCAGTGCGCGCCGCTGACGTGGGAGCGGCTGGACGCCTGGTACGCGGAGCAGGCGAAGAGGACGCGGGAAGTGGGGGAGGCGGCCGCTGCTGTGGCGAAGAGCGTGCAAGCGGCGCAGCGGGCGGCCAGCAAGGGAAATGCGAAGCAGGTACGGCGCGCGTATCAGCGCCTTGCGGAGGGCGAAGCACGTCTGCGCGTGGCGACAGCGTCGCAGCCGATGCTCGACGCATGGTGTTGTGCTGCGGTGCAAGCGCTGGTGGAAGCCGGCGCCCAGGCGCCCGACTCCACGGAGATGGTTGCGGCTGCGCGCAAGGCGTGGGCGACCGAGCTGGCGATTGCGGAAGTCATCCAGGCGGGCGCCCGGGAGATGGAACCGAAATTGCTCCAACAGCGAGCCATGAACCAACCGCACCCGAAGCGGACAGACATTCCGGAGGCCAGGAGGAACCCATGCCAGTCTTGATGCAGACCAACGTCAGCTCGCTGGAATCCCAGCGCAACCTCAGCAAGTCCCAGGTGGCGCTTTCCAAGAGCTTCAACAAGCTATCCAGCGGATTCCGCATCAACACGGCGGCCGACGACGCCGCCGGTCTGGCGATCAGCGAGGGCATGCGCGCCCAGATCCGGTCGTATGCCGTTGCCGAGCGCAATGCGAACGACGGGATCTCGATGTCGCAGGTGGCGGAAGGAGCTCTCGGCGAGATCTCGGGCATCCTGGCCCGTATGCGGGAGCTAGCAATGCAAGGGGCCAATGGCAGCCTGACAGCGACTGACCGCGGCTACCTCGAGACCGAGTATGCCGCCTTGCGCGAGGAGGTCGCTCGTATCCAGGTATCGACGAAGTTCAATGGCAAGCAGATGCTCGGAGCATCTGCCGTGAGCATCACCTTCCAGGTCGGGCTCAACGCGACGACGTCAGACCAGATCACCATCGCATTCGGCGGATTCTCCCTGTCGACGCTGCTTGCCTCGACCAACACGCTGACGGGCTCGACGGCGTCAGCGTCTCTCGCGGCGCTGTCGATCATCGACAATGCATTGACAGAGGTGTCCACGCAGCGTGCACGCTTCGGTGCGGCGATGAACCGTCTGGAGACGACGACATCGAACATCGCGACGATGCGCCTGAACCTGTCGGCGGCCAACTCGCGCATCCGCGATGTCGACGTGGCGGAGGAGACTGCGACGATGAGCAAGAACCAGGTCTTGTCGCAGGCCGGCGCTGCGGTGTTGGCGCAAGCGAACCAGATCCCGCAGATAGCGATCGGCCTGTTGCGCGGCTGACGCGCGTCGGGTCTGCTCCCGGCGCACATCCGGACCTCTTTCGTGCTCCGCGATTCGGGCTTGTTTGCGGAGCAGTTCAACCCCCGTTCGAGTTCCCGGCTCGTTCGTCCACGGCACCATGGCAACACACGCGGCCGATGACGGTGGAGTGCCATGCCACCGACGGTTGGTGACGCGAGCAGTCTGTGGTGGCTGGCAGGCGGACGAACCGCGCCGGTATGGTGCGCTGCCAGCGCGGCATCCGGGGCGGGCGTGTCATGCATCGCAAAACGCGTTCGGCGCCTCAAGGTTTCGGCGGGATCGACGTTCCTCCTCGGTGAAGGCAATGATGCCTGACCGGGCGATGAACCCCGGTAATCACCTCCAGGAAGGAGAACTCCCATGCCGCTCATCATCCAGACCAACGTTTCCGCACTGCAGGCTCAGAAGAACCTCAACGTCACGCAGAGCGCCTTGTCGGTCAGCTTCAACAAGCTGTCCAGCGGGTTCCGAATCAACAGCGCGAAAGACGACGCTGCCGGCCTTGCCATCAGCGAGAGCATGAAGTCGCAGATCCGGTCGTACACGGTCGCGGAGCGCAACGCGAACGACGGTATCTCGATGGCGCAGACGGCCGAAGGCGCGCTGGGCGAGATCACCGCGATCCTCGGCCGCATGAGGGAGCTGGCGATGCAGGGGTCGAACGGCAGCCTGACGGGAGACGACCGGGGCTACCTCGACACGGAGTACGCTGCGCTCAAGGCAGAAGTGCAGCGGATCCAGGACTCCACCAAGTTCAACGGCAAGCAGATGCTTGCGTCCACGGCCGCGACCATCACGTTCCAGGTGGGCTTGAATGCCACGGTTTCCGACCAGATCAGCATCGAGTTCGGCGGGCTCGACCTGGCAGCCCTTGTGGCAAGCACCAACACCGTGGCCGGCTCCACGGCGTCCGCGTCGCTCGCGGCGCTGTCGGTGATCGACACGGCGCTCAAGACGGTCTCCACCGAGCGTGCGAAGTACGGCGCGGCGATGAATCGGCTCGAGAACACGACCTCGAACCTGCAGACCATCCGGCTCAACCTGTCGGCCGCGAACTCGCGCATCCGGGACGTGGATGTGGCGGAGGAGACGGCGACGCTGTCGCGCAGCCAGGTGCTGTCGCAAGCCGGTGCGGCGATTCTCGCGCAGGCCAACCAGGCCCCGCAGCTCGCGATGGGGCTGCTGAGGTAGCGCTGGGGCAGCGAACGTCGACCGTTCATCGATTCACGCGCGACCGTACCGACCTCTCTCCCAACGCGGTACGGTCGCGCGTCGCCTTTTTCGTCGCCGGGAAAACCTCCTCCCGGGCGATCCGACAGCGGAAGCAGCGTTTCGGGCGTTGTATCGAGCGCCTGAACGTGCCCGCTTGCCTGCCGCAGCCCACCACCACGAGCGACAAGATTTTGACGCTGCGCCGCCTCAAGCTTCATCCCCCGGCGCCGTTCCTCCTGTCTGCAGGGCAATAGCGCCCCGCACGCCCCAGCAAGGGGCGCAACCGCTCCAGGAAGGAGAATCGCCATGCCTCTCGTCATCCAAACCAACGTAGCATCCCTCCAATCACAGAAGAACCTCAACCGGACCCAGTCGGCGCTGGCGGAGAGCTTCAACCGGCTCTCCAGCGGGTACCGGATCAACAGCGCCAAGGACGACGCCGCGGGGCTCGCCATCAGCGAATCGATGAAGAGCCAGATTCGCTCCTACGCGGTGGCCGAGCGCAACGCGAACGACGGTATCTCGATGGCGCAGACGGCCGAGGGCGCCCTGGGCGAGATCACCGGGATCCTCGGCCGCATGCGCGAGCTCGCGATGCAGGGAAGCAACGGCAGCCTCAGGCAGGCCGACCGGGGCTACCTCGACACCGAGTTCAAGTCGCTTCAGGCCGAGGTCAAGCGCATCCAGGATTCCACCAGCTTCAACGGCACGGCGCTGCTGAAGACAGCCGTGTCGACCGTGACGTTCCAGGTCGGTCTGGCGGCCACGGCTGCCGATAAGATCAGCGTGGCGTTCGGTGGGCTCGACGTTGCGGACTTGGTGAGCTCGACCACGACCAAGCTGGCGGGATCCACCGCGTCGGCGTCGCTTGCCGCGTTGAGCACCATCGACAATGCGCTGAAGAACGTGTCGACGCAGCGTGCGAAGTACGGCGCCGCGATGAACCGGCTCGAGAGCACCACGTCGACCATCCAGACGATTCGCCTCAACCTGTCCGCCGCCAACTCGCGTATTCGCGACGTGGACG
>Ga0209018_1003395_pt1 | contig 10154 bp, 10 predicted proteins | sample YNPBryBLVA2012_FD_185814 | JGI IMG/M metagenome (GOLD analysis project Ga0209018, IMG submission 185814) | Anoxygenic and chlorotrophic microbial mat microbial communities from Yellowstone National Park, USA - YNP Bryant BLVA 2012 (SPAdes)... ...
GCCCTGGTAGATTTCGGTTCCCCCGCTGGCCTGCATGGTGCTTGCCATGGCCTTGAGCGTCGTGCGTTCAACAACAGGCGTAGCCTGAAAGACAACGTCGGCCCGGTCACTGAATACGACAATCGATAGCAGGTCTTCGGGTCCCAGGCTTTCAATGATGCGGTGCGCCGCCTGTTTGACGCGCTCCAGGCGGGGACCTTTCATTGAGGTACTCCGGTCGATAACCAGGGCCAGATTCAGTAAGGCGTCCTGTTGCTTGCGTTGTCCATAGCGTGCATCGGGGATGATTTCGGCCAGCACATAGATGACCTGGGCTTCAGGGAGAAAACGCACGGCGCGTTTGCTGGGCGTTACCCGCAGGCTGAAATAAGGCGGCGGCAGGCCGTCGCGCTGAAGGGCAATGTCATACTCGGCGCGTGCAGAGGGATTACTCAGGATTTCGTAAGCCCCGGCAATATCGCGGAATGCTGCCCCTGCGCCGGGATTGGTGTTAACGTCAGGGTGAAAGCGCCGGGCAGCCTGTCGGTAAGCAGCTTTGATGTCTTCGAGACGCGCTTCGGGCGGCACGCCGAGGATAGCGTAGTAATCCTGAATAGTTTTCATGGTAAATGTACTTTTCCCTCTCGGCCTGGCGTAGCGTGCTAACCCGGAACCTGCAATAAGATGGCTGAGATGTTATCCGATCCGCCGCGCTCATTCGCCAGGGCGACCAGGCGATCACAGGCCTGCTGTGGTGTAGGTGTGTTCAGGACGGTATTGATGATGTCTTCCGTAGAAACCATGTTCCACAGGCCATCGCTACACAACAGCAGGCGAGCATGGGTCGGCAGACGGCGTATGATCGAATCCACTTCCAGATTGTCGCTCTGCCCGATAGCACGGTAAAGCACGTTCTTTTGAGGATGTTGCGCGGCCTCTTCCGGCGTGAGCTGGTCCAGTTCGATCAGTCGCTGCACCAGCGAATGGTCGCGCGTGATCTGCTCTATTGTGCCGTCCTGGTTAATCAAGTAGGCCCGGCTGTCGCCGACGTGGGCGATATAGGCCAGATCGCCCATGATGGCCGCTGCCGTGATAGTCGTTCCACCTTCGGGAATCGACTGCACAACGACCTCATTGGCCGTCTTGACTGCTTCTGTCAGAATTTCAGAGACGGTAGCGTGCTCGGCATCCATTTCCTTCAGGCGGGTAAGCATTGGAATGTATATTTTGTTGGTAATCTGCTCGGCCAGAACGCGCGTGGCAATGGCCGAAGCCTTTTCGCCGTCATGGTGTCCGCCCATCCCGTCCGCAACAATGAACAGGCCGAAGTCAGGGATGTTGTCTGTATTGCCTTGAGAGGCAAAAAAGGTCAATACGGCGTCTTGATTGTTGCTGCGGACCATGCCAACGTCGCTGCTTTGCCCGTAGGTGATGTGTTGGTTCGGACGGGTAAGGGCACTTTCGAGAGGCGGCAGTTGGCGCGTGCCTCCAAAGGCGGGCGGCGCAATGGGAGACGGCAGCGCCTCGCCGTTTTCAGACGATCGTGGAGAGGCGCTGTCTTCTTCTGGCGCGATGATGGAACGGGCAGCAGAGTCCTCGACTGGCTTTTCGGGTGTAGCCCGATCCAGCCTGAGCAGGCGTCGTAACATGTCCATAGCGGCTATCTCCGGGCATTCTTGCTAAGCAGTCAGGGCATAGAGATAATGGTCAGATGAACCGATGTAAACGACGTTTTCGACAACACAGGGCGACGATGGAACGGGGCCTTCGGTCGGCAGGCTCCAGCGCAATTTACCCGTTTTGGCATCGACACAATAGACGTTATTATCGATACTGCCGAAGTAAACTGCCCCATTGGCAACCGCCGGCGACGAAGTAACCTGATTTTGTGTCTCGAAGCGCCAGCGTTCTTTACCGGTTTCGATGTCGAGGGCGTACATACTGCCATCGACCGAGCCGACAAACAGATTCTTGGTGGTCGGATCAACGGCTGGCGACGAGATGACGGGTTTTTGCGTGCGGAAGCGCCAGATCGGATACCCGGTTTTCGCGTCCAGGGCATAAACGTGCCAGTCATTCGAGCCGACATAAGCCACATTATCGTAGACGATAGGAGAAGAGGTCACACCCCGGCGGGCTTTGAAGCGCCACTTTACGCTGCCGCCCAGGTCAAGGGCAACCACATCACCGATTTCAGAGCCAAAGATGATCAGCTCATCCGTGACCCAGGGCCGCGACCGGATGGGACTGCTGGCATCGTACTTCCAGATGATGCGGCCATTCGAGGACTTGGCGGCGTAGAGTTTTCCATCATCACTGCCGACAAACATGTGCCCATGCGCGATGCGCACACTACACCGCACGGGCCGTTCGGTCATCAGCGTCCAGGCGATGCGGCCTGTGCGCATGTTGATTGCGTACACAGTGCCGTCTTCGGAGCCGATGATTACATTCTGGTTATCCACGTCCAGGGCCGGAGTCGAGGCAATGCCGCCCTCGGTGGCAAACTTCCACTTAAATGCGCCATCGCTGGCCTGAAGTGCATACAGGTTGTTGTCGTAAGCTCCAACGTAGACCATGCCGCCATGAACGACGGGCGAGGAGCGCACCTCATCTTCGCAGCGGAATTTCCAGTTCGGGATCACCGAGGTTTCTTCTTCGAGAGCCTCTGCCTCTTCGCTGGCGACGCCTTTTCCGGCTACTGGGGCAGCAGCTCCGAACACCGGACGGGTGAGCTGTTCCAGGGCGTCGCGCATTTCCCGCGCCGACTGATAGCGGTCTTTAGGCGCGTAGGCGACCGCACGCATAATGATGCTCTCAAATTCGGCGGAGACCTTTGGGTTATACTGGCGGATGGGGCGTTCCGGGAAGCTGAACGGCGGTTCCAGGCGCGGGTCGCGCCGTGTCAGCAGGTGATGCAACGTCGCGCCGGTGGCGTAAATGTCGCTCAAAGGCGTCGCGTTGCCCCGGTACTGTTCCGGCGCCGAATAGCCCTCGGTGCCGATCATCGTGCCTTTCGGTGCGTTCTCGACGAACACTTTGGCAATACCGAAGTCGATCAGGCGCACGCGGCCATGCTGATCGATCATGATGTTGGAGGGCTTGACATCACGGAAGACAATCGGCTCCGGTTTGTGCTCGTGCAGATAGGCCAGGACATCACACAACTCAATGGCCCATTTGCGCACCATGTCTACCTGGATCTCAGGCAGGGAGTTTAGAATGGCCTCCAGGTCCTTGCCGTTGATAAATTCCATCACCAGGTATACGCGGTCGTTCCGATCAAAGTAGTCGTAGATCTCCGGCATAGCCGGGTGGTTTAATGATGCCAGGATATTCGCTTCGCGCTCGAAGTTACGCACAGTTATCTCACGGAGCTGCGGGTCTGCGACCTGGTTGAGCATTTCTTTCACGGCTACGAAGCGATTGACATCAGGAAACTTGAGGTCGCGGGCTTTGTAGACGGAGGCCATGCCGCCAACGCCCAATACGCCCATGATACGCCAGCGGTTTTGCAGCACTGTGTTTGGTGGAAGCGATCCTTCCATTCCCTGAGGCGCCGGCAAATTCCCGAAACTCTGTGTATCCACCATGAGATAATTTCCCCGCGCTATGCTCGGATAAGACACCGATGGTCTGATCAGGTGAGGTTTACAGGTATTATAGTGAGGTGAGGGGGTTCATGCAATTGAATTTTGCTACTCCCTTTGCGCAGCCTGCGGGCGAAAAGAGCGTTTTTCCATGACGGACCGCACAATGTCGGACGCATCTGTGCCTTTGGCGCTCTATTTACACATCCCCTTCTGTCGCCAGCGTTGCTCTTACTGCGCTTTTAACACGTATGCCGGGCTGGACGGCATAATCCCGGTCTATGTCGATGCGTTATGTCGGGAACTTGCGCTGGTCGGCGCAGCGGGTTCTCGCCCGGCGATTCATACCGTCTATTTCGGCGGCGGCACCCCCAGTCTGCTACCGGCGCAGGATGTGGCGCGCATTTTGGAGCAGGTCCGGCTGGCTTTTGCGCCTGTCGGCGTGCCAGAAGTTACCCTGGAAGCTAATCCAGGCGCAGTTGGGGAGGACTATTTCCGTCGTATTCGTGAGGCCGGCGTGAATCGCTTGAGCCTGGGGGCGCAGTCTTATCAGGCAACAGATCTGAAACTCTTTCGTCGTGTTCATGTCTGGCAGGACGTCGTTGCAGCGGTGGCAGCAGCGCGACAGGCCCGGTTCGATAACCTCAGCCTGGACCTGATCTACGGCGCGCCGGGACAGGACCTACCGGGCTGGCGAGCATCGGTCGAACAGGCGGTGGCGTTGCAGCCAGAACACTTATCGCTGTATAGCCTGGGGTTGGAACCTGGCACAGCCATGTGTAGCTGGGTTGAGCGTGGTATGGTATCTGCGCCCGATCCCGACCTGGCTGCCGATATGTACGAGCTCGCCGGAGAGATTCTGACACGCCAGGGCTACGAGCAGTATGAGATCAGCAATTGGGCGCGTCCGGGGTATGCCTGTCGTCACAATCTGCAATACTGGCTGCGTGAGCCTTACCTGGGTTTTGGGGCAGGGGCGCACGGTTTTGCGGTGGATATGCGCTATGCCGTCGTTGCATCTCCGCAGGAATACATTCGCCGTCTGAGTGGAACCTTGATCGAGGGTCGGTTTCCGCTCTCTCCAGCGGTAGCGGTGGAAACCGTCGAAGTAATCGACCCTGTTGAAGCCCGCGCCGAATATATGCTGTTGGGCCTGCGCCTGACCCATGCTGGCGTGTCGCGGCCTGCATTTGCCCGACGTTTCGGGCTATCTCTCGAAGAGTGCTATCCGAATCAACTCCGCGAACTGGAAAGCCTAGGGCTAATCGAGGCGCTGCCGGACCGCGTCCGCCTGACGGCACGGGGACGGCTATTAGGGAATTACGCCTTTGCGTACTTTGTATAGCCCGTTAGACAACACGACCCAACAATGAACCGACAAACTCCACTGTTGCTTCTGCCAGCGCCGCGACCGACGCCGCAGAGCGGTAGGCATTGATGGCGCGGCGCAGGTAATCAGCCTCGTATTGTTCCGCAAATGCGCGTGTGTCAAGTGCGTCGAGAATCGCTACCGCGCGGGCGACTTCAGCGGGATTACCCTGGTAAGCATGGGCATACATGGCCCGGAACTCCGGGCTGTGTTCCAGACCGTAGAGCACCGGCAGGGACTTTTTGCGGGTAATGATGTCTGTGGCCGCCGATTTACCGGTCAGTTCCGGGTCGCCCCAGATGCCCAGGATGTCGTCCCGGACCTGGAAGGCCATGCCCAAGTTGTGGCCGAAGGCGGCGTACTGTTCGATCTGTGCCGGCGTTCCCCCGGCGATCAACGCGCCTAACTGTGTGCTGGCCGCGATCAGCGCCGCTGATTTTCCGCCGATCATGTCCAGATATTCGTCTATAGCGACATCCATCCGCTGCTCGAAAGTCATGTCGAGGAACTGCCCGCGCGTCAGGAGCAGACAGGTTCGCTCGAATAATTCCCATGCTGCCAGCACACGGGATGCCGGAATGTCAGTGTTGGCCAGGCAGCATAGTTCCTGATGCGCCAGGGCAAACATGCCGTCGCCCGCATTGATCGCATTGGCCTGCCCCCAGATTTTCCACAGCGTGGGACGTCCGCGCCGGAGTGGGCTGTTATCTTCAATATCGTCGTGGATAAGGGAGAAATTGTGCAAGAACTCCACTGCCGCCGCAGCGGGCAGCGCCTGCTGCCAGTCACCGCCCGCGCTCTCGGCGCAGATCAACACCAGCATTGGGCGAATCTGCTTGCCGGGACGTGCATGTGCAGGATTGCCTTGCTCGTCTACCCAGCCCATGTGATAGCGCAGCATCCGATCGTACTCCGGCGGGCCGGGCAGAAAACGGTCTGCTGCCGCGCGGAGTTCGCGGTTCAGGGCAGGGAGGTAGCGTTCAAGATAGGTTTGTAAGCTCATTTTGCTGGTGTTGGAGGCATAGGCGGCTGAGAAGCCAGGTATAGAGGGGTGTGCGCGAGGGACGGGATGTCGCCTGCGCCGGCGCACAGCATGGCAATGCGCAACTGCTGCGTCAGAAGCGCGATCAGTTCAACCACAGCTTCCATCGATTGGGCCGCCGCGCGCAGAAATGGCCCGGCCAGGCCGGCCAGGTTTGCACCCAGAGCAATGGTCTTGGCGACATCGATCCCATCCCGCAGACCGCCGCTGGCGATGATCGGTATCTGCGGCGCAGCGCGACGCGCATAGATCAGGCTGTAGGCGGTAGGGATGCCCCAGTCGGCAAAACTGGCGGCGACGCGCGCATGGAACTCTGTCGGCGCCCGATGATACTCCACCTCACTCCATGAGGTTCCACCTGCGCCGGCAACGTCCAATACGGCCACGCCCGCTTCCACAAGCTGTCGTGCGGCCTGCTCAGAAAGGCCCCACCCGACCTCTTTGGCGATAACGGGCACTGCAAGAGACTTGCAGATCTGCTCGATTTTGCGCAGCAAATCGGAAAAGTTACCGTCGCCCTCCGGCTGGACGGCCTCTTGCAGTACATTCAAATGTAAGATGAGCGCATCGGCTGCGACCATCTCAACGGCGCGCCGACACTGATCCACACCGTAGCCGTAGTTCAATTGAACGGCGCCAAGATTGGCAAACAGGACAATGTCCGGGGCCACATCGCGCACCTGATAGGTTGAGACCTGGCTTCGCCCTTCGATGGCCGCCCGTTGCGAGCCGAGGCCCATGGCAATCCCGGTCTTTTGCGCCGCCGCCGCAAGATTGCGATTAATCAGCCCGGCCTCTTCTGTCCCTCCGGTCATCGAGGAGATCAACAAGGGAGCGCTAAGCTGCTTTCCCAAAAAAGTGGTGCGCGTGTCAATGGTCGCCAGATTGAGTTCTGGGACGGCCTGATGCATGAAAGTATAATGTTCCAGGCCAGTGGTCAGACGGGGGAACTGAACGTCTTTTTCCAGATTGATGCGGATATGATCGGCTTTACGTCCAGATGTTGTGGCAGCCTGCGTAACTTCGGCCATGTCGCTGTGTTCCTTAGCTTGAGGCGATGGTAATCCTACCAGTGCACCGGACGCATGTCAAAAAGGCGCCGTTCAGTCATCTGGTGGTCTGATCTTGGGTGTTCTCCACAGCAGAGGTATAATCGCACGAGAAATAGCTATCCACACACGGAGGATAAATTCATGGCATCCGTCGAAGAACGCATCCAGGGCATCATTGTCGAACTCCTGGGTGTCGAGCCGGAAAAGGTCGTGCCCGAAGCACGCTTCCGCGAAGACCTTGAGGCCGACTCGCTCGACCTGGTCGAACTGATTATGGGCTTTGAGGAAGAGTTTGGAGGGGAAATTTCCGACGAAGAAGCCCAGAAGATCACCACCGTCGGCGAGGCAATCCAGTACGTCAAGACTCGAATGGTTGCCGAGGACTGACGCCGATAACCCGGATTGAGCGCGATTTTGCCTGGAGCGGATACAGAGGTAGAGGTATCCGCTCAGGTTTTCAACACCTCACGCAGGCGTTCCAAACTGAACAGCCCCAGGGAACAGATCGACAGAATCACCCCGCTACCCGGCGTAAACGGCATCCCCAGCGCCCGGACCATGTCTGCCGCCTGGACCAGCCCCCACCCACCGAGAACAGCGACAACCGGCGCAGCGATCCCGGCAGCAACACCTTTCACTTTCGCGGGTATCCGGGAGCTACCCAATGCCAGCGCAATCACCAGAACGACAGCAGCACTTCCGAGCACAAACTGCTGGCGATAATTGACATCGTCGCGCGCCGACGTGAAAAACTCCAGCGGTGGGAACAACGTCAGCCCCAGGACGAGCGCTGCCAGCCAGACGGCCCGACGCGCCTCTCGCCGTTCAAGCCGACCGGCTTGCAGGGCCGTGATCACGGCCAGCAGGCCGAATGCAGCGCGCAGGAGGAAACTGGTGAGCAGCGGCGGCGCTGAGGCTCGCGCCAACGGATGTAGACTGACCCATTCGGCCAGATCGTAGATGTTCGGCGACAGACCCGCCGCCGGATGCCATACCCAGGGCAGATAGCAGCCGATCACAGCCAGCGTTAGGAGCAACCAGGGCAGCAGACGCTTCATGAGGTCCTTTTCCTGGTCAGATCATCCAGATGTGCGCGAATCGACATATCCTCCTCATCCTGATGATGAAAGAAATCGCGCATAAACTGGCTCTGGCGCTGGCGAAGCGCCATCGGGGCTACGGCCCGCACATCTCGCACGTCTGCCAGGTCGCGGCCATCAGCGGCAGCATGTGCCCTGGCCGCCTCAAACATGGTGTATTCCGCACGATGCGAATCCAGTTGCAGTTTTTCCACGAGTTCCAACCCGATAGTCTGTGCCTGGTCACTCAGCCTGACCTGCTTGAGCAGTTCCCGTGCAAGCATGACTTCCTCACGGACTTCTGCCGTCGCTGCTGCCCACTCGGCAGCAAACGCGCGGGGATTGGCCCGATAGCTGCGCACGCGCCGGTAAACTTCCATGCGGTCTGCGGCGTCCGTCAGGCCGCGCACCATGACCCGCAGCCCAAAACGATCCATGATCTGCGGGCGTAGCCGCCCCTCTTCTGGATTCATCGACCCGATGAGCACAAAGCGTGAGCGATACGTCCCTGCCATCGCACCGCGCCGCACGGTATAACTGCCCTGCGCTGCCGCATCCAGAATGGCGTCCACGATCACGTCGTCCAGCAAGTTGACCTCGTCGATGTACAACAGGTTCTGGTCGGCGCGCGCCAGGATGCCGCGTTCCAGCCGGACACGCTGCTGCTGGACGGCGATGCGCTCGTTAATGCCCCCAACCACGTCTTCCAGCCGCGCGTTGAGCGGTAATTCCACCAGGCGGACCGGTTCCAGATGAGCTATCGGCTGTCCGGCAGCCAGCTTGGCCGCGCAGTCGGCACAGACGCCCGCTGCCCCTTCACGCTCATAATCCTCCGGCAGACACCCCTCCGGGCAATCACTGACCGGTACGTCCGGCAAAATCGAGGCAAGGCTGCGGACACAGGTCGTTTTGCCGGTGCCACGCGGTCCGATCAACAACACGCCCCCCACAGCCGGATTGATCACGGACAGCAGCAGCGCAATGCGCATCTCGATCTGCCGGACGATTGCCAGGAAAGGGTAGGGGACCTGATCGGCCAGCCCGAAATCTTGGGCGGGTTCGGCAAGCACCCGGCGCGCCCCGGCCTGGTTCAACAGGCGCAGCAGCACGGATGGCTCCTGGCTCGCTTCAAGGTCGGGCAGTATATCCGTCATGGAACGTCCTCTTGAACGCGCCGCCGTTTGCGTTCTGCCTGACGCTGCCGGGCTGCTTCCATGCGGCGCTGTTCCTCTTCGGTTTCCGCGATCAACGGCGGGACCGGGTGAGGCCGGCGCGTTTGTAGATCGATGGCGACGTAGACGCCGTAGGCCAGGTTGGTGTGGATCGTCTGGCCGGTCAGTGGGTTCTCGGCTATCACCGCGATGCGCACTTCCATCGCCGTGTGCCCGGCGTAGGTCAGTTCGGCCTGACAACTGACCATGTGGCCGAGGTAGATCGGTTCTAGAAACGTCATCGAGTCGATGGCGACTGTCACCACTGGGCAGCGCGCATGGCGCATGGCAGCCAGCGCCCCGGCCTCATCTACCAGCTTCATAATCACGCCGCCGTGAACATTGCCCAGCACATTGGCATCCTGCGGCCCCATCAGTGCGCTCAACGTCACCCGCGATTCGGCTATTGTCTTGCCGCTGTTCATCTGTGCCTGTTCGCTAATCCATGTCCTTCTTCAGGTCGGAGACTCGCTTGAAGATTTCAGGGTCTTCTTCCATCACGTCGATCATGTCGTAGCTGAGTTCGGATGGCATGGGCGGCAGCGGCGCACGCGCCGGCAGGTTGGTGGGCTTGGGCGGTTTGGCGGGAGGATTCGGAATCGTCGGCTTACGCTGGCCCGCACGTTTGCGCACAATCCGGTTATCCCGGCTGATCTGGCCCACCCATTCGCCGTCGGCTTTGTAGACGTCCGTCTCAACGACGAAGCCAATGTATTCCCCGCGCGTATCGAACAGCAGATTTCCCATACGGGTCGCCTGCCAATCGCCATGCGTGTCGAAGATGAAGAACGGCTTATCCCCTTTGTCAGCCATCGGCGTCTCCTGATAAGTC
>Ga0209018_1003396_pt1 | contig 10152 bp, 5 predicted proteins | sample YNPBryBLVA2012_FD_185814 | JGI IMG/M metagenome (GOLD analysis project Ga0209018, IMG submission 185814) | Anoxygenic and chlorotrophic microbial mat microbial communities from Yellowstone National Park, USA - YNP Bryant BLVA 2012 (SPAdes)... ...
GACGAGGAAGAGCGCGAAGTGGCGAAGCCACGGCATGCGCCCGTTCATACAACGCGCGCGAGATCGGGGACAGGGCGAAGGCGCGAAGGCCGCCGAGCGGCGGGCGCTATCCGCGGGACACGCCGGCTCGACGAGCGCCGTCCGCCTCGGCGTCGTCTACGCGCCGGCGGTCTCTTCGTCGGCCTCGGCGGCAAGCGCCGCGAACAGGCTCTCGGTGGCCTGTGGGGCACGGGGACCAGCGGCGGGGCGGCGGGCTCCGGGCTCGTCGGCTCCCTAGCGTCGTCGGCCTCCGCGGCCTCGGGGCGACTCAGCTTCGCGCTCGGGTGGATGCAGCCGTTCAGCCAGCGTGCAGATCGCGTGTCCCCGACCCGCAGGCCTGCAGGCTTTGCCTGCACGTGGACACCACGCGCACCGACCATCCGCCCCACAATCCATCCCACCCGACGCCCAGAGCGCGTGACCTCCGTGAGCGCCTGGACAGCGCGGCGGACGAAGGACTGTCCCCGAACATCTCCCGCTTCCTCCGGTTCCTCGGCCACCAAGACGGCGACGTGATCGAACTGCAGACCCTCGGCGTGCCGAACAAGTACGCCCCGACCAACCACTTCACCCACGCGAAGACCGTGGAGAAGGCGGTCGACGCGCTCGAGTACGCCGACGAGCGCAAGCCCACGGGCAGCTATGTGCTCTTCAACGCCGTCGACCCCGCCGTGGCCACGAGAGCCGCGAGCGGGAGGTGGCACCAGGCGAAGCGCGGCGAGAGCACGACGGACCGCGACGTGCGGGCGCGGCGCGCCCTCTACATCGACGTGGACGCGGAGCGCACGAGCGGCACGAGCGCGACCGACGAGGAGCTCGGGCACGCCGTCGCGAAGGCGGCGGACATCCTCGCGTGGCTCGAGGAGCGTGTGCCTGCGGGAGCGATCGGCCTCGGCCACAGCGGCAACGGTGCGAGCATCTTCGTCGCCCTCGACCACCTGCCCGAGCGCCCTGAACTCGCGCTCTTGGTGAAGGCGCTGCTCGCAGACCTCGACCACCGCTTCAGCGACGCCCGCGCGAAGGTGGACCGGTCGGTGTCGGACGCGAAGCGACTCTGCCCGGCCTTCGGCACGACGAAGAGGAAGGGCGCCGCGGGCATCGCCGAGCGACCGCATCGGCGAACGGCCTTCGTGTGCGCGGACGAACTCGAGCGCCTCGACGAGGCAGCCCTCCGCGCCCTCGTGCAGTCGCTCCGCGACGAGCTCGACGACGCGGGCCGCGCGCTCATGGACCGCGAGCTCGGCGTGGCCGCCCGTCCGCCCACGAGTGCCCGCGCCCAATCGCCTCACGTGTCCGACGCGAACGCCTGGCAGGTCCCGCGTACGGCGAGCCCCTTCGCTCTCGCGAACGCCGTCCCCGTCGCCGATGTGGTCGCCTGGCTCGGTCTCGACGAGAGCGGCGGTCACGTGCGCTGCCCCGGCTGCGGCGAGGCGGACAAGGGCGTGGCGATCGTGGGCAACGGCCTCAAATGCCAGCACGCACGCTGCGCGGGCAAGGGCGTGCGCGCGGGCTTCCGCAGCGTCGTCGACCTCGTGATGGAGGTGCGCGGGGTCGACGCGAAGCAGGTGGTCGAGCTGATTGCGGCGAGGTTTGGGTTCGCCGCGTTCGGCGAAGGCGAGCGGCGAGGCGAAGGAGCGCCGAGCGCGTTGCCCGCGTCCATCGACGCCACGCTGCCGAGCATCATCGTCAACGACAGGCAGCACCGCGACCTCATCGAGGACGCGCGTCGCGCGGTCGTGTCGTCGAACGCCGAGCGCCTGGAGAAGGCGCTCACCGCGCTGCCGAGCACCGCCGATCCCCAGCCGCTGTTCGTACGTGCCGGTCGTGTCGTCGGCCTCGGCTCCGACGAAGGAGCACCAGCCCTCAACGACACGACAGATGCGGCCATGTACGGCCTGCTCGTTCGTGTGGCCAACTGGTTGCGCGTCACGCGCGACGAGGAGACGGTGTCCGTCGCGCCACCGGGCGACGTCTCGCGCGACCTGCTCACCTACCCACCGCGCGAGCTGCCGGAGATCCAAGGCGTCGTGACGACGCCGGTCTTCGGCGCCGACGGCTCGCTCGTGACGACGGCCGGGTACCATGCGCGCGAGCGGCTGTGGCTGCACGTCGATCCTGCTCTCGGCCCAATCGGCGTGCCCGCGAATCCGAGCCCGGCGAACATCGCCTTCGCGCGCGACCTGTTCCTGAGGGAGCTGCTTGTCGACTTCCCCTTCGTCGCCGACGGCGACCGCGCCCACGCGCTCGCGGCCTTCGTCTTGCCCTTCGCGCGCCGGCTCATCGACGGCCCGACGCCGCTGCACGTGCTCGAGGCGCCCGCGGCAGGCTCGGGCAAGGGGCTCATCGCGACCGCAATCCAGCTCGTCGCCACCGGCACGAGTTCGGAGCCGCGCAGCCTCTCGCCCGTTGAGGAGGAGTGCCGCAAGATGCTCACGGCTGAGCTGACGGGCGGGAAGTCGATCATCCTGCTCGACAATGTGAGCGAGAAGCGGGTGCTCGACAGCGCGCCGCTTGCGTCGGTGCTGACCAGCGAGGTCTGGCGGGACCGCGTACTCGGCGAGACGCGCATGGTCTCGCTCCCGAACCGTGCGCTGTGGCTCATGTCGGGCAACAATCCGCGCTTCTCGCTCGAGATCGCACGGCGCTGCGTGCGCATCCGCATCGACGCGAAGGAGGACATGCCGTGGAGGCGAGCGGGCTTCAAGCACGACCCGCTCATCGGGTGGGTGCGCGAGAACCGCGGGCTCTTGGTGCGAGCGGCGCTCGTCCTGGTGCAGGGGTGGATCGCCGCCGGGCGCCCTCGCTGCTCGGCGCGGCTCGGCTCATTCGAGTCGTGGGCCGCCGTCATGGGCGGCATCCTCCAGGTCGCCGGCGTGTCGGGCTTCCTCGGCAACACCGACGACTTCTACGAGGCCTCCGATGCCGAGGGCGGCGCGTGGCGCGAGCTCGTCGCGCTCTGGTGGGAGCGCTCGAAGGACGCGCCGCTGCGCGTGGCCGACGTGAACGCGCTCTGCGCCGAGCGGGAGCTGTTCGAGGACCTGCGCGGCGACGGGACCGAGCGGTCGCAGCAGACCAAGCTTGGCAAGGCGCTGCAGGCGAGCCGGGACCGGGTGTTTGGCGGCTTCCGCATCCAGCTCGTGCGCGACGACAAGCACAAGGGCCGGAGCTACGTGCTCGTGCCGGTCGGCGAGGAAGGCGAGCGGGCGGCCCGGGCGGTCGGCGAGCGGGTGGACGATGCCGCGAGCGGGCCGGGCACGGTCGAGGGCGAGGTCGATCCCTGGGCCGCGTGACCAGCGGTCCTGGAGGCGGCGGGGGACCTGGGGGACGTGCGGGGGACCTCAGGGGGACCTAGGTCCCCCTTCGATTCCTTCGTGAATCCAAGCCCTTGCAGACCAGCGGGGGACCTGGGGGACCTTTGTGCCGGGCTTACCCGGAGCGGCAGCTTCGGCGCGTTCGAGGCGGAGGAAGAAGGAAATCGGTCCGACGTCAGAGGTATGGATAAGGTCCCCCAGGTCCCCCGACCACACTCAACCACTGGAAAACACGCAGCTTTCATCGGGGGACCTAGGTCCCCCACAGGTCCCCCGAGGTCCCCCGGAAGTCCCTCTGGGACAGCAAGCCCGCGCCGATCTTGTCCGCGCCCGCCGACGTGGCCGACACACAAGCGCCCGCTGGCTCTCCGCGAACCCGCCGGGGGACTTCCACGACCACGTCCCCCGTGCCGATGCGGCGCACCACTCGATCGATGGCCACGTGGACAGGCTTCTGCGGGCAGTGCGAAACACACGACGACGACGCCCGCCCGCTGGTCTTCGACGCGCGCGTGGAGTTGCTCGCCGCGAATCGCGCACCCGTCGTCGTCTTCGTGTCCCCGCTCGCCGGCGTCCGAGGCTTTGCCCAAGCGAACGAAGCGAGGACAAGACCATGACGCACTCGACGCATCTACCCGCCGCACCGGCGAAGAAGAACGGACGACCGCTGAAGAACGACCCGCCGCGCCTGCCGCATCACGAGGTCGATCGGCTGCTCGTGCACGGCGAACTCCATGAAGGCGAGGACGGCGCGCCGCCGACCATCGTCTACCCGAGCTACCGCGACATCGCGCGGCGCTACGGCGTCAACCACTCCGTCGTCGCGGCCTACGCGAAGAAGCACAACTGCCTGCATCGTCGCGAGGTCGCGCAGGCGCGCGTGAGCGCTCGGAGCGACGAAAAGCTCATCGAGCAGCGCGCCGCCGCGCTCGCCTTCGGGCGCGCCGAGGTGATGCGCATCATCGACCGCTACATCGGCGCGTTCGAGGCGGCGCTCGCCGATGGCCGCGTGCGCTGCAACAACCCGACCGACTTCAACACGATGCTGCGCCTCAAGGAGTACCTCGACGGCGGGCCGGACTCGCGCAAGGAGGTCACGGCGGGCATCACGCTCGAGGCGCTGCAGGCGCGGTACGAGGCTGCGATGGCCCGCGAGCGGCTCGAGACCGACAGCATGAAGGGCATCGTGCCGGTGCGCATCTACGACCGCGACGATGACCAGGCGCAGGCCCGCAGGCCCCCGGCTCGGCGCTTCGAGGATGCGGCGCAGGAAGTCGCCGACGACGTGGATGACGAGCTCGACGAGGGCGATGACGACGCTTCGAGCGCGCCTGATTCGAAGACCGCCGCTATGAGTTGAAAGCGGCAATCTTGGGCCGAGAGCGCGGAATCTCGCGGGTATCCGCGCTCGGCACGCGTGCACACGAGCGTCGTCCAGGCCGCGGTCAGCACACCGCCGCTCGCTGAGCAGCCCCCCCGGGGGGGAGTCGAATTTTCACGCCGCTGACGCCGCCGGGAAGCGTGCATGGGGCGCCTTCCGACTGGGGCTGTTTTGCGAAACTCGCCGCGCTTCCGACCGCCCCGAACCGGACACTTCCACGGGTGGTTCGCGAGGGGGTGGACACTTCGGGACAGCAAGTAGGTCGCGACGCCGTCCCGCAGCTCGCGGTGGCCCTCAGCAGCGAAGCTGCTCGACGGCGCGGACGAGGTCCTCGTCGCTCGGGTGCGTGTAGAGCATCGTCGTCACGACGCTGCGGTGCCGGGCGAAGCGCTGCGTGAGGCGCAGGTCCTTGCTGCTCGCGTAGATGTTGGTGCAAGCCGAGTGCCGGAGGGCATGCGCGCTCACATGCCGCTCGAAGCCGGCGCGCACCTGCCAGATGCCGAAGCCGTGCCGGAGCTGCCGCGTCGAGAGCCGCAGGCCCCGCTGGCTCACGAAGAGCGGCGCGTCGTTGGCGAGACTCTCGCCGCTCGCGGCCTTCCACGCGCGCAGGCCCGCGAGCTTCGCGCGCAGCGCCTCGGACAGCACCACCTCCTGCAGGTCGTCCTCACCGCGACCGTCGCCCTTGAACACGCGCAAGAGCACGCGCCGCTTCGGCTCGCCCGCGGCATCGAAGACGTCGCCGACGTCGAGGGCAACGAGCTCGTGAGCGCGCAGGCCCGTGCCGAGCGCCATGGCGTAGAGCACGTGGTCGCGCGGGTGCTCGCGCGTCGCAGCGAGCAGCGCCTCCTGCTCGCGCTCGGTGAGCGTGCGGGGCGCCCTGCGCCCGGAGTCGGCGTAGCCGGCCATGCGCGACATGAAGGCGTGCACGGGCGACGAAGGCAAGGCGCTTCGCGGGGCATTTCTCGCCCGAAGTTGGGGCGCTTCTCGCCTGGACTTGTCCGCGCACCGGAGCCTGTATGGCGAGCATGGCGCGAGTCCCGAGCGAAGAGATCGCGAAGCTCGAGCGCGAGGTGAGCCTCGAGCAGCTCGCCGCGGCGAAGGGCGTCGAGCTCGTTTCGAAGGGCAAGGATCTCGTCGGGCTCTGCCCCTTCTGCGGCGCCGAGGGGCAGACGCTCGTCGTCTCGCCCGCCACGAACACGTGGCGCTGCGAGGCGGGCTGTCAGGCTGCGGGCGGGCGCGTGCTCGACTGGGTGATGCGCGCCGAGGGCGTGAGCCGCCGGCTCGCCGTCGAGCTGCTCCGCTCGGACCTCAGTACGCTCGAGGCCTTCAGCGCGCAGAAGCGCGGGCGGCAGAAGGGGCGTGTCGCGGAGAGGTCGACCACGCCGAAGCTCGGCGGCTTCGAGACGACGGCCGCGGACCACGTGCTGCTTCGCAGCGTGATCGATTACTACCACGCGACGCTGAAGGAGAGCCCCGAGGCGCTGGCGTACCTCGAGAAGCGTGGGCTCAAGAGCGCCGAGATGCTCGAGCGCTTTCGCCTCGGCTTCGCGAACCGCACGCTCGCCTACCGGCTGCCGCAGAAGAATCGCAAGGACGGCGCCGAGGTGCGCGGCCGCTTGCAGAAGCTCGGCGTCTTGCGCGAGAGCGGGCACGAGCACCTGAACGGCTCGCTCGTCGTGCCGGTGCTCGACGCCGAGAGCCGCATCGTCGATGCCTACGGTCGCAAGATCACCCCGGGGCTTCGTCCGGGCACGTCGCTGCACTCGTGGCTCGGCGAGTCGAGGCACGGCGTGTGGAACGCGGAGGCGCTGACCGCGAGCCGGAGCGTCGTCCTCTGCGCGTCGCTCATCGACGCGCTCTCGTTCTGGTGCGCGGGATTCAGGAACGTGACCGCGATCCCGGGGTTCGACGGCACCGTCGACGAGCACGCGGCGGCGTTCGTGAAGGCAGGCGTCGCGCAGGTGATGCTCGCGTTCCGGCGCAGTCCCGAGGGAGACCGCGCTGCGGAGAAGGTTGCGGCTCGCCTCGGCGAGGCCGGGCTCGAGTGCTTCCGGGTCGTGTTCCCGAAGGGCATGGACGCGAACGACTTCCTCTTGAAGTCGCCAGGCGGGTTCGAGGCTCTGCTCCGGCAGGCCGAGTGGCTTGGCAAGGGCAAGGCGAAGACGACGGCGGTCGAGGCTCCGGTGCCGATCGCGGTGCCGACGCCGACGTTCGATAACGCGGACGAGGCGCTCGGCGAGGCTCCGTTCGCGCAGGCCGCCGGGCCCGCGACGTCGCAGGTTGCGAAGGTGGACGACGACGACGACACGCTGCCCTCGAACGAGCCGTCCGCGGCCGCGCCCTCAGTCACGCCGACACCGACCCCGCTCGCATCGCCGCGCTCCGCGACGAGCACCGACGAAGTCGCGCTGACACTCGGCGACCGGCAGTGGCGCATCCGCGGCCTGGCCAAGAACGCAGGACTCGAAGCCCTCAAGGTGAACCTCCTCGTCTCGCGCGATGGCGCGGGCTTCCACGTCGACACGCTCGAGCTCTACTCGGCCCGGCAGCGGCAGCAGTACGCCACGCTCGCCGCGCACGAGCTCTGCGTCGAGGAGCAGGTCATCAAGCGCGACCTCGGCACGGTGCTGCTCCGGCTCGAGGAGCTGCAGGAGCACGCAGCGAAGAAGACCGCCGACGACAAGAGCCCCCGCCCGAAGCTCAGCGACGAGGAGCGGCACGCGGCACTTTCGCTGCTCCGCGATCCGCGCCTCATCGAGCGCATCGTCGACGACCTCGATCGCCTCGGCGTCGTCGGAGAGCGCACGAACAAGCTCGTCGCCTACCTCGCCGCAACGAGCCGTCTGCTCGACGAGCCGCTCGCCGTCGTCGTCCAGGCTGCGAGCGCGGGCGGCAAGTCGTCGCTGATGGAGGCCGTGCTCGCGCTCGTGCCCGAGGAAGATCGCGTGCAGTACTCCGCGATGACGGGGCAGTCCCTGTTCTACCTCGGCGAGGCCGACTTGAAGCACAAGGTGCTCGCGATCGCCGAGGACGAAGGCGCCGAGCGCGCCGCGTACGCGCTCAAGCTCCTGCAGTCCGAGGGGCAGCTCACGATCGCGAGCACGGGGAAGGACCAGACGACGGGCCGCCTCGTCACGCAGGAGTACCGCGTCGAGGGCCCCGTCGCGCTCATGCTCACGACGACCGCCGTCGAGGTCGACGAGGAGCTGCTCAACCGCTCGCTGGTGCTCACCGTCGACGAGGGCCGCGAGCAGACGCGCGCGATCCACGACCGGCAGCGCACGGCGCAGACGCTCGAGGGCGTGCTCGCGAAGCACGACCGGCCCGCCCTCTTGAAGCTGAACCGCGACGCGCAGCGCCTGCTCCGGCCGATGCTCGTCGTGAACCCCTTCGCCCGCGAGCTGACCTTCCTCGACCATGCGACGCGGACGCGCCGGGACCACATGAAGTACCTGACGCTCATCCGTACGATCGCGCTCCTCTGTCAGCATCAGCGCCCGGTGCGCGTCGTCGAGCATCGGGGGCAGCGGCTCGAGTACCTCGAGGTCACGCGCGACGACGTCGAGCTCGCGAACCGCATCTGCCACGAGGTGCTCGGGCGAAGTCTCGACGAGCTACCGCCGCAAACGCGCGCGCTGCTCGTGCAGCTCGACGCGCTCGTGCGCACAGCGTGCGAACGGCTCTCCGTCGCGCGGACGGACTACCGCTTCAGCCGGCGCGAGGTCCGCGAGGCGACAGGGCTCGGCAACACGCAGCTCAAGGTGCATCTCGCGCGGCTCGTCGAGCTCGAATACGTGCTCGTGCACCGCGGCAAGCAGGGCCAGGGCTACGTCTACGAGCTCGCGTACGACGGCCGCGGCAAGGACGGCGGCACCTTTCTGCCGGGGCTCGCGCCGGTCGGTCCCGTCGAACACGCGGCTACGACCACGACTTCACGGGGGCACGCTGCCGACTTCGCGGGGACCGGACGGGGCCTGGACGGGGCCGAGACGCCCGGCGGACGGAGCGACGAGAGCGCGAGCATGCCGCGTGATTCCGCGGAGCTTCACGCGAACGCCGCACCCGCTCGCGAAACCTCGCGTACCGGGGCGGGCAGCGAGCCGACGGCGTGCGCGGCCGAATCGGAGAGCGCGGCCTGATGGGCAAGCGCGGCGCACGCAAGCCGAAGAAGGTGGTCGGCGATCCGAACGACCCCGAGGGCCTCTACTGCTGGATGCTCCGCTACCTCGAAGCCCTGCGCGTCAAGAACTTCTCCGGCCGCACCGTCGAGAACCGCGAGAGCTACCTCGGCTTCTTCATCGAGTGGTGCGAGGCCCGCTCGATCACGCGCCCACAGGAAGTCACCAAGCCCATCATCGACCGCTATCAGCGGTACCTCTTCCACCTGCGCAAGCCCTCCGGCAAGCCGCTGTCGTTCTCGGCGCAGATCGCACGGCTCGTCCCGGTGCGCGGCTTCTTCAAGTGGCTCACGCGCCAGAACGTCTTGCTCTGGAACCCCGCGAGCGAGATCGAGCTCCCGAAGCAGGAGAAGCGCCTGCCGAAGCACGTCCTCACCGCCGACGAGGCCGAGGCCGTGATGCTCATCCCGAACGTGGCCGACCCGATCGGCCTGCGCGACCGCGCGATCCTCGAGACGTTCTACTCGACGGGCATCCGCCGCATGGAGGTGATCCACCTGACCGTCTTCGACCTCGACCAGGAGCGCGGCACGCTCATGGTCCGCCAGGGCAAGGGCAAGAAGGACCGCATGGTGCCGATCGGTGAGCGCGCGATCGCGTGGATCGCTCGGTACCTGAACGAGTCTCGCCCGCAGCTCGTGATGCCGCCGGACCCGGGCACGCTCTTCCTCACGCAGGAGGGCGAGGAGATCTCCACGCACCGCCTCTCGCAGCTCGTGCGCGACTACGTCGTCGAGGCCGACCTCGGCAAGACCGGCGCCTGCCACCTTTTCCGCCACACCTGCGCAACGCTGATGCTCGAGGGCGGCGCCGACATCCGCTACATCCAGGAGATGCTCGGGCACGTCGAGCTCTCGACGACGCAGATCTACACCCAAGTCTCGATCCGCAAGCTCAAGGCCGTCCACACCCTCACTCACCCGAGCGCGAAGCTGAGTCGCCCCGAGGCCGCGGAGGCCGACGACGCGGGTGAGCCGAGCGTCGTCGAGCCCGCCGCCCCGCCGCTGGTCCCCGTGCCCCACAGGCCACCGAGAGCCTGTTCGCGGCGCTCGCCGCCGAGGCCGACGAAGAGACCGCCGGCGCGTAGACGACGCCGGGGCGGACGGCGCTCGTCGAGCCGGCGTGTCCCGCGGATAGCGCCCGGCGCTCGGCGGCCTTCGCGCCTTCGCCCTGTCCCCGATCTCGCGCGCGTTGTATGAACGGGCGCATGCCGTGGCTTCGCCACTTCGCGCTCTTCCTCGTC
>Ga0209018_1003398_pt1 | contig 10148 bp, 10 predicted proteins | sample YNPBryBLVA2012_FD_185814 | JGI IMG/M metagenome (GOLD analysis project Ga0209018, IMG submission 185814) | Anoxygenic and chlorotrophic microbial mat microbial communities from Yellowstone National Park, USA - YNP Bryant BLVA 2012 (SPAdes)... ...
TGGCTTTCTGTGTAATCTGTGTAATCTGTGGCTTTCTGTGTAATCTGTGTAATCTGTGGCTTTCTGTGTAATCTGTGTAATCTGTGGCCAAAATCACTTCACACTCTGAATATACGCCACCAGGTCTTCCACCTGAGTCTGGTCGAGGATTTCAGCGAAATTGGGCATCACATTGGGCTGATACCCGGCGACGATGTGCAAATTGGGGTTGACAATCGAGGTGCGCAGATACTCGGCATCGGCCAGGATAGTAGTCCCATCGGCAAGCGGCACCTCGCTATCGGCCAGCCCTTTCCAGGTCGGTCCCACTTTTGCGCTGCCATCCACGGAGTGGCACGCCACACAATACTGATTGGCCAGTTTGCGGCCACGCTGCACCGGGTCGAGCGACACCTGCGAGGCTTGCTGCTCGATCCAGGCGGTGAACTCTTCCTGGCTCACCACGTACACTTTGGCTACCATGTACGCATGCAAAGCGCCGCACAACTCAGCGCACAGCACCTTGTACTCGCCCGGCAGGGTCGGCGTGATGCGCAATTCGGTCGTCTCACCTGGCACCAGGTCCTGCTTGACGCGAAATTCCGGCACCCAAAACGAGTGAATCACATCCGCGCTGGTCATGCGCAGGAGCACCTGCTGGTTGACCGGCAGGTAGAGAGTATCAGTCGTGACGCCGTAATCGGGATATGTGAACGACCAGTACCATTGCCCGCCAAGCACCTCCACCTGCAGGGCAGTCGGGTCCACGCGGCGCGTCTCTCCCAGCGACTGCGCCCCTAAATACGCCAGAAAGACCACCACAAAGAGTGGAATCATCGTCCAGAAGATTTCCAGGCGGGTATTGCCCTCGATGTGCGCCCCATCGCCCGTTTCCCCTTTCTTGCGGCGGAAGACCACCAAACTGTAGAGCAGGGTCACGACAATCAGGGAGAAGAGGAACGAAATCAGCCAGAGGTGGATGTTGAGCAGCCGGTCAATCGAAACCGCCTGCAGACTGGCCTGAGGAGGAAGCAATCCGATGCTGTTGAGGCCTGAATAGACCAGGAGGGTTGCTCCGATGACCAGAATAGCAACGATGACAAAATGCTTCATAAGTTTTCTCCAACCTGAAAAACAAATCCTTTGTGATAAGTATATCATGTCTGCGAAACATTTTGGATATTGTGGGTAAATGAAGTATAATTTGAACAAGTCATCTTCTCGAGGAGAGCACCATGAAGGTCCAGCAAAAATCGGGGCTTGCAATTGTCCTCATCGTGGTCGGCCTGGCGCTGGCTGTGGTCACAAAGACAGGGGCACAGGGGACTTCTCAACAGGAAGACATCATTCGGGGGGCCATTCTTTACGATAACTGGTTTGCTGCCCTGGGCGTGGACGCCCCGCCCGGCGACATGCCCATCTGGTCGCGCCAGTCCACCAACACCCGCTCTGGACCCGACACCTGGCGCTGTGTGGAATGTCACGGCTGGGATTACCGCGGCGCGCAGGGCGCCTATGCCTCCGGCTCGCACTACACCGGCTTCCCCGACGTGATGCTCCTCACTCGCCAGATGACCGAGGCCGACATCGTCGCCCACCTGAAAGGCGCCAAAGACCCGGCCCACGACTTTTCCCCCTACCTGGACGAGACCTCCATGCGCCAACTGGCTGCCTTTCTCAAGCGCGGCCTGATTGACGACAGTCTGTACATTGATGCCGTCTCGCTCAAGGTCATCGGCGGGGATGTGGATCACGGTCAGCGGCTCTACCAAAGCGTCTGCGCCGCGTGCCACGGCGAGGACGGGACGAAAATCGTCTTCCGCAGCGAGGGGGTCAACGAGTACCTGGGGACGGTGGCCGCCCGCGACCCCTGGCGTTTCCTCCACCGCACCCGCTTCGGTGTGGCCGGGACCGAGATGCCGGTCGGCGCGACCCTGGGCTGGCTGCCCTCCGACGGGCGCGATGTGCTGGCCTACGCCCAAACCCTGCCCACCGGGCTGGAGGAGACCTCCCCCGCCCCGGCCTCGGAGGGGGCCGAACCGGCGCAGCAGATCGGAGGTCCGGCTACGAACTGGTGGACCGGCATCCTGACCGGTTTGGGGTCATTCCTGGGCGCGTTGGGCTATGCCATCCTGTTCATCGGCGGCTTTGCCCTGGTTGGCTTTGTGGTGGTCACCATCCTTCGCAGGCGGAAATAGAGGAGTTTTCATGTTGGAGCGCATCAAACAACGCAACCTGTCCGCGACCCTCGGCAGGCTGATTCGCAAACCTGCCTTTTACATCGGCCTGGGGGTCCTCCTCCTGGTGGTCTTTGCCGCCGCCGGTTACGGTCTCTGGCGGATGCAGCAGGCCCCACCCCAGCCGATTCAGTTCAATCACCAGGTACACGTCGGCCTGGGGGTGCAATGCCTCTACTGCCACCCCGGCGCATGGAAACAGGCCTCCGCCGGCCTGCCCACCACCGCCAAATGCTGGGGCTGCCATCAACAAATGGCCAACACCAAGCCCGAACAGCAAAAACTGGTGGCTTACGCCCAGAACAACCTGTCCATCCCCTGGGTACCGGTCTTCATCCAGCCAGACTTTGTGTACTTCAACCACCGTCCGCACATCGCCGCGGGCGTCAATTGCGAGACCTGCCACGGCGAAATCAGCCGCATGACGGTAGCGCAGCCTATCCCGCGCCAGAACATGGGCTGGTGTCTGAATTGTCACCGCCAAAAGGCCGGAGATGACCAGGAGAAACTGACGCGCCTGACCGATTGTGCAACATGTCACCGCTAACTCTGTAGCACAACTCTTAAGAGTTGTGCTACAGAGTTGTGCTACAAAGGATTCTTTTATGAGCAATCAACTTACCCGACGCGACTTTCTCAAACTCGCTGGAGCCGGAGCAGCAGCGACAGCAGTTCTGACCGGCTGCGGCCCCGCCTCCCGTTACGTGGTGCGGGAGCCTTATGCGCAGATGCCCGAATACACCTACAACGGGCAAAGCACCTACTACGCCACCACGTGCCGCGAATGCCCGGCGGGCTGTGGCATCATCGTCCGCACCCATCAGGGGCGCGCCATCAAGGTAGAAGGCAACAAACTGCACCCCGTCAGCCAGGGTAAGACCTGCGCCCGCGCTCAGGCCGCCCTGCAGGGCCTCTACAACCCCGACCGCGTCCAGAATCCCGTGCGCCAAAACGGGCGCGGCAGTGGCAATTACACGACCCTGACCTGGGACGACGCCGTGACGGTGGTGCGCGACGCTCTGACAGAAAACCGCCCCTCCGAAATCGCCTTTTTGCTCGGCCTGGCCCCCGACCATCTGGCCGACCTGACGGCGCAACTGACCGCGGCCCTGGGCGCGCCTTCCCCACTCCGCTACGGGGCATTTGGCCTGTTCGAGGCGCGCAACACCCTGGCCGAGGCCGCCGGACGGGTCTTCGGTCAGCGCAGTGTGCCGCTCTTCGACCTGGCCAACGCCGACACAGTGTTCTCCTTTGGGGCCAACTTCCTCGAGACGTGGCTCTCGCCGGTGGCCTACACGCGCGGTTACGCCCGCATGCGACGCGGCAATGAATTCCGCCGCGGCTACTTCGTCCACTTCGAGGCACGGCTCTCGCAGACGGCCTCCAAAGCCGATGAGTGGATTCCCGCCGCACCCGGCACGGAAGGATTGCTGGCACTCGCCCTGGGGCGGCTGGTAGCCGAGGCCAAAGGCGGCGTCATCCCGCAGGCTTTCCTGAACGTGGAGGTGGCCGCCATTGCCGCGCAAACTGACGTGAGTGAGGAAACGCTGACGCGCCTGGCCAGCCTGCTGGCAGCAGCGGAACGACCGCTCGTCCTCGCCGGGGGAGCCGCGCTGGGCAATGCAAATGCTCTTGAGACGGCGCAGGCGATTCTGGCCCTCAACGCCCTGCTGGGCAACGTCGGTCAGGCGGGCGGCGTTTTCCTGACCCCCAGCCTGCCGGTCTGGCCCGATCGCAGCCGCCTGCCCAACACCCTGTCCGACATGGCCGCGCTGGTGGAAAAGATGAAGAGCGGCAAGGTGAAAGTGCTGTTCGTGCATGGAGTCAACCCGGTCTTCGAGTTCCCGGCCGGGCTGGAATTTGCCGCAGCGCTGGCCAACGTGCCGCTGGTTATCTCGTTTGCCTCCTTCCCGGATGAAACCGCGGCGCAGGCTGACTTCATCTTCCCCGACCACACGCCGCTCGAATCGTGGGGCTATCAGTTTGCCGCTCCCGCCGCCGACCGGCCGGTGCTCTCTGGCTCGCAGCCGGTGGTGGTGCCGTTCTACAACACCCGCGCCACCGCCGACGTGCTGCTGGCGGCGGTGCAATCCATCGGCGGGAAACTGGCCGAGGCCCTGCCCTACAAGGACGAGGTGGAATTCCTGCAACAGTCGGTGTTGAGCCTGGTAACGGAGCAGGGCGGCTATTTCAGCGCCCCTGAAATCAACACCTTCTGGGCACAGTGGCAGCAATTCGGCGGCTGGTGGCCTGCCGAGGCTGCCCTGACGGCTCCTGCGGCTGCCGAGGCGCTCAACCGTCCCCTGCGCCTGCCCGAGGCGCAGAGCGAGGGAGAGGGCGAATTCCTGCTCCATGTGTATCCCTCGCCGCTGATGGGCGATGGGACGGGCGCCAATCGCCCCTGGCTGCAAGAGACGCCCGACCCAATGACGACGGTGATGTGGAACTCGTGGGTGGAGATCAATCCGCAGGTGGCCGAGGAACTCGGCCTGCACGATGACGACGTGGTCCTCGTCGTCTCTCCCTACGGGGCGATCGAGGCTTCGGTGTACCGTTACCCGGCCCTTCGTCCAGATGTGATTGCCATCCCGTTCGGGCAGGGGCACGAAGCCCTGGGACGGTACGCCGCCGGCCGCGGGTCCAACCCCGCCCGCCTGCTGGGGGCGCAGGTCAACGCGGCAGGCGACTTGATCTTTACCGGTCTGAAAGTCAAACTCGAAAAAACGGGCAAAAAGCGCCCGCTGGCGCGCAAGGAAAGCATCCTGGGCGTGTATGGTGAGGAGTAAGCGATGAGCGAGAAGAAAATTCCCGAATTTAGCGCCAACTGGAGCGCAGAAGAACAGGGGAAATGGGGGCTGGTGGTGGACCAGGACTTGTGCACGGGCTGTCAGGCCTGCGTCACCGCCTGCGCGATGGAGAATAACATCCCCTTCGTGGGCGAGGAAGACGCCGCCTATGGCCGGGCGATGCACTGGATTCGCATCGAGCGGTTCTGGGAAGGCGTGTACCCCGAAGTGAAGGCCACGCCCTTCCAGCCGGTGATGTGTCAGCAGTGCGGGGCGGCGCCGTGCGAACCGGTCTGCCCGGTCTTCGCCTCGGTGCACAGTCAGGCCGAGCAACTCAATATCCAGGTCTATAACCGCTGCGTGGGGACACGCTACTGCGCTAACAACTGCCCCTACGTGGCGCGGACGTTCAACTGGCGCGATTACGAGCGACCGGAGCCGCTGCCCAATCAACTCAACCCCGATGTGACCGTGCGACGGCGCGGCATTATGGAGAAATGCACTTTCTGCGTTCAGCGCATCAAGCGAGCGGAAGACCGCGCCAAATCGGAAGGGCGCGAGGTGTACGATGGCGAAGTGGAACCTGCCTGCGTGCAGGCCTGCCCGGCAGAGGCGCTCACCTTCGGTCGGCTCGATGACCCCGAAAGCGCCGTCAGCAAGAAGGCACGCAGCGGCCGCGGTGTGAAATTGCTCGAAGACCTCGGCACCCTGCCACACGTCACCTATCTCAAGGGAGGCGCATAATGAGCGCAACGCACGCACACGAAACAGATCACGAACTCGAACATCTGCGCCGCGAGCATCTCATGCTCGACCCCAAGCCGCGCGGCGAGATGAACAGGATGATCATGGAGGCCATGCATACCACCTCCTGGCGCTTCCGCCTGACCTTCGCTTTCCTGGTGCTGGTGGTGCTGGTGTGTCTGTTTGGCGTTTGGGGCTACATGATTGCTGAGGGCTTGGGCGTGGCCGGGGTGACCGTCCCCATCTACTGGGGCATTTTCCTGGTCAACACCGTCTTCTGGATCGGCATCAGCCACGCCGGGACGTTCGTCTCGGCCCTGCTGCGGGTGTTCAAAGCCGAGTACCGCCGTCCGTTCACCCGCGCGGCCGAGTTGATGACCACCTTTGGGCTGGTGCAGGCCGGGTTGAGCATCTTTTTCCACATGGGACGCGTCTGGCTCTCGTACTGGCTCTTCCCCTACCCCAATGAACGACAACTGTGGCCAAACTTCCATTCACCGCTCTCGTGGGACTTCCTGGCGATCAACACCTACCTGATGGCCTCGACGATGTACCTGTTCCTGCCGCTCATCCCCGACCTGGCGATGGCGCGCGACCGTTCGACTGGCTGGCGCAAGGTCTTCTACCGCATCCTGTCGCTGGGCTTTCGCGGCACCGAGGGCGAATGGGCGCACTTGCGGATTGCGATGAACATCTTTGCCTTTGCCATCCTGCCGGTCATGTTCAGCGTCCACACCATCGTCTCGTGGGACTTTGCCGCAGCGATGCGACCTGGCTGGAGTTCGACCATTTTCGGGCCGTACTTCGTGGTGGGGGCGCTGCAATCGGGCCTTTCGGCGGTGGCAATGGTGCTGGTGGTAGTGCGCGGCACGATGAAGAACATGAAATACTTCATCCGGCCAGAGGTCTTCGACGCCCTCGGCAAATTGATGCTGGTCATCTCGATGGCCTGGGCTTACTTCTTCTTCAATGACTACATGGTGCAGTGGTACGGCGGCGATAAATTCACCGACGCATTGCTCCACTTCCACGAGGAGGGGCCGCTCGGCTGGATGTGGTTTGCCATGCTCATCCTCAACGTAGCCGTTCCCTGGCTGACGCTGTGGAACAAGAAGGTACGCCGCACGCCCTGGGCCATCTTTGCCATCGGGCTGGGCGTGAACGTGGCGATGTGGTTCGAGCGCTACATCATCGTCCCCATTTCGCTGACCATCAACCGCATGCCGTTCACCTGGCGCGAGCATGTGCCGGGGGTGGAAATTCCGCTCGGCATCGGCACGCTGGCCTTCTTCATTCTGCTCTACATGGCAGCCAGCAAACTCGTCCCGCTCGTGCCGGTGTGGGAGGTGCAGGAAGGCCAGTTGGCGCACAGCGTCCGCAAGGTCGGCAAGGAAGTGGTGGTCAGCGTGGCAGATATGGAGTAGGAGGACGAGATGGCAGAGAAGCTCTCCCTTCTGGCAATTTTCCCCGATATTGACCCGGCGGCGCAGGCGGTGGACGAACTGCGCGGCCTGGGGCTGGAGGACGGCGACATCAACGTCATCTCCGGAATCCCGGTCACCGAGGCGATGCTCGGACGGCCACGCCAGTGGTCGAACGTGCCGCGGCTGGCACTGGGCGGTGCGGTGGGCGGGTTCCTCATCGGGGCGTTCTTCGCCTTCGGGACCCCGAACCTGTACCCGATTTACGTGGGCGGGCAGCCGCTCCTGCCGGGCGCCCCCAGCATCGTCGTCCTGTTCGAACTGACCATGCTGGGCATGCTGGCAGCCACCTTCCTGGGCGTTTTCCTCGACAGCCGCTTCCCCTCCTATTCGCCCAAGGAGTACGTGCCGCAAATCAGCGATGGCAAGATTGCCATTTTCTTCGAGTGTCCGGCGGAGAAAGAGAAGAAATGCAGCCAGAGGCTGTTGGCCCTCGGCGCAGAATCGATCCAGCCGGCGGAGGCGCAAAAACTATGAGTCTCACCGACCGTCTTCTCCTGATTGGCGCAGTGGCGCTGGTGGCATTGGGCGCGCTGCTCCTGTTCAGTTACGACATCATCAAGATAGACTGGATTTCTTTCATGGAGATTCAGCCCTCGTACAAGCCGATGGAGAATCCGCTGCCCGTTCCGGCGCAATCCATCCCGATCGATGGCGCGGCCTATGTTCCCGGGATGGGCGCGCCGGTCAACCCCATCGAGGCGGACGAGGTCTCGCTGGCGCGCGGGGCGCAGTTGTACAACATCAACTGTTCGCACTGTCACGGCGTCGGCGGGATGGGCGATGGGCCGGTGGCGGCCTTCCTGGAAAAGCGCAAACCGGCCAACCTGACCTCGGACGTGGTCCAAAACAAGAGCGACGGCGCCCTGTTCCTGACGATTTCCAACGGCGTGCCAGGCAGTATGCCGGCCCTCAACGAAAACCTGACCGTGCGTGAGCGCTGGGATATTGTCAACTACCTGCGCACGCTCAAACCGTAACCGGAGATGAACAGAGATAAACGCAACCGGAGATAAACGGAGATGGCTGCATGAAACGTGATTTCAAGTTTTGGATGCTGCTTTTACTCTTTGGCATGCCCTTATTGTTCCTGGCTTTCATTGCCGGGCTGTACTTCATCCCCTGCGGCTTCAATAACGACTGCTCGCAAGCCGCCTTGCCGGAAATCATCCACACCCCCATCCCGACCCTCATCCCGGCGGCGATGCCGGTCGCCCAAACTGGCGGCGGAGGAAGCGGCGGAGGCAAGTGTGCTGTGCAAGCCATGACCGCCCTGGAAGCATGGATCAACGCCGGTTACCCGGAAAGTGAACCTTTCCAGTTCACCGACAGCAACGGCGCCTCCTGCCAGGCAACCTTTGCCGATATTCAAGTGTTGTTCAACGAGGGCAATCTCTGGTACGCGGGCGCGCCGGCCTGCATTACCTGTCATCACAGCAACGTGGCGGCGGCTTCAGCCAACATGGACCTGTCCAGTTATGCTGGCATCCTGGCGGGGTCACGGCGCGCGTCTCCGGACGCGAAGGGTAACGACATCCTGGGCGGGGGCGTGTGGGCACAATCCAAACTCAACGAGGTGCTCAACCTGCCGAGCGGCAACGCCCTGGCCATGCCCCTTGGCCGCCCGCCGGCGGCTTTTCCGCCCGGAGGGCCAATCGTCCTGCTGGGGCAGCAGGTGACCGGTCCGTAAGGACGAAGAGCAATCCATTTAGCGTGGAGCAAGTTTTCGCTCCACGTTTGTTTTTGGAGAAATTCATGGTATAAAAACAAAACATTGGTTTTCCCCAAATGTCATGTCACCACGCGACGTTTGAGTGTGCCAGTTCTTGTTTGCCACCCTCTTCGCCATAGAGTAGATCGCAGACTTCCAAAAAGTTGAACTTTGTCACACACTGCATCGAGAGCCTGGACCAGTTAGCACTTCCCATCTCGTTCAGGGTGCTGATTTTACCAATTGCTGCTCCAGACGTTTAGAGCATCTTGCGGCTACGTTGCCATGATGGTGGTCAGCCGCTTTAAACGGCAATGCACCTCATCGGCTCGAATGCCAAAATCTGATAGCCACGCCCTCCCAAAAGACGCACACACATTGCCTCCCACATCCCGATTGTTTGTAAAAAGCGCGGTTTTTCGGGAACGTGGACGACCTGAGCGATGGTCTCCACTTTTTACATCTGGCTTATCCACGACTTACACGAAAATAAGGAGGAAGTCATGCAAAAAACCGTCGTCGCCGCCGCGCTGGGCGAATGCGTCCACGTGGCGGGAATCTCCAATTTTCTTCGGCTGGCCGAACAGGCCGGCTGGCGCACGGTCTTCCTCGGCCCGGCAGTGCCCATCGAGCAAGTCATCGCCGCTGCCGAACGGGAAGGCGCCGATCTGGTGGGCGTCTCGTACCGGCTGACGCCCGAAACCGGCGAGCGGCTGCTCGGTCAGTTTGCTGAAGCGGCCTCCGAACTGCACGCGCGCGGCGTGCGCTTCGTCTTCGGCGGGACGCCGCCTGTGGCCGAGCGCGCCGCGGCCCTGGGCTTCTTCGAGCGCGTCTTCGATGGCAGTGAAACACCGGAGGACGTGCTGACCTTCCTGAAGGGCGAAGCCGGCAGCGGGTCCGGGCCCGAAGCCTACCCCCAGACAACCGTCGAACGCATCCGCTGGAAGTCACCCTACCCCATCCTGCGCCATCACTTCGGCCTGCCAACGATGGAGGCGACCATCGCCGGCATCGAGCAAATCGCCGAGGCGCGGGCGCTGGATGTGATCTCGCTCGGCACCGACCAGGACGCCCAGGAGAACTTCTTCCACCCCGAACGGCAGGACCCACGCCGACGGGGAGCAGGCGGCGTGCCGGTGCGCACTCCCGACGACTTCCGCGCCCTCTACGCCGCCAGCCGGCGCGGCAATTTCCCCCTGATGCGCGCCTA
>Ga0209018_1003402_pt1 | contig 10142 bp, 4 predicted proteins | sample YNPBryBLVA2012_FD_185814 | JGI IMG/M metagenome (GOLD analysis project Ga0209018, IMG submission 185814) | Anoxygenic and chlorotrophic microbial mat microbial communities from Yellowstone National Park, USA - YNP Bryant BLVA 2012 (SPAdes)... ...
TCCCATGCCGCCAGGTACAGCCGCACGACCGCCACGTGGATCGGGTTGGTTGTGCAGGGCCGTTCCAGGTAGTGTTCCAGGTGGTACACACCGGAGGCCGGATCGTTCAATTCGTGGCCCAGGATCAGGCCGGTTGCCAGACGCGCCTGGCAGGCGTAATACGGATTGTCACCGTTGATGACCGTAACATAAGCATCCAGCGCCCGGTCGAAGTCGCCTGTGCCTGCATAGGCCTGCGCCCGGAAGTACGTGTCAACCGGTGTGGACGCCGCGTTGGGGTACAACCGGTCGTAGGCAGCGAAGGCATCCAACGCCGACGAAAAAGCGTCCATTTGCACATAGAGATAGCCCTGGTAGACCAGCAGGTAGTTATAGCGGTCGAAGTCGATGTCCAGCAGTGCGTCGTAATCCGCCACCGCTGCCGCCCAGAGCGTCTGCCGCTCAGAGGCGTTCAGCGCGGTGTCGCCCAGGCGCGTGTACACGATCCCCCGGTTGTACAGCGCATCCTCGGAAGCCGGGTCGGCTATCAGCGTGGCGTTCAGGTCTTCCAGGGCGAGTTCGTTCTGACGGCGGATCATGTAGACCAGCGCGCGGTAGAGGTGCGCGTCTAAGTCATTGGGGTTATCTGCCAGCGCCAGCCCGGCGGCGGCGATCCCCAGGTCCAGGTAGTTTGCCTGCTCTACCGATCCCGTGTCGAAGGTCTGCGCGGCACCGTAGTACAGGCGGGCCAAGTCGCCGTAGAGGTAGGTCGCTTCGCCATCCAGAACCAGGGCCGTCTGGTAGGCATCGATGGCACTGAAGGTGTTGCCCGCGCCCTCGTGCGCCTGGGCGAGGTTGGTCCACCCGGCGGGGTCTTCGGGGTGCTGAGCGGTATACACTTGCAGGTCGGCAATCGCGGCGTCGAAATTCTGCATGTAGAGGTGAGTCAACCCGTGCGTGAAAAGGGCGGTCGGATTGGGGTTGATTTCCATCACGTGGTCCAGATCGGCTAGGGCGGAGGCGTAGTCCTGCATGGCGAGATAGATTTCGGCGCGTCTTTGTAAAAAGGGCGCGATATTGACATGATCACCAGTCATGCCGATCAGTTGGCTGTAGTCTTCAAGCGCCGTTGCATAATCGCCGAGTGTATAAGCCGCCTCTGCACGGCGTTGATAAATCTGGAGAATTTGCGGTGCGATTTCCAGGGCGGCGTCGTAATCCTGAATGGCCGCTGCGTAATTGTCCACTTGTTCAAAAAAGTGAGCGCGATCCAGATAAAGTCCCGCGTTGTCCGGTGCCAGCGTGATCGCCGTGCTTATGAAGTCGATAGCTCTCTGTACTTCTCCGGCATTGAAGTGTGTCCACGCTATTGCCGAATAGTAATACCAGGCATCCCCAGCCGCGATGGCGCTATAGAGGTTTTCCAGAACTATCTGGATGTTTCCTGATGATAGGGCGTAGCACGTAGCCCGATAATAATAGATTTCTCCCAGGCCGGGCCAGTTGTCCGGTGCAGACATCAAAGCGGCGTTCAGCGCCAACAGAGCTTCCTGGGAATATCCAAAGAGGTACGCGGCCTGACCGACGGTCAGCCGGGCGTAAGTGGACACGGCGGCAGCATCACCGGGGATGAGCGCCAAGGGCGGGGATGTCGTGATGGTGTATGAGCCGATGGGGATAAAGACCCGTTCCATGCCCTGGATCACGAAGGTGTTATGGACGACGGTGGGCGCCTGGGGAGCAGCCCACACGATCAGCGACGTTCGCCCTGACCGCGCCATTGCTAACTGAACAGCTTCTTGAGCATCGCGGATGAACCTGCCGACGTGTTCGACATGGTATGGCGCTGTTGGCAAGTAATCTTCCAGCCGCGCCTGGAGTTCTTCCAACAGTTGATCTCCGAACACGCCCGGTACAGCCACCAGAATCGTCGCTGAACCCTGCGCCTGTGCGCCGGGTGTCCGGGCGGCCAGAGTCACGATCACGACCAAGATTGCCATCATCCATCGGCTGGTGCGCATCATTTCATCCCCTTAAAAGCGTTCCGTTACAAGTTGGTGCCGTTCAGAAGACGATCTACTTCGGCCAGATATGCCTCAGCCTGTGCAATGAGCGGGTCGGCAGGGTCGGTTTCGCGTTCCAGATAGCGCGCCAGGTCCGCGCGAGCGGCTTCAAGATCATTGCGAGTATAGTACAGAAGGCCGCGAAAGTAGTAACCCCGCGCCGGGACGTGTTCCAGGGCCAGCGCCGTGTCGTAGTCTGCCAACGCAGCGTCCCACTCGTAGAAATACAGGCGGTGGTTGCCGCGCAGCAGGTACAGTTCGGCCAGCAACTGGTCAGAAAGCGGATCGGCGGAGACATGTTCTTGCTGAGCCAGTTCCAGGTTGGCATCATCCAGCGCCAACCCCGCCTCTAGTGCAAAGTTCAGGAACAATGTGTCCGCCCGATAAGCATCATGCACCCGAAAAAGCATTGGGGATGCTTCGTCGTTCGCGCTCAGGCCGGCGTGCATGTCATCCAGCGTCAGCAGTGCGGCGGGATAGTCGCGCCGTTCGCGCAGACACAGCGCGCGGAAGAAATCCAGCCAGTAGACGCGCCCGATTTCGTCCAGGGTTTGGGCGCGCTGAGAGGCGCTTTCGAGGTGGGGGAGGGCGATGGCACACGCTCCATTTGCTGCATCTGCAAGCCCTAAGGCAGCGTCGGTGAAAAAGGCGGCCCATTCGGCGGCACTGGCCGGTTGCGCCGGATAAGACACCGTCAGGGGAAACGAGTCCATGATCCGGCCCAGCAGGTCAGCGGAAAGGACCAGCTCCCCCGTTGGTGGCCTGGCGTAGAAGGCGGCGATCAGGTCGCAGCCGAGTGCGGAACAGGGTGTGATCTCGATCCGCAGCGGTGCAGGCGGGTCGCCCTGGGCGTGTGCGGATGTACCGGCGATCCACAGAATGGCCAGAGCTAACAGCCCGATCACGGACATAAGAAAAGTACGCATACGGTCATTGTAGCCGGTTTACAGGAAATCGCACGGCGTGAGGCATCTGATCACTTCCGTGTTTTGTTTTTGTTATGCAATTGGATAATGCATATATCTTGGTAAATGGCGCCATCTATGGCGTGTATGAGCTATATATGTTCAATTGCAGACCCTGCCTGTGCCGGGCCAAAACTCGCCCTGTAAGGGGATCTGAGGTATACTCAAAACTTATCGCCTTATGGGCGTACATTTGGTGTCAGGCAGAATTGGAAAACGTATGGACATCGGCAACATTCGTCTGATCAGCATCAACGAGGAAATGCGCGGCAGCTACCTGGATTACGCCATGAGCGTGATCGTGGCCCGCGCTTTGCCAGACGCGCGCGACGGCCTCAAGCCGGTGCACCGACGCATCCTTTATGCCATGCACGACATGGGACTCGGCCCCGGCTCGCCGTATCGCAAGAGCGCCCGCATCGTCGGCGATGTGCTGGGCAAATACCATCCGCACGGCGACGTGGCTGTCTACGACGCCATGGCCCGCCTGGCGCAAACCTTCTCGATGCGCTACCCGCTGGTAGACGGCCAGGGCAACTTCGGCAGCATCGACGGCGACAGCCCGGCTGCCATGCGCTATACCGAGGCGCGGCTGGCCCGCATCGCGGGGGAACTGCTGCAAGACATCGACATGGACACCGTCGATTTCACGGATAACTTTGACGGCTCGTTGCAAGAGCCGGCGGTGCTCCCGGCCAAATTGCCGAACCTGCTGCTCAACGGGGCCAGCGGCATCGCCGTCGGTATGGCAACCAATATCCCGCCGCACAATCTCCGGGAAATCGCCGCCGCGATTGCCTACCTGATCGATCACTACGACCACCTAGACGATGTGACGGTAGACGACCTGATGCAGTTCATCCAGGGGCCAGATTTTCCCACCGGGGCGTTGGTGATGGTGGACGAAGAACTCAAAAACGCCTACGCCACCGGCAAGGGCCGCATCATCATGCGCGCGGCGGCTCAGATCGAGGAGACGCGCAGCGGGCGCTACCACATCGTTGTTACCGAGATTCCTTACCAGATCAACAAGACGACCCTGATCGAACGCATTGCAGAACTGGCGCGCGAAGGCCGCTTGGATACCGTCACCGACCTGCGTGACGAGTCGGATCGGCGCGGGCTGCGCATCGTCATCGAACTGCGGCGCAATGCCCAGCCCAAAAAGGTGCTCAACCAGCTGTATAAGTACACGGCTTTGCAATCGACCTTTGGTGTGCAAATGTTGGCCCTGGTGGACGGCGAGCCGCGCTTGCTGGGTCTCAAGCGCGCGCTGCAAATCTACATCGAACACCGCCGCCTGGTGATCGTCCGCCGTTCGGAATACGAACTGGCCCGCGCCCGCGCCCGCGCACATATTCTGGAAGGATTGCTCAAGGCGCTGGCCCGGCTGGACGACGTAATTGCCACCATCCGCCATGCTGACGACGCCGATGCTGCCCTGGCGGCGCTTCAGATGCGCTTCGATCTCAGCGAGGCACAGGCGCGCGCCATCCTTGATATGCAACTTCGTCGCCTGTCGGCGCTGGAGAGCCGGAAAATCGAGGATGAGCATCGTCAGGTGCGCGAACGTATCGCTTATCTGGAAGACTTGCTGGCGAGCCAGCCGAAGATTCTGGCGCTCATCCGGCAGGACGTGCTCGATCTGGCGGAGAAATACGGCGACGAACGGCGCACGCAGCTGGTGCATGGTGTCGGCGTTGTCTTCGATGAGGCGGACCTAGTGCAGGATGAGGAAGTGCTGATCAGCCTGACGCGGCGGGGCTATATCAAGCGTGTGCCCGCCGCCGCCTATCGGCGTCAGGGGCGTGGCGGCAAGGGCTTCACGGGGATGTCTACCCGTGAAGAGGATGTGGTCGAACATCTGTTGGCTGCTCGCAGTCTAGATAACATCCTGTTCTTTACCGACCGGGGCAAGGTCTACTCCGAAAAAGCCTATCAGATCGTCGATTCGGAACGCGCGGGCAGCGGCGTGCCGATTCAGGCGGTGTTGAGCCTCGATCCGGGCGAGATGATCACGGCGATGGCCGCTGTACCGTCGTTCGATGCCGGGGGATACTTTATTCTGGCGACCAGACGCGCTCGCGTCAAGCGTGTGCCTCTGGCAGAATTCCAGTCGGTACGTTCTAACGGCCTGATCGCCATGTCGCTCGATGGGACCGATCGGCTGAACTGGGTGCGGATGACCAGCGGTCAGCAAGACGTGATCATCGTCACGCAGCAAGGGTACGCCATCCGTTTCCCCGAGTCGGAAGTGCGTATCCTGGGGCGGCAGGCAGGCGGTGTAAATGCCATCCGTCTACGTGAAGGGGATGCGGTTGCCGGTATGGATGTGATCGATCCCGGCGACGCCGACCTGCTCGTGGTGACGGCCAGGGCTTTCGGCAAGCGCACGGCGCTGGACGAGTATCCGCGCCACAGCCGCTATGGGGGTGGGGTGCGTACCCTGGCGCGTAATGACCGCACCGGCCCAATTGTCGCTGCGCGGTGTATTCACCCCGATGACGATATTACGTTGATCACGACGGGCGGGATCGGTTTACGCACACAATTGGAAAGCATCCGCCAGACCGGGCGTAGCACCCAGGGCGTGCAGTTGATGCACCTGTCTGCCGACGATACGGTGGCCTCAATTGCCATCATGGAGGAGCAGCGCGAGCGTCCCCTGCCGCCCAACGGCCAGGGTGAGGAATAGCGGCCCGATTGGTATTTATCGGCAAATCCGACTACACTGGCGACATGCTCGATCCATTTCTCCTGCAACAAGGGCCGACTTCCCGGCTTGAATTTCTGCCCGATCCTGACCCGGATCTGCTGGCGGAGGCGTTGGTTGCTTTCGCCAATACAGACGGCGGCACAATTGTCGTCGGTCTGGACGCGACCGGCAGTTTTGTCGGCCAGACTTACAATGAAGACCTGGAGGGTGTGCTGCGCGTGGCCGAGGGGCAGTGTCGCCCGCCGGTGGTGCTGGGGAACTGGGAGCAGGTCGAGCTGGAGGAAGGCACCGTCGTCGTCGTGCGCGTCCCACGCAGCACCGAACTGCACGCCCTGCAAGATGGCCGTGTGCTGGTTCGTTCCGGCGCTGAGAATCGTCCCCTGGGGGGCGATGAAATCCGTCGTCTGGCGAGCACCAAGAGCACCGGCGACTTTGAAGCGGAGACTGTTCCCGGCGCGACGATCAAAGACTTCGACCGCGACATTCTGGACGAATACCTGCAAAAGCGCGAGGAACGCCTGCGTCGTGTCTTTACCGGCAACATCGAGGACCTGCTCAAGGAGATCGGCGCGCTGACCGAGGCCGGGCAGCCGACGGTGGCTGGCATTCTCCTGTTCAGCAAGTACCCGCAGCAGTGGCTGCCGCAGAGTGGCATTGTGTTCGTGAAGTTCATCGGTGTTGAGCCACGCGGCGAAGATGGCCTGGCCGGGTATGGTCGCCGCGAGGAAGTCACCGGCCCGTTGGCGCGGCTGGTCGAAAACCTATGGGAACTCACCTGGGGTGAAATGGCCGTCAGCGCGGTGGTGCGCGGCCTGGAGCGTGAGGAAACTTTTGAATATCCCGCTTTTGCTGTGCGCGAGGCGCTGGTGAACGCCGTCTGCCACCGGGATTACCGTCTCAAAGGGCGGCGGATCGAGGTGCGCATGTACAGCGACCGCCTGGAAGTGATCTCGCCTGGCGGATTACCCGGCTTCATCACCGTCGATAACATTGTGGACGAGCATTTCAGCCGCAACCCACGTCTGGTCGGGGCGTTGTTCCACTGGGGTTATATCGAAGAACTGGGCCTGGGCATCGACCGTATGATCGAGGAGATGGTTCAGGCCGGGCACAAGCCGCCGAGTTTCGATGCCAAACCTTATTCGTTCTCGGTCACGCTCTACAACGCCCGCGAACGCCTGATGGCGAATGCGCCGGGCGGACGTATTCTGAACAATCGTCAGAGCCGCGCACTGCAATACATCCGCGATCACGGCTCGATCACCAACCGCGAGTACCGCACGCTATGCCCGGATGTTTCTGCCGAGACGGCCCGCCTGGACCTGTCTGAACTGGTTGATCAAGGCGTGCTGCTGAAAATCGGCTCCAAGAAGGGCACCTATTATATTCTCAAGTAGCCTGGAGTGGTTTTGATCCATGCCAGCCCTGAGTTTTGTTATTGCACTGGTAGCCACCGTCGCCTATTTGCTATTGCTGGGATATGCCGTGCGCGGTGCCTTGCGGCTAAAGGGCGCGTACCCCTGGCTGGCGGCGCTGACTTTGCTGTCTTTCTTGGCGAGCCTGACGCGCCTGTTTGCCGAAGGGCCGGTGGGCGTCTACCTGGACTCGGCGTCTCTGGTGGTTTTTGGCGCCCTGTCGCTGGTATACCTCAAGCGGCAGCGCAGCGTGCGCTGGTGGCTGCCGGTGGGGGTGCTCTGGCTGGTGGCGTTGTTTGTTGCCGACCTGACCGGTAGCGTCGCGATTCTGGGGCAGCGCGGCTGGTTGGGAGATATTTTCATCTCGGCTGACCCGGCGGGGATTCTGGCCTTGGTCGGCTGGGTGATGGGCGGGGCGGTGCTGCTGGCGGTATCCTTCCATGCTTTTTACGCGGCTCACCTGCCGGAACTGGCGAACCGGGCGCTGTTTTGGTCGCTGGTGGTCCCGGTGATTCTGATGGGTCTGGTGCTGGGCACCAGCGGATCGCCGCTGTTGACCGAGGTCGGCTGGGTGATCCGGCTGGTCGGCGTGTTTGGCGCAACCTATGGCGTGGCAGTACATCGTATCTTCGACATCCGGCGGGCGCTGCGTCAGGCGTCGGGGCTGTTCGCCTTCACTCTGATGACCTCGGTCGTCATCCTGGCAGCGATGATCGTCGCGCAGGTGCTGGGTCTGAACAACGAGCGGCGGTTTGTCGTGCTGGCGGCATTGGCCTTCGTGGTGGCTGCGCTCTACGTGCCGCTGAACCGGCTGTTCCAGGAATTTACGCGCCGCGCGCTCAAAGACCCTACCGATCCGGCGCTGGCATTGCATCGCTACAGCCAGCGGATCGGCACGATCATCGAGCTGGAAGATGTGGCGCGGATGGCGATGCAGGCGCTGGTTACGGTGTTGCGCGTGCGGTCCGGCGGATTGATCCTGGCGACGAGCGAGGATGGCAGGGTCCTGGTCGAGCCGATGTTGATCCCCGGCGAGACCGGTAATCTGCCGGATGTGCAGGGTGAGATCGATCCGCAGGGGCCGATCTACCGCACCCTGTTTGTCGAGCAGATGCCGCTGCTTCAGTTCGACGTGGAGTTCAGCCGCGATTACCAGGAAGCCGATCCTGAGGAACGGCATTTCTTCGAACAGATGCGTATGAGCGCCTACGCCCCCATTATAGCAGAAGGAAAACCGGTGGGCATTCTCGCCAGCGGCGCCAAACTCAACGATCAGCCCTTTCATGCTGCCGACCTTGACCTGCTGGCGGCGCTCGCCACGCAAACCGGTATCGCCCTGCGCAATGCGCGTCTGGTGACGGACCTGCGCCGTTTGAACCTGGAACTGGAGGATGTAAACCGCGACCTGGCTCGTCTGGACTCGGTGAAGACGGACTTCATCACGGTTGCCAGCCACGAACTGCGCACCCCTCTGGCCCAGATTCGCGGCTACACCGACATTATCGAAGGGCTGAACGAACAAGGTATTCTCGACCCGGACCAGATGACCGGGCTGACCCACAATTTACGCAAGGCCGCCGAGCGCATGGAAGAACTCATCAGCGCCATGCTCGACGTAAGCAAGATCGATGTGAACGCGATGGACCTGCGCTTTGCCCAGACAACGCTGGAAGCGGTGATGCGCCTGGCGATTGAGCCGCTGACCGAGGCGATTCGCACGCGCAAACTAACGCTTTCAGCACGCGGGCTACGTGGCCTGCCGCCCGTCGAGGCAGACATGCAACGGCTGGTGCAGGCGTTCCGCAATGTCATTGTCAACGCCGTCAAGTATACGCCCGATGGCGGGCTGATCGACATCCGGGCAGGGCTGGAAGAGAGCGAAGACGAAAACGTGCCGGATGAAATTCACGTTACCATCGCCGACAGCGGCATCGGCATCGATCCGGCCAACCGCGAGTTGATCTTCCAGAAGTTCTTCCGCGCTGCCGACCCCGGCCTGCACTCGACCGGCGCGACCAAATTCATGGGGGCCGGGCCGGGCCTGGGTCTGACCATTGCGCGCGGCATCATTGAGGGGCATGGCGGGCGTATCTGGGCCGAAAGTCCGGGCTACGACCCGGTCAACTACCCCGGCAGCACGTTCCACATCCTGCTGCCCATCCACCCACCTGCCGACGCCAAGCGCGTCCTGCCGTTCGAGGAGCCGACCGTGCCCAGCCGGGCGGGGTCGCCGTCGCCCATGTCGCCCCTTGAGGTCGGCGAGTCGGGGGATGGGAAAAATGCCTAACCAGCTTTTCTACGGCGATAATCTGGATATTCTGCGGGAGCACATCCCTGATCGAAGTGTGGACCTGATCTACCTCGATCCGCCGTTTAACACTAAACAGGACTACAACGTCCTGTTCCACGACGAACGGGGGACTTCCAGCGAGGCGCAGATTCGGGCGTTCAAAGATACCTGGCACTGGACCTACGAGGTGGAGGCGCTTTTCCGTGAGCTGACGCTGCGCGGCGATGCGCTGGGGAATCTGCTGGATGCCTTGCGTCCGGCGCTGGGCAAAGGGCCGATGCTGGCCTACCTCGTCATGATGGCAGCGCGGCTGCTTGAACTGCACCGTGTCCTCAAGCCGACCGGCAGCCTGTATCTGCACTGCGATCCGACGGCCAGCCACTACCTCAAGATGCTGTTGGATATGGTGTTTGGGCCGGAGAATTTTCGGAATGAAATTATCTGGAGGCGCACCGGAGCACATGGTAAAGCCAGGCGCTATGCTCCTCTGCACGATGTTATTTTCTTTTATACTAAAACAGATATGTACACTTGGAACTATCCTAGAACCCCTTATATGCGGGGTCACGTTGAAGAACATTTCGCACGTGATGATGATGGTTACAAAACAAAGTATTACGGCAATGTCCTGACAGGACCTGGTACTCGTAGCGGCGAATCCGGTATGCCCTGGCGGGGGTTCGATCCGACCTCGAAAGGACGTCATTGGGCTAT
>Ga0209018_1003406_pt1 | contig 10129 bp, 6 predicted proteins | sample YNPBryBLVA2012_FD_185814 | JGI IMG/M metagenome (GOLD analysis project Ga0209018, IMG submission 185814) | Anoxygenic and chlorotrophic microbial mat microbial communities from Yellowstone National Park, USA - YNP Bryant BLVA 2012 (SPAdes)... ...
GGGCGCGCCCGCCATGAACTTCCCCACGCTGGATATGACTTACACGCCGCAACCGGACCCACCGGGGCCGGGCAGCGCCCGGCGGGCACCGACAGGAAGCGCAGCAGGAACTATAGGGGCGGGGCGCGAACGGGCTGAGACCCCGGAGCGGCAGGGCTATCGCGGCGTCAGCAGCTTCTTCAACGTCCGCGAGGCCAATTCGAATGTCGCGCGCGGCGAGTGGGAATTCGAGTTCGCCTTCATGTGGGCGACCCGGTCCGGCGAGAGCGACGAGTTCGAGCTGGCGCAGTCGCTGAAGTACGGCGTCACCGACCGGTTCCATGTCGAACTGGAAGTGGAGGAGCCGCGCCTCGGCGAGGGCGGTGATTCCGGCGCAGGCGACATGCGGCTCACGCTCTTCTACCAGCTACTGGAGGAAACCGACGCCATCCCGGCCATCGGCGCCCTGGCCCAGATGCGCATCCCGTCGGGCGACGGTTCCTCCGGCGTCGACGGCAAGCTCAGCGCCATGCTGACCAAGACGTTCGCCGAGCGCTTCCGCGTCCACTTTCAGGGCTTTGTGCTGACGGCCAATGGAGCCAGCGGCCGCAGCGACGAAGAGCGGCGGCCGTTCCAGTGGGGGCTGGGGCCGGGCTTCGACTTCCAGGTGGACCCGGACACGCTGCTCGCCCTCAATTACCTGCATCGCGTCAATGAAGAGGAGCATGCGCGCAACCAGAATATCCTGGAGCTCGGCCTGGTCCGGCGCCTCGGGCAGATCGGGAAGGCTGAGCACGGCGTCAAGCTGGCGCTCGACGTGGGGCTGGACGGGGCCCGTACGACGCCAAACCTGGGGGGCAAGCTGCTGTGGAGCATCGAGTGGTAGAGCAGGCGTGCGCGGCGCGGTGACCGGCCGACCGGCAATCATCCGAGCGCCTGGCGCCGGACTGCTGCTCGCGCTGGTGGCGCCGCTGGCTGCCCAGACGCGGCTGGCGACCTACGAGTCGCGCTATTACCTCCTGCACACCGACCTGGACCGCGACGCCGTCCGCGAGGCCGAGCTGCGCATCACCGCGATGGCGGAGATGTACTACGAGCGGACGCGGGGCTTCGGCGGCCAGATTACCAGGAAGCTGCCCTTCTACCTTTTCCGGCGCCCCGAGGACTACTACGCCGCCGGCGGCGCGCCGGGCACCGCCGGCATCTACGACGGTCAGAAGCTGATGGCGATCGCCGGTGCGGAGACCGGCGAGGCCACCTGGCACATCATCCAGCACGAGGGCTTCCACCAGTTCATTCACGCGTTCATCGGCGGCGACGTGCCCATCTGGGTCAACGAGGGGCTGGCCGAGTACTTCGGGCAGAGCATCTACACCGGCGACGGGTACGTCACGGGCGTGATTCCCCCGCCGCGGCTGGCGCGCCTGCGCGGCTGGATGCAGGCCGGCAAGGTGAAGACGATCCAGGAGATGATGAAGACCAGCCACGCGGCCTGGAACGCGGACCTGAGCGCGGCGAATTACGACCAGGCCTGGTCGATGGTCCACTTCCTGGCGCATGCCGAGGACGGGCGCTACCAGCCGGCGCTGAACGGATTCATAAAGGACGTCAGCCGGGGCATGGCGTGGGAGCACGCGTGGCGGAACAACTTCGGGACCGGCACGCGGGAGTTCGAGGAGAAGTGGCGGCGGTACTGGCTGGGTCTGCCCGCCAGTCCGACGGCCGAGCTGTACGCCAAGGCGACCGTCGCGACTCTGACCAGCTTCTATGCCCGCGCCTTCAGCCAGCAGCAGGTGTTCGGGACTTTCGAGGAGTTTCGCGCCGCCGCTCAGACCGGCCGGCTGAAGTGTCACCCCGATGACTGGCTGCCGCCGGGGCTGCTGAAGGAAGCTCTGGGGCAGGTCGAAGCGGTCGGGCGCTGGCAGGTGGAGCGGCAGACGACCGGCTACGCACTGGTGTGCACCATGTCCGACGGCACGAGGCTGAGCGGCACCTTCAAGGTCAGCGGCCGGCGGGTCAGTCCGGGCAGTGTCCGGGTGGCCATCAGCCGAGCGCCCGCAAGGCCGTGATCGACGCCCGCCCGCCGTCCCCGAGTCGGGCCGGCCCCGGTCCCGCCGGCAGACCTGACCGCACTGCCCCGCTACCCGCCGCGCACATCCCGTCCGCGCGTCTTGAGCCAGACCCCCAGCATCAGGGTCGCGCCCAGGGCGCTCCACGGCAGCATGGCGGCGAAGAATGCGTTCCAGCCGTAGCTGGTGATGAGGCTGCCCAGCACGCGACCGGCCAGAATCGCACCCAGATACTGGAAGCAGTCGATCAGGCCCATGGTGAACCCGGACATCTTCCGCCCCCCGATGTCCATCACCACCGCCGCCCCGATGATCGAGTGGCTGGAGTTGCAGGTGAAGGAGATCATGGTCAGGAACGCACAGGCAACGACTGGGCCGGCCAGACTCGTGAAGCCCAGCACCAGCAGCGCGCCCAGGATCGTGACCGTCTCGATGCCATAGAGCAGGACCGCCACCGGCGAACGCCGCCCGCCAAAAACCATGTCGGAAACATACCCGGCACTGAGCGAACCGAGAAAGGCGGACAGCGGCAGCAGCCACACCAGTTGCCCGTAATACTGCGAGGTCTTGCCCGCCTGCCAGACCTCCACCAGATACAGCACCCACCAGGCCTCCAGCGCACGCCGGACGAACCCGGTGCAGAAGTACGCGGCGGCGTTCACCCAGGCGAGCGGGTTGCGGATGACGACCCGGAAGACGTGCTTGAGCGGCGGCCGCTTCCCGGACCAATCATCGTCCCCCTGGTCGTCGTGGGCGATGGTGTAGCCGACTTCCTCGGGGTGGTTCCTGACGTTGAACCACGTGACCAGCAGGATAAGGAAGAGGATGGCGGGCGGCACGAAGAACATCCACCGCCAGTGCAACCCGGCAACCTCGCCGATCACCGGCACCGTGAAGCCGACCAGCAGCAGGCGGCCCAGTTGGCCGGCCCCGATCTGGCCAAGCTGGATCATTCCGCCGAACACCCCAGAAAACCCGCCGCGTTCGCGGCGCTCGAACCAGGCGGTCTTGACCTTGATCATGCCGGGAGCGCCGAACGCCTGCACGTAGCCGTCCAGGAGCCGGATCAGCACGAATGCCGTCAGCATCCAGCCCACGCCGCTGCCAGCCGTCAGGCCGAACAGCACGTTCAGCACGATCGTGCCCAGGGCGCCGACCGCCATGGACTGCTTGCCACCCAGGGCGTCGGCAAACAGCCCGTTGACGAACTGGCCGACGGCATAGCCGGCGTCGCGGGCGCTGCTGATGCTCCCGTACTGCTCGTTGCTGTAACCCAGGTCATGCTTCAACTCCGGGGCCACGATCCCCAGGTTGTAGCGGCACAGGTAGTACCCGGCGTACAGCAGCCCCAGGAAGAACCAGTTGCGGAAGCGCCGCAGACGAAAACGCAGCGGGTGCGGCGAACGGCGCCGCTGCGCTTCCAGCAGTCCCCTTACGATCTTGCGCATGGTAGCGGGATAGTATCCGCGCCCCTGGGGGCGTCCACCCGTCCGCGGCGCAACCCTCCATGCGCACGGGCCGGCCACCGCCCGCCGGTCATTCCGCCAGGTACGCCAACAGCCGCGCCACTGCCTCCGCGCCGCGGTCCAGGTCGGCCAGCAGCACCATCTCGTTCGGCCCGTGCGCATTGCACCGCGGACTGGCCAGGCCCAGCAGCACGCTGTCAGCGCCCAGCTCGTGCCTGAACTGCGGCAGGATCGGCAGCGTGCCGCCGCTGCGGAGAAAGGCCACCTCGTGATCGAACGCCTCGCGCAAGGCGCGCGTCGCCGCCTGGAGGAGCGGGCTGTCGAGCCGGGCCACGTACGGCCAGGCCCGCGAGTGGTCCTGAATCTCCAAGCTGACGCTGGCCGGCACGCGGGCGCGGATCGCGGCATCGAACAGGGCCGCGATGCGGTCCGGGTCCTGGTTCGGCACCAGGCGCATGCTGAGCTTGGCTCCGACCGTCGCCGGGATGATGGTGCTGGCGCCCTGCCGCGTGTAGCCGCCGTAAATCCCGTTCACGTCGAGTGTGGGCCGCACTGTCCCCAGCTCCAGGATGCTCCAGCCCGGCTCGCCGGCGCCGAACCCCGGCACGCCGAGCTGGGCCGCGTGCTCGCGTTCGTCGAAAGGCAGGCTGGCGAGCTGTCGGCGCTCGACATCGGGCGGCTCGATCACGTCGTCGTAGAAGCCGGGGATGTTGACGCGGCCGGCAGAGTCGTGCAGGGAAGCGATCAGCCGGGCCAGCACGTTGCCCGGGTTGACCACCGGCCCCCCGCAGCCGCTGTGAATGTCGTGCTTCGGGCCGCTGAGGCCGACCTCCTTGTAGACCAGCCCGCGCGTGCCCGTGGTGATCGTGGGCCAGCCGTCACGAAACAGCCCGGTGTCCGAGATCAGGATGCCCGCGCAGCGCAGCTCGTCCCGGTGCCGGCGCACGAACGGCATCAGGTTCGGCGAGCCGATCTCCTCCTCGCCCTCGATCAGCAGCCGCAGGTTGACCGGCAGGCGCCCCTCCGTCTCCAGCCAGGCCTGCGCGGCGCGCAGGTAGACGAGAATCTGCCCCTTGTTATCCGCCGACCCGCGCGCGATGAGCCAGCCATCCTTCACCTGCGGGTCGAACGGATCGTGATCCCAGAGCGAGAGATCGCCGGTCGGCTGCACGTCCACATGCCCGTAGGCCATGTATGTCGGCGCGTGCGGGGCAGCAAGCCAGTCGGCGGTCAGGATCGGGTGGCCCGGGGTGTCGTGGACCCGCGCCGCCAGGCCGATCCGCCGGCACAGAGCGTGCATCCACTCGACAGCCCGCCGGACGTCGGGCTTGTGCTCCTCCTGCGTGCTGATGCTGGGAATGCGACACAGCTCGGTCAGCCAGGCCAGATGCTGGCCCCGACGCTCACCCAAGTATTCGATGACGCGCTGCACCGTCTGCCTCCTCACTGGCCCGTGCATGGCCCGGCGGCTCGATTCTACCGCAGCCGTGCTATACTGCCGCGCGAGGCTGGAGGAAACCGTGGGCTTCATCCAGGTGCTGCCGCCCGGGCTGGTCAACCGCATTGCTGCCGGCGAGTGCATTGAGCGGCCCGCCAGCGTCGTCAAGGAGCTGATCGAAAACGCCCTCGACGCCGGCGCCGGCCGCATCGACGTGACGATCCTCGACGGCGGGCGGCAGCTCGTGCAGGTGGTCGATGACGGCATCGGCATGGACCGGGATGACCTGCGCCTGTGCGTCCGCCCGCACGCCACCAGCAAGATCCGCAGCGACGACGACCTGTTCAACATCCACACCATGGGTTTCCGCGGGGAGGCGCTGGCCAGCATCGGCTCGGTCGCCCGCGTGCAGATCACCTCGCGCACGCGTGGCAGCGACGTCGGCCACACGCTCCGCGTCGAGGGCGGACAGATCGACGAACCGACGCCGTGCGCCGCACCGGTCGGCACTGCGGTCGCGGTCCGCGACCTGTTCTACTGCGTGCCCGCCCGCCGCAAGTTCCTGAAAACCAACCAGACGGAGATGGGGCACATCACGGAGCAGTTCGCCCGCCTGGCGCTGGCCCACCCGGGCGTGGCGTTCTCGCTGCGACACCAGAACCGCATGGTTTACACGCTGCCTGCCACCCCCGACCGTCGCCAGCGCATCGCCGACTGCTACGGCCCGGAGCTGGCCGAAGTGCTGCTGCCGCTGCGGCGTGAGGGCGGCGGCGTGCTGGTGGAGGGCTGGGTCAGTCCGCCCAGGGAGACACGCGGCTCGGGCAAATGGGAGTACGTGTTCGTCAACGGGCGCTACGTGCGCGACCGGTTCGTCTCGCACGCGGTCAAGGAGGCGTACCGCAGCCTGATCGATCCGTCGCGGTTTCCGGTCGTGTTCCTGTTCATCTCGATCGACCCGGCGCAGGTCGACGTGAATGTGCACCCGACCAAGATCGAGGTCCGCTGGCGCGACTCGAACTACATCCACGGCCAGGTGCTGGCGGCCTTCCGCGACAAGTTCCTGGCCACCAACCTCGACCACACCCTCCAGACGCGGACCGCCGAAGAAGAGTCCTACCGCGAGCGTGTCCGGCAGGCGATGGTGGATTTCTTCAGGCGCGGACCGGCCGCTGCTGCGCCGACAAGGCACAAAGGCACGGAGGCGCTTAGGCACGCGGGCAGCGTGGGCGCACCGCCCGCAGCGCGCAGCGCCGGCCCCCCGAGTCCGGCGACTGAAACCGGAACACGGCCCGCTCCGACACCGGTTGCCGTGCCCGGAACCGGCGCCGACATGCCCTATGGCTTGGACGATGCGGAACGGGAGTCGAACGCCGGCGCGACGGTGATTGCGGATCCCGCATCGCGGGCTGGCGCCCGGCTCGCAGCCCCCGCGGCAGACCGGTCCGCGATCGACGATGCGCAGCCCACGATCCCCGCCCTGCAAGCGCCGATCGCTGAACCCGTGCCCCTCGGTCCCTCGCTCCCCTGGTCTGCCGGTCAACCCGTTTCCCCGTCCCTCGCCGCCTCCGCCGCTCCCTTCCGCGCCGTCCAGCTCCACAACGCTTACATCGTGGCCGAGACTGACGACGGCCTGACGATCATCGACCAGCACGCGCTGCACGAGCGGATTCTTTATGAGCAGCTTCGCCAGCGCGTCGCACGCCAGCCGTTGGAGTCGCAGCGGCTGCTGCTGCCCGAGGCCGTGCGCGTGCCACCCGACCACGTCGAGGCACTGGAGACGCATGCCGACCTGCTCCAGCGGCTGGGCATCGAGCTGACGGCGTCCGGCCCGCACAGCGTGACCCTGCACGCGTTCCCGACATTCCTGGAGCGCGTCGATCGGCAGCGCTTCATCAAGGACCTGCTCGATCTGCTCGCCGAAGCCGGGACCCGGCCCAGCCCCGAAGCGCTGCTGCACCACGTGCTGGACATGATGGCCTGCAAGGCGGCGGTGAAGGCCGGCGACCCGCTGACGCCCGAGGAGATCGCCGCCCTGCTCGCACGCCGTGCGCTGGCCGAGCGCAGCAGCCACTGCCCGCACGGCCGCCCGACGTCGCTGCACCTGTCGCTGCGCGACTTGGAGCGGCAGTTCCGGCGGCGCTGAATGGCGAGCTGCTTTCGCGAAGCTCATCCGGTTGTTATGGGCGCATGAAAGAGGGGGGAGACACAGCCCCGGACAGATCAACGCCCGCCTGCGGGGCCGACGTCCTGCTCAGCGTCCGCAGCCGCCCGGGCGCGCCCCCCGGGGTCCGGCCCTCCGACCCGGCGCTCGCCCCGGCCGCTCACCCGCGCGGCGCGCCTTTCGGTTTCGGGCCGTAGAGCGACGGCAGGTCGACCAGCCGGCACTCCGTGCCGTCGTGCACGGCCATCTTGCTGCCATCCCACATCGACGCCCCCCCGTACAGGCCGTCCTTGCGGAGCGCGTAGAGCACCAGCGAGAAGTCGGCCCGGCCCTGCTCATCGCGCAGGCGCCGCTCGGTCTTGTCGGCCACCCGCCTGAGCATCGCCAGGCAGGCGTCCTGCGGCGTCATACCGTTGCGCATGAACTCGGCCACCATGAACGAGGAGCAGTTCTGGACGTTGGCCTCGCCGCGCCCGGTCGAGCCGCAGGCGCCGACGTCGTTGTCGACGTAGAGTCCGGCGCCGATGATGGGCGAGTCGCCGACGCGCCCGGCGATCTTGTACGGCAGGCCGGAAGTCGAGGTGCAGCCGGCCAGGTCGCCGGCGCGCGTCAGCGCCATGCAGGTGATCGTGCCGTGCGTGAACTCCGGTCCGGCCGCGTGCTTTTTCCGGCTGGCGGCCTGCTGGTCGGCCTCGGGATGCAGCCAGTCGTCGTCGTCGGAGTGCGTTTCTTTCCATTCCAGCCAGATGCGGCGCGCCTCGTCAGTAAGCAGCTCTTCCTCCTTGAAGCCGTGCGCCTTGGCGAAGCGCAGCGCCCCGTCGCCGACGAGCAGCACATGGTCGGTGCGGCGCATGACGAGCGCCGCCACGCGCGATGGGTTGCGGATGTTGCGCAGGGCGGCGACGGCGCCGGCCTTGTGCAGCGGGCCGTGCATGACGCAGGCGTCGAGCTCGACCACGCCGTCCTCGTTCGGCAGGCCGCCCAGCCCGACGGAATGTTCCTCGGGGTCATCCTCGACGATGTTGATGCCGGCGACGACGGCATCGAGCGGGTCCGCGCCCTGCTGAAGCAGCTCGAAGGCCCGCTCGCAGCTCCGCACGCCGTTGGCGCTGGAGATGATCACCGGCCCGCCCGGGCCGCGGAGTTGGGACGCTTGTGGCTGCGCCGCCCGCGCCATGTCTGCCGAACCTCCTGTCAGTCCGGCCGCGGCGACACCGGCCGCGGTCCGGACGAAACCGCGTCGCGTGATGTTCATGCCTGCCTCCCGGACACGCCTGAGCCGCGCCCCGCCCCGGGCTGGCGTGCGTCAGGCATCATACCGGCGCGGGTGCACGGCTGGCGACAGGCCGGTAGAATCTGGGTCGATCCGGTCGGCCCCGCTCGAGGCCGCCGAAGGCCGCAGCATCGTTCCGACCCTCTCCGCCTGTGGTGGGCGGGGAACAGACATCCGGGTGCGACATGAGCGACATACGGGAGCTTCTGGAGCAGGCACGGCGGCTGGGCCAGGCGATTGCCGGCCATCCGCACGTGCGGGCCTACTTCGCAGCCCAGGCCGACGTCGACAGGGACCCCGCGGCCCAGCAGTTGCTCGCCGCGTACACGGAGCAGGCACGGCGCATCCGCGATCTGGAGCGACAGATGAAGCCGGTCGAGGTGGCGGACAAGCGGAAGCTGGCCGAGTGCGAGCAGAAGCTGGCCGGCAACCCGGCGCTCAAGGCGCTGTTGCGCGCTCAGGCCGACTACGTCGCTCTGATGAACCAGGTCAACCGCGCCATGGAGGAGCCGCTGGCGGCCCTGGGGCCGAAGGGCGGCGGCGTCTGACGGCGCAGCAATCAGGCTCGCCCAGAGTACACCCGATGTCCGGTTCCGACCCTGCCCCCGCCGCACACCAGCCTCCAGCCGGGCAAGTGGCGCCTTCGCTCAACGCGGCGAGCGCGCTCCAGCGCCCGCGGCGACCAATGGGCGCCCAGACATGGGCCTGGCTGGCGGCCCTGGTCGGCTGGACCGTAGTGCTGGCGTTCCAGAACCTCGACGGCGGAGCCGGGTTGGAGCCGGTCGAGGCCTGGGTGGCCCAGCCCGCCCGCGAGATGTACGAGAACATCCGCGACATGCTCGCCGGCCGCGCGCAGGCCGGCTGGCAGTGGCGCCCGCTGGTCATCCCCGAGTTCTGCGGCGAGACGCGCTTGCAGAAATCGCCCGGCGCGTACTGGACCGTCATCCTCACCGCCGCCCTGCGTGGCACACCCCCCGACGAGATCTGCGCCCGCATCCCCAACGCGACCTTCGCTGTGCTGCTGGTCATCACGGTCTTCTGGCTGACACGACGGATCGCCGGCGACCGCGCCGCCATCTTCGCCGGTTTCGCAGCGGCATCCAGCACGATGGTTCTCTACTGGTCGCACAACGCGGCCAGCGACATGGGCGTCGCGACGCTGATCACGATGTCGCTGGCGTGCCTGTGGGTCGGATCGGAGGACGAGCCGCCCGGCTCAAGACGCGTCGCGCTCTGGCTGCTGGGGTACCTGCTGGCCGGGCTGGCGATGATCTACAAGATGCCGCTGCCCGTGCCGTGCATCGGACTGCCGGCCCTGCTCTATGTGCTGCTGCGGCGGCGCTGGGCGATCTTCGCCAGCGGCTGGCACCTGGTCGGCCTGGTGCTGTTTCTGCTGCCCTGGCTGCCGTGGGCGCTGGCCGCCTGGCACTTCGAACCGATGGCGATCTACAAGTGGCGCGTCGAATACCTGGACCGCGTGACCGGGGAGCTGCCGAACGTCGAGACTCAGCGGGACTGGTACTGGTTCCTGTTCTACGTGGGCGTCGCCTTCCTGCTGGCCGTTCCGTACAGCCTGTCGATCCCCGGCGCGGTGGCGCGCGTGTTCCGCCGGCCGACCGACGCCAACCGCGACGGTCTGTGGTTCGCGCTGATCTGGTTCGTCAGCCTGCTGATGTTCTTCACGGTCGCAGTCGGCAAGGAGACACGCTACTTCCTGCCGGCGATGCCGCCGCTGTTCGTCCT
>Ga0209018_1003407_pt1 | contig 10128 bp, 5 predicted proteins | sample YNPBryBLVA2012_FD_185814 | JGI IMG/M metagenome (GOLD analysis project Ga0209018, IMG submission 185814) | Anoxygenic and chlorotrophic microbial mat microbial communities from Yellowstone National Park, USA - YNP Bryant BLVA 2012 (SPAdes)... ...
CACACATCATCCCGCTGGGCTAGATCAAATCCCGACTGCCATCGAAGTCTCTGGGGTTGACGGACAAGGCGAATAAACTCAATCGCCAGACCAAGGGTTCTTTTATCCTCCGGGGCTTGGAAGCCAAGGCACTCCAATCTGAGGGTGAATTCATCGGTGCCTTCAAAGCGTGGCAATTTGACCTGAGCCTCGTAGTCTTGCCCAAACACCCGGTCGGCGAGAATTTCCACCTCATTGACCCACATACGGAAATTTTGTCCACCCGCAGGGGTAATCGCCCGCAGTTTCAGGTGGAGCCAGTGGGGGAAATATTGTGGCTCAAAGAGAACCGTAAAATAAGCCTGGGGCTGAGTCCACCGTAAAGGGCGGCCATCCTTAATTTCCAAAGGTTCAAACCCTGCCGAGCGCAACCACCCATCATCCCGCTGGGCCAAATCAAATCCCGATTGCCACCGGAGTTTTTGCCGCTGACGGAGAAACGCATTCGGGAAAGGCTGTCGGTGCAGGACAGGTTTCGCCCTGAGGGCGGAGAGTAAGGAAAACCAAGTCCGCAGTCCACTCTCCATCTGAGCTGTGCGAATTTCCTCCACCCGCTGGGAAAGGGCGTTCAGTTGGGCGGGAGCATCCAGCAGGTCAACGATGAGGCGAGCGGCACCCTCAGGGTCACTCAGGGCAAACAGGGGAATGCCATCCGTGCGGATCAGCCCACTCAGAGCTTCGATATTAGCGACCAGCGGGGTACCATGAGCCAGTGCCTCAAGGACTTTGATTTTCGAGCCAAAATTATTCTCAATCGGCGCAATGAAGAGACCACAGGTGGTGAACTGACGTTGCACCTCTGCCTGCGAGGACTGACCCAGAAAATCCACGTTGGGTCGTTGCCAGTCCGCTGGTACCTCCTCGCCACTGGCACCAATGATGGTGATGCGAACATCCGTAGCGATTTGCTCCAAAGCGGGCGCAAGCGCAGTACACAGCCAACGGACAGCAGTAAAATTGGGGTAATGGTTAATGTTACCCACAAAAAAGAGATTACGGTTGCCCTGATGCCGCCAACGCTCCGGTCGGGCCCCCAAAACCGGTTTAATCACCGTGGTACGCTCCGCCAGCGGGGCCTGCTTGGGAATGTCATGCTCGCTCAAAACCACCCAGCGGTCAGCATTCGCCAGGACTTCCCGTTCAAAGCATCCGAGGCGCCACTCGGCCAACCAGGAGTCAGCGGCATTCTGGGGTAAACGACCAAGCTGTCGCTGATGGCGGAAGAATTCCTGTTCACGGTTGAGATTAATCACCACCACGGGCACCTGAGCGTGAAACGCCGATGGCACGAATAATGCCGTATAAAGGTAATCCAGGACGATGACATCAGGTCGAAAACGTCTGACCGCATCGCAGAACAGCCAATCAATTTTGAATTGTTGAAACGCCATTAATTCAAACGGAAAAGCCCACTGGGGGTTGCCACCAAGACCCAGCCAGGCGGTAGGAGTGAAGCCGTGCACAGCTCCCCAGCCCCTAATCGCCCTGGTCAAGGGTATTTGCTCAAATTCTGCCCCCACGGAGGCCACAAAATCGGCGGAACTCCCATCGGGAGCCATGACATACAGGCGCACACCAGGTAAAGCGCCCAGTCTCCGCACGTGTTCCTGGCAGACCATTGTCCCGCCGCTGGAGGAGTCCAGGGGAACAATCGTACAGAACAAAATCCGCAGTTCCCCATCCAGGTGGAGTTGCGTGGCATCCAAAGCCGCCGTGAGGGTCGTGACTTGCTGACGTCTTTGCTCCAGCTCGGTGGTGCAAACATCGGCATAGCGTTTCGTGGCATCCAAAGCGGCAGTAAGAGCGGTGACCTGCCCCCGTAACGAAACCACCTCCGGGTCGTAAATCCGGTAGTTATCCAGGACATTAACCGGTGCGGCAAAGGCTTTCATCAGATAGGCACTTTCCTCCCGCACCCAAAAATCATTGACCCCATCGAAATAGGCAAAAAGATAACGGTTCGCCGCCAAAATATCTTGCCAGACCGCCGCTACTCGCTGGTTTGTATAGGGTAGGGAACTTTCAATGACCAGGACTTCAGGGCGATGCCGTAGCCAATCCGCCGCCCGGATGATGGCATCTTCGGCGCCCTCCGCATCAATCTTGAGAAACTGGATATGCCGACCAGGCGCATAGGTATCCAGCAAAGCAGGGAGTGTGGTCAGGCGCACCTTCACTTCTTGGATTTCCCCCGCCCGTTCGCTCACCACCTCTGGTACCGTGCCGAGTAGGGTGGAAGTACCCGTGTTGCCGGAGTGGACGTAGAATGTGGCTTCCCCCTCCCGATCCGCCACCGCCATCTCGACGTTAATATCCCGGGCACGCTCTTCCCGGAGCGCCAAAATACCCTCACCCGGCTCGACATTGATGCCCGACCACCCCTGGTCATAAAACCACCGGGTCACGGAGGCATGGGTCGGATGATGGGCACCAATATCCACATAAAACCCATCGGTCACGTAGGGAAAACAACGCCGGAGCAACACATCCTCCAAGTTTGGCGTGTAACTCGTCATCGGTTGCCGCAGACCGGAGAACGTATCACCCACCTCCTGTCCAGGGGCGAGGTAAATATTGTTGGGCGTAACCCGATGCCAACGCCGGTATCCATAGGCATGGAGGAACTGATCAAGCGCTGTGGTGCCAAACAGGTCTTCCACAACCAGAACCCGGGGTTGATAGCGATTCAAATCCAAACCCCGCAGACATTCCAGTTCCCATCCCTCCGTATCCAGGGTGAGTACATCAATGGTATGTAGATCAAGGATATGAGCGAACAGCGTATCCAGACGCCGCATCCGCACAGAAATTTCACGGGTGGTAAAGTGCCCGGTTAACCTTTCAAAGAGGCGCCGATAATCATCCCGGATGCCAAGGGAGGAGAATGATTCATAGGTAATCGCCCCCCCCAGATAATCAATATCAGTCGCTTGCACAAGGGTAAACGGCACCGCATCCACATCCGCTTCGCCGCAGGCAAACTCCAGAATTTCATGCCCCCTAGCCCGGTGCTGAGCCGCAAATATGGGATTAGGCTCGATGCTGATCACCCGCCAACCCGCCCGCCGAAACAAATGCCCCAAAGACAAAAAATCCGGCGACGCCGCCCCAACTTCGACCATCACCCCCCGAAAATCCGGTGGAAAGCAGGCATGAAGCACCAACTCATCCACCTTCCCCTCCGTGATCAAGGCGGCTGGCAGAGGTATATTGCTATTCATATCCATAGTTTATTGATCTAACTTTGATAAACAGGAATAGTAATACTGCACTGTAGATTACACAAGGGTTTGGAAGTCCGCAATAAAACTTTATGAATGTGGGTAAGGAAAACATCGCCTAGACATTCCTGATACGGATTTTAAGCATGGGCACTTCTAAAAATGGGTCGCAGGGGCGTAGCCCCCGTCTGTGGTTCTCAATAATATTGGCATTCCAGCGAGATAACCTTCTGGTAATCCAAATAAATAGAGGTACCCGCATGGTAAAAGATACCACCAATAGAACGCCAACTTAGCAACAACTTTACTCCGATGTCATCATCATGTTCACCAGCGCAGGCAGATCAACAGAGGGCGACCAATGCAGAGAATTGATTGTGGCCGGATCACAAAACAAGCAGGCATATTCTGCCTTAAACCCCTCTTGAAAAACCACATATTTTTGCCAATCCAAGCCGACAAACTCAAAACATAATTCCAACCAGTCTTGTATGCTGTAGGGAATACCAGAACCAATCACAGCCTCATAAACATCATCTTGGGAGACTAAAGTTAATATCCCTTCCACCACATCTCCAGCAAATGTCCATTCCTTGCGTACAGAAATATCCCCCATTTCCAAAATATCCCGTCGCCCAGCCACAATATCTCGCACAGCCCTGACAATTTTCTGGCTCACATGATGGGGTTTCCGGCGGGGACTTTCGTGATGAAATAGATAACCAACATAGACCTGTAGCCCCAAAGAACGAAAATAGCGAGCGGCATATACGGATTGAATACGGCTCAAGGCATAGGCACTCGTGGCGAGAAAAGGGTCTTTTTCAGAAATTGCACAACCCCTATTAACAAACTGTAATCCACTGCCGGTAATAAATACCTTCGTTCTTGGCGAGTACTTTAAGGCTACTTCCAGTAAATTCATAGTTCCCGTGCAGATCGTATGATGATTTTCCAATAAAGCCGAGTGCTGGGTCGTCGAATGAGCGGCTAAGTGAAAAACCAAATCAGGCACGTGGGATTCCATAAGCGCTTTTACCTGCTCATAGGAAGCAATATCTACGCTAATTTGATCCTCACCACTTCCCGAGCGGGAGATGCCAATGACGTCAATTCCTCTACGGCGGCACGATTCCGATAGATAATAGCCATCTTGACCATTAACACCAAAAATCAGAGCCTTCATACATTGATTTTTTCAAAAACCGCCATGCCAAAGGTGTATTTCATGTCAGGATGAGGGGCATAGTAACCATACTGAATAACCGGTTCACCAAGTTCCCAATCCATTGCGTTGACCAGCCTCAGTCCATAGCGATTACAAACCTCAATCAGTTCACAAACCTTTTGCTTATCTAGGGGTTGCCACGCCAAATTATAGAGCCGTATCGGCGGAATAATTTTAGGTTCCCAATAGTCGAAAGTAACAAACAGCCGACCTCCAACGTGAAGCAAGCGACTCACTTCGACAGCAAAACGCTCAAAATCTACCTCATGTTCCAGGACAGAAAGACAAGAGATATTAGCAAAATGTTCAGACGGCAAACCCGTATTCATTAAATCTCCCTTGAGATACTGAACCCGAGGAATAGGGACATCCGGATCGCTAAGGTCAATCCCGTACAAATCTCCTTTGATATTCTTAAGTGCTAAATTCTTGAGGATATAGGAATCCGAACTCCCCATATCTAAGAAATTACCATCTCCAACCTCTGAAATAATATGAGCAATATCCCAATCTTTACACGTGAGATTATGGGATACAAACCCATTGCGATGCAAAAATTCCGTACACTCAAGAACTTCACTTCGAAATTTTAGAAATTTACATAAATTTGGCGCAGGAAATTTAATCTCTAAGGAGCATCGTTCTTTAGCATCAGGAATAAATAGGGATTCCTGTTGACTTACATCCGCCTTAAGCAATAGCCAGTCAGCGTCCAGACTCTTTTCAATTTTGTAACCAATATTATGTAAAAACTGACTTAATAACTCAGAGGGTTTATCCTGTAAAATGATAACCGGTTTATGGGTCAAAATTGTTCTCATGGCACCTTCAAGAACCTTTAACCCGCCACCATCTGCACTAACCTTCAATAGACTTACTGGATGAGTAATCCCCATATCATCAAGAGTTATCGCATATATCTCTTCACCAATCTGAGATACATTCTTATCCACCACCCGACGAAAATAAGGTCTGACATTATGAAGATTATTAGCGACTAAAGTCTTCTGCAAAGCATGAAATAAATATTCATCAGACTCAAACGCCAAAACCTGACCCTGACTACCCGTAATTCCTGCCAAGAGTACCGTAGTTTGCCCAAAACGAGTGCCGACCTCAATCACCGTAGAGCCTGGGTGGACATACTCGCGGGCGATCTCAATGACCGCAGGCGACTCCAATTTACCCAAACGAATTTTAGAAGTGACAGCTCGCAACGTTCCATCAAACGGTAAATAATATTTGCCATACGCAGTGGTATATAGCACCAAAGGACGGTCTGCAAATCGCTCCAACGGTAGTGTCGCTTTAATATCAACTAACTCAGTCCCACTACCATCAACTCTTGGGAATGCAACGAGATTGCGGTCTCTATCAGGGACTTCTATGTTATCCAACACTTGGTAATAGCGGGAAATCGCTAAGTACTCGGGATAATCTTCAATTTTTCCCGAAAAAATAGTTTTTTGCCGATGATGAATACGGAAGATCGCTAAATTATATGGGATATGACAACAGACCATTTTCGCCCTTGCCATCCGTAGCCACAGGTCGTAGTCCATACCAAAATTTAAGTTTTCATTGAGCATCCCGCCAGCAATTTCCCATGCACAGCGGCTCCAAAATACCTCTGGCCCCATAAAAAATTTCCCACTCAGCCAGTCACCACCAAAATCTAACATTGACTGGTAAGGAAGTGGTAGCAACTCTAGCACCGGAAGACTACAATGGTGAGTACTCAAAATCGATCCATTGCGGTCTTGTATTAATTGACAGCCTCCCACAACCAGATCACACCGATAGGTATCAAAAGCGATTGCAACCTGTTTTAGAGTATCAGGTAAATGCTGGTCATCACTATTTAACCACGTCAAAATGTCACCAGTTGCCTGCTTAAAACCCTTGTTCAAAGCATTAGTCTGTCCCTCATCCGGTTCACTAATACAGATACTTATTTCAGACTTATAACGCTCAAGAATCTGTTTCGTATTATCCGTGGAATCCCCATCTACAACAATATACTCCAAGTTGGGATATCCTTGTAAAATGACTGAGCGAATAGTTTCTTCTATATATTCACCATAATTGTAGGAAGGCGTAACAATGGAAATTTTTGGCCAAGGCCGACCGGAAGGTAAACAATCAGGAAATTCTTTAGGTGTGTAATTCCATGGCCAGAGATACTCTTGAGTATTTACATTATTTGAATTGTTTGAATTAGTTTCAATCGGCAAAACAACCTGTGCATTTTCAGAACCCGTGCCAGGATCAACACTATCTAAATTACTAAAAGCCAACTCCATAGCCCTTTTGAGCCGCTTCAAAAAGTTGGAGTGTCTCCAAAAGAGCATGGATTTAAATAATTGCTTCAGTTTATTCATGATATTTTTAAGGGTTGACTCGCATCATAATTGACAATGTGAATTTCCGGTAGGGGGAAAATCATTGCTGTCCCGTTACGGAGCATTTCTTCCTCTCTTTTAAGAAATTCTTCCTTGAAGTGCCAGGGCAAAACCAAATAGTAATCTGGTTTCATCGCACGGGATTCGGCTTCGCTAATAATTGGAATATCAGTTCCTAAGGTGTAGGCTCCAAACTTATCGGGATTGCGGTCAGCCGCATAGTCGATCAAACGATTGTCAATACCACACCATTGTAGAATGGTATTACCTTTTGTAGAAGCTCCATAAATGTGAATTGTTTTATGGTCTTTCTTCATCATCTTCAAAAGTGATATAAGACGCTCCCGATGAACATTGATACGGTCTTGGAAATTCTTGTAGGGTTTATCCATATCTAATTCTAAATCAAACTCTTCTTGCCGCAGTTGCTTAATCCGCTGTTGCGCCTGATCATTTCTAAATAAAAAATTATTGGCATGAGTGGCATAACAACGTATGCTACCACCATTAATATCATTTAGCTTGATATCAAAGATTTTTAATCCCGTTTTTTTCAGTAGATACTCAATAACCGCTAAACTGTAATATTCCAGATGTTCATGACAAATCGTATCATAGGAATTCATCTCCAGCATTTTCGGCATATAGGAAACTTCAAATATCCAAACGCCTCTCTCAGAGAGTAGTCTTTTAATTTCATGACAGAATTTTACTGGGTCTTCGAGGTCATAAAACATGGCAATAGAAGTAATGACATCAAATTTCTTACCATTGACTTTTTTGGTTAATTCTTCCGAGGGAAATGTATCCTGAACAACCTCAATATCGTCCCCAACTTCTTGGGCAACATCGGAAGGGTCTATACCAATTTTGACATAGTTTTTAGGATAATTCTTAAGAAGGGTTCCATCATTACAACCAATGTCTAAAACCCAAGCATCATACTTCTGAACTAAAGCTTGGGCTTCTTCAGCAATAACCCGCAGATGGTTTCGCATGGTCTGATTTGTTCCAGAACGATACCAGTATGATGAATATAAAATTTCAGGAGGGACGCTATGCTCCATCTGCAGAAGACCACACGCATTTTCATCCTTTGTAGGGTCACAGCGAACTAATGATAAAGGGATTTTACGCAGTGGAGGTTCTTCTTTCCCCGGCTTAACAAATGAACCTTGGAGATACTGTTCACCCAAGTAGATCACTGGAGTCAAGTGAGATGAGCCACATATTCTACAGGTACGGCGGTGAACTAGGTGCATAATCTTTGGAGTTCAGGAAGTTCTTAACAGGGGGTATTGTGTTTAGATTGTACAATAAAAGAGTAAAAGTGACTATTTATTTTATCAATACATTGATTCCTTTCTAAATTAAGAATAGCTAGTTGCTTGACAACCTGATCCTTCTCACTAACAGGAACTTTCTCGAATTCATAAACTTTCTCTTGCTCATGCCAAAGTTTGCAGTTGATTTCAGCAAGTTCAGAGAACACCTCTCCAAGACTTCCTGAAATTTCACGAACTTCATTGCCGACTCCACTATACACTTTGTTGGCCTCAAAAGTCAGACGGTCAAGAGGAATTCTACCCGTCACAGCATCATAGATAAATTCATCAATCTCAGCCTTCAACTGCTGTTCCTGCTTAGATAGGCTTTCAAGCTTACCAGCATCCTGCGTATGCCACTGTTTTAACTTTACAATTGTTAACTTATCGCACAAAGACCCCATGGTTTCAGACACGTCAAGCTACCCTTAAAGTTAAATAGTGGCGAAATGTACTGTACCCTACTGCAAAGCACTCTGTCAAGAGGCAACTATGAATCTTGTGCCGAGTAAGAATAAGGATAGGGTATTGCATTCAAAAATGGTTCTAAATTGTAGCCAGACAATGATACCAATAGGATTGGTGACAAAGCTCTTATAGAATGTTACCAATAAAGTAAAAAGTAATGATAGTAATCCTAAATCACAACGGAATGAAGTGAATATTGGTCTATAGCAATCCTACTTGATTTACATTAGCTTGCGTGCCGTAGGCATACACAAAGTTTCCAGAACCATACACCGCAGGTGCTTCTTTTACGGAGGCGGTGCCCCTGCGACCCCTATTTCAAATTTGTTTAGGATTATTATATCTGACCTTCCCCATATCTAACCACAAACATCACCCTAACACAAATGACACTCATCTAAAAATAGGAGTATTAATTGCTCTGACTGGATTTCACACTGATTGACTCGAATAAATTCCTGTTTCTTCTTATTTTTTTACTACTTCTGGCTCTGCTTTGGGGTTTACTTTCTGAGACCTCTTCCAGGTGATGCCCGCTTCTAAAAACAAGTCATAATAACTTTGTTTAGATTGATAAATTACATCGTAATTCATGTCAATATGAGTTATTAGTTCATCTAAATTCCAATAATCTTTTGTTTGTAGCCAGGCAATGATTTCCTGTTTTTCTGCTTCTGATAGATAACTTTTTTACCATGATAACCGAGTTTAAGTCCCTCAATTCCTTTTTCATAAAACTCTTGTTTCCAGCGAGTGATAAATGACTTGTGGATTTTTAATAATTCGGTAATCTCGCCATAAGGTTTGCCTTCTATAGCCATTCTTACCGCTAATGCCCTTTTCAGTTCTCTTGCATCAGAAGTACTGCGGATAAATTCTCCTGAAAGAGCAACCATTTCTGGCTTTGTACAGGTCAGCATTCTTACCTTCTCAGTGGTGCCTCTCACAGTTTAATTAGTTAATATAGCCCACTTAACCGTTCTAAATCAAACTAGGATTGCTATAGATCACTTGAAATTGCTCTATCGGTGCTGGGATAATTTTTTAACCAAGTTTTTTTCACAAAAACATTACCATATTTTACAAAAGTTTATATTAATGACACTAATTCACTCATTTTTGGGTAGATTGAGGATAGACATCACCAATTTCAGTAATTATACTGAAAATCATCTGGACATGGGGGCTAAAAAATGGGCAAGCCAATTGGGGAATATCTGGTGGAAGCGGGTTTGTTGGAGCAATCCCAGGTCGAGATAGCCTTGCAAGAACAGCGACGAACCGGGCGTAAATTGGGGGAAATTATCGTTGAGCATGGTTGGTTGCAGGCGCAGACCATTGAGTATTGGATGAAAAATGTGATCATTCCTCACCGCCGGATCACCCAACCCCCTCAACCGAAACCCGTTACCAACCAAGTATTTCCGCCCAAACCTCCCGTGCCG
>Ga0209018_1003409_pt1 | contig 10128 bp, 4 predicted proteins | sample YNPBryBLVA2012_FD_185814 | JGI IMG/M metagenome (GOLD analysis project Ga0209018, IMG submission 185814) | Anoxygenic and chlorotrophic microbial mat microbial communities from Yellowstone National Park, USA - YNP Bryant BLVA 2012 (SPAdes)... ...
AGCGAGGGGTCGGCGCGACCGACGCGAATCTTGCGAGGGTCTGGGCGACGGATGGGCCGGGAGCGCTGGTGGCCGTTACCCCTTTTGCCTCCGACGAGATCTCGGCGCACCCAGCGGGTGCTGGGCGTGTGCTTGCGTTGTTTCATGGCAAGCGATTCGACGGACACGCCGCACCGTAAATTCAAGGCCTGTGCGAATTGCTTGCGCGTCGGACTGGCCAGCTTGCGATCGAAGAGGCGCGAAACCTACGCTCAGCAAAACCCCGTGCACCCACGCAGACTGCGGATGTCGAAAGGGGGGCGCCGGAATCGAAGCAACGCCATGCGTCGTGGGGCATGGTGCACAACCGCGGCATGGTCTGGGTAGCACCCCACTATGGGCAGATGTCCGGCCCCACGTCAGGAAGCTTTACACCGCCCATGCCCGACCAGAACGACACCTGGTCCACCACCTCCTGGACGTTCTCGTACTCTTCGAGCCCCGGGATTGGACCCTTGATACCATCCGAAATCGCATCACATATCGCGTCTCCGAGTTCCGCCTCCCAGTCACCAAGGTCCGCCTGCCCGCCCGAGATCACGATGGTCGCCGCCGTGAGCTTGGCCGCGAGGGTCTTCTCGAGTTCCACCCAGAAGCCGACGTCCGCGCCGGCCAGCGCGCCCAGGTCACCGATGAGGTCGAGCAAGTGATTGGTCCTCTCCAGGTTGTCGTTGAGTTCGTCTTCGATGCCGCCGCCACTGCCGTCGGGCATGATGCCGAGGAATGTACCGGAGGGTCGGTGCACCGCCCAGAACGCGAAGAGAGCGCCGGTACTCGGTGCAAGAAGAGCGTACTCCGACGACGAGAACGGGGCCTGTAGCGCCGACCACCTGCTTCTCGCCGCGTCGTCCAGCGTGGGAAGGTCGCTGATCGTGCCAGGCACGAAGCTTTGCAGCGCAACACCCGACAGCAGTGACTTGGTGCTTCGAGCGTACATCGCACCTTCCGCCACCGCAAGGTAGCCGGTCGTTCGCAAGGTCCGCCGAAAGGCAGTCGTCGGATCCTCGGCAGTAGTGGTCCAGACACTGTGCGAGAAGAGGTCGATCTGCCGGCGAATACCCTTGCCGAACTGGACCTTCTGGAGGAGGGCCGCGACGCGCGGGCCGCGCTCGAATGTGATCGCGTCGACCGACGTGTTGGCTGGCAAACCAGCCGACATCGCGAACAGCTTGGGGGGGGTGATGTGGAACCCCATCCTCGATGCTGCGGTCATCTGGCCGTCGTCGTTGCTCAACAATGCCTGGTATACTGGCTCGAGGGTCAGTTTTTCGCCCAACCAGTCGTCCAGCCACTGCGCCGGTGTCACCCCCGCGCCCTCCACCGCCAGCGTAACCCTGCCGAAGAGCAACGACTCGACATCGTCGAACGCGGATTGCGGAATGACGGTGTAGGCGGTCGTGTAGGCACCTTCGTATCCAGCGATCACACGAGTAGCTTCCCGGTCGCCGATGCGCACCGTCAGGTACAGGCTCGACAGGGCGCGCCGGGGCGCAGGCGTGGCGGGGACATCGTACTCGGCCGACGCTCTCAAGCGATCCTGGTCGAATTGCACCACGACCTGCCTGGTCGCATTGCCCCCTTCGGGGGCGACATAGCTGATACGGTAGTCCTCCACCGTGCGCGCGTCCAAGAATTCCAGCGCATGGTCGATGGCTGCCGACTTGTCTGACACCGCATGGGCGCTGCCTCCCGTGAGTCTCGCGATGGCGTCGAGGCTCTGCATCTGTTGGTCGCCTACGCCAATGGCTACGACTGGCCCGCCGGCCGCCAGCTTCGCCTGGTATTCGGGGTCGAGAGTGTCGGTCGAGTCGCCATCCGAGACCAGCACAATCGCGGTCGGTTCCTCGTCCTGCGCCTGCGCTGCCGCCGCGTAGAGCTCCGAGCCGCCGGACTGCGTTGCAAGCCAGGCGACTTGATCCTGCGCTTCGTTGAGGCTCCCCGCCCACCCCCCGGAAGCGTAGCGAACACCGAAGTCCACGATGCCGACGCGTACCTGTGCCATGGGGTGTCTCTGGTACAACGACGTGACCACCTGCATTCCAAAGTCCACCGCGCCTGCACCGAGGTAATCCGCGGGGATGCTAGCCGAGACATCGTGGATCAGGATGACTCGCGGCGGACCCGCGTCATTCTGCCACAACGTTGCCGCGACCGGGTTGCCGTCCTCCAACACGCGAAAGGCGTCCGCGCGCAAGTTCGGCACTTGGTTTCCGCTGCCGTCGAGCGCCGACACGCTCAGGTCCACGCGGCGAAAGGCCTCTCCGCGCACACGTACGTTGAGCGTCGCTACCCGTGCGACGGCTGCGGCATCGCTGGGGCCTTGCCCCAGGTTGCGACCGTCGATGCTCACGTCCCCGTCGTCGGCAACTTGTACCACGTCGCCGCCCAGCGTCACCGGATTGCCAATCACCGCGAGACTGTCGCGCTCGACAGCCGTGACGTCGGCACCCGCCACGTGCAGCACCGGGACGAACGTCGATACCTCCCCGAATGTCGTGGTCGGCAGCGCATCGCGCGCAACCGCAGGAGCGAACGTGACATGGATCCGCCTGCCCGCGACTTCGTCCGCTTGATACGTGTGCTCGACAAGCGTGAACCGTTCATAGGGAGCGTCGGCGCGTGACCCCTCGACCCGTATCGCGATCGTCTGGGGACTGTATGCGTCGGCCACAGGGTGGGGCACGTCGGTCGTGGCCGAATCGCCGAACGTGACATCCGGCACCACCGGATTGGCGTACGCCCAGGTCCCATTGACCTTCACCCGGACGAGCGGCACCTCGTCGACCGCAAAGTCGAAGCTGCTTGACGTGCCCGGCGCCAACGACTCGATCGCGCTAGCAAGGGCTGTCGTCTGGACGAGGTCGGGATCGAGTGCGGTGCCCGGCGCGGGAGCGCTCTGCGCCAGGACCGCCAACCAGGCGGCTTTCGTAGCATCGTCCACCTCAGGCGCGAACACGCGCTTCGTCTCGCGAAGCACAATCGTCTTGCCGTCAGCCTTGTTCTTGTCGAGCTGGCCTGCCACCACCTCGGCTTCGAAACCAGCCCGCCGGTACAGGTGGGCCAACAATTCGCACTTCTCGCGCGGTGTGCCTGCCCCGCCGCGCAATGTCGCTCGCACGCCCCAGCGCGTGCTCAAGACCATACCTTGCATGCTATCGTCCGACGGCGGATAGGTCACGATCTGGTCGCGGACGAACGTGTGCATCGCCACCACGTCCGCCTGCGCTACCAGCGCGTCGGCTCGTCCCACCAAGTGATCCGGGCTCGTTCGCAGCGCCTGCTGCGCCTCGCGCCAGACGTCGAAAATCGAACGGGTCATGCCGCCACCGCTGCCGCCCGTCCCACCACTGCCAGGATTCCCTCCCACGCCGGCAGAACCTCCCGACCCGGCGCTACCGCCCGAGCCGCCACGACTACACGACGAGTCGACACAGGCACCGTCGTCTCTAATCGTGTCTGTGGAACGCACAGCCTCCTCCTTTCCCGAGGATCACGACCCGCACCGTCTCTGGTGCCGCTGAGGCGCTCGTGCAAGTCCCCCGACCGTCCGAGGCGCACGTCATCGACCTGAGCTACAGTGCCTTGCTTCGTGGTAGTTCGTGGTCGAACCGTCGAAGCGACCCGCGTCCCATCCGTGCTGAACGACCCCACGCCGCACGCCCGCCGGCTGCGGAGAATCTGCCCTGCCATGTGCGCCGAACCGCCCTGCGCTCGACCTTGCGCCATGCGCGGGGCCGGGCGCGCCCGGTTCGACGACGCATGTACGACTTTACGGTTTCACGATCGCGAACTGCACGCGCACGCTATTGGGCAGTGCTGGTGCGGCGGCATCCCTGTCCGTTCACCCGCTGGCTCCAGCGATTCACGTACAGTAGGCCGAACGCGGTGCGAATAGGTGGGCGCGGGACGTTGCGTTGAAGCCCGGTGGCCGCACCGGTGAACCGTGCAGGGGTAACGGGTCGGTTCAAGAGCTCAGGGAACCGCACGCTGCGGACGCCCTTCCCTCTCGTGCGACGCGACGTGCGGTGGAAAAGCTTGGCATGGGCTCGGCGGGCGACCCTGGCAGGGCCGGTCTCGTCCGGGGGTTCATGCCAACACACGGCTGCCGCACGTTCAGGCCACGCTGGCGATGCGGTACAGATACCGCGGACCACCCGGGGCGTAGCGTCGGTCCCAGACGAAACGAAGAGCCGCACGTTTGCATCCATATACATACATGAAACGAGGGCCTCATCGCGCAAGGCACTTGCCAACACCGCGCTCACCGGCCATGGTCGTCCCGACGAACCAATGACAGCCCCCACGAAGGAGTTGGCGCACGCAGGCCCCTTGCGCCGCACGTTGACGAGCAACTTGGTCGTGGCAGTCTTGTATGTCGGCTCGGCGCACTTCGGGTTGCGGATGGCGTACGCGCACACCAACGCAACAGCCGTCTGGATACCATCCGGCATCGCCATCGCTTCACTCGTCCTCTTTGGTCTTCGGATCTGGCCGGGCATCCTCCTCGGAGCCGCAGCTACGAATGTCCTCTACTTCGTCGGGCAGCCCGGGGAAGGCCCGGCGACCGTCCTCGGCAGCGTCCTGCTGACCAGTGCCGGCAACACCCTCGAGGCCGTGGCCGGCTACCTGCTCCTGGGCCGCTTCGTCCGATCACCGCACCCCTTCGAGAACGTGCGCGCAACCTTCCGCTTCGTCGCCCTCGCCGCCGCCGTTCCGGTGATCGCCGCCACGACCGGGGTGATCGCGCTGGTCTCGTCCGGTGTCGCCGGATGGAGACTCGCGAGCACGTCCTGGGTGACGTGGTGGCTGGGTGACGCCTCCGGGATTCTCGTTCACGCGCCCATGCTCCTGTCGTGGGCCCGGCCTTCGCGAGTACGCTGGACCCTTCCTCGCATGGCCGAGGCCGTCGTCATCCTGCTGTCCCTCATGCCCACCGGCTTCGTGCTGTTCGGCGGTTGGCTAACCGAGCGATATACGTATTCGCTGCCCTACCTCGTGATGCCCCTGCTCCTGTGGGTCGTCTTCCGGTTCGGCCTGCGCGAGGCCTCGACCGCGGTAGCCATGGTATCCGCCGTGGCGATCTGGGGGACTGTACGGGGACACGGCCCCTTTCTCGCAGAATCCCTCAACGAGTCCTTGATCCTCGCGCAGTTCTTCGCGTCGACCGTAGCCGTGACCGTGCTCGTGCTCTCGGCTGCCGTTGCCGAGCGCGACGGTCTGCTCCAACAGCTCAGGGAAGTCAACCGCACGCTGGAGGACAGGATTGCTGCGCGCACATCGGAACTGGCGTCCATCAATCAAGCCCTCATCGCCGAGGTCCGGCAGCGCTCGGCAGCCGAGGAGGTCATCAAGCACCTCGCCAATCACGACACGCTTACCGGTCTGGCCAATCGCCGCCTCACAGAAGAGCTGTTCGAGAGTGCCGAGGCGATGGCCCGACGGCGTGGGCACAGAATGGCTCTGCTGTTCCTGGACCTCGACGGCTTCAAGCCCATCAATGACGAGTTCGGCCACGGCACGGGCGACGAGACGCTGCGAAAGGTTGCCGAACGCCTGCTCCGTACGGTGCGCGAATCCGACCACGTCGCCAGGTTTGGAGGCGACGAGTTCATCGTGCTCCTCCCGGACATCAGTAGCCCCGACGACGCAACCGTGGTCGCGGACAAGATCCTGCGCGCCGTGGGAGAGCCGTTCGTGGTCCAGGGCGTTCGCCGCTCGCTGGGAGGCGCGAGTATCGGGATTGCTATCTATCCTCACGACGGTCGGGACTTCGCCACGTTGGTGCGATGCGCCGACAGCGCGATGTACCAGGCGAAGGCCGCCGGCAAGAACCGCTGGGTTCGCTGTCAACGTGACGCTCGCCAGCGAGTCTCGCTCCCCCACATCGAAAGCGTGCGCTCCCCGGACAGCTCCCGCTGAACGCGCCGTCTGGTCGCGCCCGACCTACAGCCCGACCGCCTGGCGCCGGAATGCCGTGGCCCAGCACCGGCGTGCGATGACATGGGGCCTCACCGGACGTCGATCAGGGCTCCCGATGCACGGACTCGTATCTCGACAGGACTCGGTCCGCAAACGCTGACAACCAGGCTTGGCGTGGAGTGGATTCGGGAGCCGAGCGAACAAGCACGAAACGATTGCCCGTTTGCGGCCAGCGTCGTGCGCCCGCTGCGCGCCGTCAGATGACGGCATTCTTGGGCACTACCACGATGTGGTCGTCCGACCCCGACAGCGGGACCGTGGTCAACCCTCGACGCTCGTCCTGGGCGCGGTCATAGCCGAGCACGGTGTCAGCGCGTATCTCGACGTTCCTGTCGATGATCGCGTTTCGGATACGACAGCCGCGTCCGATGGCGGTCTCCTGCAGAATGCCGCCGTCCATGGCGCCGCCGAGCAGCACGGAGGTGTCGATCGTCGTGTAGGAGTGCACGTAGATACCGGAGGCGAGCACGGATCGAGACACTCTCGCGCCGCTCACGATGACACCGTCGCAGACGATGGAGTTGACGGCATGGCCCACGCGCTCGCCCGTCTCATGGACGAACTTGGCGGGCGGGAAATGCCCCGGGTTGTTGAAGATGGGCCACTTCTCGCCGTAGAGGTTGAACCGCGGCCTCGTGGCCACCAGGTCGAGGTTCGCGGCCCAGAACGCCTCGAGGGTCCCGACATCCCGCCAGTACGCCGCGTCGCTTGCATTGCTCACCAGGGTGCGATGGCGCATGCCGTCTACCGTGACGTACTCGTACTCGGGAATCACGTTGCGTGTCTGGAAATCAAAGGCCCAGACCGGCTCCCCCCGGGCGATCATCCTCGGGATGAGATCCTTTCCGAAGTCTACCGCGGTATCGTCGAGATTGGCGATCAGACGCTCGCGGTCGAACAGGTAGACTCCCATGGATATGAGGCAATCGTCAGAACCGGGTAGGGTCTTGGGATGCTCGGGCTTCTCTTCGAAGCTGGTCACGCGGCCTTGGTCATCGACCTCGAGGACACCGAAGTTCCGGGCCGATTCGGAGGCCATGCGCAGCACGGAGATGGTGAGCGCGGCCCCGTGCTCCATGTGCCACGACAACATGTGCCTGTAGTCCATCTTGTAGATATGGTCCCCGGCGAGCACGAGAACCTTGTCGCAGTTCGAGTCGTGCAGAAGGCTTAGGTTCTGGCGGATGGCATCCGCCGTACCTCGGTACCAGCCCGACCCGATCTGCATCTGCGCCGGCACCTCGTCGATGAACTGCCCCAGGCGGCGGGACAGGAAGTTCCACCCCGCCTTCAGGTGGTTGCTCAACGAGTGAGACTTGTACTGCGTGAGCACGAAGATGCGACGGATCCCCGAGTTGATGCAATTGCTGAGCGTGAAGTCGATGATTCGATACGCCCCACCGAAGGGCACGGCAGGCTTGGCGCGTACGTCCGTGAGGGGACGCAGCCGCCCTCCCATCCCGCCGGCCATGACGACAGCTATGACAGGATCCTGCATCCCGATGAGCACTCCGTGGCTTGGCGCGGCTCACGGTGAACCAACCAGAAGCCTGCGCCGTCCAGGCCCAAATCCTAGCATGATGGGCCAGGAAAGCAAAAGCGGACGCGCCGTGCCATGGGGGGTTCGTCCAATCGTGACGCGCGCCCTGCCCATCTCGCGGCCGTGCGGCCAGACCGCCACGGCCGATACTGCGCCGGGAACCACCGGCCTCGCCAGGCACGAATGCAGACCGTTGTGCCCCAGTCTTCGAGGCCGTTGGACCGAAAGCCGTTCCGAAACCACAGATCCGCATGCGCCGGGTCTGCGTCACCCCCTGCGTGCAGGAGCCGGCGCCGCCACGTCGCCGACCGCGAGCCAATCGTACGGCGCGCCCAGCTCAGGCGCTCCTTGCAACCGACCCGGCACACTGCACCTTCACCCGTTCCGCGTCGGCCGAAGCCGTCTGTCCTCCCCCCCCCGATTCGACAGCCTCCTAGCCTACCGTACCCCCACCGGACACGATACCCCCGTCCCGCCAAGACCACAGTAGCCGTCCGGGTTCTTCGCGAGGTACTGCTGGTGATAGTCCTCTGCATAGAAGAACTCCGAAGCCATCTCGATCTCCGTCGTGATCGGCCCATGCCCCGCAGCCGCCAGCGCACGCCCGAATGCGTCACGAGACAGCTCCGCTGCCCGTCGCTGCGCGTCGCCGTAGCAGTACACAGCAGACCGATACTGCGTCCCGACGTCGTTGCCCTGCCGCATGCCCTGCGTCGGGTCGTGCCCCTCCCAGAAGATCTGGAGCATGTCCTCATAGGTGACCGCGGTTGGATCGAAGACAACGAGCACCACTTCCGCATGACCGGTCTGGCCGGAGCACACCTCCCGATAGGTGGGGTTCGGTGTATAGCCCCCCGCATAGCCAACGGCCGTGGTGAACACGCCGCGAGCCTTCCAGAACTTCCGCTCTGCACCCCAGAAGCACCCCATCCCGAACATCGCCTTCTCCTTGCCCGGAAAGGGGCCAACCAGAGGCGTGCCGAGCACGAAATGCTTCTCTGCCACAACCATTCGCTCCTTGCGCCCAGCAAGGGCGCGATCGGGCGACGGCAAGCTGAGCCTGGGTGACGAACCGATCATGACGCAGCCTTGGATGCCCGCGATCGACGGACCGTTTCCTCTCACCGGCTGCACACCGACAGAACCTGGTGGAGGTCCGTCACGCCCTCCAGCACCTTGCGAATGCCATCCTGCAGCAACGTGGTCATCGCCCCCTTGCGTGCTATGCCCCGCAGATGCTCGATAGGGGCCCTGTGACCGATTGCCTCCCGCAACTCGTCGTCGACCACCAGCAGCTCGTGCAGCCCCACGCGCCCCTTGTAGCCCGCGTGCTTGCAGCTCTCACATCCCTTCGCCATCGCCAGCTTGAACGTAGGCCCGAACGGCACGTTCACCTGTGCGTCCCAATCCGCAGCACCGTAAGCCTCCCGCAACTCGTCGTATTGCCTGCGCGTGCCCTCCCTGACCTCCTTGCAGGCAGGGCACAGGCAGCGTGCCAATCGCTGGGCCAGCACGCCAAGCAACGCATCTGCGAAGCTGAACGGATCGAGTCCCATGTCAATCAAACGGGTGATCGTCTCGGGCGCGCTGTTGGTGTGCAGCGTCGACAGCACCAGGTGCCCGGTGAGCGAAGCCTCCACCGCAATCGACGCAGTCTCCTGGTCGCGCATCTCACCGACCATGATGATGTCGGGGTCGGCCCGGAGAAACGACCGCAGCGCCGCTGCGAACGTGAGCCCGACCTTCGGCTGCATCTGCACCTGGCTTAGCCCCGGCTGCGTGATCTCCACCGGATCCTCCGCCGTCCAGATCTTCTTCCTCACGGTGTTCAGCGAGCCAAGTATCGAGTGCAGCGTCGTCGTCTTGCCCGAACCCGTCAGCCCTACCACGAGAAACAGCCCGTAGGGCTTCGCGATGAGCTTCGTCAGCTCCGCCAGGTTCCTCGGACTATAGCGCATCGCCTCGGGCGGCAGCGGTTTGGACGACGCCAGAATGCGCATCACCACGTCTTCGTTGTCATTCACCGTGGGCAGCGTCGCCACGCGAAGCTCGATGCAGCCTCCTTTCGTGTGGAATCGGATCTTGCCGTCCTGTGGCTTGCGCCGCTCCGAGATATCCAGAGACGCCATGATCTTGATCCGCGCTACCACCGGCCGGCGCAGTGAGGGAGGCAGCTCCCGGTACTCCTCGCACTCGCCGTCGACCCGAATCCGTACCCGAACCTTGCCCTCCGCGCCGTTCGGCTCGATGTGAATGTCCGACGCTCCCTTGCGGTAGGCATCCACAATGATCCGGTCGACCAGGCGGATGACCGTGCTGTCCGCCTCGCTCACCTCCGCGGCGTCCGCCTGCGCCAGCCGCCGCGCGTCCTCCTCCTCCTCCTGCGACAGCGCTACGACCAGCTCCTCGATCCCCTGCTCGACCGTCTCCGACTCCAGCCTCGCAATCGCTTCGACTACGTGACGCTTGAGCTGAGAGGTCACGACCATCACTTCTTCCACGCGCTTGCGCGTCGCAAACCGCACCGCCTCGATGGCGTCGACCGCCAGCGGGTCGCCAATCGCGAGCGT
>Ga0209018_1003410_pt1 | contig 10125 bp, 8 predicted proteins | sample YNPBryBLVA2012_FD_185814 | JGI IMG/M metagenome (GOLD analysis project Ga0209018, IMG submission 185814) | Anoxygenic and chlorotrophic microbial mat microbial communities from Yellowstone National Park, USA - YNP Bryant BLVA 2012 (SPAdes)... ...
TGCTGTAAAGCCGCGTATCAGTGTCATCATAGCTGGTGAGGATATCTGTTTGAAAAAGTGTTTCACTGTGAGTGATTTAAGTAAGGTTATAATGTGATACGTAAGATTTTTATTCTGTTCCGTCTGGATTATTTATATAATTAGAGGATAGAGTAAAGAAATTTAAATTTGAAAAATGTATTGATAAAACAAATAGTCTGTTAAGATAGTTTTTTTGATAGTAGTTTACAGTTTTTGTTTCTTGGCAAAACTTCTTGTATCAATTTTTAAAATTTCCATCAGATTATATCAGAGGTAAGGTCTCGTTGTCAATCAAGCAAAACACCTTTCATGAATTTATCTCGAAAATTGAACCGCCCTTCCTGAGCCATCACTGGTGTTTCTCACCTCGGTTTCGGTGTCAGGGTAGACGAGAGATATACTTGATTTGTCTTCATAGTGCCACCACGTGCATGTAATCTCATCGAAATCAAAAACACATGCCTGGAAAGCTTGTTATCTAAACACCAATCTCTTGTTACAATCCCCTGGTAATGTGCGGTATACTCTTAAGGATAAGTGTATCGTATGCAAACGAGGTCACTATGCATCGCTTCATTATCGGATTACTCTGTCTAGTTGTGATTTCCGGGTGTGGCACCACAACAACACCTGAACCCTCTCCGACGGCGCAGGCTGCTTATCCGGCTTATCCTGTTACACCGCTTCCTACTCTTGCGGCTGCTTATCCAGCTTCTGAAAGTGGTAATCAACCAAAACTGATGTTCTATATTGCCGAGCCGGTACGAGTTTCTGATGGGCAAATAGGAGGTGGCGGGCCACCTCAAGCACCGATCCGTGTGATCAATCTGTCACGTGGTAATGCGTTAATCGCTGAAACTGTTGTTGGAGCCGATGGGCAATTCATTGCACCGTTACGTGACGTGACAGCCGGTGAGTCGATAGCAATTGTTTTTAACGAACAGGTTGCATCTGCTTTTACCCGTGAGCAGTTACAACCGTTTAGTATTCAGGTTCTTCCCTCCGGGGAACTGGTCATGAGTAGTGTTGTTGTTAGCCCATAGTCTTGCTTGAGGACTGGTAGGCTATTTCCAGAATGCCTCACCAGTCCTCGGAAGAACGGGTTTGCCATTATAAAAGGGAAGGGTGACTTCGGCCTGCTGCTCTGAACTAGTCTGGCACCAGACATTTGAAAAAGTGTGGCTGTCAGTTTGCCCGTACCCTCAAGTTAGGGATAGTTAAGGCTTGTTCCTCCCTGGCAGTGGGTGAGTGGAAAAAAAGAGGGGTGGAGCGGTAGGGGGGCATTATCCCTACCGCTTGTAGGAGGGAGTCTGCAGGGGAGGCTGGTTCCACCGAAACATCGAAGGACACAGGCCAGTGGCCCGCGCTCCCAGATAAACGGTGTCAGTTGAGAATCACGGTGAGCAGGTGCATAACGTTTGTCGGTGTTTCTCGGTTCTTGCGCAGTTTGGTCATCGAATACGAGCAGAAACTGAGAACTTTACAAAGCCCTACCCTTAAACCCCTTCCTCTTATATACGGTGAAGTAAGGGTGGAGGTATGGTGATGTGGAAAGAATACCACTATCCCCTAGCCTCCCGAACGTGTGTCTGGCCAGCCTGCTCACTGCATTGCGCTGTTCTCGCTTCAGCAGGGCCAGGTTTTGCAGCTTCTTCATCCGTGTATCATCACTCATCACCCCTCCCTACTCCACCTGCCGCGGTCGATACTGGATTGCCTCAGCAACATGGACTGCCGCAATCTGTTCGACACCGGCTAGATCGGCAATGGTGCGGGCTAGGCGGAGAATGCGATGATAGCTGCGTGCTGAGAGGTTGAGTCGCTGCACTGCCGATTTGAGCAGTGATTGACCGGCACTGTCTAGTGCACAGAATGCCCGAATCTCGACCGGGCTGAGATCGGCGTTGCTTTGACAACGCGGATGACCACGTAGGCGCTCGGTCTGACGGTGGCGGGCAGCGATGACCCGTTCGCGAACGGTCGCTGATGGTTCACCAGTAGCCAGACTGCTGAGTTTGTCGTACTTGACCCGCGGCGCCTCAACATGAATGTCGATCCGATCAAGCAGAGGGCCGCTGACCCGACGCTGGTAGCGACTGACCAGCGTCGGTGAACAGGTGCAGGTGCGTTCGGGATCACCATACCAGCCGCAAGGGCAGGGGTTTTGTGCTGCAACCAGCATAAAGGCCGCCGGATAGGTGATGCTGCCGTGCGCCCGGCTGAGGGTTACAACCCGATCTTCGAGCGGTTGCCGCAAGACTTCGAGCCGATTTCCGAACTCTGGCATCTCGTCGAGGAATAGGATGCCGCGATGGGCCAAAGAGATCATGCCTGGACGCACGCGACTGCCACCACCGACGAGGCCAGCAGTTGAGACGGTGTGATGCGGCGCACAAAAGGGTCGTTCCCGGATGAGCGGTGTGTCGCGTGGGAGTTGACCGGCAACACTGTAGATTTTGGTTACTTCCAGCGCTTCAGCGAAACTGAGCGGCGGTAGAATTGAGTGAAGTGCCCTGGCCAGCATAGTCTTGCCAGAACCCGGCGGCCCACTCATCAAGATGTTGTGTCCGCCAGCGGCCGCTATCTCTAATGCTCGCTTGACGTGTTCTTGCCCGCGAACGTCGGCAAAGTCAACGATGCCAGTTGGCACCGTTGGAGTGAAGCCAGTTGTACCTCGGTACGGTTGTAGTGGGCGTTCGCCGCTCAGATGGGTGATTAGCTCGCGTAACGAGCGTACCGGTATGATGCGCAAGCCTTCTACCAGAGCAGCTTCTGCTGCATCTTCTGCCGGTAGATAGATGGTCGAAATGCCGTTCGCCCGAGCAACCGCCGCCATTGGCAGGATGCCATCCGTATGGCGCAGTGTCCCGTCTAACCCCAATTCACCGATGAAGACGGCATTACTCACATCGGCTGCAAGTTGCTCGGTAGCTAGCAGTAAGCCGAGCGCAATTGGGAGATCGTAGGCAGGGCCGACTTTACGCAGATCGGCTGGTGCCAGATTAGCAGTAATCCGACGCATCGGAAAGGTCATACCACTGTTACGTATAGCCGAACGCACCCGATCACGACTTTCATGAACGGCGGCATCACCCAGACCGACAACACTGAAGGCGGGTAAGCCGCCGGATACGTCAACTTCAACTGCGACCAATACGCCATCAAGACCGATGACAGCACAGCTTAGCACTTTGGCGAGCATAGTTTCTCCAGGTACGCTTCATAGGTGAACGGTGTCGTTCTTGTCTGCCCCCCTCACCTGTGGAGTGGGTACGCTGCCCTTTCCCACAAGCAGCGACTCACAGATGTTGTGTCCTATTAAAGATAGCGTTTGAGATCACAAAAAGATACGCATTTTATTGAAAATTGGTGCAATTTCTGCGTGCAGCTCCGCCGGGATGCTGTTTACAAGACTGGTGAAGGTGCGTGTTCTGTTGGCTCAGGGCTTTTCAGCGGTTTTCCCAACCGGTAGAGGTGTGCGAGGAGAGGGTTCAACCTCCGATGACAGGGGTGGGGCCGTAAGTGGGGCATAGTGTGTTGGTGCGCTAAACAATGGTTTCCGGCTATATATCGTACGATGCGGGCCAGAGGCCCGCGCACCCAGGGACTGCACTCCGACGGTGATTCTGAGTGATCACGCTGGAAAAGATGACGTGATGCGTCTATCGCTCCTCGCTCCCTAGACGGATTCGTGGATCGAGGAGAGCGTACATCAGATCGGCCAGCAGATTGGCAACCGCAAAAATGACGACCGTCACCATTGCTACTGCCTGTAACAAGAGGAGATCACGCCGATCAATGGCAAAGGTTAACAAGCGCCCAATTCCCGGATAGTTGTACACATTTTCAACCACAATCAGGCCACTGATCAGCCAGCCGAGGCTGATCGCCACCACAGTGATGGTCGGTAATAAGGCGTTACGCAAGACATGGCGGCGTAGCATAGTCAGCGGAGATAATCCCTTTAACAGTGCCGTGCGCGTGTATTCTTGCTCTAGTTCACTGATTACTCCGGCACGGGTCAGACGGGCGATGTACGCCAGTAAGACGAGGGTTGCCGTGATTGCCGGTAGCAGCAATTGGGGAAGGATCTCGAAGAATGGTGTGTCTGGGCGGATGGAGGAATTGGCCGGCAGCCAGCGCAGGCGGAAGGCGAAGAGATCGATAAGCAATAAGCCGGTCACAAATTCCGGCAACCCGGTCACGGCCAGGGTTGAGACACTGATCAGGGTGTCGTCGAGTTTACCCGCTCGCCAACCTGCCCATACGCCTAAAGCAATTCCCAATGGTAGTGATAGTGTTAACGTTGCCCCAGCTAAAAGCAGTGAATTGGCCAGGCGCTCTAGCACCATGGGCCGGATCGGTTGGCGGGTACTGTAGGCCATTCCCCAATCGCCACTGACAAATCCAATCAGCCAGTCGAGGTATTGTATCGGTAAGGGCCGATCAAGACCCAGTTCGGCACGCAAGGCAGCCAGCGCTGCTTCACCTGCTTCGCGGCCAAGCAGAACACGGGCGACATCGCCGGGTAACAGACGGCAAATCAGAAAGATGATTAGCGAGCTGATCAGAATGGTACCACCGAGTAAGATCAGGCGACGTAATAAATATTGGATCATAATTCAATCAGCACTGAGCGCTGGACTATTTGCAGTTCTTCCAGTGGAATATAACAGCGAATCCGATGACCATTTCCCGCATCACGCCAGGGTGGTGGTGTGGTGGCGCAGATGTCACCGGGTGTCCGTGGGCAACGTCTGTAAAATGGACAACCGCTTTCGGATAGTGAGTCTGGTTCTTCTACTTCACGTAGGCGTACACCCCGACTGCTGGTAGCCGTCAACAATGCCTCGGTGTAAGGGTGCAGCGGTGGAGCCAGTACGGCCTGCACTGGCCCTGCTTCGACGATCTGGCCGCGATACATCACCACAACTTCATCGGCCAGATAGCTCACTACCGCCAGATCATGGGTGATAAAGAGATAGGAAACCCCTATTCGTTCCTTCACTTCTGCCAGGAGATTAAGCACGGCAGCCTGCACCGAGACATCAAGCGCCGAGACAGCTTCGTCGAGTAAAATCAGATCGGGCATGGCGGCCAATGCTCGCGCAATCGCAACCCGTTGTTTCTCACCGCCGCTCAGTTGCGCCGGTAGTCGGTCGATGTAGTCAGGCGGTAGCTTTACCAGTCGTAATAGTTCGGGTATTCGTTGACGAGCTTCGCGGCGATTCATTCTGCCCAATCGAATCAGAGGGCGCAGCAAGGCTTCACCGACGGTCAGCGCCGGATTTAGCGCTTCTTGTGGATTCTGCAAGACCATCTGTAAACGACGCAGTTCTTCGCGACTGCGCCGTTGAATATTGGGTGCCAGTGGTATGTCGAGCAGCTTGATCGTACCGCTGGAAGGTTCGCTTAGGCCGATTAGACAGCGGGCTAGAGTTGTTTTACCACTACCACTCTCGCCGACGACGCCCAAAATACGGTTGCGGTGTAAAGTCAGGTCAACGCCGGCCAGTGCCTTCACTACCGGAGCTGGTTGACCACGGAGTTTATCGAACAACGATTGCCGCCGGGCGATTGTTTTAGTCAGAAGATGAGCTGTAAGCAACACCTGACCGTTGCCGTTTGACGACATCGATGACGCTGCGACTGATGGTGACGGGACACCCTGAGTTACCTGTTGCCAGTAGTGACAGCGGGTAAGGTGATGTTCAGTTATAGCGATCAGCGATGGTCGTTCGCACCGACAACGCTCATCTGCGAGTGAACAGCGTGGTGCGAAGACACAACCGGCTGGTAAAGCTCCAGGAGCTGGAATGGTACCATTTATCGAATGCAGTGGGTGGTGATCGTAGCGCAAACCTGGTCGTGGCAGGCTCTGCAACAATCCCTGCGTGTATGGATGGCGTGGCCGATCAAACAGCGGTGCGGTTGGCGCAACTTCTACCAGTTCTCCGGCATACATCACCGCAGTACGAGTGGCAAGACGGGCAACCAGGCCGAGATTGTGCGAAATGAAGATCGTGGCTGGCTGCTTCTCGGCGATCAATTCGGCTAACAGATCGATTACTGCTGCCTCTGTCGTCACATCAAGACTGGTTGTTGGCTCGTCGAGTACGAGGAGGCGTGGCGTGCCGTGCAGGGCCATCGCGATCATGACCCGTTGCTGCATACCGCCACTCAACTCGTGCGGATAGCTGCGCATGACACGTGCGGGATCAGGAATATGAACACGCTTCAGTACGTTTATCGCCTGTGCTGTTGCTGTCGTGCGATCACCACCGATAGCTTCAATCAGTTGCTCACCGATTCGCATCGTTGGATTCAGGGCTGCCAGTGGATTTTGGGGTACCAGACGTAATGAATTGGCCCATAGCGCACGTCGTGCGCTTCCTGATAAGCCGGTTAGTTCAACCCCATCGAGGAACACCTGCCCTGCGCAGATCCGTCCTGTAGATGGCAGGGCCTGCAAGATTGCCAGACCCAGCGTGCTCTTCCCGCTGCCACTTTCACCGACGATTCCTAGAATTTCACCTTCATGAACCGCCAGACTCACTCCGCGCACAACCGCCAGTTCCTGCTGCCCAACACGGTAAGCTACGGTTAGATTGTTTACTGTTAATACCGGTATTGTCATTGCTACCTTGTAACATCTTCGCGGATTGCCCGCCGCACACCCTCGGCCATTAAATTGACACCGATCACCAGTAGCGCTATTGCTACTGCCGGTACGTAGAGCGACCAGGGCGCGAGGGCAAACTCATTACGGGCTTCAAGCACCATCAAACCCCAATCAGGGCTTGGCGGTTGTACACCAACACCAAGAAAGCCAAGCGAAGCAACCAGGAAGATTGCGTATGAGAAACGGAGCGCCGCCTCGACGGCCAGCGTTGGCATGACCAGTGGCAATAACTCACGCCAGAGGATATACCCAAGGCGCTCACCGCGCATACGGGCGGCTTCGATAAAGCCTCGTGTCTTAAGACTCAACACAACACTGCGCACCACGCGGGCAACAATCGGTGTATAGACGACCACAATGACCAGGAGTACCCCACTGCGTGAAGGGCCAACAGCACCCAGTAAGAGTAAGGCCAGTAGCAGTGCCGGCAGAGCGAGCAAGCCATCAAAGAGCCGAAACACAAGTTCTTCGAGCCAGCCACCCAGATAGGTTACACTCACCCCGATAGATGTTCCCAGCAACACTGCAAGGACGGTTCCACCACCGGCGAGCAGCAAAATATCGCGGGCGCCGTAAATGATCCGACTAAGCAAATCGCGACCAAGCCGGTCGGTACCGAGCACATACATTGTTGAGGGAGGCAACCGAATGGCATCGGCATGTTGTTTCGTCGGACTGTACGGTGCAATCAATGGCCCAAACAAGGCCAATCCGAGGAACAAGATGACAATAGTCGTACCGGTCGCTGTTGCTAGATCGGCGAAAAAAGCCCGCACAAATCGGCTTAACTTCATGCCAATATCACTGAACTACTCATTTACACAGAGAGTTGTTTCCTTTCCGTACCCTCTGTGTTCTCTGTGGTGAGTTTACCCGAAACATCACTCACCATACTACCAACCTTACACTGCAATCGTAGCCAAATCTGTACGTCCGGGAAACGCCTTGGCGACATAGCCGCGCAATCCGGCCCGATGAGCACTAAGCTGAGCAAAGAAATAGGGAATAATGATCGGGCCGCGTTCGATCAGAATCCGTTGAATTTCACGGTAGGCACGCACGCGCTCAGCCTCATCGAGAGTGGTTCGAGCCGTTGCAGCCAACGCATCAAACTCTGGATCGCTGAAGCGGCTCTCATTCCATATCGCACCACTCACCAGCATCACATCGAGGTAAAACTGCGGTACCGGTCGTGAACCCCAACCGGTAATCCCCAGATCAACCTCTAACCAGCCGTTATCACCGTAATAGACACTTTCTGGCTCGACAATCACATTGACATTGATCCCGGCTTCAGCCCACTGCTCTTTCAGCACCACAGCCAGATCGGGGCGATCACCCGAATCGGGCACATGCAGATCAAGCTGTAAGCCATTAGCGTAACCGGCACGGGCAAGCAATTCGCGAGCTGCTGCCGGATCGCGTGGGGGAAGAGGGGTTTCTTCCGAATAGTATGCGCTAAACAGCGGCCCAATTGGACTATCACGACCAATCGCGCCTAAACCGGCCTTTACCTGGCGAAAAATTGCTTCGCGGTCGGTTGCCAGTTTCAGCGCCCGAATGACCTCTGGCTTATTACCAGGCTCACGGTCAGCACGCAATCGTACCAGATCGAAGCCGTTGGTTGGCGTTTGCACGGTCACAATACCGCTCTCTTGTTGCAAGGTCTGGAAGAGCGGCGTTGGCATACGCAACACCAGATCGACTTGACCACCGCGCAGCGCATCAACGGCTGCCGCCTGGTCGGCGAAGAAAATAATCTCAAGATTGGCAACCGATGGCTTACCAGGTTGAAAATAGGAGATATTAGCCGCAAGTTCAATGCGGTTTTCGGTACGATACTCGACAACGCGGAATGGGCCTGTTCCGTTGAATGCCGTTGCCGGGTTCTCACTCTCGGCGCGCAATACCAGCGCGTGGTTATCAGACAGATCGTAGAGGAAAAAGGGGTTTGCTTCGCTAAGGGTAAAGACAACCGCATTATCCCCGTCGGCAGCAATATCGGCAATGTTCGCGTAAAGATCGGCGGTTGGTAATTGCAACGCCGGATCACGCAACCGATTGAACGTCCAGACAACATCGACCGCGGTCAACGGACTGCCATCGTGAAAGGTCACTCCCGGCGCTAACACCAGCCGATAACGTAAACCATCTTCGCTAATCGTCCATTCACGAGCCAGTCGAGGAACGACGGCATTAGTCGCATCGATATCAACCAGATAATCGTATACGTGGTTAAGAATCAAGATTTCGGCATCGGATGAGGCAAAAGCCGGATCAAGCTGAACAGGAATCTCGCTAGCAACCCGTAGCCGACCGGTTGGTCCACTACCGGCAGCTATTGGTGCAGTGGCCGTCGGCGCTGGTGTTGACGTGCCACCACATGCGACCAGTGCAGTAGCTCCTGCCGACAACCCAAGTGCCAGTCCCAAGCGTAAGAATGCACGGCGGCTCATTCGCCCGGACAGCACCTCTGCGCGGGCTACCTGTAAAACGTGTTGCTGCTCTTCTGATAAACTCATCTACTTTCCTTATCATTACCAATACGGTTGGTTCGACAGCGAATCGCTCGCAACGTTAGTGCCGGTCTCTCATTCCTCCCTGCATTCCAGGGTAACTCCGGTACATTGTGTGCAGACCGGTCAAACCCAAACTACCACCCCCAGGTTCCAGGTTCACCCTTAAACGGGCCAACAATATCACTGGTAATCCAGCCGCCATAGAAACCACCTGGTTGAGGTGTCACCAGCTCATCATCGACATAACAGGCATCCATTGGCGCGGCGTAAAAGGCGAGATATCCCCGGATCGCCTCAAACGCTGGGGTGGGATGAAGGTACGACCACGCTGCTTGTGGCGCAATGCGTTCGCCAACGACAACATCGTAATAGGACGCTACGCCCTTAAACTCACAGAGTGAACGCGCCAGATTTGGACGTAAAAACTCCATGCGTATATGATCGGCTGGTATATAGTAGACGGGTGGATGGCTGGTTTCCAACACCCGAATCGCACGTCGGCTGTCAACCAGAGTAATACCGGCAAATAACACTCTGATACGCCGTGATGTCGGTTCCAGTCGTGGTGGACGGGGATAATCCCAGACCGATTCCTGACCAGGGCCGGGCGGAATTCGTTTAACCATTGATATGCTCCTGACGAATACCTTCGTAAACTACTTGCAATATACCACAACTCAAGTCCTAAATGACCCTTCTGATACTCCTCTGCGCGCAGGGCTTTCCGCCGTTGGCAATAGTGAAGTGAGAACCTGATTAGAAACCCAACTTTCTCAGTGGGCACGTACCGTAACCGTGCAACCATTGCGTGAGGGAGTGCCAACGTGCTTTCGCGCCACCACGCGCCCTCCCCCCTTCCTCTCCCGCAGCGTGGGAGAGGAAGGGGGGCAGGGGGGGGCAGGG
>Ga0209018_1003412_pt1 | contig 10117 bp, 5 predicted proteins | sample YNPBryBLVA2012_FD_185814 | JGI IMG/M metagenome (GOLD analysis project Ga0209018, IMG submission 185814) | Anoxygenic and chlorotrophic microbial mat microbial communities from Yellowstone National Park, USA - YNP Bryant BLVA 2012 (SPAdes)... ...
CGGCCAGCGCCTCCCCGCGACGGTCCGCGGCGGCCCGGCACAAAGCGCGAGCATGCCGGAAGCAGTCGATCGCGCGGTCGGGGGCGCGCTGGAGCAGGCATATCTGCCCCGCCTCGCGCGCGACGGACGCCAGTTCGAGCGGTTGCTCATCCGGGTCCAACAGGCCCCGTGCCCGGTCGAGGAGGGACATCGCTTCGTCGTATGCCTCCTGCGAACGGTGAATCTCGGCCATCCGACGAAGCACGACATACTGGTCGTCGCGGTCGCCGACCTCCTCGCAGACGGAAAGACACTCGCGCCAGACCGCCATCTCGCCATCGGTATCGCCGAGTCTGCGCCGATCGTCCGCGCGGGCAAAAAGGTCCCGAACATGCCGTCGAATCTCATCGGTATTCATCGTTCCTCATTCCGCACTGATTGTCCGCATCACCGATAGGCCAGCGCCAGGCGGCAGCCGGGATAGTAGTGGGCGAGAATCCGGCCCGCCGTCGCCCCGCGTCGCGCCATATCCTGGGCCCCCCACTGGCAGAGGCCCACGCCGTGGCCGTACCCACGACCATCCGAAAACGTCACGCCATCGCGGTCCACGCCGACCCGAAAACGCGTGCTGCGAAAAAGCCGCCCGGTCGGATCGACGGCCAGACGAAACTCCTCGGCGCGCAAAACGTCCCCGCGACCGTCCGCGTCTTCAACGGCGATCCGCGTCGGGCGCCCGTCCGGCGTGGTCTCGACGACATACACTTTCTCGATCCGGCCGATCTCACGAAGACGCGGAAACCGGCTGCGCAGACGCGTCGTGACGACGTCCTTGCTCCATCGCTGCGGACCCCATTCGCAGGAGGCCGCACCCGAGCAATACTCGCAGGAGACGCCGCCGCGCAGCGGGCCGGCCGTATCCCCTTTGCCCAGGTTTTCGGCCGACTGCGACACGCCGCCGCACATCGAACTGTAGTACGCGCAGAATATACGTTGGCGGTCGGGCGCCTCCCAGGTGCACACGATGCCGCGCGTGGCCTCGACGGCTTCCACAGCCCGCGGCGTCCGACGCTCGCATGCCACGCCGCCGTAGACCTGGCTGCTCTGGTCCGCACGCACATCGTACGAACGCGAGCGACCGACCGTGTTGCGCTGGTAGAAAGCATACGTGCGGGCGGCGATCGCCTGTGCGCGGAGCGCTTCCGGGGCAAACGTATCCGGCATCTCGCTCCCGACCACGCCTTTGAGATAGTCCTCCATATCCACGCAGTTGATGACGTCCGTTCCGTTCGACCCGGTGGCGACGCAACGAACGGATCCGTGGACGGTTGCCGCCTCGCGCGCGTCGGGGAAACGCACCGTAACCGTACCGGCGAGCGGCACGATTTCCAGGGCCTCGACATTCCAGACGCTATCCGGCGGTCCGGCTCGAAAGCCGCGGGGTCCGTCCGCAAGCGGCTCGATGCGGTACGAGAACGGCAACTGCGCGTCTGAGGCCAGGACTCGCCCGTTTCCGTCGCGCAGTTCCCACGGGCCGTCGACGACGATCTGAACGGCGGCGACGCCCTCCGCCAACTGCACGCGGATCTGCCGTTCCGACGACGACAATTCCGGGGCGGTCCCGGGTGAGCGGGCGCCCGGCGAGGTGCCGGATTGACGGCAGCCCAGCGCCAGACCGACCAGGCCGAGTACGAGGCCGCGACCGACGCGGAAACCCGGCCTGGATCGCCGTTTCCGGTCGGGCATCGCCTCCCCCCCCGCTATTCGTCCGCGCTGCGCAACGTCAATCCGAATTGCGCAAGCCGTTGCTTGATCTCGTTGAGCGACGTCTGGCCGAAATTTTTCGTCCCGAGGAGTTCCGCCTCGGTGCGCATCGCCAGCTCGCCGAGCGTCAGGATGTTGAGCCGCTGAAGGCACTTTCGCGAGCGCACCGACAGTTCGAGCTCGGCAACGGGCTTGTTGAAGATTTCCGGCGCGATGCCGAGGGGAAGCGGCCGCCTGGGCGGCTGCGGGGCGCGGGGCGCGGCGGCGTCCGCGGCCGCCTGGCCCAGACGCAGCCCCTTCTGGGCCAGCATCGCCTTGATTTCGGCGAGCGACGTCTCACCGAAGTTCTTGTACGCCAGCAGTTCGGCTTCCGTCGTGCGAAGCAGATCGCCCAAGGTGTGGATGTTCATCTTCTTGAGGCAGTTGCGTGCCCGCACGCTCAACTCGAAATCGGCCACGGGAGTATCGAGGATCACGTTCCGCTGCTCGCGGTTCCGCTCCTGGTCCTCGTCGTAGTACATCGACAGCGAGCTCTCGACGTCCTTCAGGAACAACCGCGCCCGCCTGTGGTCCGGATGGCTCGCGAGCACGCTGCGAAGGCACCGGGCGGCCTTCTCGAAGTCGCCCCGGTCCTCGTACAACACCGCCAGATTGATGAGGGCGTTGACGCGCGTCGGGATCGTGTCGACGCACTCTTCGTACAGCCGTATCGCCTCTTCGTCCTCGCCGCGCAAGTCCAGATTGTAGGCCAGACGGAACGTGATCGCCTCGTCGTCCGGGTTCAGCTCGTGGGCCTTTGCATAAGCATTCACCGCCTCTTCGATGTCGAATCGTTTCTCGGCCTCCAGGCCGCGCTGGTAATACCGGGACGCCTCGTTCTCGTCCTCGGTCCGATGCTGCTCGATCGCCGGGTCCGCGGAATCCGACCGGCCCGCCACCATCAATTCTTCAGCCTGTTCCATGTTCTCCACCCGTCACCTGCCCGCCTGCCGACGACCGGCCCGACGCATGAGAGCAGCCGCGGCGGCGCCCGCGCGAACAACGGACGACCGCGGTCTCACGCCCGCACACACTCAGTCACTACACACCGGATTCGGAAACGACCGGACAAACGGACTGCCGCCTCTGCGCTCATCCAACCCGCACACCAACACTGTCGAAACCGGCATTTTACACGCCCCATGCCGATGAACGCAACCGTCGGCGGCCCCGCAGCAGATGCGCCGCACCACCTCTGCATCCGCGAGGCCCAGTCCGGGTACAATGACCGCAGCGGCCCCGCGAGCAACGCACGGACGCATCGAGCCGTGCCGGACGGGGAAAAACGCCCGCGAGCCTTGATGCGACACAGACGTAACTGTTTGAGAGAAAAAGAGTTGGAACAGAAATCACCGGCCGCCGGCGACGAGGCGATCCGACGACTGCTTCAGACTGTCGTCGCTACGGAAGCCTCGGACCTTCATCTTGTTGTCGGGTACCCTCCCGTTCTGCGGGTGCACGGGCGCCTCCGCCCGCTCGATCAGTCGCCCCTCGACAACGAGGCCATCCGGTGCATGGTACGTTCGGTCTGTCCCGAGTCCGCATGGGCGCGGTTCCAGCAGCGGAAAAACGTGGACTTTTCGTGCGGGCTGGAGTATCGCAACCGGCCGGAACGGTTCCGCGCGAATCTGTTCCAGCACCAGGAGCAGCTCGGCGCGTGTTTCCGCCACGTGCCCAGCGAGATTCCCACGATCGAGTGGGCCGGCTTTCCGCTGGATGTAGCCGAACGCATTCTGCGTCTCCGCAACGGCCTCGTCCTCTTTACGGGCGTCACCGGCTCCGGCAAGACCACGTCGATGGCCATTCTGGTCAAGCTGCTCAGCGAGCGAAGCGACCGGCGGGTCATCACGATCGAGGAGCCCATCGAATACGTGTTCCCCCGCAACACGGGCTCGGTGATCACGCAGCGCGAGGTCGGGGTGGACGTGGACACGTTTTTCGACGGCCTGAAGTACGGCCTGCGGGAAGACCCCGACGTAATGCTCGTCGGCGAGATCCGCGACCACGACACCGCCCAGATCGCGCTCAGCGCCGCCGAAACCGGTCATCTGATCTTCGCCACGGTGCACACGCTCGATACGAAGGGCGCGATCAGCCGCATCGCCGATCTCTTTCCGTCGAACGGGCAGGACGCCGTGCGCTCCCAGCTCTCGCTGAGCCTGCGATGCGTGATCAGCCAGCACCTGCTGCCCGCGGCGCAGGACAACGAGCGCCGCGTGCTCGCCCTGGAAGTGCTGTTCAATAATTATGCCGTCGCCAGCGCGATCCGCCTGGGCAAGATCGAAGCCATCGCCTCGGCCCTCCAGACCGGAAAACGCGACGGCATGATGACGCTCGACGAGTGTCTGCGGCGCCTCCTGCAGGCCGGCCGGATCACACGCGAAACCGCCCTGCGATATGCGACGGACCCGGAATCGCTGGCGTAGCCGCAGAGAGCGGTTTCGGAAGCTCACCGTTGAATCTGTTGTGCCCGCGGGATCGGCGCGGGGCGGTGCACGAGGGCGCGTGCGGCGGCTTCGCCGAGCTGGTCGAGGACGGCCGCGGCGATGCCGGCGGCGTCGATGCCGCACTCGGCGAGCTGGCCGGCGCGCGAACCATGCGCGATGAATCGGTCGGCCGGGATGCCCAGCCGCGTAATGTGCTCGGTGGGCAGGCGCAGAGACTGGGCCGTTTCGAGGACGGCCGAGCCGAACCCGCCGGCCAACGAGTGGTCCTCGACGGTGAGAACCGGCAGACCGGCAGCAAGCGTCTCGGCGATGAGATGCTCGTCGATGGGTTTGGCGAAGCGGGCATTGACGACGCGGAGGCTGATGCGGTCGGCGGCCAGCAGATCGGCGGCGTCGATGGCGTGGCCGACGGCGGCGCCGTACGCGAGGACGATCGCATCGGAGCCGTCGCGAACGAGGCGGGCCCGGCCGAGCTCGAACGGCGGGCACGGGCCGAGCGGCTCGGGCACGTCGTCGCGCGGATAGCGGATGGCCACGGGCCGGTCCAGCGACAGCGCAAACGGCAGGGCCGCGCGGAGTTCTTCTTCATCGCCCGGGGCCATCAGCACCATGCCGGGGAGGCCGCGCAGGTACGCGATGTCGAGGAACCCGTGGTGTACGGCACCGTCGCCGCCGACCAGGCCCGCCCGGTCCATGCAGAACACGACCGGCAGGCCCTGCAAGGCGACTTCCTGGAATATCTGGTCGAAGGCCCGCTGCATGAAAGTCGAATAGATCGCCACGACCGGTCGCAGGCCGGCGCGGGCCATTCCCGCGGCCACGTCAACGGTGCAGCTTTCGGCGATGCCGATGTCATGAAACCGGTCGGGAAACAGGGCGGCGAACTTGTCGAGGCCGGTGCCGTCGGGCATGGCAGCGGTCAGCGCGTGCACCTTGTCGTTGGCGCGTGCGGTTTCGACAAGAGCGTCGGAAAAGGCGGCGGTCCAGCTCCTGCCGGGGCCGCGGATGATCGTCACCTTTCCGTCCTGCACCGTGAACGGCCGCGGAGAGTGGAACCGGCCGGGATCGGCCGAGGCGAACGCGCAGCCGCGGCCCTTGTTCGTGTGGATGTGCAGCAGCACCGGGTGCTGCACGTCCTTCAGGCAGTTGAGAATCTCGATCAGGTGCGGCAGGTCGTGTCCGTCGATGGGACCGACGTACAGGAACCCCAACTGCTCGAACATCTGGTTCGGCGAGACGGTCGCCTTGATGCCTTCCTTCAGGTGTTCGATGGCGTCGACCATCGACTTGCCGACGACCGGCAGCCGGCCGATGTAGCGCTTGGCCTTGCCCTTCACTTCTTCGTAGACATGGCTCGCGCGGAACCGGGCGAGATACTTCGCCAGGCCGCCCTGTGTGGGCGCGATGCCCCATTCGTTGTCGTTGAGGATCACGAGGAACTGGCGTTTGAGCGTGCCGGCCTGGTTGAGCCCCTCGAACGAAAGGCCGTTGACGATGCTCGCGTCGCCGACGAAGGCGATGATCCGCGTGTCGCGGCCGGCGGCCTGTTCGCCGATCGCCAGGCCGACGGCCGTCGCGACCGCCGTGCCCGCGTGACCGACGTTGAACACGTCGTACTCGCTCTCGTCCACGCTCGGAAAGCCGCTCAAGCCGCCCGCCTTGCGCAGCGTGTCAAAACGCGCATTGCGTCCGGTCAGCAGCTTGTGGGGGTAACACTGGTGGCCCACATCCCAGAGCAGCCGGTCCTTCGCCAGATCGAAGCAGTAGTGCAGGGCGATCGTGATCTCGATGACGCCGAGGTTGCTCGCCAAGTGGCCGCCGTTTCTGCTCACCACGTTCACGACGCGGTGGCGAATCTCGGCAGCCAGCCGCTCCAGGTCGGCCATCGGCAGCTTGCGGACGTCTTCCGGCGAATGAATCGTTTCGAGGATCGACATAGCGTTTCGACTGTCCGGCCCCGTGATCTGCCCGCCTCAGTTCCGCCGGTGCAACACGAATTGCGCAAGCCCGCGCAGATTATCGGCCGCCGGACCGAAAGACTCCAGCGATTCGACCGCCAGCCGCACTTCCCGTTCGGCGGCCTCCCGACTCGCCTCCAATCCTACGACGCGCGGGTACGATTGTTTGCCGGCGTCCGCGTCCTTGGTCGTGGCCTTGCCCAGCTCCTGCGGGGTCGACGTCACATCGAGCATGTCGTCGACGATCTGGAATGCGCGGCCCAGATGACGGCCGTAGCACCCGAGGGCGTCGATCTGTTCGGGGCGTGCCCGGGCCGAGATCGCGCCCATGCGACAGGCCGCCGCGATCAGCGCGGCCGTCTTGGCATCGTGAATCCGCCGAACGCGGTCGAGGCTCGGCTCCGCCTTCTCGCCGAGGATGTCGGCCGCCTGGCCGCCGATCATGCCCTGCCAGCCGGCCGCCCGGGCCAGTTCCGCCACGAGCGCCACACGGTCGATCAACGGGGCGGGCCGGGTCGCGAGGATCTCGAAGGCCAGCGTCACCAGTGCGTCGCCGGCAAGGATCGCCATCGCCTCGCCGTATACCTTGTGGTTCGTCGGCCGGCCGCGACGCAGGTCGTCGTCGTCCATCGCAGGAAGATCGTCGTGGATCAGCGAAAACGCATGCACGCACTCGATCGCCGCCGCCGCGGGCAGACCGTCCTCCTCGCGGCCGCCGCACAGCGTGCAACACGACGCCACCAGGAACGGCCGCACGCGTTTGCCCGGGGCCAGGGCCGAATAGCGGACCGCTTCGGCAAGCTCGGGTACGGACGCCTCCGTTCGATCGAGCAACCCGTCGAAATACGCCGTGAAGCGCGTCGCCCACGAATCGAGCGTCGTCTGAACCAATGAGCTGCCCAGCGCCGTCACGCGAATGCCCCTGAAGCCTTTACCTGCCCGTTGATCGCGCCGGAATCTCCGTACATCCCGCGCCGATAGAACCCGTGTGCCCGCCGACGCGCTCTCTGCCCCGGGCCCGCCGCAGGCACCGGCATTCTCCGACCGCCGGCGAATCCCTTATTCTACGAAGGTGGCAACGGCGGCTCAAGACCGCTCGACGGTCGGCGGGACGCGGGATACACTCGGCCCGTCGGGGCGCGGCGCAGAAAAACAAGAGACGCAGACGCAGGAGGCGCGTGTATGAGACGCACATCTGTCGGGGCGTGTTTGCGAACGATCATCGCGGCGTTCGTGTCGGCAACGACACTGAACGCGGCGCAGAGCACAGGAGAGGGCGGCGGGGGCCTACCGGGCGCGGGTGGCGCGCTGGACGCCGCACCGTTCGGCTTCGCCATCACGGAAGACGGCGGCAAGGCGCACGGCGTGAAGTGGGGCGAGCCCCGCAAGATCCGCCGCGTAATCGTCGAGTTCGCCCAGGAGCCGCCCTCGCCGGACAGCGTGCGGGTCGAGTACTGGCACCGCATCTGGGACGGCGGCCCCGACCCGATCCTCGCGGAGAAGGGCGCCGGCGGCGTCGGCTGGGCAGCGGTTGACGACTGGACCAACGGACGCTGGAAGAACGCCGACACGCGCATCCAGGCGGACGGTCGCCGCTGGACCATCACGTTCGCGCCGACGGGCGAGAAGGAGTTTCCCGGACTGGGCCGGCCCGGCGTGGCCTACCGCAAGACGCTCAAGATGCGACTGGCGTCGGAACAGCCGTTCCCCCGTCCGACGCGGTTCCACGCGTTCACCGACGCCGTCTGCCGTCCCCTGACGGTGAAGATCCGCTGGGGCCGCCCGTCACCCGGCGGCATCAGGGAGCCGGACGGCGAAGACGCCGGCTTCCTCGAAGCCTTCAACGGCGCCATCCTGGCCGTGCGTCCGATTCCGGGCAGCGCGGTCCGAGTCGACAGCGACATGCACTGGACGGTCCCGCCGGGCGCGGAGAACGGCGTCGAGGCCGATATCCTCATGGCCGTCGATCCGACGGACGCCCGTTACGACCGCACGATCATCACGATGCGCTCGAAGTACCGCCCGTTCTCGTTCGCGGCGGACGAGGTGGCCCGCGGCGACCGGATCTTCATCGACGATTTCGGCGTGCTCGTCGTTCGGGGCGATGATGCGATGACGTTGGAGCGGTACCGCGACGTGCGGAAGGAGTTTCCGGGTCGAACGATCTACGATCGCGTGGCCGACGCGGATCAGGCCGAGCAGACGCTGCCGCGCGCGTGGAACGACATGCCGCTGAAGCGCCCCCTCTATTTCGTGCACGGTCTGCCGGGCGACCGCAACTCGATGCACCAGGAGCCGAACGGCCGCATCCAGATCACCTCCAGCCGCCACTGGTTTTCCCGGCCGCGCAGCGCGAGGGATACGGACCGCAAGCTCTGGGGCGGCGAACGGCTCCGCCTGAGCTTCGGCTTCCCGCAGGACGACCTTCGCGGCGGGCGCGAGCTCCGCGACGGCTACCTGCCGGTGCTGCGGACGTGGTGGCAGGAAGGGCCGATCCATTACGAACAGACGACGGTTCTCGACAAGATCGACGGCGACCTGAGCCGGGTCGCCCTCGACGATCCGACGGTGTTGCTGATGCGCGTCCGCGTGGTCAACACGTCGGGGACGCAGACGGGCACCGCCCGGCTGTTGATGCGGAGCGAGACCGACCGGAACGAGAAGCTCTACGCCCGCGGGAGCCGCCTCCTGGCGGAGTTCGAGGGCCAACCGTGCATCCGCCTGCTCGTCAGGACCGGCGGTCGCGGCGACCTGACCGACGCGGCCGGGGGCGTGAGCTGGTCGCTGCCGCTGGCGCCGGGCGAGGCGCACGACCTCGACTTCGCGATTCCCGCGATCACACCGACCGACGAGGAAGCCGCGCGTCTTCTCGAACGCGATTTCGACGCCGATTGCCGACGCATCTGCGGATTCTGGCGGGAGATCACCGACCGGGGCGCGGCGATCGACACGCCAGAGCCGTGGCTCGACGACTTCTACAGGTCGCATGCCCGCCATCTGATGGTGAACTGCTTCAAGGAGATCGGTTCGGATCGCCTCCACGCGCACGTCGGCACGTTCGGCTACGGCGTGTATCCCGACGAGTCGGCCATGATGATCAGCGACCTGGACCGGCGCGGCTACCACGACGAGGCCGCGCGCTGCCTCGAGTCGTACATCCACTATCAGGGAACGGTGCAGATGCCCGGCAACTTCAAGACGACCGAGGGGCTGTTCTACGGATCCGGCGGGCACGACACGGGAGGCTACAACAAGAGCCACGGCTGGGTCATGTGGAACATGGCCGATCACTGGTTCATGACGCGCGACCGCCGGTGGATGGAGCACGCGGCGCCCGCGCTCGTCAAGTCGTGCGACTGGGTCACGCGCGAGCGAAAGGCCACGATGGTGGTCCACGACGACGGCACGCGGCCGATCGAGTACGGCTGGCTGCCGTCCGGCTCGCTCGAGGACGTCACCGACTACTGGTACTGGATGGTGACCAACGCATGCACGGTCTGGGGCTTCCGGTCGCTGGCGGCGGCGCTGGCCGATTACGGCCATCCCGAAGCCGCGCGATTGCGGCAGGATGCCGAGGCCTACTACGACGACTTCATGGCCGCCATGACCGAGGCGCGCATCCGCACGCCGGTCGTCCGCCTGCGTGACGGCACCTGCGTGCCGAAGTATCCGTCACACCTGCACGAGCGCGGACGCTGCCACGGCTGGCTCCGCGAGACGCTCGAAGGCTCGATCCACCTGCTGATTACGGGCCTGCTTCCGCCGGACGGGCCGGAGGCGAAGTGGATCCTCAACGACTTCGAGGACAACCTCTTCATCTCCGACGAGTACGGCTACGCGATACCGGCGTTCGACACGTTCTGGTTCTCGCGCGGCGGCTTCTCGATGCAGGCGAACCTGCTCGGTCATCCGCTGCCGTACCTCTACCGCGAC
>Ga0209018_1003413_pt1 | contig 10117 bp, 7 predicted proteins | sample YNPBryBLVA2012_FD_185814 | JGI IMG/M metagenome (GOLD analysis project Ga0209018, IMG submission 185814) | Anoxygenic and chlorotrophic microbial mat microbial communities from Yellowstone National Park, USA - YNP Bryant BLVA 2012 (SPAdes)... ...
TTATCGCAGATCGCTACTCTCCCCCTGTATCCTTGTATCCTTGTATCCTTATCACCGAAAACGCATCACGATGGGGAGGTAGATGTGGGAGTAGCGGTCGTACTCGTTGCCGTCGTAGTACGTTTCCCAGTCATACACCCCCAGACCCTGCTGGAGGTAGACCACGTGCAGGGCGGGATCGGCGTCCGGCTGTACGTGGGTCAGCGGCTGAACGCCCCAGGCGGCGTCGTCGCAGACGATCAGTGCCGCGAGCTGGCCGCCGGTAACGGAAGCGGCGCTGCGGCTGTCCGGGCGTTCCAGCAGCGCGCCGCGGTACGTCTGCGGATCGGGGACGGGGGCGGCGCGCAGCGTTCCGTCCGGGCCAGCGACCAGAACACGGAAGTCAGCGCTGCGCAGTGAATATCGGTCCAGTACCAGCGTGTAGCTGACGTTGTCCAGCGTGATGGGCACGACGATTGTCGCGGCCGGGTCCGACGGCAACGCCAGACGCAGAAGAGTGAAATCGTTGACCGCCAGCCGATCGCCGATGACCTCCCGCTGTCCGTCCTGAACTTGCTGGCCGACTGCCCCGAACACCTGGCAGACCAGTGCAATGACGATCACCGCCGAGGGGCCGAGAATCCCCCTTATGGGTCGCGCGATCCGCATCTCCAACTCCTGGTCCTGTGTCGGTGTGGTCTGCTCAGCGGCCGCTTGATGCGACCGGCCGGCTCCCACGTCAACCTCATTCTATGCCCGGCGCCAAGTGCGGGCCGCGGAATGTGCCGGCCTGATAGCGGAAGTCGCCTCAGCCTCGTTCCGGCACCCCACGCCGCAAGCCGGCGGCCGGCGACGGCGTACCGCCGACCGGCATCAGATGTAGCAGCCCCCCCAGGGCGAAAACAGGACGTCGCTGGTCGCGACCGCGCGCTCCGCAGGCCACCCGCGTCGGGGCGGGCCCGGCGCGGAAAGCCCAGCGGCGATAACACATCCGGCCGTCCGCGCGCGTCGGAAGGGAGTTATCGGCCGCGCTCAGATCACCTGGCAGGCTCGATCTTCTCCTCGCACCTGATCCCCATGCCCTCCAGCTCGTCGAGCACGGGCTCGTAGATACTCGCCGCCACCGGTACGTGCACGCCGGTGACCTCGATCCGGCCGCTCAGAATCAGCCGCGCTGCGACCGCCGCGGGCAGACTCACGGTTCGCGACATCGCGCTGTCGCCGTCGGGCTGGCCGAAGTCGACCAGAGTCGAGGAGATGCGTTCCTCGCGGTTGCCCGGGAAGCGCGCCATGAACTGGTGCACCAGGACGATCATGTCGCGCTCGCCCCGCCGGTACTGCATCTTCTGCTCCATGCGCGTGGCGAGGATGTCGAGCGGCGTAGTGGGCCTGCCGGTGATCGGCAGCGGGTCGTCGGACAGCAGTCCGAGCCACTCGAAGCGGTCGAGCACGTTGGACGAAACCTCCAGTCCCAGCCGCTCGGCCAGGCGCCGTCGCAGGTCCGCCGTCGACGGCAGGTGCAGCAGGCCGGCGATCCACTGCGCAAAGGTTGTGCCGTCCGGGTAGGTCGTTGGCGTCTCGTCCAGCAGACCGAGCTCCGCGACCTTCTTCATGCAGGCACACCAGCCCCGGTAGCGGAATGTGCCGCGGTACATCGTCTCCATGTCCCGCAGCCCGTACAGATCCAGGTAGATCAGCGAGTCGCGGTTGGGGTAGGCCTCCAGCTCGCCGACCGGCGCTACCGTCACGTAGTGGTAGCAACTGAACAGCTCCGGCCCGGGAATGTTCACCTCCTTGCCGTTCTCCCGGTAGCGCGCCGCGTTCTTGCCCGCCGTGCATACGCCGCGCGGACTCCACGAGAACTTGTAGCCCCAGGGGTTGTTGTTGGCTTCCGGCGCCGGCAGGCCCCCGCAGTACGACCGGAAGCTGACCACGCGTCCGCCCCGCTGCTGCACCTCGTGGATGACGCGCATCGCCGACATGTGGTCGATGCCGGGGTCCAGACCGATCTCGTTGAGCAGCACGACGCCCGCCCGCCGCGCCGCCTCATCCAGCGCCCGCATCTTCGGGCTGACGTACGAGGTGGTGACCAGGTGCCGCCGGTGCCGGATGCACAGCTCGGCGACCAGCGGGTGCAGCGGGGCCGGCAAGAGGCTGATCGCCAGGTCGTGGTCGGCGACCAGCCGCTCGAGCTTGGCCGTATCGTCGGTCAGCAGCGTCGTCGTCGCCCCGCGCGGGTGTCCGGCCACCAGGGCGTCCGCCTTGCTCACCGTCCGCGACGCAACCGTGACGCTGAAACCAGCGCGCTCGAGCAGATAACGGACCAGCGGCCGGGCCACCAGCCCGGCACCGAGAACCAGCGCCTTCTTCATCCGATGCTCTCCTGCATGACTCGCTTGGACATAGGGGATTCACGGGTTCCGGGACGGCAGCGGCCGGCGCCGCCCGCGCTCCAGGATGCGCCGCCGGTCTCAGCGCAGCGCCGCCTCCAGATAACGGTACGGCCCGGTCAGCTCACCCCTGTAGACGATCGTGGCGCGCTGCAACTCCGGTGGCAGGCCGCTGGCCGCCAGCGCGCCGCCGAGGTCCGCCCGCGCCAGCGCCGGGATGAACGGGCGGAGCGCCTGCCCGAAGTGGCGCGAGGCGTCCGCCGGCAGCTCGCACGGCAGGAAATCCACGGCGAGGATCACCGGTCCCTCGCCGGCGACACCGGGGATGACCTGCCCGGTCTGCGGGTCGTAGACATAGACCGGATCATCCGGCTCGGTTGTGCGCACGGTGCACTCGATCGAGCCGTTGATGTCGCACGAAATGTCGCCGATGACCCGCAGCCGCGGGCGCTCCCGGCCCGCGAACAGCTCGCGCAACTGCGCGCAGGTCACCAGCCGCGGGTGGGCCGGGGTCCAGTAGATGCCGTTCACCAGCACGGTCAGGTGCGGCAGATACCTGATGAACCTGGAGCGATAGCGATCGGGGCGGTCGCAGTAGTCCTGAAGGTCGAACGCGCCACCGTCCACGCGCTCCACCGTGTGCTTCTCCTGGAACACCGTCTTGCAGCAGTCGGCGCCGCTCCGCGGGAGGTCAGCCAGCTCATCCGGATCGACCTGGTGCACCGGCAGCAGGTCGAGGATCTCCTGAGCCCCCTGCGAAACATGTCCGTAGCCGGCAAAGCCGAACACCAGCGGCTGAATCGCGTCCGGCAGGCCGTCGCGGCGGATCTGTTCGCCGACCCGGGCGATCTCGCGCCGCGCGTGGTCGGCATTCTCGTACTCATAGGCGCGCCGCACCTGCGCCAGCGGGGTGCCGATGCCTTCGTACTCCAGCCTCCGGCCCAGCGCCCACAGCGTGTCGATCATCCCCGCCAGGCCTGCGAAGCGCCCGAAGAACACCAGTCGCCGCCCCTGTCCGTCCACGATCCGCTCATAGTCGATCAGCGTGCAGCCCAGCTCGATGATGCGGCGCAGCATCGGCATGTTGGCCGGCTGGCCCTTGATGGTGTGCGAGAAGAACACATAGGTCTTGCCGGGCTCGAAACAGCGCACCGGGATCTCCTTGACGCCCAGGATGATCGGACAGTCGCGCAGCTCCTCAACCACCGCGGCCCCCGCTGCCCGGTACTCCTCCGCACGGAAGACCCGGTGGGGCGATGCCTGCACCTGAAAACGCACCCCATGCTCGGCCGTCAGATGCCGCACGTCCTCCGGCGTGAGCGGCGCCCGGGCCTCCCAGCGGCTCTTATCCTCGCGTCGGATACCGATCAGGTGGTCCATGTCCGTTGCTCTCGTTCGTCCACCGGAAACCGCCTGCCGCGCCCCGGCCGACTCAGCAGGCCTGCTCCGCGACCATCCGCCTGCCGGTCGCCGCGGAAGCCCGGCCCGACCAGCGCTCCAGCCTGCGGGGAAACCCCCGAAGAAATACCGCCGTCACCAGCTTGACGAGCGCCCCTGAGCGTCCCCTTGCCACGCCCCGGCCGCCGGGCCGCGGCGGCGCCCGCCGGTGGCGTGTCCGGCGGCGCGCCACGCGGCTAAGCCCGCGGCTTGACCCGGCCCCGCCCTCCGCGACGCCGCAGCAGCATCTCCGCCAGCCCCTGGATGTCGGTCTCTTCCACCAGCCCGAGCACGATCGACTGCTCGGTCTTGTCGAGAGCGACGAACCACTCGATCAGGCTGCCCAGCAGCCGCTTGATGGTCATGCCGCGGCGGGCGCAGACCTCGTCCAGTTCGGCCTTGGACTCTGGCGAGAGATGGACGCTGACGATGTCCGGTCGTTTCTTTTCACCAGGTTTCGCGCGCCTCAAGCCTGCCAGCTCCTCTCTTGTCCTGCCAGAGGCGCCTGCACTCCAGGCACCGTGAGCCATGCTATCATTTTCGCACTGTTTACGCACGCGCCCGGCACCGGATTTCGGACCGATGCCGGTGGATCGGCCCGCAGCGCCGCCGGCCGCTACAACGTCACGCGCTGGTCGCGCCGCGCGACGGTGACCTCCGCAAAGCCGTCACCGCGCAGCTTCCCCGCCAGCACGTCGCTCTGCTCCGCCTCGCCGTGCACCAGGAACACGCGCACGCCGCTGCCCCGCAACGCCCCGAGCATCCGCAGCAGGTCGGCCTGGTCGGCGTGCCCGCTGAAGCCGTGAATCTGCACCACCTCGGCCCGCACGGGATAAGTCTCGTGAAACAGCCGGATCGTCTCCGCCCCGTCGGCCAGCTTCCGTCCCAGCGTGTTCTGCGCCTGAAACCCGGGCAGCAGGATCGTGTTGCGGCGGTTGCGGACGTTGTTCTTGATGTGGTGTTGAATACGGCCCGCCTCACACATGCCGCTGGCCGAGATGATCACGCACGGCCGCCGCCGCCGATGCAGCGCCTTGCTCTCCTCGACGCTGCGAATGTAGGTGCAGCAGCCGTGTCCCAGAATGTCCCCGGTCACATGGTGAAAGGCGCGCGCCTCGGCGTCGTAGCACTCCGGGTGCATCTTGAACACCTCGGTCGCGTTCACCGCCAGCGGGCTGTCGATGAACACCGGCAGCCGCGGAATCCGCCCCGCCAGCATCAGCTCGTGCAGGAAGTACACGATCGTCTGCGTCCGGCCCACCGCGAAGGCCGGAATGATCACCTTGCCCCCGCGCTCCACCGTCCGGTTCACCACCTCGACCAGCCGCTCTCGCGCCTCGTCCACCGGCTCGTTCGTCCGCCCGCCGTAGGTGCTCTCGCAGATGAGCGTGTCACAGGCCGGAAACGGGGCCGGGTCGCGGATGATCGGCTTGTCCGGCCGGCCGACGTCCCCGGTGAAATACAGCACCGGGCTGTCGCCGTTGCGCTTGGCGAAGGCGAGCTGCACGCCTGCCGACCCGAGCATGTGCCCGGCCTCGTTGAAGCACGCCAGCAGCCCGGGCACGACCTGGAACCACCGCCCGTACGACACGCTCTGCATCAGCCGGATCGCCCCCAAAGCCTCCCGGTAGCCGTACAGCGCCTCCACCGGCGGCAGGCCGCGCCGGGCGCGCTTCTTGTTGATGTAGTAGACGTCTTCCTCCTGAATGTGCGCCGAGTCCGGCAGCATGATGGCACACAGGTCACGCGTCGCCGGCGTGCAGAAGATCGGCCCTTCAAACCCGTCGCGCACCAGCCGCGGCAGCCGGCCCGAGTGGTCGATGTGCGCGTGCGAGAGCACGACCGCGCTGATCTCCGCCGGGGGCACAGGCCACTGGCGGTTCTTCGCCTCGGCCTCCGCCCGCCGGCCCTGATACAGTCCGCAATCCAGCGCCACCCAGCGCTCGTCGACGCGGACCAGGTGCATCGACCCGGTCACCTCGCCGGCAGCGCCGTAGAACATGATCTCGGCCATGGCTGCCTCTTCCGCTGAAGGCGTCCCATGCTATGACGTGCCCCGGCCGCTCGCAAACAGCAGGGTGCCTCTTGCCGCGCCACGGGGCGCAGGGCGCGGCCAGCCGCACCCTGCCTGCTCGCGCTGTCACGCGCTGACACCCGCGCGCCGCGGGGAATCTCCACCCTCCCCCGGCCCCTCCCCGCGCGGGAGGGGAGTTTCGCAGCGGCATCCTGATGCGATGACTTCGACCACCTGCTCCGGCCGGATGCCCCAATCCCAGCCGCGCCGCGGATCGCCGCTGACCGCGTGCGCCCGCTCTCCCAGCGGCCGCCACACCGACGCCGCCGTGGGACCGAAGAGCGTTACCGTCGGCGTGCCGAGCAGACTGGCCAGATGCGCCGGCCCCGCGTCGTTGCTGAGCAGCATGCCGGCCGCGGCCAGAAGCTTGACCAGCTCGTCCGGGGACGGCGCCTCGATCAGCGGGAATCCATCGCGAACCGCACCGATTTCGGCGGTCGTCCAGCGCTCGACTTCGACCGGCCCGATGAGGAAAACGACCGGCACGCCCCGTCTGCGCAGGCGCCGGGCCACCTCCAGAAAGCCGGCCAGCGGCCAGCACTTGGCCCGCCCGCCGCTGCCGGGATGAACCAGGACCGCCGCGTGCCACGGGCGCCTGCTCAGCCCGCGCCGGTCGGGGCGCCGCCCCGTTTCGCCATCCGCTTCTTCTCCGCCGCCGCGAGCCAGCCACGCCTGCTCCAGCAGGTCATATCCGGCCGAGCGCAGTTCATCCGGCACGTCCAGCGCCGTCGGCACGCTGGTCGCGCCGCCGTCCCTGCTGAAGGACAGCCCCTGCCGTCCAAGCTGCCCCTGCCATTGCAGCGTGATGTGTGCCCGCCGGCCGGGCTGCGGCCGCGGGTCGAAGCTGTACACGGCCTCTGCCCCGAGCGCCAGCAACCGTCGATGCACGAGCGAATCCTCAGCACCCAGCGCGTTCAGGACACGCTGCCCGGCGACCAGCTCGCGCAGCCGCTCGGGCAGAACCTGATCACCCTCCATGTACAGCCGGTGCAGACCCAGCCCCTCCGGGCAAATGCGGCGCACACTGGGCCGACAGCCCGACAGCCTGCCCAAGCCTGTCCGCGAAACGACAAGCAGCCCACTTCCGCCATGCACCCCGGACAGGCGCAGCGCAAGCTGCACCGTCAGCGCCAGGTCTCCCAGCGCCCCACCGTGAAACAGAAGCCAGTCGCCCGACCTGGGCATGCCGTCAGCACACCGCCGGCAGCCGCCTCTCACGCGCCGCCCCGGGATCCGGCCGCCGCCCACCCTGTGCAGCACCGGCCCCCGGCTGCCGCGACCGCGAACGGCCCGACGGGGCGACTGCCGAATCCGTCATTGAGACTTCTGAACTGCTTCCCGGATCCAGCCGCCGCCCAGCACGATCTGGCCATCGTAGAAGACGGCGGCCTGCCCCGGTGTCACTGCCGGCTGCGGCGTGTCGAAGCGCACCTCCACATCGCCCCCCGGCAGGAGGCGCAGCGCCCCCGGCGCGGGCTCATGCAGATACCGGATTTTGATCTCCGCCCGGACCGGCTGCTCAAGCGCCGCCCGCCACAGCCAGTTGACTCCTTCGGCGATCAGGCCGCTGCTCAGCAGCTCGGCGCGCGGGCCGACAGTGACGACGTTGTTGAGCACGTCCAGGCGTGTCACGTAAACCGGGCTCCCCAGCGCGATCCCCAGCCCGCGCCGCTGCCCGATGGTGAACCCGGCCACCCCGTCGTGCGTACCGAGCACCTTCCCCGCCCGGTCGCGGATCTCGCCCGGATGACACGTGTCCGGCCGCCGCTGGCGCACCAGACACCTGTAGTCCTGGTGGGGCACAAAGCAGATCTCCTGGCTGTCCGGCTTGTCGTGCACGCGCAGCCCCAGCTCCGCCGCGATCCGTCGCACGTCGCGCTTGTCCGCCACCTCGCCCAGCGGGAACAGACAGCGCGGCAGGGCCTCGCGCCGGATGCCGAACAGCACGTACGACTGGTCCTTCGTGCGGTTCAGCGACCGCGCCAGAAGAGCCTGACCGTCGCGACGCAGCACGCGCGCGTAGTGTCCGGTCGCCACGAACTGGGCGTCCAGCAGGTCGGCGTAGCGCAGCAGCTTGCCGAACTTCAAGTCGATGTTGCAGCGCACGCAGGGATTGGGCGTGCGGCCGCGACCGTATTCGTCCACGAAGTAGTCGATGATGCGCTCGAAGTCCGGCTCGAAGTTCAGCACGTAGAATGGGATGTCCAGCTTCCCGGCCACGGCGCGGGCGTCGAGTGCGTCGCCGGCCGAGCAGCAGCCGTGCCGCAGCCGGCGCTGCCGCCGTCCGTCTCCGTCAGCGGTGCGATGCGGACGGGCCGGCAGATCATCAGCAGCCGGGCGCCCGTCCCCGGCCGCCCGCCCGCCCGCCGGTGCGCACGTCTCCCCCATCGCCGGCGCGGGGCTTCCGACGCGCATGAACACGCCGACGCAGTCGTAGCCCTGCTGCTTCAGCAGCCACGCTGCCACCGACGAGTCCACCCCGCCGGACATCGCCACAATGACCTTGCCGTTCCGCGACATGCCGCTTGCAAGTTGTATGCCGCCGCAGCGCGCCGGGTCAAACCGGCCTGCGGCGCGCCCGCACCCCGGTCGGTGCGCAGCGCCCGGCCGGATCGGCGCCCGCGAAACGCGCCGCGGCCTCGCCCACGGGCACGCCCGTCGCGCGCCGCCCTCCTGCCCACACACGCATGCGCCGCCCCAGCGATATAGTTCTGCACATGCACCGGCGGCTGCGAGACGCGCCGCGCACCGGCTGTCAGGCCACCGGCTGACCGTCCGTTTCCCGGTGCCCGCGGCCCCCAGGCTATAATCGCGCCAATGTCGGAAAAAGCCGCACCGTTGCCCTCCGGCGTCCGCCGCGACGCCCGCGCCGCAGCGGACGCCTGGCTGCGTCAGCGCCGCCGGGCGACGCTGGTGCTGATCACAGCGGCGGCGCTGGCCCTTCGCGCCGTGTGCTTCGTCGAACTGGCCGCCAGCCCCTTCCTCTGGTGGCACGAGTGGGACCTGTCCGACATGCACACGTTCCACACCTGGGCGCTGTCCATCGCCGGAGGCGACTGGTGGTCGCGGACCGTCCGGGTGCCGGTGCACGACTGGCACCGCCAGATCGCGCGCGACTACGCGCGCCTGTTCCCGCAGCAGTGGGCGCGCCTGGTCGCCGCGGCCCCGGACGTCGACGAGGAGGCGGCAGTCCGCGCGCTGTGGGAGCGCTGGTGCGGCGCCGGTCGGACCTATCACGCACCGCTCTATGCCTACCTGGTCGCCGTGATCTACCGGCTGCTCGGCCCTGCCGTCGGCTGGGTCTTTGGGCTCCAGATGCTGGCAGGTACCGGCTCCGTGCTGCTGGTCTATCTCATCGCGCGCCGGCACTTCGGCGACCTGGCCGCGGTGGCCGCCGCGGTGCTGACGCTGCTCTATGGACCGTTGCTGTTCTACGAGTTCACGCTGTTGCGCGACTCGCTGGTCGTCTTCCTCGGGCTGCTGCTGGTCGAGCTTCTGGACCGCACCAGCGCGCGCCGGACGGCGCGCTGCTGGCTGGCCTCCGGACTGGCGCTCGGTCTGGCCATCGCGCTCAAGTCCCACTTCCTGCTGATGGGACTGGCCGCCGCCGGCCTGCTCGTGGCGCAATGCCGGCGACATCCGCGGAAGCTCGCGGCGTGCGGCGCCCTGCTGGCGACCGGGCTGGCCCTCAGCCTCGGCCCGCTGGTGGTGCGCAATCGGGCCGTCGGCGCGCCGGCGTTCACGATCGACGCCAACGGCGCGGTCACGTTTCTGATCGCCAACGCCGCGGATTCCGACTGCGTGTCCTGGGAAACCCGCTACGCCGCGCCCGTCCTGGCCGCGTCCGACGGCAGGTTCCTGCCCACCGTGATCGCCACGCTCAAGACGCACCCCTCCGTGCTCAGCTACCTGCGCCTGCTGGGCACGAAAGCGCTGGCGACCTGGTACTGGTACGAATCGCCGAACAACGCCAACTTCTACTGCGCCCGTCTGCATTCCGCCCTGCTCGATACGCTGCCGGTCTCGTTCGGCCTGATCGGGCCGCTGGCCCTGGTCGGCCTGGTCCTGACCATGCGCCACCCCGGGCGCTGCGCGCCGCTGCTGTGCCTTGTGCTGGCCAACCTGATCGTGCTGCACGTCTTCTTCGTCTTCGACCGCTTCCGCATCGCGCTGGCCGCGGCGCTGCTCCCTCTGGCGGGGCTGACCGTGGCGCGCCTGGTCGAACTGGCGGCGGCCC
>Ga0209018_1003417_pt1 | contig 10101 bp, 9 predicted proteins | sample YNPBryBLVA2012_FD_185814 | JGI IMG/M metagenome (GOLD analysis project Ga0209018, IMG submission 185814) | Anoxygenic and chlorotrophic microbial mat microbial communities from Yellowstone National Park, USA - YNP Bryant BLVA 2012 (SPAdes)... ...
CCGCGGAGAGGGGAAGGGGGTGGGGGGATGGGGTGAGGTCCACCTTGACCGCCATTTACGCTAATTTAACATTGTCGAGGTAGAGCGGAGGCACCGGCCAGGAGTGAGAGAGGAGTTGTCTATGACCGAAAATAGAAGCTCAAGGCAGAAACGATGGACGATCTGGGGGCGGACGGCCCTGGGGGTGATGGCCCTGCTGGCCCTGCTGATGGGTCACACGGCAGCCCAGGGGCCTGTCGTCCTGGATGGTGTGGGTGACGATTGGGACCCGGCCTGGCAGGTGGCGACCGATGGCCTGGACGTATATCTCACCGACACCCACTTCCATCCCCACCATTCACCCACCTACGCCCGTAGTGGCTACGATGCCATCGGCCTGTGGGCCCACTATCAGGCCAGCGACGACCGCTGGTATTTCCGCCTCGACGTAGATGGCCGCGCCGGCGACTCGGACAGCGCCGTCGGGGAAGCGGGCAACCTGGGGGTGGGTACGCACGGCCCGGATGAGGGGCCGCTGGTCATGCTGCCCTTTGAGGATGGGGCCGGTCTGGGGAACTCGGAGGCGTACAAGCTCGGTTTCCAGTTCGAAAGCGGCGGCGCCGGTGTCACGGCCGAGCTGGGACCCGGCACGGAGATCCTGCCCGGCGTGATCGCTCCGACCACGGTCGGGCTGACGGGACAGGGGGTCTACAGCACCACCGTGCCCGGCGTAATCGAGTTTGCCTTTGACCGCACGACCCTGTTCCCGCCCGACACGCCCCGCAGCCAGTTGTGGCTGTCGGCCCAATTGGGCGACAACAACGACCGCGTGTCTGACGACCAGGTGACCGCCACGCTGGTGATCGCCCTGGACCTGGTCGCCCACTGCCCGGCAGCGCCGATCGTCGTCGGCGACCAGGCGATCTTTCCGCTGGACTATGCCATCCCTGCTACAGCGGCGATAGGGGCCAGCCAGGTGGTGCTGACCGTCGCCTTGCCGCCGGGCACCACCTTCCTCGGCGCCAGCAACGGCGGCAGCGAGGCGGGCGGGGTCATCACCTGGCAGTTGGGCAACCTGACACCCGGCAGCGCCGGCCAGGTGACCTTTACCCTGCGGGTGCACGATCCGCTGACCTCATTGACCCTCAACAGTGAGATGAGGTGTGCTGAGGGGCTGCGCGTTCAGGCCAGCGACATATGCCCGGTCCAGCAACCCACCCCCACATTCACTCCCGTCCCCACCAGCACCCCCGTCCCGCCCACACCACCTATCGTCCCTGAACCGGCAACGCTGACCCTGGTGCTGACGGGATTGGCCGGCCTGAGCGGCTATGCCGCCCTGCAATGGCGGGCCAGACGGCGGAACTAGGCAACTGCTCGCCGTTGCCCTACAAACCCATGGAGTGGGCCTGTTGACCTGGCGTGCCAAGATCGGGATCGGGATTCCCGTGGGGATATGGCTCATCGGGCTGATCGTCGCCCTGGATGGGTGGCTCCTGAACCACCTGATCCAGGCCGATATCCGCCCTCAGCAGATCGATTTTCTCTCATTCCTCATGGGCCTGGTCGTGCTGCTGAGCCTGCCGTTGCTGGGGTTGCTGCTCTACCAGACGGCGAGCTGCCTGACGCTGCGCTACCACCTGGACCGCAACGGCCTCACCATCCGTTGGATCGGCACCGGGCAGGTCATCCCCATCCGCGATATCCAACGCATTGTGGCCGGCCGGGAGCTGGAGGGGCGGGTGGTGCGCCGCCGGGGGGTGCGCTGGCCTGGCCACGAGCGGGGGGAAGGGCAGGTGCCCGGCATTGGGCGCACCCGTTTTCTGGCCACCCGGCCGCTGCGAGATCAACTGCTGCTGGTGACACCCGGCCTGGCCTTTGCCATTTCTCCCCACGATCCGGCCGGTTTCCTGGCTGCCTTTGGCGCGCGGCGGGAACTGGGCCCCAACCGCTTGCTGGAGCGGGAAGTGCGCCACGCCGGCTGGGTTACCTGGCCGATCTGGACCGACCGGACCGCCTGGCTGTTGCTCGGCGCGGCAGTGGCCGTCAATCTGGGGTTGTTTGGGTATCTGTGCCTCCGCTTCCCCGGCCTGGACCTGCAGTTGCCCCTGCACTTTAACGCCCAGGGGTTGGCCGACCGCATCGGTACCAGGGCAGAGTTGTTTGCCCTGCCGATCATCGGCCTGATCATCCTGGGAACCAACCTGGTGCTGGGCCTGGCCCTGTACCGGCGGGAACGGGCCGGTTCCTACCTGCTGTGGGGGGCAGCGGCGGCAACCCAGGCCCTTTTCTGGCTGGCGACCTTGAGCATTGTGCCATGATCGGACAACTTTTCCTGGGCCTGGCGTTGAGCGTAGCCATCGGCGGACTGGGCTATTGGCGACGGTCGTTGACAGCCGGTGGGGTGGGGGGCGCAGTCCTGGTCGGCACACTCATCTTTGGCCTGGGCGGTTGGGTGTGGGGATTGCTGCTCATCACCTTTTTCCTCTCCTCCAGTTGGCTGTCGCACTACCGCCGGGCCAGCAAGGAGGCGGTGGCCGACAAATTCGCCAAGGGCAGCCGCCGTGACCTGGGCCAGGCGCTGGCCAACGGCGGGTTGGGGGCGATCCTGGCCATCGTCTTTGCCCGTTATCCTGAGCCGCTGCTCTTTGCCGCCTTTCTTGGGGCGATGAGCACCGTCAACGCCGATACCTGGGCCACAGAGTTGGGCCTCCTCAGTCGGGTGCCGCCCCGGTTGATCACCACCGGCCGGCCGGTGCCGGCAGGCACATCGGGCGGGATAACCTGGCTGGGCACCTGGGCAGCTTTGGCCGGCGCGCTGCTGATCGGCGCCATGGCGACGGCCCTGACCCAGGCCAGGTCGCTGCTGAGCGGCCACGGCTGGCAGTTGGCCGCTGTAACCTACCCGCTGCTGGCCGTGGTCGGCGGGATGGCCGGCTCCCTGTTTGATAGCCTGCTGGGAGCCACCGTGCAGGCCCTCTATTCCTGCGACCGGTGCGGCGTAGAGACCGAAAGCCCTGTCCACCGCTGCGGCCAGCCGACCCGTCAGGTGCGCGGCTGGACCTGGCTCCACAACGATATGGTGAACTTTCTGTCCTCGCTGGTGGGGGGGCTGGTGGCTGCTGCCCTGGCCTGGACTCTGGGGGGGTGAGCCGATGACGCGCCGACAGATCGCCCTGATCATCGCCACCAATGCCGTGATCTCAACGGCAATCAGCCTGATCGTGGCCTGGCTGGTGATCCGCCCGGCCCGATTGTCGCCGGCGGCCACACCGACAACCGGGGTGGCTACCGCGCAGACGGTGGCGGTGGTTACACCTGGAGCCACGCCTGTCCTCCATGTGGTTCAATTCGGGGACACAGTTTCCGGCCTGGCCCTGCAATACAACGTGCCGGCCGAGGAGATTATCGCCGCCAACAACCTCCAGAACCCGGACTATTTGCAGGCAGGCACAACGCTGATCATCCCGGTGGGAGGGTTGCCCCCGCTCACGGCCACACCCACCCCGCAGCCCACCGCGACCAACACCCCGCTCCCTCCAGAGCCGCCTTCGGCCGACATGACCGCCACGGCCGCTGCGGAGGCGGGCGCAACCCCGACCGCTCTGCCCACTCCCCTGCCGGCAGGCGGCGAACTCCAGATTGAAATCACCGAGGTCATCGGCGCCGGGCAGGTGGACCAGGAGCGGGTGGTCATCACCAACCGTGGTAACCGGCTGGCCGACATGCAGGGTTGGACCCTGAGCGATGCCGATGGAAACAGCTACACCTTCCCCAACTTTCGGCTGTGGTCGGGGGGCAATGTCATCGTCCACACCCGCATCGGGCAGGACGGCAGCCCGCCGGCCAACTTTTACTGGGGCAAGCTGGCCGCGATCTGGTCGGCCGGCGAGGTGGCTACGTTAAAGAATGCCCTGGGCGAGGTGATCGCCACCTATCCTGTTGGACGGTAGAGAAGAGAATGCTGGATGCGATTCTGACCCCGGCCCAAAGAGAGCTGCGTGACCAGGTGCGCGATTTCGTCAGGAGCGTGCCCCGCCAGCTCATCCTGGACATGGATGCCGACCGGGTGCGGTATCCCCGTCACTATGTGGAGGAAGCAGCCCGCCGCAACCTGCTGGGCCTGCGCTTTCCGGTCGAGTATGGGGGGCGTGGTCTGGGTTGGGCCGATGAGATCGTCGCCCTGGAAGAGATCGGGGTCCTGGGCACGTCGCTGGCCTGCCTCTATTCGCTGCCCAGCATTGTCGGCGAGGCGCTTGACCGCTTTGGCACGCCGGAGCAGAAGGAGCGCTGGCTGCGGCCGGTGCTGGCCGGCCGGCTGACGGTGGCCGAGGCACTGACCGAACCGCGCGGCGGCTCCGACTTTTTCGGCACCACCACCCTGGCCCGCCGCGAAGGGGATCGGTTCATCCTGGATGGCCAGAAACGGTTTGTCGTCGGGGCAGAAGGGGCCGATCTGTTTCTGGTCTACGCCCGCACCGACCCCAAGGCCCGGCCCCACGAGGGGCTGAGTGCTTTCCTCGTCGAGCGCGGACCGGGTGTCCAGGTGGAACATGTCTACGGTCTGATGGGCACGCGGGGTGGAGGTACGGGGCGCCTTTACTTTCGGGGGGCGCGTGTGCCGGCCGGGAACCTGATCGGCCCGGAAAATGGCGCGGCGGCCATCTTCTACCAGATGATGATCCCGGAGCGGATGACCAGCGCCGCCGGGGCGTTGGGCATGGCCCGCGCCGCGCTGGAAGTGGCGGCCCGCTACGCCGACCGGCGCAAGGCGTTCGGCCAGAAGATCCGCACCTTCCAGGGGGTCAGCTTCAAGATCGCCGAGAGCCTCACCCAGCTTGATGCAGCACGGATGCTGGTCTATGGCGCAGCCCGGGCGGTAGACGCCGGCGATGACCCGGCCCGCTGCCGGCGGCTGGTGTCCGAAGCCAAAAAGTTCGCCACAGAGACAGCCTGGCTGGTGGTCAACCACGCTATGCAAGTCCTGGGCGGCATCGGCTACACGGATGTCTATCCTGTCGAGCGGCTGCTGCGCGACACGCGGCTGATCCTGATCTGGACCGGGACGAACGAAATTATGAACCTTATCATTCAACATGAATACTATCGGGAGTTGATGAGCGAACGGGCCGCCGGGCGCGACGTGGAGGCCGATGCGCCGGGGGCAGAGCTGACCGACGAGAAGGTCTACGAATAGGACAGCCGGCCCATCTGCACGTGCCATAGCCGGCAGCGCTGAAGAAAGGTCTCCGGCAGGCTGTGCAGATCGGTGGTGGTCAGGATCGCCTGCTCCGGCCCCTGGTCCAGCCAGGCGAGCAGGAAGCGGCGGCGTTGGGCATCCAGCTCAGAGAGGACATCGTCCAACAGCAGAAGGGGAAACTCGCCGGTTTCGCGGCGCATCAATTCCACCTCGGCGAGTTTGAGGGACAGGGCAGCCGTCCGCTGCTGCCCCCGCGAACCATAGACCCCGGCATCGGCCTCATTGATCAGAAAACGCACCTCGTCCCGGTGCGGGCCGAGGAGGGTCATGCCGGCAGCCATCTCCCGTCCGCGCCAGACTGCCAGTTGCGCCCGGAACCGGGCGGCAATGCCGCTGACCGCCCCCTCCCCCTCAATCCTCACGCCGGGCAGATAGCGCAGGCGCAACAGCTCTGCGCCGTCGGTCAGTTGGGCGTGGATGGCATGGGCCAGGCCGTCCAGGGCCAGGAGCGCCTGCTGACGGCGGGCGGTGACAACGGCTCCATGTTCCACCAGCCGCTCGTCCCAGAAGATCAACTGGCCGGGATCGCCACCGCGCTCCTGGAGATCGCGCAGCAAGGCATTGCGCTGGGTGACGACCTGGTTGTAACGCGCCAGCGCCTGGCAATAGGCCGGATCGATCTGACACAGGGTGGCATCCAGATAGCGACGGCGCAGGCTGGGCGGCCCAAAGACCAGATCAATGTCCTCCGGCATAAAGAGCACAACGGTCAGTTGCCCCAGCAGGTCCATCGCCCGGCGAGGGACACCGTTCAGCCGAATCTGTTTGCGGTAGCGGCCTTCGTTGTTCTCCTGGCGGGTGAGGGTGAGTTCAATGCTTACCTCGCCCTCCTGTCGGGCCACACGGCCCACCAGGCGGGCATAGGGCAGCGGTTCCTGTTCAACGGCCAGCCAGTTGACCAGCTCACGGTCGGCCCCGGCGTGGAGAGAGCGGCTGGTGGCCAGGTAGTAGATGGCTTCCAGCAGATTGGTCTTGCCCTGGGCGTTGTCGCCCCATAGCACCGTCAGGCCAGGTGGCAGGTCAATTTCCAGCCGGACGTAGTTGCGAACGTTGTGCAGTGTGAGATGGATCAGGCGCATGGAGCGATTATAGCACACATCTGGTGGGACGCAACTTGACGAATCAGACAATTCATGCTATCCTTGATCCGCCTGTGGGTCTGGTCCCCACTGTGTTCATGGTGTAAATGTACTCCTGATCAACCTTTGACCTGCACGGTGGATCGTATGCCCGGTGCAGGCATATTCAGGGTTTCCTTCGGGGTTCTACCTTCCAGGCGGCAAGCCTGCCCCGTGAGGCTGAGGCGCTTGCAACACGAGGTCGGCGCCTGCCCACAGGCGAGATCGAACCATCAAACCTGACAGCAGACCGACAGGCGGAGTGCATCGTTGCCGGACATCATCCGTGACCGATTCGGTAAAGCCACCTGCCAAAACTGAAAGGAGTCCCATCCCCGACCTCGTTGTCGCCTCGCAGCCATGAAGGTGCCAGGCCTCTGATCTGGCACCTGGCTGCTGACCCGGAGACATGAAATCTCTGTGTATGGAGAGTAGAAGTGAATATCGTTGAACTTGAAACCAAGACGCTGAGCGAGTTGCAGGAAATGGCTCGGCAACTGGGGCTGACCGGCTATAGCCGGCTCAAGAAACATGACCTGGCCATGCGCCTGTTGGAGGCCCAGGCCGAAAGCCAGGGCCTGTTGTTCGGCGGCGGCATCCTGGATGTCGTGGCCGATGGCATCGGCTTCCTCCGGTCGGGCGATCTGCTGCCCAGTCCTGATGACATCTATGTCTCTCAGTCCCAGATCCGCCGTTTCGGCCTGCGGCCGGGCGACACGGTCATCGGCCAGGTGCGGCCACCCAAAGAGAATGAAAAATATTACGGGCTGTTGCGGGTCGAGACGGTCAACAACATGGACCCGGAACAGGCCAAACGCCGTCCCTGGTTCGATGCCCTGACCCCTATCTTCCCCCGCCAGCAACTTCGCCTGGAGACAGGCCAGTATCCGTTGTCCACCCGGCTGCTGGATATGCTGGCCCCCATCGGGCGAGGGCAGCGTGGCCTGATCGTCTCACCACCCAAGGCGGGCAAGACCACCATCCTGAAAGAGATCGCCAACGGCCTGACGACCAACTACAACGATCTGCATCTGATGGTGGTGCTGATCGGGGAACGGCCGGAGGAGGTGACCGACATGGCTCGCTCGGTCGAGGCGGAGGTCATGGCTGCTACCTTCGACGAGCCGGTGCAACATCATGTGCGCGTGGCCGAGATGGCTCTGGAGCGGGCCAAGCGGCTGGTGGAGATCGGGCGGGATGTGGTCATCCTGGCCGATTCGATCACCCGCCTGGCACGGGCCTATAACCTGGTCGTCCCGCCCAGCGGCCGCACCCTGTCAGGAGGCATTGACCCGGCCGCCCTCTATCCTCCCAAACGCTTCTTCGGCGCAGCCCGCAACATCGAAGAGGGGGGCAGCCTGACCATCATCGCCACCTGCCTGGTGGATACCGGCAGCCGCATGGACGATGTCATCTATGAGGAGTTCAAAGGCACCGGCAACATGGAGATGCACCTCAACCGCAAGCTGGCCGAACGGCGCCTCTTCCCGGCCATTGACATCGAGCGTTCCAGCACCCGCCGTGAGGAGTTGCTGCTGGACCGGGAGTCTCTGTCGCGGGTGTGGACCCTGCGGCGGATGATTGACGCGCTGGGTGGCGGGGCTGAAGCGGTGGAGCCGGTGTTAGATCGCCTGCGCAAAACCCGCAGCAACAGCGAGTTCCTGACAACGCTGAACCGCGACCTCTGAAGGCTGGTCTGAAAACCACCCCTGCATCTGTTCCATCGTCTGACCATCGAGCCGGCCTCGGTGACGGCCCTGGCTTTCACCCGCCTCAGCCCTCGTCTTCTCTTCCTGAATGACACCGAATCCTGGCCCTCCTTTGGGATCGAGGAACAGGCCTTGGGCAGGGGGAGGAAGGGGGAGCAATGACCATGACCTACGAACTCTTTGACCTGAATCCGGTAGACCGGATTACTACCGGGGCCATCGGCGAACCGGGCAGGCGGGTCTTTTTCCTCCAGGCACGACAGGGGAATCGGCTGGTCACCGTTGTCTGCGAAAAGGAGCAGATCGCTGCTCTGACCATTGCCATCGATCACCTGCTCCTGTCGCTGGCCGGCGGCCATGCCGAAGCGGTTGTCGAGCCGGATCCGGCCCTCAACGGGCAGATGGACCTGGAATATCCCCTGGAACCGGTCTTTCGCGCCGGCCAGGTGGGCCTGGGCTACGACCAGCTCAGCGGACGGCTGGTGATTATCCTGTATGAGCTATTGCCGGAAGAGGCCACAACCACGCCGTCTATCGCCCGATTCTGGGCCACACCGGCGCAGATGCGGGCGTTCAGCATCCACGGGCAGCGGGTGGTGGCCGCCGGACGGCCCCTCTGTTTTCTGTGCGGCGAACCGATCGATCCCGACGGCCACTTTTGCCCGCGTAAGGATGGCCATCGCACGTGATGTTCAGGTGCCAGGCGCTTTCCCGTCAGCGCCTGGCACCTTCACACCGTGCGGGAGAGGGGAGAGGGTGCCGCCGCAGGCGGCGGGGGTGGGGTGAGAACCACAGGCGTCAAGGGGAGCGACTCAAGTCGCGCCTCAGGGGCCTGCGGCCAGGCATCCCCCGGCATGGACGCCTCCGTCCGCGCAGGCGGACGGCCAGGGGCAGAGCGCTGCTCTGCCCCATACGCATCAAGCTAAGCGACTCAAGTCGCACCTCAGGGGCCTGCGGCCAGGCATCCACCGGCGTGGATGCTTCCGTCCGCGCAGGCGGACGGCCAGTAGGGGCAGAGCGCGGCTCTGCCCCTACCGGTGCGATTTCCAATCGCCCCCGCCTTAACTTGATGCCAATGGGGCAGAGCGCCGCTCTGCCCCGACCGGTGCGATTTCCAATCGCCCGCGCCTCAGGTTGACGCCTATGGGGTGAGGACCCTGCCCCTTCACCCGGCGATCCTCGGCTCCGGACAGGCCAGGTCGGGCACGAAGAGGACCCGTCGCCAGGTGTAGGAAACCAGCCAGGCCATCAACAGCGCTCCCAGCACGCCCGGCCCAGGCGCCCCCACCCGGCCCAGCAGCAAGCCGCCGACCGTCGGAGCGGCGACGCGGGTCAAACTGCTCATCATACGGAGTTTGAAACGGCGCAAAAATCTTACTTGCGAAAGAGCACAAAGAGCGCTCCGCCGACCAGCAACAGGGGAGCGAAGGCCATCATGCACAAACCGGCCATGAACAGCCCCGAAGCCGCCTGTCGCTGCGATTCTACAAACTGCAGGTGGTCTCCGCCAAAGAGATGCTCAGGCAACACACCGCCGTCCGCCGATTTCCTCCCCAAGACCGTCACCAGGTCGCCATCAAAGAACCCCCGGTAGCGCCGGGTGCCGTCGGGCAAGAGTTCTCCTTCATACTCCGCCTGATTGGGGCTGTCCCCTCTGACCATCTGGATATGGAGGCTGCCGCTCAGCCGGGCACTGTTTGTCCCATGAAGCGACACGGGCTGCCCATTGAGTTCGAGCGTCAGCGCGGGGATGACGGTTTCGGCGGTTTCCCAATGGCCACTCGGCTCAGATGACCCTCTGGCATCCTCTGAGGGCACAGTGACCTTCCACTCCTCTGCAGAATAGGCAACGAAGCGGTCGAGCAGCGGCGCGTTGTCCCTCAGGACGCCGGTGAACAGGAGTTTCGCTCCTGTCTCTGCCGCCGCCACCTGCGCGCCGTCTTCCGTCACCGGCAGGCGGGAAATGCGGTAAGCCTGAATGGCTTGGGCGGGAGCAAAACCAAAGGCCATCAGCCCGCCGCACAGCAGGCAGAGA
>Ga0209018_1003419_pt1 | contig 10096 bp, 6 predicted proteins | sample YNPBryBLVA2012_FD_185814 | JGI IMG/M metagenome (GOLD analysis project Ga0209018, IMG submission 185814) | Anoxygenic and chlorotrophic microbial mat microbial communities from Yellowstone National Park, USA - YNP Bryant BLVA 2012 (SPAdes)... ...
CCTGCGCGAGGGCTGCGCCCCGCAAACCCTCCCACCGGGTGGGGGGATGGGGAAACCCGGTTTCCCTATACCCCCTGCGCGAGGGCCAGGCCCTCTCAAACCCTCCCACCGGGTGGGGGCATGGGGAAACCCGGGTTTCCCCATGCCCCTGCGCGAGGACTGCGCCCCGCAAACCCTCCTACGGGCAGTGGCGTGGGGAAACCTGGTTTCCCCACACCCCTCCTTCGAGGGACTATGTTCACGACAGACCCTCATGCGGCTGCGCCGGACACGAAGGGGATGAACATAAGATTCTTCTTGGGAGGGCGTAGCCCTCCCAAACCCTCCCGTGAACGGCGGGGGAACCCGTCGCTCCTCGCGCCATATCTTAACCTGGGATTAAAAAGGAGTTTATCGGGCTGCGCTATCCTGAGGCGCGTGCGGCGCCCGCGCGGGAGGTCTGGGGAGCTGGATGAACACCTGATTTCCCCGCGCCCCTGCCCGGTAAGAGGGTCGGTGAAGGCCCGGCCCGCTCAGGGACGTCCCTGCGGGATCCGCTTGTGTGTGTGAACTCCGTCGAGTGTGCCAGGATGCTCAGAATTGCCACGTTGCCGCTCATTGTCGCGGCCATGATCGCCGCCGCAGGCTGCGCGCCAGCCTGGCGCGACGCCGCGGCGCCGTTGGCCGCCGCAACCCCCGCGCCAACGGCGGTGGTCATTCCGTTGCCCACGGTCATCACCGCGCCCACGGCCACGGTCACCCCTTCCGCCACGCCTTCGCCTGTGCCCACGCCCGCGCCGACCGCCACGCCTTCGCCGCCGCCCCTCTCGGCCCGCTATACCGCGCGCCCGGGCGACCGCGTCCGGTTGCTGCGCCCGGGGGTGGTGCATCTCCGCCGCATCACCGACGATCCGTTGCGGATCAATGTGCTCCTGCTCGACCTGACCAATCCCAATCTGGAACTGGGGGTGACCGTCCCGCAGAACCGCTTCTTCGGGCTGTACCGCACTTCGATGCTGGCGCGAGAAGCGGGGGCGCTGGCGGCCGTCAATGGCGATCTCTTTTCGGTGGACGAAGGCACGCCGCAGGGGCTGACGATGATTGACGGCCAGGTGTTGATGGCCCCCAAGTACCGGGCCACCTTCGCCTGGAGCCGCCAGCGGGGGCCATTCATCGGCTATTTCACCCGTGAATGGACCTGGCAGGCCGAGGTGCGGGCGCCGTCCGGCGCCCGGGCGCCGCTCGTCCTGCTTAACACCCGTTGCCCACCCGACCAGATCTGCCTCTACAACGAGTTTGTGCGCCAGGTGCCGGGGCGCGAGGGCGACGTGAAGGCGCTGATCGGCCGCGATGGGCGGGTGCGCCAGGTGACGCGCGGACAGGCGCTCACGCTCGCTCCGGGTGAGCAGGCGCTGCAAGGCACCGGCGAGGGCGCCGCCTGGCTCCGCGCGCATGCCGTGGCCGGCGCGCGGTTGCGCATTTCCATCACTACCGATCCGCCGCTCACGCACTACGACCAGGCCATCAGCGGCGGGCCAATCATTCTTCGCGACGGGAGGTTCGTGCAGGATTGTCTGTGCGCCCTGCGTGACTGTCGCGAGACCCGGCAGCCTCGCGCCGTGCTCCAGTGCGAGGATTTCTCCACCGACTGGAAACTCAAGCACTACCTCGACGTGCGCATGCCCCGCACCGCGGTGGGCTACGACCGCGCCAGGCAAACGCTCATCCTGGCGGTAGTAGATGGCTACCAACGGGGCTATAGCCGCGGCATGACCCAGGAGGAACTGGCCGATCTCCTGCGGGAGTTCGGGGCCGACACGGCTATGGAGCTGGATGGAGGCGGCTCCTCGACCATGGTCATCGAGAACCAGGTGGTCAATCGGCCCCCAGACACCACGGGCGAACGGCACGTCGCCAACGCGCTGCTGGTGTTGTACCGCGAGCCAGCGCTTGCCGACCGGTGATGATCCATTCAGAGGCGAGCCGGGGCGGGCGAAGCCTGTCTCAGCCCCCCTCGGGTGAGTGGATGGGGAAACCAGGTTTCCCCATCCCCCGGCTCCAGGAAAGGTTCTTCTGGGGAGGGCTGCGCCCTCCCAAACCCTCCCACGGGGTGGGGGTATGGGGAAACCCGGTTTCCCCATACCCCTGCTTAAGGGCCAGACTCTCCCGCGGGCGAGGGTATGGGGAAACCGGGTTTCCCCCAGACCCCTGCTCCACACCGATGGAACGCAAAAAGGTTGTTCCTGGGAGGGCGCAGCCCTCCCAGACCCTCCCGCGGGGGAGATATGTTCACCTCAAGTGATGCTCGGCAATGAACGCTGGAGAACGCCGTGAAGCACCTCAAGCGACTGCTGCGGGTTCTGGGTCGGATAATCCTGCGGGTGGCCCCGTTGCTGATCGCCGTGCCGGCGCTGGCCTATTCGATGCCGCTGCGCGAGGGAGCGCCGGTGATGATAGAGGCGCCCACGGCGACGCCTCCGCCTCCCACGCCCCCGCCGGCGACTCCTGCACCGGCGCCGGCGGCGCCCACTCCCGCGCCGCGCTACACCCTTGACGATACAGTGCCGTACATCCCCATCTTGATGTACCACTACATCCGCGAGGTGGATCCTGACGCCGATCCGCTCGGCTTCCGGCTCTCGGTGCGCCCCGACCGCTTCGCCGAGCAACTGGCCTGGCTCCGCGAGCGCGGCTACGTCGGGCTGCGCATGCGCGAACTGGCCGTCTGTCTGCGCGCGAACGACTGCCCGCCTCGCGCGGTGGCGCTCACCTTCGATGACGGCTACGCCGACAACGTCACCGTGGCGCTGCCGCTGCTGCGGCGCTATGGCTTTGTGGCGACCTTTTATATCGTGACCGGTTTCGTGGGACGCGAGGGCTATATGGATTGGGAGGATCTGGCGTTGTTGCGCGACAGTGGCATGGAGATTGGCGCGCACAGCGTCAGCCATGCCGACCTGGCGGCGCTGGATCTGGACGCGGCGCGCTACGAGATCCTGGCCTCGCGCGAGGCGGTGGAGGAGCGGCTGGGCATCGAGGTGGTCAGCTTCAGCTACCCGGCAGGCAGTTACACCCCGGCGGTGGCGCGGCTCATCCGCAAGGCCGGCTTCAGCAGCGTCGTGACCGCGGCGCCCGCCGCGCGCCTCGAGCGTCTCGATGCCCTGCCGCGACGCCGCGTGCTGGGAGGCGAGACGCTCGAGGGCTACCGCTGGTACGTTGTGCCGCTGGTCAGCGCGGGGAAACCATAGAACGGAAAGATCGGGAGAGCCTGGCCCTTCCCGACCCTCCCCGCAGGCAATTACACCGGGGGTAACCCACGCGCCTGGGAGCGCGGGCGTCCCGCCCGCGTCGCGTCTCCAGGGGGAAGCTGCCCGCGCTTCCGGGAGACATATGAACACCTACCCGGCCTACTACATCTACGCCTCGACGCGCACGCCGCGCCAGAAGGCGACGTAACCGGCGATCTGCCTGGCCGCCTCCTTCGGTTCGGGGTAGTACCAGGCCGCGTCTTTGTTGACCTTGCCCTCGACGACCACGTCGTAGTAGCTGGCCGTGCCCTTCCAGGGGCAGACCGTGTGGGTCGCGCTCTCGCGCAGGTATTCGCGCTTCACCGCCGTGGGCGGGAAATAGTGGTTTCCTTCGACGATGACCGTTTCGTTGCTCTCGGCGATCACTGCGCCGTTCCAGATTGCGCGGGCCATTGTGAGCATTCCTCTCAGCCGTCCATGCGGCTGCGCCGCACATTGACGGGATGAACATCCTTCCTGGGAGGGCTAGGCCCTCCCAAACCCCCCCACCGGGTGGGGGTAGGGGGAAACCCAGTTTCCCCATGCCCCTGCGTGAGGGCCAGGCCCTCCCGAACCCTCCCGCGGGCGGGGGCGTGGGGAAACCGGGTTTCCCCATCCCCCTGCGTGAGGGTGGCGCCCTCCCAAACCCTCCCACCGGATGGGGGTAGGGGGAAACCCGGTTTCCCCATCCCCCTGCGTGAGGGTGGCGCCCTCCTGAACCCTCCCGGCAGGTGGGGGTAGGGGGAACCCGGGTTTCCCCATCCCCCTGCGTGAGGGTGGCGCCCTCCCGAACCCTCCCACCGGATGGGGGTAGGGGGAAACCGGGTTTCCCCTACCCCCTGCGTGAGAGCGGCGCCCTCGCGAACCTCGCACCGGGTGGGGGTGGGGGGAAACCGGGTTTCCCCATCCCCCTGCGTGCGGGCTGCGTCCGCCCAACCCCTCCTGCGGGCGGGGGCGTGGGGAAACCGGGTTTCCCCATGCCCCTGCGTAAGGGCTACGCCCGCCCAACCCCTCCTGCGGGCGGGGGCGTGGGGAAACCGGGTTTCCCCATGCCCCTGCGTAAGGGCCAGGCCCTCCCGAACCCTCCCGCGGGCGGGGGCGTGGGGAAACCGGGTTTCCCCATGTTTACGTTAGCACACCCGGCACCGCAGCCCCCCTCCCAACCTCCCCCTGCTGGGGGGAGGAGCCGGACTCCCTCCCCCAGCCGGGAGGGCCGGGTTTGACAGGACGTACGGGGTGGAGGGATGCGGGGAGGCTCCGCCTCCCCGCATCCCCCTTTCCCCGCCCGCGGCGGCCAGGCGGCCTGGCGCAACACCCACGGCCCGCCCGCCGCGGGCGGGCAACAACCGATTGGTAGAGGGCCTGCGACCCTCCACTCCTCCCCGCCGGAAGCGGGCCGGGGACACGGTTCCCTTCGCCAGACATGGTAACACATAATACATCCACCGCGCGCCGTGGTGCGTAAAGATAGGCGGACGGGCGGCCTGCCAATCTCCACGGCGCATTCATTTGCAGGTCATAGCGTGACTCGCGCGCAGACGCCGCCACCGGTCTCCGCACCGGAGGCGCCGAGGGGAGAGCATCCCCGGTGTGGGTCAGCATTGCTGTGTCCAAACATCGTTGCCACCGCCTGGGCCAACGGCCTGCCTGGCGGCGCCGGCGCGCAGGCCTTCAAGGTCACGCCATCGGTAGACGCAATGGCCGAGTAACCATGTGGAGGGGGGGTGAGGAAACGCTGATTTTCCCACCCCCCTGCGCCCAACCTACACTTCGTCGCGGCGGGGGCCGTAGGCCCCCGCTGCCCGTCCTGAAAACGCTACAGCGTCACCACACCCACGTAGATCAGGTTCTCGCTCTGGTTGGCGATGAACAGTTCGTTGGTCACGGGGTTGAAGGCCAGGCCCTCGACCCGCTCCGTGCCGCCGCCGGGGGCGGTGATGGTCCCACGCACCACCAGCGTCACCGGATTGATCACCGTGATCACTCCTGCTGAGGAGTTCCCACAGAAGAGGAAGCCACGCCCAAAGGCCAGGGCGCGGCACTGGCCCCCCGGCGCCGGGAAGGAACGCAGGACCGCGCCCGTCGTCGGGTTCAGCACGTGGATGCGGTTGATCGTCGAGTAGTAGAGGTGCGTGCCGTCGAAGGCCAGGCCCTCGCCGCGCCCGGCGGGGGCGGGGATCGAGGCGACCTGCGCGCCGGTCAGCGGGTTGATGCTGTTGATGCTGCCGGCCCCGGTGGTGACATTGGCCACGCGGATGTTGACGCCGTCCCACTCCATGCTGCCCACGGTGTCGTTGTCCACCGGATCGATCGCCCCCAGCACGGCCCCCGTGGAGGGGTTGAGGAAGTAGATCTTCTCCGAGAAGGGCTGCTGGGTCAGGAACAGCAGCGCCGGGCGGAGCGCGCCGGCGACGCGCAGGCGGCGGGCGTAGGCCAGGGCGCTGCTCGAGCCGTTGTTCGACTGGGGGAACTTGAAGCGGCGCACGAGCTGGAAGCCGATCGGCGGCAGGGGCGTGGCCGAGAGGGCCTTGAAGGCATTGATGCGGCCCTTGCCCAGCTTCCCGGCAAAATTCGGGTTCTTAGCGTCAATGTTGTCGCAGGTGCTCTCGATGATGGCCCGCACCTGCGCGTTGCTCAAGGTGGGGTTGCGCGACCAGATCAGCGCCGCCAGACCGGCGACGTGCGGCGAGGCCATCGAGGTGCCGCTCAGGTAGGCGTAGGTGTTGTTGGGGTAGGTCGAGTAGATGTTCACCCCTGGCGCCGACACATCCACCTTTGTGCCGTAGTTGGAGAATGAAGCCCGCACGTCCCGGTTGTCGGTGGCGGCGACGGCGATCACCTCGGGGTACACCGCCGGGTACTGCGGGGTCACGTCAATATCCGCATTGGCGTTGCCTGCGGCGAAGCAGACCACCACCGACTTGCTCACGGCGTTCTGAATGGCGCTGTGCACGCCGGCATGGTCGCCGTTCATGCGCCAGCTACAGTTGATGACGTAGCGGCGCGAGGGGTTGGCGACGGCATGGCTCGCCACGAAGTTGATCGCGTCGGCGCGGTTCTGGTTCATCCCCGCGGTCAGGTTGACGCGGAGAGGCATGATCCGGCACTTGGGGGCCACGCCGATCACGCCGGTCGTGTTGTCAACCCCGGCGGCGGTGCCGGCCACGTGGGTGCCGTGGCCATTGGTGTCATCGGGCGAGGGATCCGGCCCATCGGCGAAGTCCCAGTCTTCGGCGCCGCGGGGCAGGAAGTTCGCCAGCAGGTCGGGGTGGTCGAGATCGGCGCCGGTGTCAATCACCGCGACAATCACATTCGGGTTGCCGCGGGTGATGTCCCAGGCTTCGGGCGCGTCAATGTCGGCGTCGGCGGTCCCGGCCACGCCCTCCACGGTCTGCCCGGTGTTGTGCAGGCCCCAGAGGCGGGGGAAGTCGGGATCGTCAGGCAGGTACAGGTCGTCGTTGAACCCGGCCTCGCTCGGCTCGGCGAAGGCCACCTCGGGCAGATCGGAGAAGGCGCGCAGGGTCTCGAAGAGGCCCTTGCCCTCGGGCACGGCCAGGGTGTAGTAGCCGGGAGTCCGTTGTTCGACGAGGACGCGGCTGCCCTGGGCGGCGATGATGCGCTCGGCTTCCTCCTTGCTCACGCCCTCGCGGAACTGCACGGTGAACTCGTCGGGGAGAAAGTAGCGCGTCAGGCCCTCGTCGTCAACCATCACCGGGAGCGTGTTGGCGATGGCCGGATGCGCTTCCAGGCTCGCGCTGGCGGTGGCGACATCCTGCCCCGCCGGCACGCGGAAGACGGCGAAGCCCCGCTCCGGGTTGATGCCTTCGCTGATCGACATCCCCGCCGCCTCCATCACACTGGCGGCGACATCACCCTCCGCTGTCGGCTCGAAGGTGGCCATCAGTTCATCGGCCCTGGGTGCGAAGCGAATTTGCTTGCCCATAAACTTGTTCGTGTAGACGAACTCGTTCTCGGCCTTTACCTTCGGACGTGATCCGCTCATCACACACCTCCTGATACTGCTTCGACGCTTGCCAGCCGGCGTCTCAGAGGAACAGATAGCCTTTGCGGCGCGGACGCGAAGGTGGGAGGCTGAGTTGAAAGCCGGTCGCCCTGGCGCCCGCCTGTGAACCGGAACTGCCGGGTTCGCTTCACGGGTGGCGCGATGTCACCTGTTCGCTCTGATGGCTGTGGATTGCTGGCGACAGGTAGAACGTATTTGGAAGGCGCTTTGGAGGAGTGATGTGGTTAAGACATAGTTTCACCGCGCGGCCCTGTCCTGGCGGGCGGGCACGGCCCTCCCCCGCGTGGTCTCAGGGCCGCAGCCCCTGGGCGCGAAGATGGGCGTCGAGCCAGGCGGCATCATCGGGGCTGAGATCGGGTGGCGGCGGCGGTTGCCGGTAGTCAATCTCAAGATCGTAGCGGGCGCGGCGGTACGTCTCGTGGATGGCTGCGCCGAGATCGAGCCGCACATCAGGGTCACCGGCGCGGAGAGGCACGGGAACGGGCTTGATTGGCTGGCGCAAGGCGAGCGGCCAGATGTCAAGATACGGCCGGCGTTGCGCCCGGCTGAGGAACACGAAGTAGGGCGCGTCCGGCAACGGCCCCGCCACCTGCGGACGCTGGCCGTTGCGTAGTAAGTCAATCTCGAGCAAGTGGGCCGTGCTCGAGAACAGTTCCTGGCGCTTGTGCTCGTAGGCCTCGGCGCCCTGGGCGCCGGGTCGCTTGTTGGCCGGAGAGAGCAATTCAATGGCCGTCACCAGCGCCTGGTCGCGCACGGTTCGGATCTCGATCCTCCCGTACTCGACGGGAACCGTCATAACCGCCGGCAGACTGAGCGGGGCCTCTTCGATGACCGTGGCGGGTTGCGGCAGGGTGGCGCGCTCGCGCTCGATGACGGCGACATCGGGGATGAATGTTCGCGCCGGAGCAATTTCGATGCTTTCGAAGGCGAGATAGGGCGTGATCACCGCCCGATAGGCCGGCGCAAGTTGAGCCTGGATCTGATCGCGAATGGTGGTGATCAGCGCATGATGAACATCTGGCCACAGGCGCGGCTCTTCGAGATACGGGTCCATTCCCGGAAAAGGCGAGTCCATCCGCGGTTCTCCCTGGTCGCGATCTGGCTGGCCATCCCTTGCGTCGCGCACCCTGGTTGCATGATAGCATACGCTGCGCAAGCGATGAAAAAAAGTTGTTCTTGGGAGGGCTGCGCCCTCCCAAACCCTCCCGCGGGTAGGGGATGGGGGAACCTGGTTCCCCCATTCCCCTGCCCCAGCAGCTTATTTTCACCTCAGGGTCTCCAGCAACACCGCAAGGGTGTCACGGGCACAGCGCTCCCAGGTGAAGCCGGCGGCGCGCGCCAGCCCCCGCGCGCGGAGGTCGGCGCGGAGCGACTCATCGGCGGCCAGGCGCCCAAGGGCGGCGGCGATGGCATCGGTGTCGCCGGGGTCCACCAGCAGGGCGGCGTCGCTGGCCACTTCGGGCAGGGCCGAGGTGGCGGAGGTCAGCACTGGGGCGCCGCAGGCCATAGCTTCGAGCACGGGCATGCCGAAGCCTTCGTAGAGCGAGGGGAACACGAAGGCCAGCGCTCCGCCGAGCAGCGCCGGCAGGTCGGCGTCGGGCACGTAGCCGGGAAAGCGCACCCGGTGGGTGAGGCCCAGTTCGGCGGCGCGGCGCGTGATCGGTTCGCTGAGCCAGCCGCGCCGCCCGGCGATGACCAGGAGGGTCTCGCCGGCGACGCTGCGGGCGAAGGCGTCGATCAGGCGGGCCAGGTTCTTGCGCGGCTGAATGGTACCGAGGTAGAGGAAATAGGGCGCGTCGAGCGCGTAGCGGGCGCGTATGGCGGCGATCTGCTCCGGGTCGTTCAGCGGGCGAAACGCGCGGCCGAGGCCGTGGTACACTACCGCGACCCGCTCCGGATCGACCCCGTAGTGGCGCACCAGGTCGTTTCTGGTGGCCTGCGAGATGGCGATGACCCGCCGGGCGGCGCGCAGGCACCAGCGCGTGCTCAGGTCGAGTTCCAGGCGGCGGCGAGCCGTGTGGGCCTCCGGAAAGGCCAGGTAGCCCAGGTCGTGGATGGTGACGACGCTTCGCGGCGGGTGCAGCAAGGGAACAACATGGGCCGGCACGAAGAGCAGGTCGGGCCGGTCGCGCAGCAGGGCCGGGCCGAGGCGGGCGTGGGTCCAGAGCCGGGGCAGGGGAACGCTGCGCAGGGTGAAGTTGGGACCGAGGGGCGGCAGGGCCGCGGGCAGGCCGTTGGTGTAGAGGGTATAGGTGTTCCAGCGGTCGATGCGGGCCAGGGCAGCGAGGAGTTCGAAGGTGTAGCGCTCGGTGCCGGTGCGCTCGGCGACGCTGATCCGGCTGGCGTCGATGGCGAGGCGTGCGGGTTGCATGGCGCCTATTGTAATACACTAACGTGAACATAGGCTACGCGAGCCAATACCTTCCACCTCAGCGCATGCGGCGCCCCGGCCCCCCTCCCAACCTCCCCCCGCTGGGGGGAGGCGCCGGACTCCCTCCCCCCGCTGGGGGGAGGGCTGGAGAGGGGGGCCGTCACCTTCGTTGCAACGGATTGCCGCTTGCGCAGGGGGATGGGGAAACCCGGTTTCCCCATCCCCCCCACCCGGTGGGAGGGTTTGGGAGGGCGCAGCCCTCACAGGAAGAACCTATGTTCATCCTGTTCGTGTGCGGCGGAGCCGCATGGATGGCTAAGGCATGTTTCAAACGCACGTGACAGTTTGCCTCGACACGGGACCACGGGGGAGGTTGTGGAGGGGCCTGGCCCCTCTACACCTCCCCACCAGACGGTCAAGCGCAAACCGCAGGTT
>Ga0209018_1003422_pt1 | contig 10092 bp, 8 predicted proteins | sample YNPBryBLVA2012_FD_185814 | JGI IMG/M metagenome (GOLD analysis project Ga0209018, IMG submission 185814) | Anoxygenic and chlorotrophic microbial mat microbial communities from Yellowstone National Park, USA - YNP Bryant BLVA 2012 (SPAdes)... ...
ACTTTGCTCTCAAATCAAAATTGTACGTACGCGCTATCTAAGGGCTTTACGCTGCTCTTCGGGAACTCAATCCCGTTCAATTGGCTGCGTAAGGTGAGTTAATTAAACTAACAAAACTAGTAAACCTATTTTGCTTAGCCGTTAACTTGACTAAAGCTAGAGATATTGTTCTGCTGAAACTTATGTCTAAGTCAGCGGTGACTAAGTATACTAAGGAAAATCTGGTAGTTAGTGTTTTGGGTAGTCACAGTGCTTTAGAAATTTGTCAGGGTAGCAAACAAGAAGGTCTAAAAAACTTGGTTGTATGTCAGAAGGGTAGAGAATTGCCCTATAGCCATTATTATTTAACTAGCGCTAATCAAGGCGAAAGCTTTGGTTGTATAGATGAGGTAGTTGTACTAGATCATTTTAAGGATATTTTGCAACCAGAAATACAAGAGCTACTATTATCCAAACAGGCAATCTTTGTGCCACACCGGTCTTTTGAAGTGTATGTTTGTCAAAATGATTATTCAGTATTAGCCACTCACTTTCGAGTGCCCATTTTTGGCAATCGTGAGTTGTTACAAGTAGAAGAAAGAACTGGAGACAAAAACCAATATTTTCTTTTAAGTCGAGCAGGTATCCCCTATCCCAAGAGATTTGCTAACCCTCAACAAATCGATAGGTTAGTTTTGGTTAAGGTTAACGAAGCTACTCGCAAACACGAAAGAGCCTTCTTTTTGGCTTCCAGCCCAGATGATTTTTGGCGTCAGGCTGACCAGTTATTAAGCGAACAAAAAATTACAGAAAGAGATTTAAAACAAGCAGTAATTGAAGAATTTATTATTGGTCCCACGATAAACTTAAACTTTTTTTATTCACCTATCTATAAACGATTAGAATTAATTGGTACCGATACCAGACGACAAACGAATATTGATGGTTACGTCCGTCTAACAATCGAACAACAAAAGTTTCTGCAAACCAAAAATTTACTACCTTCTTTTGAAGAAGCCGGACACGTGGCTACTACAATTATTGAATCTATGCTTCAAGCCGCTTTTGAGCTAGGAGAAAAGTTTGTCTCTGCTTGTCAGCAAGAATTTTCTCGAGGTGTCATTGGTCCGTTTGCGTTACAGTGTGTCATTCGTTCTGGGCCACCACAAAAGGAGTTTGTGGTCTATGACATTTCTTTAAGAATGCCTGGGTCTCCAGGAATTAAGTTTACCCCATACAGTGAGTATTTATTTGGTCGTTCAGTTAGCATGGGCCAACGGGTAGCTATGGAAATTAAAAAAGCCCAACAATTGGGCGCTTTAGACTTAATTTTAACTTAAATCAATCGGTTTAAATTTGAGCAATCTTCAAGCTGTAAATCTTGATTCAGCACCTTGTGCCTTATGTTTTCGTTGCTAAGAGGGTAATGAAAATATTTTCTGTTACTATGCTTATTTTAGTTGACTAAAACTGTAATTTAATTCTCAAAACTCTACTATTTGAGGCAGTTACAAGGAGGTTCTATGTCTACTTATGAAGTTTTACTATTTTACAAATTTGTGTCTTTAAAAGATCCACAAGCAGTAACCTTTTGGCAAAAAGAATTGTGCACTAATTTAGGTTTAAAAGGTAGAATTTTAGTAGCTGAAGAAGGGATCAACGGCACTGTTGAGGGTACTACTGAAGCTATCAAAAAATACATACAACAAACTAAAATGTATTCACCTTTTGCGGATATCAATTTTAAGAAATCTCCAGGTACAGGTACAGCCTTTAATAAACTATCGGTCAAGCTTCGAGATGAAATTGTGACTTTGGGTTTACCTAAAGAGGAAAGGTGGGATTGTTCACAATTTACTGGCAAATTTCTTACTGTCGAGGAGTTACATGATTGGATTCACAATCCAAAAAAAGAGTTTTACATTTTAGACTTGAGAAACGCTTACGAACATCAGTCAGGCTATTTTGTTGGCTCTATTTTGCCTAATTTATCTTATTTTCGTGATCTACCTGAACTTTTACCTACTTTAGAATTTTTAAAAGACAAGACAGTGGTAACTGTATGCACCGGTGGTATTCGCTGCGAAAAAGCTACGGGACTATTGATTAAGTACGGATTTAAAGATGTTTGGCAATTGAAAGACGGAATTGTGACTTATATGGAAAAGTATCCTAACGAAGATTTTGTAGGTAAATTATACGTTTTTGATAGTCGGTATTTGTTTGGTTTTAATACTGAAGACAGTAAACATCAAGTAGTAGGTCGTTGTTTAATTACAGGAAAACCTTGTGAAAATTACGTTAATTTTATTGATCCACTCACAGGAGAGCGACGTCACGGAATAGTTTCTCAGGAAGCTATTGATCAAGGTTTGGTTAGATTAGATTAGCTTTTGGTTAGTTCTTTGCTTTGTTTTTATATAAGTTCAAATTAAGTTCATTTTCCTTTAAAATACTTCTTGAAAGTTATATCTTTTACCAAAGCAAGAGATGGTAAATATAGGTAAAAACTTAGTAAACTAAAATTCTAATATAAACCGTGCAATTCACACAACTGATCAAAATTCTCATCGTTTTGCAAACCTATTCAGTTTTTTAGATTGGACTTTCTGACTATCTGAAATAGATACTAAAAGATAGACAATAATTCAAATTACTCTACTCTAATAAAATGACAAACTTTAAACTTCATATTGTCCGAGACAATAGTTGGTGAAGTGTTTGATGTTACACATTACTAGTTGTGGTGAAAACCTATACAGAATTTAAATAATCTAAAATTTCACTTAAATTTTTAATCCAGATAAGTGTTTGTTTTTTCAGCCAAGTCAACTGACGTCTAGCATATTGCCAATTTTCTTGGTATAGCTTTTGCAGCAATTCAGTTTCATTTAGCCAACCTTTTACATAAAGATTACCAATTCGGTATTCCAAACCCAAGTCCCACAGTCTTTGGTCGTCTAGATTTAAGTTTAAAATTTCCGATATTAATCCTTCGTTTAGTCTTTCTTTAAGTCGGTTGAAAATTCTAGCTTTTAAAACAGTTTGGTCTACTTGAATGGCAAATTGCCAAATTTGACTAAACTTGGGATAATCTAATTTCCTTTGGCTAAACCAACCGTTGGTGGTAGCGTAGTAGCGCAACAACAGGTTGACTAATCTTCTAGGATTAAGTTTGTCGCTAGAATTTAGTTGGGTAAAGCTGGGTATTTGTTTGGCTAGGTTGTGTAAATTTGGTAAGCTTTGTTGAGTTAGGTGTAGTTTTAAATTATTGTATTCCGAGTCATACTTCGGGTCAATTTGTGCTAGTTGGTACTGCTTACTGATGGCTTTAGCAAATAACCCTGTGCCTCCAGTGAGAATTACAAACTTAGGTAAGTTTGGAGATTGCTTTTTAAATAATTGGCACCAATCGACTAAAAATTGGTTGAGTGAGTATTTTTCTTTAGGGTCCACATAATCAATTAAAAAGTGAGGTATGTCTTGATAGACAAAAGTATTACCTAGCTTAGGTAAGTACTGCCAACAACCTTTAACTTTAGCTGTACCAAGGTTTAGATGTTGGTAAACTTGTCTAGAGTCACAATTAACTATCCAAGCTGAACCGAGATATTTGGCTAAATCTACAGCTAATTGTGATTTACCACTGCAAGTTTGGCCTAACAATATGATTAAAATCATAATTTTTGCTTCACAACTCAGTTTTTTAAGTTTAACCAACTTTCTAGTTGGGGAAATTGTTTTTAGATTCTGCTTTTTTGTCCATCGGCGATGGTAATTATGGAATTGACAATATTCGTTTAGCTAAACTATAGTCAGAAAACCGGTTGGTTTTTTTAGAGAAAATATATGTTTAGTAAACATTCGTTAATTGAAGGTGCGAAAAACTTGACTAGATCTTTTTGGTTATCGGTAACGGCTATTACTGTGTTAGTGGTGAGTTTATCTTCCGTGGCCATTGTGCTAATTTTACGTACTTCCATTAGCTACTCTATCAGACAGTTGGACAAAAACATCGAAATTGTAGCGTTTTTGCAAACTGGTTTGGAAGAAAAAACTTTGCAAGAACTACAACAAGACTTGTCGCGCATACCCCAAGTTCAAGAAGTTAGATACATCAACGATCAACAAGCTAGAGAAGAATTAATGCAAAGTTTGGAACAAGCAGAAGGTTTTAAAAATTCTCTGTTAAATTTAGATTTTCCCACGCATTTAGATTATTTTATCATTAAAATCGACAAAGCCGAGAATTATCAGCAAGTATTTAACTTGCTTAGTAACGATAGCTATGCGCCAGTATTTAAAAAAGTTTTAGGCAAACAAGAGTTCATTGAACGACTGCAAAATTTATATTATTGGACCAATTTAATTGGCATAGTTGTAGTATTTATTTTTGCCTTGATTGCTATTATGGTAATGGTAAATATGCTTAAAATTGCAATTTATAACTACAAGGGCGAAATAGAGATCATGCGTTTAGTAGGAGCCACCAACTCTTACATTCAAGGTCCGTTTATTATGCAAGGAACTTATTTTACTTTGATTGCTTGTTTACTGGTTTGGGCTATTTTTTTGCCATTAACTAATTTTTTGGTTAATTACTTTGTGTCTACTTTAAATTCCCAAACCTCTAATTTACTATTCGAAATTTATTTGTCTTTAGGGATGATGACTGTAATTTCGGTTTTAGTGAGTATTGTTACATCTTATTTATCTACACAAAAATATCTGCAGCAATAAATTTGTTAGTCTATGCCTAAAAAAAAGTCTTTAGTACTGGTAGAAGAATTAACTAACAGACAAAAAACGATACTGTTTGCTTTGATTAAAGAGTACTGTGAAACAGGTAAAAGTTTAGGCTCCAACGAACTGAAAGAAAAATATGGGTTTGAGTTTTCTTCGGCTACTATTAGAAACGAATTTGTAGTGCTAAGAAATACAGGTTACCTGTATCAACCGTTTGTTAACAGTGGAAGTGTGCCTACAGAAAAAGCTTTCAAATTATTTATTAACCAAATGCTAGTAGGTTTACAAGTTACAGCAAAGCAGCAACAAGAGTTAAAGAAACAATTACAAGAAATGCAGCTGAAACAAGCGGCTTTGGAAAAGGAAATTAGTCGTCTCTTAGCTTTACAAACCGGCGTAGCTAGTTTTTCGGTATCACCTTATAACGAAGGTGTAGCTGGTATTAAAAATCTGTTATTAGAACCAGTAGAAGGAAAAGTATCGGACATTTTAGATTTTTTAGAAAATCTAGACAAATACAGGAATTACCTCTTGACTACTGAGAACTTAGAATCTGAACCTAAACCATCTCAAATATCACGTAATCCTATTATCAGAGCAATTATTGGCTCAGAAAATCCAGTTATCCCTTTGGGTAAAGGTTACGCTATGGTAACTGCTGAAGTTCTGTTTGAAGGACAAGAAAAATCAGTGATTGGTTTGGTTACTCCTATTAGATTTTTGGGTAAAAAGAAAAATTTACAAATTTTAGATGGCTTAGCTAAAGCTTTGCAAGATTTAAATCTTGAAGATAAAGAGTAAATATGCAATTTTAAGTTTCAGTTTTAGAAATTATTTCTATGAAGATAGCTTTCTGAGTTGAATTAGAAGTATCTGAACTAAGATAACTGATGTTATAGTTATGCTTCAAAAAGCCTTTGGTTATAAGTCTAGATTGTTCTAGATGCTACTTAAGATCTCTAAAATAGATTGGATAAATTAATACCCTCCTTTGCGACAATTTGTTGGATTGGCTTATATCTTTTTCAGACTTTTAAATCCTTCAAAAGAAAAGTTTGAAAGGTTGAGACAGTCTTGTGCAGTATAATTGAGTTCAAAATTTGCATTCATTTGCTTATTTGATTGACAGAAAAGTAAAATTTGTTTAGCAGTAAATGCTCATTTACAGTTTCTGTAGCTGGCGCTATCGTCTAGTGGTTAGGACACAAGATTTTCATTCTTGGAACCGGGGTTCGATTCCCCGTAGCGCTGCCAACTATTCTTTAATTTAGTGGATTAAACTTAGCTTTTTAGTATTCTGCCAAGAAAAATACGAACATTGGTTTTAAAAAATTTACCAATCAATCTTTTTGTAAAGCAAATTTTTGTGTAAAATTCGGGTTTAGTTAGGTTGGTTAACGTTTTTTAATTTAAGGTTGGTTTTGAAGAATTGAGTATTTTTTGGGTTTTTTAAAAACCAAAATTTTTGAACTAGCTGTCCTGTGCTAACTAACATTTAAGATTTAGTGATAATTTATCTAGATTATTAAAAATCTTAACTAGCTTGTTTAATAAACATTAGTTTATGGTTGTGAATTTAAGTTGGTTTAATTAGCCTAGTTTTTTTACTTGGATTTAGTTAGCTTTAGAGTCTTAAGTTTACAGTAAAAAGTATTTCTTGTTTAAGAGTCTCCTTCGGCCTGATTTACATTTACAGTTTCCACAACCTTTTTCAAGTTCACAAATTTAGCTCCGATGATTATCACTTCTGGTGTGCCTTGGTTTTTTGAAAAGGTGAGAATAAACAAATTATCATCGAGTTGATGATCCATAGAATTTTCGATTATATCTTTCAAGTCAGCAATATTGTTGCTTACCACTAAGTATTTCCACTCCCATAAAGAATCGTTAAAATCGTAAGCATAGAGATAAATTTCACTCTCTGGAGAGAGTTGGGCAATGTCTTTAAATTGGTTTTGTCTTAACGGAGAGTTTTGGGATAGTCCGAAAAGGTAAATTTTGGTAGTGACATCCGCGGGTGTGTCAGATTCGTTTAAGTGCACCCATTGGTTCTGTAAGTCAGTCTCTAAATTTGGTTCAAAGCCGTTAATTTTCCAGTTAATTGAGGTTTTGTTATTATTTAGCTTAGGAATTAATAACCAACCTGGTTTAGCTGGGTTAATACTTAATAGACTAATATTTAAGTTAGAATTGTTTGTGTTGTTAGTTTGTTTAGTTTGCTTAAGTTGTAGGTTTTTTAGCCTGATAAATAAGTTTTGTTTATTGATTACAGTTTTCGGATTAGTTTGAAAATTACCAAGGTTAAGGTCTAATAAAACGTCTAAACCATCCAATATTTGATTCTGGTTGCTATCTGGATTAGTTGGGTTACTCATCAATAAAAATTCTTCGTAATTGACTAAACCGTCGCCATCAGCATCTGCGTTAGGTGTTCGGTTTTGTTCATCGATTAACAAATAACTCCATTGTTCGTAGTTATTAGTATAAACATAGAAAACTTTTTGTATTTCCGGTATCAAATAAACCAAACTAGTGACTATAATAGCTATAGCTATTAAGCTACCAGCTAGCCTTAAAAGAGTTTTTTTGGAAAACCGTTGGTAACCTAAAATTAGGTTTTTGGTTGTAACTAATTTTTGCTTTTTTAGTTTTTGTAGTTTCTTTTTTTGTTTTTTTAAACTAATTAATCTAAACCATCTTAGCGATCTTAATTTTTCAGTAAAAAAGTTTAGTAAAACTAGTAACTTATTTAAAGTGGGTAATTTTTGACCATTTGTTTTGTTTTGGTTTTGGTAAAGTAAGTCGATTTTGTCTAACTTAGAACTATTTAAAATTTCTTTGGTAAGTTTACTAGTGTTTGCGGATTTTTGCAGTTTAGTTTTTGAAGACTTAATTTTTAACATTGGTGTGCGTGTCGACCGTTTTGATGCCAATCAAAAAGTGTTGAAAGATAAATATTTATTCTATGAAGCACGGACAGTAAAAGAAGTAACTAATTTAGGTCCTCATCCTTCGAATATGGGTCCGGATTATGTGGTTTACGTTGACAATGTTGCCAATCCAACGCAGATTTTAGGTTATCGGAATGGAGATAAGTGGTATAATGCTCAAGGAATTGAAATTCAAGACCCATCGCTTATAAAAACTTCATCAGGGATTGCTCCTTACCTTGTTGATCCTACTCAAACTAAACCTAATTCAAAAGCATTTAAGGACTATGATCCTCAATATGTCATTATGCCTCGTATTGCTTTTTCATTCCCCATTTCTGATCAGGCTGTTTTCTTTGCTCACTACGATGTTCTTTCAAAACGACCCACATCAGGTTTAAGAATGAGTCCTTTGGATTACTATTTTATCCAGGCTAACGCACAAGATTTCATAAGTAATCCATCTTTAAAACCCGAAAAAACTATTGATTATGAATTGGGATTCCAACAAGCTTTGAATAAAACTTCAGCTTTGAAGATGTCGGCATACTATCGTGAAATGCGAGATATGGTACAGGCTTATCGTTACTATGGAGCATATCCTATAGATTACTATTCATTTAATAACATCGACTTTGGAACAGTTAAGGGTTTGTCTATCACATATCTTTTTACAAAACCAAGGAATATTACCATGGAAGCAAGTTATACTTTGCAGTTTGCTGATGGTACGGGATCTTCAGCTACGTCAGCAGTAAATCTTGTTCGAACGGGACAACCCAATTTACGTATTCTTAACCCATTAGATTTTGACCGTAGACATTCATTTTCTTTAACCTTTGATTTACGATATCCATCAGACAATTATAATGGACCTGTTATTAAACGTAATTTAGGTGGAGATAAAGTTAAAGAATATAGAATTTTGCAAAACACTGGGCTTAGCGTAACCTTAACAGGTGGATCAGGAACGCCTTACAGCAAATCTAGCAATGTTATCTCAGACATTCTCGGTGGTGGTAACCCTCAACTTCAAGGGATGATCAATGGTAGTAGATTACCATGGTCATTTAGAATTGATGCACGCCTTGATAGAGATATCGTCTTAAGAACTAAGACTGAGGGCGAAAAGAAAAGAAAAGAAATAAAAATGAATGTATATCTCGAAGTCCTCAACGTGTTAAATGCTAAAAATATCATTGCCGTATATCGTTCTACGGGTAATCCTGACGATGATGGTTATTTATCTGCCCCTGAATATCAGGCTGGTATTGATGCTCAGAATGACCCTGAAGCATTTCGTCTCTTATATTCCTTACGTGTAGATGATCCTTATCATTATAGTTTACCAAGAAGAACGCGTTTAGGTATTATTTTGAATCTTGATTAATTCGAAAAACAAGTTGACCATGAGAAATATAAGCATTGTACTGATTTTAGTCTTTGGGTTAGTGGGACAATTGTACTCAAGGGAAGTTCCCATGCCCGGAAAGAAAAAACAGGAATCTGAATTTCCTTTGAAAGGTGTTGCTGCAGGTTGTTTGCCCGCTGCATCGTACACGGAACTTAATGTGAACAATGTAAGAGCTCGAATCAACAGTGGAGGGGATATGTGGTGGGATTTGGCAGATGTAGCTCAATATGAAATTCCTAAAGGTTCTAAAAAAACTTCCATGTTTGCAGGAGCTCTTTGGATCGGTGGGGAGGATGTAAACGGACAGTTAAAATTGGCTGCTCAGAGATATAGACAAGTTGGATATGACTTTTTTACTGGTCCTTTAACGATTGATGGTACCGCTTCTATTACTCCTGATGAATGTATCAAGTGGGATAAATTATTCATTATTTATCGGAAAGATGTTGACCAATTTTTAGCTTGGAGACAAAATCCTTCTCTTTATCCAGATTATAAAGTTCCATCTTATTTCTACAATTATCCTGCTCATGGTGATCCAGCTAAAGGACAATCTTTCTATTTAGCTCCTTTTTATGATGCAAATGGTGATGGGGTTTATAATCCTGATGATGGCGATTATCCTTATTATGACATTAATAATTCTCTTTGTCATAAAAATATACCAACGCTTGAAACAGTAGCAGGACAAGTAAAAGGTGGTATTCTAGCAGACCAAGTTTTGAAGGGTGATATGACCATTTGGTGGGTATTTAATGATAAAGGTAACGTTCATACCGAAACGAAAGGTCAATCCATTGGTCTAGAAATTCGTGCTCAAGCTTTTGGGTTTTCTACCAACGATGAAATCAATAACATGACTTTTTATTCCTTTGAAATCATTAATAGATCTACATATACTCTTTACAATACATATATGTCACTATGGACGGACCCAGATTTGGGTTATTCGCATGATGATTATGTTGGTTGTGATGTACTAAGAGGTTTAGGTTATTGCTATAATGGTGATAACTTCGATGA
>Ga0209018_1003423_pt1 | contig 10092 bp, 10 predicted proteins | sample YNPBryBLVA2012_FD_185814 | JGI IMG/M metagenome (GOLD analysis project Ga0209018, IMG submission 185814) | Anoxygenic and chlorotrophic microbial mat microbial communities from Yellowstone National Park, USA - YNP Bryant BLVA 2012 (SPAdes)... ...
AACGACGGCCGCCGTTCGCGGCTCTGACCGGGTGTTGTGGGGAACGACGGCCGCCGTTCGCGGCTCTGACCGGGTGTTCTGGGGAACGACGGCCGCCGTTCGCGGCTCTGACCGGGTGTTGTATTCGGGGTTGTGAGCCGCGTGTGTTGTGTTCGGAGATATGACCCAAACTTGTGCGCCGGGGGCCGGGTTGGGGAGCCGGCCCTGGGCTGGCGGGTGAGGGAAACGTACACTGGAGATGTGGAAGAGGACCGGCAGGATCGCAAGGGGCTGAGCCCGTATGCGAAGGCGGGGGCTTACGCGGGGCTGGCTTTCGTGACGCCCATCAGCGGGTGGGTGTGCTACAAGATCGGCCAGTGGCTCGACCAGAGCTGGGGGACCTCGTATCTGTATCTGGTCGGGCTGGTCGTGGGCTGCGCGGCGGGGATGTATGAAACGTTCCGACAGGCGGTGAGGATCGAGGGGCTCGACAAGCGCCAATGACGGAACTGAACTACGGGCGCACCATCCGGCGCATCGGGTGGATATCGCTGGCGCTGGCAGCGGCGGGGGCGGCGGGGTGGCGGGTGTTGGGCGACACGCGGGCCATGCTGAGCTTTCTGGGTGGCGCCGCCATCGCGGGGCTGTCGTTCTGGCTGCTGCACCGTGTGGTGGAGGATCTTCAGGCGGCGGCGGAAGGGCGGCGGGTGAAGACGGCCCGTTTCTTCGTGCATGCATTCCGGATGCTGATTCTTGGCGGAACCGGCTATGTTATCTTGGAGTTTTGCGGAGGCAGCCGCGTTGCGCTTGCCTCGGGCCTCACGGTCGCGCTGACGGCCGCCACCATCGAAGTCCTGATCGAGTTGTTCTATGCACGAACATGAGCTGTGGTTCACGGCGCTGCTGAACCAATATTGCGCGGCGCCGGTCAACGCCCTCTTCCAACTGGTCGGCTATCATACCGAAGACCCCTCGAAGCCGTGGTCGAACTACATCGCCATGGAGGTTCTGGTCATCCTGATCCTCGTTTCGGCGGCTTTGGCGCTGCGGGCGACAATGAGCGTGGACCGTCCGGGGAAGTTCCAGCTGGTGATCGAGGCGGTGTACAACTTCATCGCCGAGCAGGCGCGGGACATCATCGGGCACGGCTACCGGAAGCGGCTTTCGTGGTTCGCGATGGTGTTCCTGTTCATCCTGACTTCCAACCTGCTGGGCATCATCCCGTCGTTTGAATCGCCGACGATGTATTACTACGTGCCGGCGGGCGCGGCGATCGCGATGTTCTTCTATTACAACGGGCAGGGGATCCAGGAGCAGGGGCTGCTGGGCCACCTGAAGCATTTCGCCGGACCGGTGCTGCTGATTGCGTGGTTCATGTTCCCGCTGGAGGTGATCAGCCACCTGATCCGTCCGGTGTCGTTGACGATCCGACTGTTCGCCAACATGCTGGCGGGCGAGCAGGTGACGATCGGGTTCCTGGCGCTGGTGCCGTGGGCGGTGCCCGTGGCCTTCATGGCGCTGCACGTGTTTGTTTCTTTCATTCAGGCATTCATTTTTACGATGCTCGGCATGGTGTACGTCGGCGAAGCCGTCGCCCATGAGGGGCATTGATTGGCATCATCGGCCGGCAGTGTGAGGCCCCGGCGTCCCAACGCGCGGTGAGCAACCACCTCCTGGCGGCCAGTTCATAGCAAAAGGAGAAACCACCGATGCAAGTTCGGAACTTTCTGATCCTGGCGGCGCTGCTGCTTGTGGCCGCGCCGGCATTTGCGCAGCAGGGGCAGCAGTCCGGCGGCGTGTTCGTGCTGCCGGGCGCGTTTGCCATGGCGATTGCGTCGAGCGTCTGCGGACTGGCGCAGGGCAAGGCGATCGCCGCCTCCGTGGAGGGCATCGCCCGCAACCCGGGCGCGGCAGGCGCCATCCGCATCCTGCTGATTCTGGGTCTGGCATTCATCGAGTCGCTGGCGCTGTTCACCTTTGTGAACATCGGCAGGTAGCCGCGGCACGCGTATCCGTTGAAGAGGGTCCGGCCTCGCGCCGGACCCTTGTGTCTTTTACGCTGGAAAGAGATGAAGCTCCACGGAATTTTCCCTCCGATCACGACCCCGTTCAACGCGGACGGGGAGATTTACGAAGCCAAGGTGGCGCACAACATCGGCAAGTGGAACCGCACCGGGCTGGCCGGTTACGTGGTGTGCGGTTCGACGGGGGAAAGCGTCCATCTCACGTTTGAGGAGAAGCTCCGGATGTTCGAACTGGTGGCGAAGCACGCCACGGCGGAGAAGCTCCTGCTGTGCGGCACGGGAATGGAGAGTGTGCGGGAGACGCTCGAGTTGACGCGCCGGGCGGCGGAGATGGGTTACAAGGCGGCGATGGTGCGCACGCCGCACTACTACAAGAATCTGGTGAACAACGGAGCGGCGCAGGCGGTGTACTTCCGGGCGGTGGCGGATCAAAGCCCGATTCCGGTGATGATCTACAACTGGCCGCAGGCGACGGGCGTCGATATTCCGGCGGACACGGTGGTGGAGCTAAGCCACCATCCGAACATCCTTGCGATCAAGGAGAGCAGCGGGAATCTCGAAAAAGTGATGCACATGGTCCGCGAGGCGAAGCCGGGATTCCAGGTGCTGGTGGGTTCGGCGCCGACGCTGGCGCCCTCGCTCGCCGTTGGCGCCGTGGGGGCGGTGCTGGCCTACGCGAATGCCGCACCCTACTCGGTGATCGCCATCTGGGAGGCCCACCGGCAGCGGGAGTTCGAAGCGGCGATGGACTGGCAGCGCCGGATCGCGCGCGCGGCGGTGCTGGTGACGGTGAAATACGGGATTCCGGGCCTGAAGTACGCAATGGACCTGAAGGGATATTACGGCGGCCCGTGCCGGCTGCCGCTGACGGGCCTTTCGCCCGAGGCGAAGCGGGAAATTGAGGAGGCATTTTCCGGAATTCAGGGCTGAATTCAAAGGCGGATTCTTTTCAGGTGAGCCGGATGAGCGATGAAATCCGCGATTTGATTCAGGGCTGTGCGGTTTCGCCGGAGGCGGTGGCAGCGCTGGAGTCCGCCGGCGCGGGGTACGAGATGCCGCTGGTTTGCCGGCGGCGCCTGGAGGGCCCTGCCATCGAGGCGTTGCGCCACCGGCCGGCGGGCGCGCTGTTTCCGGGTGCTTTCAGTCCCGAGGGCGCGCTGGCGGGGCTCTGGCTGTACGTGCAGGATTTCGACGAGTGCCACCGGGCAGCCCAGGACCTGGCCTCGGCCGAGGGCAGCTACTGGCACGGCATCCTGCACCGGCAGGAGCCCGACGACTGGAACGCGGGCTACTGGTTCCGGGGGACAGGTCCGCACCCGATTCACGAGGAGCTTTTGCGGGAGGCCAAAGAGCTGGCGCGGAAGCATGCCGATGCCCACTGGCAACCCGGCAGCCGGTGGGACGCGGAGGATTTCATCCGTTTCTGCGCGCGTGCGCGCCGCGAACCGGGCTCCGGCGCCGAGCGGCTGGCACGGGCAGTGCAGATGGCCGAATGGCGGCTCCTGTTCCGCTGGTGCGCGCGCGTGCGAGGATAGAGCGAAGGATAGAAACGGGGAGCCTCGACGGATGAAGCGATGGATTCTGCTGGCGGCGGCCGTGCTGACCGGGGCGGCGGTGTTGTGGCTGGCGACGCGGAAGCCGGCGGCGCCGGCAGTGCCATTTGCGCGCGTCCGGCAGGAGACGCTGGTCAGCATTCTGACGACGAATGGCCGGACGGAGCCTGCCGCGTGGGCGCCGGCGCGGGCGGCGCAGGCGGGGCGGGTGCGCAAGATCCTGGTGGAGCGCGGCGGAAAGACTGCCGCCGGCGCGCCGCTTGCCTTGCTGGAAGACGCGGGGGCGAGGGCGGCGGTGGCCTCGGCCGAGGCTCGTGTGGAAGCCCTGCGCGCGGAGTTGCGGGGGCTGGAACGGGGCGGGCGCGTGGCGGAGATCGCCCAGATCGACGGCCTGATCGCGAAGCTGGGGCTCGAACTGGAAGCGGCGAGGCGGGATGCGGCGGCGCTGGAGCGGCTGTTTGAGAAGGGCGCGGCGGCGCGCGCCGAACTGGACCGGGCAAGAGATCGCGTGGCCGAGCTGGAGGCGGAAAGGAAGACGCAACAGGGGCGGCGCGCGGCGATGGTAACGGAGACCGACCTCGTGGCGGCGCGGGCGAGGCTGCGCGAGGCGGAGACGGCGCTGGGCGACGCCCGGCGGCGGCTCGAAGAGTGCACGGTCCGTGCTCCGGGGGCGGGAACCGTGTACGAGGTATCCGTGCGGGAGGGCGACTGGCTGGAAGCAGGCGCACTCGTCGCCCGCGTCGGCGAAATCTCGCGGTTGAAGATCCTGATTTACGTCGATGAACCGGAACTGGGGAGGGTGCGCGAAGGGCTGCCTGTCGAAATCACCTGGGACGCATTGCCTGGACGCACGTGGAAGGCGGCGGTGGAACGGATGCCGGCGCAAGTCACGCCGCTGGGCACGCGCATGGTGGGAGAGGTGTGGGCGATGTGCGAGAACCCTTCGCTGGATTTGCCGCCCGGGGCGAATGTCAACGTGCGCATCCGCTCGCGGGTGGTGGAGAACGCGGTCACGATCCCGAAGGCGGCGCTGCGGCGGCAGGGCGAAGAGCTTGGCGCCTTCGTGCTGGAGGGCGACCGGCTGGCGTGGCGGCGGGTGGAGATCGGCGCCACCAGCGATGTGACGGCGGAAGTGCGCAGCGGGCTGCGGCCGGGCGATGCGGTGGCGCTTCCGGTGGACCGCCCGCTGCGGGCGGGGCTTGAGGTGCGGCCAGTGTTGGAGCAGACGGGCAACTAGGGGCGCTGCGGGGAAGGCTTCAGAGCGCCGCCCGTTCCGGCACAGCGAGGAGGCGACCGTCGCCGCGAGCCGGGGAGGCGGCCTGTTCCTCGAGTTGTTCGGCGTGATCCACGCCGGCGGCGGTGATCTGGAAGCGGTTGTTGTCCGTGCGCGTGAGAAGTCCGCGCTCCTTCAGGTACCAGAGCGTGAACTCGAGGTGGTCGCGGGGAATGCCGAGCAGGTCTTCGAGTTCGAAGATGGTGACGCCTGGCGCATGCGGATCCTGCTGGCGTTTGGCGTAGAGGGCGCGGAGCACGCCATAGCGCTTGCGCTTTTCGGCGCCGGGGCCCAGAGCGGCTTCGGGCGACTGGAAGACGCGCCACCGGGCGTGCAGCATCGAGGCGTGGCTCAGGTCGTAGGCGGCTCGCTTCTCGGGATCGCTGAGGACGCGGTAGGCCTCGACGATCTGGCGGAACATCTTTTCGTCCCCGGTTTCCTGGTTGTCGGGATGGAACTGCTGCGCCAGCATCCGATAGACGCGGTGGACGGTCTCCGGAGAGGCCTTGGGATTCACCTGCAGAATCTCGTAGAAGTCGACGTCCGCCGGCTCGCTCTTCGAGGCGGGCTCGGCGGGAAGGAACTGGAGGCCGGCGCGGTAGCCGCCGTTTGCGGGCTGGCACCAACGGACGGCGCAGCGGGCACGGAGCTGCCCGCCGATCACTTCTTCCGTAGCGCACGACTCCACGATGACGATCTCACCCGGGCGAAGCGGAACCCCGCTCCGCAGCCCGATGCCTGCCTCATGAGCGTCCAGCAATTGCGCCGCGACGGGGGCAGGTGATCCGGTTCGTGTCAGCGTGGCAGGAAGCGGCCGCGTCTGCGGGAGGCGCCGGCAGGTGCGTCTCTCCTCTGGGACGAGGTTCGTCACGCCATTGATTGTGGCTCGTCCGGCGGCTTCTGCAAAGGGCGTGTTTGGCTGAGTTCGCGCCGGAGAAAACACTGAGCCTGAGCTCAGGTTTCTCACTGAGGCGGTTTTGCAGGCGGCGCCGGCTGGGCGGGCTGAGGCTTTCCGAAGTACGACGGGTCGAGGAAAACGCGGCTGTTCTGCTTGACCGCTTGCATGGCCTTGTCCGCGTTTTCGGTGGTCAGGCGCTTTTCGATGTCGGCGCGCACTTCTTGGAAGGGCTGGGTGCCTCGCTTCTGCACCTGGATCAAGTGGTAGCCGAACTGCGTCCTCACGGGCTGGCTCACCTCGCCCACGGGAATTGAAAAGACGGCCTTCTCGAATTCCGGGATCATGCGTCCTCTGCCAAAGGTGCCCAGGTCGCCGCCGTTCTTGCCGGAGCCGGTATCGTCGGATTGTGCCTGTGCGACCGCGGCGAAGTCCTCGCCCTTGACGATCCGCTGCCGCAACGCTTCCGCGCGCGCGAGAGCTTCCTCCGGGGTGAGATCCTTCTGCCCCTCTTTCAGCGGGACGCGAGAGCCCTGAAAGCGGACGAGGATATGGCGGGCGGTGGCGGTTTCGAACTCGCTCTGGTGCGCGCCGTACCAGGACTTCAACTGCTCCTCGGAGGGCTTCGAGGACTCCACCAGATGCTGGTAAAGGAGGGATGCGAGCGTGCTCTCCTGCTGGAGGAACAGCTGCACCTTCACGGCGGGCTTGTCTTCGACATGGAGCCGGCGCGCCTCGGCGGCGTATGACATGATTTCGCCGAGCTGCTCAGCGAGGCGGCGGCGGTTCTCGGCGGTGTCTTCGCCGAGCTGCTGGCGGAGGTTCGCCGGGAGGTTGCTCATCATGGCGTCGAACTCCGCGCGGGTCATCTTCTTCCCTCCGGCTTCGAGGACGACGGCGCTGGCGGAGGGGGATGCCTGCGGCGCCTGTGTGGAAACCTGCCCCCACGCACCGGCGGCAAGCATCGACAATAGAAGAAATCTCATTTCCTTATGGTACCCCGAGGAATCCGGAACGCCGAACGGACGCCGGCGCGCGCGCGCGGCGACACGCCAGCGGCGGAAGTGGAGTGGAAACGCGTGTGGCCCGACATTCGCGACCTGCTGCTGCCGCGGCGCGGCGTGCTGCTGGCGGGGCTGTTGCTGATCGTGGTCAGCCGGCTGTGCGGGCTGGTGCTGCCGGCAAGCACGAAGTTTCTGGTGGACGACGTGCTGGTGCGCGGGCGAGGCGAGCTGCTGGCGCCGCTGGTGGCGGCGGTGCTGGCGGCGACGCTGGTGCAGGCGGCGACGGGGTTTGCGCTGACGCAGCTGCTATCGAAGTCGGCGCAGAGGCTGATTGCGGAACTTCGCATCCGGGTGCAGAAGCACGTGTGCCGGCTGCCGGCGGCGTTTTTCGACAGCCAGAAGACGGGGCAGCTGGTGTCGCGGATCATGAACGATGTGGAGGGAGTGCGGAATCTGGTGGGCACGGGGCTGGTGGAGTTTCTGGGCGGGCTGCTGACGGCGGTGTTTTCGTTTGTGATCCTGCTGCGCATCAGCCCGCAGCTGACGCTGATGGCGCTGTGCATCGTGGTGGCGTTCGGGCTCGTCCTGCGCAAGGCGTTCAAGACGCTGAGGCCGATTTTCCGGGAGCGCAGCAAGATCACGGCGGAAGTGACGGGGCGGCTGGCGGAGACGCTGGGCGGGATCCGGGTGGTGAAGGCGTATCATGCGGAGGAGCGCGAGGACGGGGTTTTTGCCGCAGGCGTGGGGCGGATTCTGGAGAACGTGTTCCGTTCGCTGACGGGCGTTTCGCTGCTGAGCCTTTCGGCGACGATTCTGCTGGGCATTGTGGGCGCGCTGGTGATGTATGTGGGCGGGCGGCAGATCCTGGCGGGTTCGCTCACGCTGGGCGGATTCGTCACCTTCACGGCGTTTCTGGCGTTCATGATCGCGCCCGTGTTTCAAGTGGTAGGGGTGGGGACGCAACTCACGGAGGCGGTGGCGGGGCTGGAGCGCACGCGGGATCTGCTGGACACGCCGGCCGAGGAGAGCGATCCGGCCCGGACTGTGGTGCTGCCGCCGGTGCGGGGCGAGGTTCGGTTCGAAGATGTGTGGTTCGAGTACGAGGAAGGCAAGGGCGTATTGCGGGGCGTGAGTTTCACGGCGGCGCCGGGCAGCGTGACGGCTCTGGTGGGTTCCTCCGGATCGGGGAAGTCGACGATTCTCGGGCTTATCGCATCGTTCTACAAGCCGACGCGAGGGCGCGTGCTGGTGGATGGAACCGATCTGGCCCAGGTCACGCTGGAGAGCTACCGGCGGCAGCTGGGGGTGGTGCTGCAGGAGACGTTTCTGTTCGACGGGACCATCCGGGAGAACGTGCAGTTCGCGCGCCCGGATGCGAGCGAGGAGCAAGCGCTGGAGGCGTGCCGGCTGGCGCGGGTGGACGAGTTTGCCGAGCGGTTGCCGGAGGGATATGACACGGTAGTAGGCGAGCGGGGGGTGAAGCTCAGCGGGGGGCAGAAGCAGCGGGTGTCGATTGCGCGGGCGATTCTGGTGAATCCGCGGATCCTGTTGCTGGATGAGGCCACGTCGAGCCTGGACAGCGAGACGGAGGCGCTGATCCAGGAAGGGCTGGGGCACCTGATGCAGGGGCGCACGACGTTCGTGATCGCGCACCGGCTTTCGACCATCCGCAAGGCGGACCGGATTCTGGTGGTGGAAGAGGGCCTGGTGGTGGAAGATGGCACGCACGAGGAGCTGATGGCGGCGCGGGGGCGGTATCACGAGCTTTACACGCGGCAGCACGGGCTGGAGCAGAACCTGTTCCTGGCGCCGGGCGAGGCGGACGTGGTGCTGGAAGAGTCGGCTGAGGAGTGAGCGCGGGCAGATTCCGTGCAGATGTTGCATCCTGTCCTGCCCGCACGGCTCCGGGCGCTGGAGGGGAATGGCTCTGCCCTGCAGCGGGAGCAGACGAAAGCCTGGCACGGAGCCGGTAACGTGCGCCTGTCCGGCCGGTGGCGGGATTGAATACGACTTTCGGATCTGATACAAGGAGTACGGATCGTAGCGGGGAACCTGCCAGCGGTGGCAGGGAGAGCTTTGGTGATTGAGAGGAACCGGAATGAGAACCTTCCTTCGGGCTGCCCTGGCGGCAGCCTTCTTCATTTTTCTGTGCCCCGTTCATGCCCAGACGGTGACGGGGTCTTTGACGGCAACAGTGCAAGACCAGGCGGGCGCGGTCGTCCCCATGGCGGAGGCGACTCTGACGAACCAGGCGACGGGCGCGGCGATTTCATCGAAGACGAATGAAGCGGGGATTGTCCTATACCCGAGCCTGACGCCGGGCGTGTATACGCTGAGGATCACGGCGAAAGGGTTCCGGACCTACCAGGTGCGGGACATCGCCATCACGGCCAACGAGCGGCGGACGCTGGGAACGATTACGCTGCAACTCGGGCAGGTGCAGGAGAGCGTCGAGGTGGTGGCCGAGGCGACGCCCGTGCAGACCGCCTCGAGCGAACGCTCGGGCCTGATTGCGGGCGACCAGATTCTCAACATCGCCATCAAGGGCAGGGATTTCCTCGGGCTGATGAGCACGCTGCCCGGGGTGATCGACACCAACGTGGGCTCGCGCGAGGTGGTGATGACGGGCAACATCCTGAACGGGCTGCACGTCAATGGCGGGCGGACCACTTCCATCATGTATGCGCTGGACGGCATCTCGTCGGTGGACACGGGATCGAATTCCAGCGTGCACAATGCGCCGAACATGGACGCCATCGCGGAAGTGAAGGTGCTCACGAGCAACTACCAGGCTGAATACGGGCGCAACAGCGCGGGCACGATCAACGTGATCATCAAGAGCGGCTCGCAAGACTTCCATGGCGGCGCTTACTGGTACTACCGGCACGAGTCGCTCAACGCCAACAACTTCTTCTCCAACCGCACGGGGACGCCGCGGCCGATTTACCGGTTCAACAGCGGCGGGTATTCAGTTGGCGGCCCCGTCTATGTGCCGGGCAAGTTCAATGTGAACAAGGACAAGCTGTTCTTCTTTTTCTCGCAGGAACTCGTGCGGCGCCGGCTGTACCCGGGAATCCGCTTCGTGACGACGCCCACGGCGCTGGAGAGGCAGGGCGACTTTTCGAAGACGTTTGACACGAACGGCTCGCTGATCAAGATCCGCGACCCGCTCTCCGGGGCGAACTTCCCGGGCAACATCGTGCCGGCATCGCGGATCAACCCGCTCGGGCAGGCGATCCTGAACTTCTATCCGCTGCCGAACTACACGGACCCGGATCCGAAGCTCGTCTACAGCCGGAACTACCGCACCAACATCAGCGGGCGCAACCCGCGGCGGCAGGAGGTGTTCCGCATCGACTACAAC
>Ga0209018_1003424_pt1 | contig 10092 bp, 12 predicted proteins | sample YNPBryBLVA2012_FD_185814 | JGI IMG/M metagenome (GOLD analysis project Ga0209018, IMG submission 185814) | Anoxygenic and chlorotrophic microbial mat microbial communities from Yellowstone National Park, USA - YNP Bryant BLVA 2012 (SPAdes)... ...
GCCAGCCAGCTTTCGATCTTTTCCCGGCTCGGAATCCCGCCGGCATGCACGACCTTGCCGTCCACCACGACCCCCGGCGTGCTCATCACGCCGTAACTCATGATGTCCTTGAGGTCTTCGACCTTCTCGAGCTGCACGGCAATACCCTTCGCGGCAGCGGCCTCCTCGATCAGTTTCAGCGTGGTCTTGCAATTGGCACAGCCGGTGCCGAGGACTTTGATGTTTTTCATGACATGACTCCAGTTTAAAAAACGAAGTGGAAGGAAAAAGGATGCTCCCGATGCGACCTCTTACAGCCAATCCAGCATCTCCGCCGCGAGATACAGCGCATACCCCACCAGCAGCGCACCCGCCAGCCGCGTAAATAGCCAGTTGATGCGCCCCGCCCAGCGCGCGCGGGCCAGCCATTGCGCAAAGCCGATGGAGCTGCCGGCGGCCAGCAGCAACGCGCCGTGACCGAGGGAGTAGAGGAACATCAGGAAGGCGCCGAACAGCACATCCTGCTGGTTGCCGATCAGCGCCAGGATGCCGACCATCACCGGCGTGGCGCAGGGGGCGAAGACGACGCCGGAGAGCGCGCCGGTCATCAGGGCGCCGATCATGCCTTTCCACTGGGCGGAGCGGATCCCGCCCGTCCCGCACTGCGCGGCGCCCAAGCCCGGCAGCGCACGGCCAGCGATCAGGCTCAAGCCCGCCACCAGCGCCAGCGCGATCAGTATGCCGCGCCAGATGCCGCCCGCCGGGAGGAACATCGCGCCGGCCAGCGCAATCGCCAGACCGCTTCCCGTGAAAGCCAGCGCCAGCCCGAGCACGAAGGCCGCCGCATAGAGAAAGGCGCGGCGCCGGCTGCCATCGGCATAACCGCCGACATAACCGACCACCAGCGGCACGGCGGAGACGGTGCAAGGCGAGAGCGACGAAGCGAGTCCCGCCAGCAGGGCGGTGGCAGCAGCGGCCGCCGGATAGCTGGCGATCAGGGCTTCGCTTGCGATCATGAGCCGATGCCGAGCCGGGCGATGACCTCGGCCTCGGAGAGCTTGCCCATGTGTCGGCCGACTTCCCTGCCTTGGGCGTCGAAAAAGATTTGTGTCGGCATCAACTGGATGCGAAACGCCTGCGCCGCTTCGTAATCCTTGCCGATGTCGATGACCAGCACATTGGCCTTGCCCGCCGTTTTGCGCGCCACGCCATCGAGCACGATTTTCATCTCACGGCAGGAGGCGCAATTGGCGGCGCCGAATTCGGCAATGGTGGGCAGGCCCGAAGCGGTGGCGTTCGCCACCAGCGCAACGCCCGGCGAAGGCGGGATCGGGGCGTCGGCGCCGCAGGCGGTGAGGCTGCCAGCCAGAAAGATGGCGACGAACCCGCGGCGCATGGCGTTACAGCACTGCGTTGAACACATAGCCGACCAGCAAGATGCCGGCTGAGACGACGGCGGCGAAAACGGCGATCAGCGTGGGCTTGAGCACCTTGCGCAGGATGATCATCTCCGGCGCGGAGAGCGCAATCACGCTCATCATGAAGGCCAGCACCGTGCCCAGCGCCGCGCCCTTATTCATCAGCGCCTCGACCACCGGGATGATGCCGGCGGCATTGGCGTACATCGGCACGCCGATCAACACCGCGGCGGGCACCGACCACCACGACGCCTCTTTGCCCATGATCGACGCCATGAAGTCCTCCGGCACATAGCCGTGGATGCCGGCGCCCAGCGCGATACCGGCGAGGATGTAGGGCCAGACCTTGCCGACGATCTCGCGCACGTGATGAAAGCCCTGTTCGATGCGTTCGCCCCAGGAAAGTTGCGGCAGCTCGACGCCCGCCGGGGTTTGTGAATTCTGTAACGCCGCCACCCAGTCTTCCAGATGGCGTTCCATCTTCAGCTCGCCGATCACCAGGCCGGCGACGATGGCGACCAAAAGGCCCATGCCCAGATAGAGCGCCGCGACCTTCCAGCCGAACATGCCGAAGAGCATCGCCAGCGCCACCTCATTGACCATCGGCGCAGAGATCAGGAACGAAAAGGTCACGCCCAGCGGCACGCCGGCCTGCAAAAAGCCGATGAACAGCGGCACGGCCGAGCAGGAGCAGAAAGGCGTCACGATGCCGAGCAGGGCGGCGAGCGCATTCCCCAGTCCGAGCCGTTTGCCGGAGAGTATGGCGCGGGTGCGTTCGGGCGAGACGAAGGTATGCACGATGCCCATCACGAAGACGATGCCGGTGAGCAGCAGCAGCACCTTTGGCGTGTCATAAAAAAAGAACTGCAGCGCCTCGCCGAGGCGGCTTTCCCGTTCCACCGGCAGCTGGCGCACCAACCATTCGGAAAACGGGATCAGCGTCCGGTAGAGCGCAAACCACAGCGCCGCCGCCAGCGCAAGAAAGAAGAGCGGCTGGCGGTCGGACCAGCGCTTGAGTCGAAGCGTCAATGCGTGCATGGGCTTTCTCCGCGGAGAATTTTGAAAATACCTACCCGTAGACGAACGACTCTGCGAAAGGATGCACGCCTATGCCCCTCAGTCATGCCATTGCAGCGGCGCCCAGCGCGCGGTCTCGGGCTGGAAGGTCGTATGGTCGATGCCCGCCGCCTCAGCCGTCTGATGCAGCGCGTCGAGTATCGCGGGCCAGTGTTGCAAATCGTCGATGCGCACATGCGCGGTGAGCGCCCGCCGCTGGCCAGAAATCGACCAGACGTGCAGATCATGCACTTCCTTGACGCCGGGCACGGCAGCGAGCTGCCGCCCCAGACGGTCGAGATCGATGCTGAATGGCACGCCATCCATCAGCCCATGCACGGCCTCACGCAGCAGGCGCAGGCTGGCCGCGAGCACCAGTCCGCCGATCAGCAATGACAGCAGCGGGTCGATCGGCGTCCAGCCGGTGAGCCAGACCACCACGCCGGCGACGATCGCCGCCACCGACCCCAGCAGATCGCCCAGCACGTGCAGGAAGGCGCCGCGCACGTTGAGGTTCTCCTGGCCATGCGCGAGCATCCAGGCGACGCCAAGATTGACGATGAGACCCAAAGCGGCGACCAGGCTCACCAGCGCGCCTTCGACCGGTCGCGGCGTTTCGAAGCGCGCCCAGGCTTCGACCACGATGCCGGCGACCACCGCCAGCATCGTCAGCGCATTGACGAGCGCCGCGAACAGTTCGACGCGCCCCAGCCCGTAGGAATGCCGCGTCGACGGCGGGCGGGCGGCGATCCATGCCGCCAACAGCGCCAGCCCCAGCGCCGCGCCGTCGGTGACCATGTGACCGGCGTCGGCCAAGAGCGCCAGCGACCCTCCATGCCAGCCGGCCAACGCCTCGACGACGGCAAACGCCCACGTCGCCCCGAGCGCGAGTGCGAGGCGGCGCCGCGCTTCGGGAATCTCGGCGCTGCCGTGATGGGCGTGGCCGTGAGCGTGGCTAGGGTCGTTGGGCAGAGACAAAGGTCACTTACAGTTGTTATGCAGTTTCCACATTTCGGCGTGGCCGATCTTCACCGCCCAGTCGGGCGGCGTGCATCTGTCGTCGGCGGCGCTGGTCGCGGGCGCATCGGCGAACGCCGCAGGACGCTTGCCGCGCTCCGGCAGGCTCTGGCCCAGGACGAGCACGAAAACGATGAAGGCCGCGAGGATCGCCGTCTCCGCCGCGCCGATTTTGCGCGCCGGTCGGGCATCCGTCGGACAGACGCCGCCGGGGCAGTGGCGCGCCGTGCGTTGAAAAGCCCACTCGTAGATCTTGCAGCCGATGCAGATGCCGAAGGCCGACTCGAAGAACAGCAGCAACAGGCAGAAAAGGCAGATGAACAGATTGACCGGCCCGACCATTTCGTTGATCACGATCAGGTAGAACATCGTCGCCGCCAGCGCCAGGCCAATGCCCCACGCGAAGCGCTTCTGCGGCGCGCCGGTCCATTCCGGCGCCTGGCGGCGCACCGCCAGCCTGCCGAGGATCAGCGTCGGCGCGTAGTGCGGGTTGATCGCGACGCGAATCAGAAAGTCGACCAGAAAGGCGACGACGAACACGCGCGTGTAATGAAAATTGCCGACCAGCCAGCTGTTCATGAAGGCGATGAGCGCCAGCAGGAACAGGATGCCGGCCGCCGCGCGCACCTCGCGCTCATCGAGGACGGGCACGTCGAAGCCCGCGCGCCGCTCGCCGAAACGCAGGATTTCAGCCATCGTAAGCCTCCTGAAAGAGATTGGAGCAAAATTGGAACGCCGATGGCGATTTTAGTTCCTCCTATGACGCGCCCGCCGATCTGGTGCGCGCGCTTCGCATGCTGCAGGCTGCGCGGCAGCGCCTTCACCGTGCCGTCCCGCCAGCGCCGACTTTGCGCATGATCCATTTCGCCGCCTCGGGCATCGACACCTTCCTCTGGCTACCGCCGCTGGCGGGCTTCGTGCTGGCCTTTTTCTGCTCGATGGTCGGCATCTCGGGCGCTTTCCTGCTGATGCCGTTCCAGATGAGCGTGCTCGGCTTCGCCTCGCCCGTCGCCAGCGCGACCAACCTGGTCTTCAACCTGGTTTCGATTCCCGGCGCCGTTTGGCGTTACCAGCAGGAAAAACGCCTGTGGTGGCGGCTGGCATTCATCATCACGGCGGGCGGCGCGCCGGGCGCATGGCTCGGCGCCTGGCTGCGCACCCACCATCTCGCTGCGCGCGAGCGCTTCGAAATCTTCGTCGCGCTGGTGCTCGCCTATCTCGGCGCGCGCATGCTGTTCGACGTATTGCGCCCATCGAGCGCGTCGTCGGGAGCGCTGCGCGACCCGCCGCTGTGGCCGCTGCTCGCCGCCTCGTTCACCGTCGGCGCGATCGGCACGATCTACGGCATCGGCGGCGGTTCTTTCATGGTGCCGATCCTCGTCGGCTTCTTTCGCCTGCCGGTGCATGCGATCGCCGGCGCGACGCTGACGGCGACCTTTCTCACTTCGCTGTTCGCGCTGGCCGGCTACAGCCTGCTGCCGGGGCCGGCGGGCGCCACGGCCGCGCCGGACTGGCTGCTCGGCATCCTCTTCGGCATGGGCGGTCTCGCCGGCGGATACTTCGGCGCACGTTGCCAGCGCCATGTGCCGCAAAAGGGGTTGAAGCTCGCGCTGGCGGCGATCCTGCTCGGACTGGCGTTGCGCTATCTCGTCGCTTGAGGACGCAGGCCGATGATCGTCAGCGCCAAAACGCTGAAGAGTCCTCCGGCGATGAAGGTGAAGGACGCCCCGTAGCGGTCCCATAACAGACCGGCCAGCGCGCTCGCGATGAGCATCGCCACGCCGCTGGCGAGATTGAAAAACCCATACGCCGTGCCGCGCAGATCGGCCGGCGCGGTGTCGGCGATCATCGCCGCCAGCAGCCCCTGGGTCATCGCCAGATGCAGGCCCCAGAACACGATGCCCGCCCACGCGATGAGCCAGTGGCCGTCCCAGGCGAGCAGCGCGTCGGCCGCGATCAGCAGCCCCAATCCCCAGGCGAGCAGGCGGGTATGAGGCAGCCGGTCGGCGAGCTTGCCAAACGGATAAGCGGCGGTGGCATAGACGAGGTTCATCACGATCAACACCAGCGGCACGAAAGCCAGCGGCAGCCCCCCGGCCTGCACCCGCAGCACGAGGAAGGCTTCGGAAAAACGCGCCAGCGTGAAGACCGCGCCGACGGCGACGACCCACCAGTAGGCCGCCGGCAGGCGCCGCAGCGCTTCGCGGCGGATCGGATTGACGCGCTTTTTCTCCGCGCCTGCTGGCCGCTGCGGTTCTTCGACGCCCAAGAGGAGCAGCAGAACGGCCAGCGCCGCGGGGATCGCCGCCACCCAGAAGACGGCGCGAAAATCATCGGCAAAAAGCACCATCAGCCCCATTGCCAGAAGGGGCCCGAGGAAGGCCCCGACGGTGTCGAGCGCTTGCCGCAACCCAAAGGCCGCGCCGCGGATCTCCGGCGGCGTCCAATCGGCCACCAGCGCATCGCGCGGCGCGCCGCGGATACCCTTGCCGATGCGGTCGGCGAGACGCGCGAAAACGATCAGGCCCGCGCCGCCGGCGATCGCAAACAGGGGCTTCGTCGCCGCGCTCAGGCCATAGCCGAGCACGGCCAGCGGCTTCCTTTTACCCCACCAGTCGGAAAGCGCCCCGGAAAAGACTTTGACGATCAGGGCGGTCGCCTCCGCCGCGCCTTCGATCAGCCCGATCGTGAACGCCGAGATGCCCAGCGCGGTCGCCATGAACACCGGCAGCAGGCTGTGGATCAGCTCCGACGAGACATCCATCAGCAGGCTGACGAAGCCGAGCGCCCAGATGGCGCGCGGGATGCGCGGCCGGCCTTCGTCGCGCGCGCTCATGTCCGGTTAGGCTCCAAAGCGCGCCGCTGCACCCAGTTCCGCCTCGATCTCCAGCAGCCGGTTGTATTTGGCGATGCGCTCCGAGCGGCACAGCGAACCGGTCTTGATCTGGCCGCCGCCCATCGCTACGGCGAAGTCGGCCATGAAGGTGTCCTCGGTCTCGCCCGAGCGGTGCGAGATGACGAAGCCCCAGCCGGCCTTACGGCACAGATGGATGGCGTCGATGGTTTCGGAGACCGTGCCAATCTGGTTGAGCTTGATCAGCGCGGCGTTGGCAGCCTTTTCCGCGATGGCGCGAGCGATGTATTTCGGGTTGGTGACCACGAGGTCGTCGGCGACGATCTGGATCTGACTGCCCAGCGCGACGGTCATCGCCTTGAAGCCTTCCCAGTCGTTCTCGGCATGACCGTCCTCGATCGAAACGATCGGATAGTCTTTCACCCACTTCTCGAACAGCGCCACCATCTCGGCGGGCGTTTTCTCGCCCTGGCCGCTGCGCGTCAGGTGATACTTGCCGTCGGCGAAGAAGGAGCTGGCCGCCGGGTCGAGGCAGATGGCGATGTCCTCGCCCGGCTTATAGCCGGCCTGCTCGATCGCGGCCACGATCAACTCGCAGGCTTCTTCGTTGCCGCCCTTGAGCTGCGGCGCGAAACCGCCCTCGTCGCCGACCGAGGTGGCGTAGCCCTTGGCGTGCAGGATTTTCTTCAGCGTCTGGAAGGTTTCCGCACCGTAGCGCAGCGCTTCGGCAAAGCTCGGCGCGCCCTTGGGGAAGATCATGAATTCCTGGAAGTCGAGGCTGGAGTCGGCGTGCTTGCCGCCGTTGATCACGTTCATCATCGGCACCGGCAGATGGCGCGCGCCAACGCCGCCGAGATAGGCGTAGAGCGGCAGGCCGGCGGACTGCGCCGCCGCACGCGCCACGGTTTGCGAGACGCCGAGGATGGCGTTGGCGCCGAGGCGCGACTTGTTCTCGGCGCCGTCGAGCTCGCACAGCGCCTGGTCGATGGCCGCCTGGTCGGTGGCATCGCAGCCTTCGAGCGCGTCGGCGATTTCGCCCTCGACGTTTTCGACGGCCCGGCGCACGCCCTTGCCGCTGTAGCGCGTCATATCGCCGTCGCGCAATTCGGTAGCCTCGTTCTCGCCGGTCGATGCGCCAGAGGGAATCGAGGCGGTGCCGACGCTGCCGTCATCCAGCACGACGATGACGCGCACGGTGGGAGAACCGCGCGAATCGAGGATTTCGAGGGCAGTCATAGATTCGATACGTGCGGGCATGGCAATCTCCAAAACGGTTGAAAAGGGATTGAGGATCAGCGCACGATGAACACGCTGCACGGCGCGTAACTGAGCACCTTCTTCGCCACCGAGCCGATCAGCCAGCGCTCGAACAGCGTCTTGCCGCGATGGCCCATGACGATCAGATCGATGCCGCGCTCTTCAGCATACGCGGTGATCTTGACGGCCGGATGACCGACGGCGACCTCGCAGTGCGCTTCGGGCGCCCGTTCCTTCAGCGGCTTCAGGAGCCGCTGGGCGTGATGGCGCGAATTTTCGATCACCGCTTCGGTTTCCACCTCCTCGCCGAACTCCGGCGGGCGGGCAACCGTCAGCACGAACAATTCCGCGCCGAATTTGTCGGCCAATTCCAGCGCCTGGGCAAAGGCGCGCTCGGCCGGTTCGGAGCCATCGTAGGCCACGAGGATGCGTTTCATGATTTTCCTCCTTGCGACAACAGGTGCCGCGGCAAAAAGAAGGCGTTGGCGATCAGGGTCGGCACGACCGCGCTGCCGATCACGGCGGCCACCAGCGCGGAATACTGCGCCTGATCGACGATCTGATGGGAAAGACCAAACAGCGCCGAGATGGTGCCGAAGGTCAGCCCCGTCGACATCAGTAGCGTCGTGTACATCCCTTCCTGCCTGGGCGACTGGAAGGCCCGCGTGACCGGATAGACCCCGATCACTTTGGTCAGCATCTTGCCGATCAGCAGCACGAGGAAGGCGCCGGGTGCGCCGACGAGCGCGGGCAGCGAGACCAGCGAGCCGGCGCGGATGAAGTAGAACGGCGTCAGCAGGCCAAAGGTCAGCGTGCGCAGCCGGCGCACCAGCGCATGGTCCTTGCCCACCGTGCCGGCCAGCACCATGCCGAGCAGATAGGCTGGCAGCACCGCCTCGCTGTCGGCCCAGGTGGCGAGCGCGCCGAGACCGAACAGGGCGAACATCAGGAATTTGGCTTCGAGTTCCGAGGGCCGGCCGCCATAGCGTTTGAAGAAATGCGGCACGAAGCGGGGTAGCGCGAAAAAGGCGATCGCGCCGATGCCGAGGAAAACCAGCGTCTTGTAGGTGAAAGGCGCGAAGATCAGGCCCAGTGCGACGACGGTGGCGAGATCGGTGACGAAGCAGGCCGCCAGCACCACCTTGCCATAATGGGTCGCATTGAGACCGAATTCGAGCATCACCGCATAGACGACGGCGACCGAGGTGGTCGACATCGCGATGCCGGCGAGCCAGCTCGCCTCCGGCGACCAGCCCAGCCCCCAGCGCGCGATGGCTGCGCAACCCAAAAAGGGCGCCCCGAAGCTCACCAGCCCGATGACCGTTGCCTGCTTCCAATCCTTACGGAACACCGCCGGGTCGAGCTCCGCGCCGGCCAAGAAGGTGAGCAGGATCGCGCCGGCGCCGGCGAGGAACTTGATCCAGCTCGCGTCACCCGCGAGCAGCGCGCCGCCCAGCGCCGCGCCGATCAGCAGTTGCGCAATGGTGCCGATGACGATCTCGGAGAGCGCCGTGGCGATGCGCAGCCAGATCGACAGGAGCGAAGCGATCAACGCCAGTCCGAGCCAGAGCGCCGCCTGGGTCCAGATTTCGGTCATCACGCCTCCGGTTCGCCCAATACGCCGAACTCGACCGGCGTCTTCACATAAAACAGATGCACGCCTTCCGCTTTCAGGCGCTCGAACAAACGCTCCGCCTCTTCACCGGTGACGGCCATCTGCACTTCGAGCGGCTGATCGGCGAGCTCGAAGAAACGCGCCGCATGGATGCGGCCATGATGGCCGAAGCCCTCGCTGCCCGGCACGACGGTGGCCCCGGAGATGCCGAGATCATGCGCGAGATGCACCAGCCAGTCGGCGAGCGGCTTGCCTTTGTGACGCCGGCTCTGTTGCGTGAAAAAAGTGATCTGGTAGCCCGTCTTCATATGCCCCTCCTGAGCAATTGCCACGTGACGATGCCGGCGAAAGTGGCGAACAGCGAGCCGCCGACATGCACCCCCACCGCGCCGAGCGCCACGAGGAGCCGCCCCTGCTGCAGCAGCGTCACCACTTCCGCCGAGAAAGTCGAAAAGGTGGTCAGACCGCCGCAAAAGCCGGTGACGATCAACAGCCGCCATTCGGGCGCCACGCTCGGCGCCCATGCGAAATAGGCGATCGCGAGACCGATGATGTAACCGCCGATCAGGTTCGCCGCGAGCGTGCCCGGCGGGATCGCGGGGAAAAAGGAATTGAGCTTGAGGCCGAGAAACCAGCGCAGCAGCGCGCCCAGCGCGGCGCCGCATGCGATGGCCAAAATCGATTTCGCCATGGACCTGTCCTTCTCCTTCGCTCGATCGGACAGGATCGCAAAGGCCCACGCGCCCCGTCCTGGGGTTCGTAGGCATCATCAGCCCGGCGCACCGGGCGGTTCGGCGGTTCGTATGACTTTTCCGCCGGGAGGCATGCCATCTCCGCGGCGGTATTCTAGCAGCCGGTCGGGCTTAAGCCGCCGGTCGCGCCGGCGGCTTGGGCGT
>Ga0209018_1003425_pt1 | contig 10091 bp, 6 predicted proteins | sample YNPBryBLVA2012_FD_185814 | JGI IMG/M metagenome (GOLD analysis project Ga0209018, IMG submission 185814) | Anoxygenic and chlorotrophic microbial mat microbial communities from Yellowstone National Park, USA - YNP Bryant BLVA 2012 (SPAdes)... ...
GTTCTTCTTCCCGATACGGATGCTGGCGCAACGGTATAATACTTTTCAGGCGGTGATGGCGGCGGGGGAGAAAATCTTCACGCTGCTGGACACTGAGGTTCAGGTGAAAGACGCTGAGGGCGCGCGCGAACTGCCCGTGATCGAAGGGCACGTGCGGTTCGAGGACGTAACCTTTTCCTACGACGGCGAGACGCCCGTCCTGAACCGGATGAATCTCGATGTGCCTGCCGGGACGACCGTCGCACTGGTAGGGCATACCGGCGCGGGCAAATCGACCATCGTCAACCTGCTGCTGCGCTTCTACAACGTGACTTCCGGGCGCATTACGATTGACGGGCATGACATCGCCCAGGTTACGCAGCAGTCTTTGCGCCGACAGGCAGGCGTTGTACTTCAGCAGACGTTCCTGTTCAGCGGCACCGTGATGGACAATATCCGCTATGGGCGGCTGGACGCGACTGACGACGAGGTGATCGCGGCGGCAAAGGCCGTCGGTGCGCACGATTTCATCAGCGGACTGCAGCACGGCTACCAGACCGAAATTCAGGAAGGCGGGGCGCTGCTGTCGGTAGGACAGCGGCAGTTGCTTGCCTTTGCCCGCGCCCTGCTGGCCGATCCGCGTATTCTGATCCTGGACGAGGCGACTTCCAGCGTGGACACGCGCACGGAGAAGATCATCCAGCAGGCGTTGGATCGCCTGCTCGAAGGACGGACGGCGTTTGTCATCGCGCATCGCCTGAGCACCATCACCGGCGCCGACCAGATCGTGGTGCTCGATCACGGCGAAATCGTCGAGCGTGGGACACACGAGGAATTGTTGGCGCGTGGCGGCGTGTACCGCGATCTGTACACGATGGCCTACGCTCATCTTATTGAGGAAGTAGCCTGAACAAGGCATTGTGGCGACTCTGGAGCTGGAGTGAAGCGTACAGGCCCACTCTGGCCCGCTGAAGATGCCCACATAGCTGGAAAATTCAAACGATTCGGCTTGCCCGCCCTGTGTCTATCCAGTAGAATTCCGCATGAAGAGGAATAAGAGTGCCCTCCGTTTGCGCCTGCCCTGTAGCCGGGCCGTCGCATTCCACGCCGGGGTCGGAAAACTATGCTTGTCCGGGCCTTTCGCCTGACCGACAAACTGGGAAACGCCGCGCTGAAGACCCTTGCCTGGTTCAGCCAGGCAGTGATCGTCTACAGCGAGTCCTTGTCCGCCGCCGTGACAGGGGCGCTCCGGCTTTTGTGGGGCATTCTGTGGACTCTGGCGCGGGCCGTTGGTGCTGTGCTGGGGGGTGTGATCGGGGCGGTCCTGGCGCTGCTGGGGGTGTTGACTCGCCGTGGCGCGCGCGCCGGTGTGCAGGTCCGGGTCGAGGCCGTCGCGGGCCGTGCGACTGCGGCTGGACGTCGGGGAATGATGGTCCGTCGTGCCGACGAGGATGTGACCGAGACGGTCGTCCTGGTCGAAGACCCGCTCAAGGCGCGCAATCGCACCCTCAGCGCGCTGGCGGTTCTCCTGTTGGCGGTGGTGGTGATCCTGCTGTTATGGGCCACATCCCCGAATCGGCAGTCTGTACCTGTTGTGCCGGGAGCGGCCCTGTTGACCACGCCGGAAATGGCGCAGCAGCAACCAACACCGTTCGCCACCGCCGTGCCGACGGTCACGCCGCGCCCGGAAGCCTTGCGCGTTGGCGGCAGCCTGGTTTACAGCGTGCGCGAAAACGGCCAGGATGACCTGTGGGTGACGGTGATCGGTCAGAGCGTCCCACTCCGCCTGACCGGAAGCCCCGCCGATGACCGCGATCCGGCCTGGAGTCCCGATGGGCGACAAGTGGCTTTCGCCTCGAATCGTGACGGTAACTGGGAACTCTACGTGCTGGATGTTCGCAGCGGCGAGGTGACGCGCCTGACTTATACGCTGGGCTTCGAGGGGGCGCCTTCGTGGAGTCCTGATGGGCAGTGGCTCGTCTACGAAGGTTATGCTGAGGATAACCTGGATATTTATATCACCCGCCTGGACGGGACGCAGGGACCGATCCGCCTGACCTACGACCCCGCGCCGGACTTTTCCCCGGCCTGGTCGCCCGGTGGACGGGAGATCGCCTATGTTTCCTGGCGCGAGGGCAACCAGGACATTTATCTTCTAGCGTTGGACGATCCCTCCGAGGAGCTGGCCGTCAACCTGACGGACACCCCGAACGCCAACGAGGACCATCCTGCCTGGTCGCCAGATGGCCTGACCCTGGCTTATGGCTCTCTGGCCGAGGGGCTGGAAATCGTCTATGCCGGGCCGGTCGGCGTGCCACGCGGCGAGCCGGTCGTGATCGACCGGGGACGGATGCCGGCCTGGTCGCCGGATGGTAATAGTCTGGTTTACTGTGTTGAGCAGGGCGGGCGGACGTTTCTCGTCGCCGGACAGTATCAGGCAGTCGGGGTTGCCAGCGAGGCGGTTTCCCTGCCCGGTCGCGTCGCCGACCCGGATTGGACCGCCGCAACCCTGCCATCTCAGGGAACGGGCGTGGCTGTGACAGCGGAGACGGATAATCCGCTCTACCGGGAAGAGATCGTCTCGGCTCAGAGCGCGCCGCCGTATTACCGTTTGATTCTCCTGAACGGCGTCAATGCGCCCAGCCCTCATCTCAACGACCGGGTCAACGACTCTTTCACGGCGTTGCGACAGGCCGTGCTGCAAAAGACGGGCCAGGATTACCTGGGCGATTTGGAAGATGTCTTTTGGGGGCTGGATCGCGTGCCCGAACCCGGTCAGGAGCGCCGTAACTGGCATATGACCGGGCGGGCCTTTGCCCTCAATCGTAACCTGATCTATGGATTTCCTGCTCCACTGGAAATCGTGCGTGAAGATGTCGGCCCCTACACCTACTGGCGTGTCTACGTCCGCGCTGCCGTGCAGAATGGGCAGTTGGGTGAACCGCTGCGCCAGATGCCCTGGGACTTCACGGCGCGCACGGCGGGAGATGTACAGGCTTACGATCAAGGGGGGCGCCTGCGGGGGGTTATCCCGTCGGGATATTACGTCGATCTGACCCAGTTAGCCGAGGACTATGGCTGGCAACGTCTCCCGGCGGACCGCACCTGGCGTTACAATTTCGGCGGTGTGTTGTTCTGGGAATTCGTAAAGACCGATGGCCTGAGTTGGGAAGAGGCCATGCTCGAACTATACAGTCAGGATGAGTTAAATGCGTTCCTGACCGAGCCGACGCCCTTCCCGACGCCGACACTTGCTCCACCGACACCCACCATTGGGCCGACCCGCACGTCGACGCCCGTCCCGCCTGATCAGCAGCCCGAAGTGGCGGAGCCAGTCGAATCGCCATGAGCCTGAGAAAAGAGACGCGCCCTCGCAATCTGCAAGTCCTGGCTTTGTTCCTGGTGATGGGTATCGGGATCGGCCTGTTAGCCTTACGTGGCGCTCCGCCGCCGCTGGAATTCAGCGTGCCCCTGGGCGTACAGGGTACACCTACGCTGGGCCAGCCGTCGTGGCAGGAGGTGCTGGAACGTGAGTTCCTGGAGAATGCCACCCCCTTGCCAACGGTCGAACTGCCCGCCGATTCGTTTGTCGCGCCGACCATTCCACCGGTCGAGGCTGGGGCGGTGGTGGCGTTGGAACCCACCCGGCTGTTGGGAACCGTCGTCCCGACCAACACCCCCCTTCCACCGCCGCCGTCCCCGACGCGCTTCGGCCCGGCTTATCTGCCGACGCCGACCGGTCAGGTTGTGGCAGTGAACGTCGCGGCGGGTGACATTCGCTGGCAGCCTCCACCGCTTCAGGAGCCGATCTCGCTCGACCCGCGCGACCATTACTGGCTGGCCCGCCCGGTGGACTCTAACGCTACCAACTATGGTCTGTTCTACTATCCCTTCGGTTCCGATGGACCGAACAACGATTACCGCATCCATCACGGCATCGACATGCCTAACCCCGTCGGGGAAAGCATCCGCGCTGCCGGACCGGGCATCGTCTTGTGGGCGGCGAGCGGTTTCCGGGTAGAGCAGAGTGATGGCAGTATTTCTGAATATACCTCGTCATATGGCAACACGGTGTTGATTCAGCACGACTTTGGCTATCGGGGACAGCCGATCTATACCCTGTACGCGCATATGTCGGCGATTTTGGTGGCGCGTGGCCAGCGTGTCCAAACGGGCGACATTATCGGCCTGGTGGGCGATACCGGTGTTGTGACCGGCTCGCACGTTCATTTCGAGGTTCGCGTCGGGCGCAACAGCATTTATGCGGTGCATAACCCCGTCTTGTGGATGGTTCCCTACGTCGATTACGGCACCATTGCCGGACGTGTGATCGGACCGAACGGCCAGTTGCTTACCGACCAGGATATTTCGGTTATTGACCGGGCAACGGGGCGTGTCGTCCAAACCACAACCAGCTACATCTGGCGGGATAACAATGAAGACGGCTTTTCTGATGTGAACTCGGACCCGTCCTGGGGAGAGAATTTCGCCCTGGGCGACATTCCTCGTGGGCGCTACCAGGTGGTGACACGTATCGATGGGCAGCGTGTGGCTCGTCTGGTGGACGTGGTTCCGGGCACGACAGCGTTTGTCGAATTGGCCTTGCAACCTGAAGTAACGCCCCAGACTCCCGATACGCAGAGCGGCCTTTAACGACATGCTCTCGTTGGAGAGTGCCAGGACTGGCTGGTCGTCAGCCGACCGTTGGTTTGGCGTCGTTTGTGTCTGTGGCGTATCCTCCGGGCACGGGCTACACTTGATTGAGAGAGCCGGAAGAAACAATGGGCAGGGACACAGCCCTGCTTGTACTACTTCTTGACCAGGGAGGCTTTAACGATGAGGTGGATGAAAAACCGGTGGTGTATAGGGGTAGTGTTACTTTTCACGGTGGCGGCTTCTCTGCTGGGCGTGGGACTGGCTTTTGCGCAGAGCGGCCAGGATCGGCAGTTGACGGCTGAAGCACCTGTCACCGGTGTGCTGGACTCTCAGGCGTTTGTGCAGACCTACTGGTTTGAGGGAAGCGTCGGGCAGATCGTTACCCTGTTTGCGTCCACGCCGGATGATGGCCTGGAGCTGGCGCTGTTCCTGACCGACACCGGCGGCAATCTGCTTGGTATGGATGTGGACGCGGCCACGCCGGGCGTCGCGTCGGTTGCTGACTTCGCGCTGCCACAGAGCGGGCGTTATTATGTCACGGTGATGCGTCTGTCCGGTGCGCAGAGCGATGGCGCGGGGACGTTTTCGCTGACCCTCGCCGCCACCGGTGAGGAGCCGCCGCCTGCTGCAACGCCGTTGGGAGATGAGACTCCTGCGCCGACCGAGACCGCACAGGCGCAATTTGCCGCGCCGACTCTGGTGCAGTTGGACGCCGGGATCGAGGTTGCGTTGACCTGGAACAGCACTGCCGACCTGGACCTTGAGGTCCGTGATCCGTTCGGCAACAGCATCTACTGGGAAAATCCGGCGGTGGAAAATGCCATTTTCGACCGCAATGTCAATGCCAATTGCGAAAATACGACTGCCGACAACCCTACCGAGGGCATTCGCTGGTCGCCGGGGGGAGCGGCGACCGGCAGTTACGAGGTTATCGTTTACTATATTCAGGGTTGTGATAATAACGCCCCGGCCAATCTGACGCTGAACGTCACCGTCAACGGCGTTGCTTTGGAGCCGGTGGTGGGTACGCTGCTGCCGGGACAGGAATTTCTATCCAGTTTTGTGGTCGCTGCGAATGGCGGCGCTACGCTGGGGCTGAGTGGCGTTAACCCCGATTCGACGCTGGCGAGCACCGAGGGCCTGCTCTCTGGGCAGATTCCAATTATGTCGGACGCCAGTGTTGAGGGGGTGATCGACGCGCAGAACTGGTCGCAGACCTATAGCTTTACCGGCGCTGCCGGTCAAATCGTCACCATCCGTATGGACGCCGTTGCGGGCAACCTGGACTCCAAGCTGTTCCTGCTGGATCCAAACGGCAATGTCGTGGCTTTCAATGACGATGCCGTATCCGGCGGGACGACCAATGCCGAGATCGCTAACCAGACGCTCGTCTCGGATGGTTTGTATACCATCGTCGCCACGCGCTACGGGCAACAATACGGCGGCACGCAGGGCGTGTACAGCCTGACACTGAGCGGGGCAAATGCGGCTGCGCTGCCTGCCGCGTTGGCGGCGCTGGACCTGCCAGCCGGAAGCATTGAAGTGGCTTTGTTATGGAATACCAACGCCGACCTGCAATTGCTGGTGCGCGATCCCTCCGGCTCAGCAGTGTACGACGACCGTCAGACTGTAAACAGCGGCGGGCGGTTCTATCTGGATGGCAATGTTGGTTGTGTGGATACGACCACCAATCCTGTCTCTTATACCTACTGGCCACCTGACCGCCTGCCGCCCGGCACTTACGAGGTGGAAGTATGGTATCAGGCTTCGTGCAACGACACCACGCCGGTGACTTTTAATCTGACGGTGCGCGTGCGCGACCAGGTGATCCTCAGTACCACCGGTCAGCCGAGTCCCGGACAGGTTTACCTGACCAGCTTCACCGTTGATGTCAATGGCATCGCCTCGGTCGGGCAGGGCGGCATGATCGGCACATCGCTCCCTGGGCAAGGTATTGTTCCCGACAGTTCGATGATCAATATCGGCGACGCGCTGCCGACGGCTATCCCGATTGCCTACGATGATACGGTCAGCGGGACGATCAATCAGGTCAACCGCTATGTGGTGTATACCTTTGAAGGGGAAGCGGGCGACCAGGTGCGCATTGGGATGCAGGCCACTGCCGGAAACCTGGACACGACGTTGTTCCTGCTCTCGCCGCAAGGAGCGCAGCTTGCCGTCAATGATGATGCGGTCGTTAACGAGACGACTGACTCGCTGATCAACAATGTCACCCTGCCGGAAAACGGCACCTACATTATCATCGCCACGCACTATGGAGTCCTTTACGGCGGGACGAGTGGGACATATAATCTCTCGCTGACTCGTCTCAACTGAGACGCCGGTGGGGTGGGGCGAGGTTTGCCGTGATGCCTCGCCCCGCTTTTTTGTAAGCGTTCTTTCAAGGAAAAGGCTCATCACACATGCGTTTCAAAAAACATCTGCTCTTGCTGCTGCCGCTGGTGATTCTGGCAGCAAGCTGCCTGCCGCAGCCGACTTTGCGTTCCGATCTATTTCTGGACGATCAGAGCCTCATCAGTGGCGAGCCTTGCGCGCCGCCCTGTTGGAACGGCATCACGCCGGGTGAAACGTCTTTTGCCGATGCAATCAGCATCCTCACCGCAGATGATGCGCATTTCACAGACCCGGAGCAGAGCACAGACGGAGGTATTTTGCAGGCGGCCTGGCAGAAGGCGGATAGTGGACAATACTGCTGCCGGGTGGTGGCAGGCGAGAACGACCAAAACAGTCCGGTCTCTTATATCTTCCTGGCGTTATCCCCGCACATCATTGTCGATCAGGTCATCGACCGTTACGGTGAGCCGGAATATGTGACGGCATTCCAGTTTACCGATTCCGAAGCGGTCATCCAACTGGTCTATCCTGATGTGCCGATGGCCGTCACGGTGCTGGTGGGCGACCCAACGGCGTCGCTGGTGACGAATTCCGATGTCGTAGCTGTGCTTTACATGGCCCCGCGGGAGATGGAACTGATTCTCGACACGTCAGAATTGCAGGCGTGGAACGGCTACCAGCCTTATGCCGTCTATGCCGAGGCGACGCCGGTCCTGACGCCGCGCGTTACCCTGACCCCACTTCCTGAGGGGCAGTGACGACTCTGTTTGTTAGAGTAGCGTGAATATTCGATGAAAGAAGCCGTGTTGCTGGGTATAATCACGGTACACAGCTTATACCACCAATGAGGAGCACGCTCACCATGGAACCCACAGCGCCTGCAAAGACGAAAAAAGATGAAGAGATCGTGACGGTCTCGCGTTCGACGGTCTACTTCATTATCACCGCCGTCGTTTTCTTCATTATCGGTTATGGTGTGGCGTGGTTTTCCTTCAATACGGCCAGTAACGCAATGCAGGAGATGGTACGCAGTGCCGTGTCGGAAGCTCTGGCAGAGGCAAACCTGAACGGCGGCGCTGCTGCTGTTGCGGCCCAGCCGACGCCACTTCCGGCGGTGGTCGAGAATGTCAGCGTGGACGACGACCCCTCGATCGGTGCGGAAGATGCGCCGGTCGTGATCGTGGAATTCTCCGACTATCGCTGCCCCTACTGCCAGCGTTTCCAGGAACAAACCCTGAATCCGCTGTTGGAGCAGTATGCGGGTCAGATTCGCCTCGTTTACCGTGACTTTCCGGTGGTCGGCGGTGGAGCGGTCGGGCGGCTGGCGGCTGAAGCGGCGGAGTGCGCCGACGATCAGGGGAAGTACTGGGAATACCACGACACGCTGTTTGCCAACCAACAGGACCTCAGTGAAGAGGCGCTGATCCGCTATGCCGGGGACCTAGACCTGGACGTGGAAGTGTTTACGACCTGTCTGCAAAACGATACCCACGCGGAAGAAGTGCAGAATGACTACCTGGACGGCTTCAACTACGGCGTCAGCGGCACGCCGACGTTCTTCGTGAACGGGCGTCGCCTCATCGGTGCACAGCCGCTGGCTGCTTTCCAGGAGGTGATCGAGCAGGCTCTCCAGGAAGCGGGCGGATAGAAGATTCCAGCCGTAAGAAACGATTGCGAGTTCCGTTCAAAAATGGTATAATGTCGATTCGCCCATGGAGGCAGCGGAGCAAGTTGAACGTCTTTCTAAGGAGCTGACGCAAATGACTGTGCAAGCGGCGGAGCAGCCGACTTCGATCAAAGACCTGAAGCCCAAGATGGCGCTGACTGGGGTGGTGAAAAAGGTTGAGCTTTTTGGCGCCTTTGTAGATGTGGGGGTCGGGCGTGACGGTCTGCTCCATATCTCACAGTTAAGCTCCGAGCCGGTGCGGAATGTCACCGACGTAGTGAAAGAAGGCGACCAGGTGAACGTCTGGGTTCTCGACGTTGACCAGGAGCGAAACCGGATCAATCTGACGTTAATACGTCCGCCGGATGTCAGTTGGGACGAGATTAAAGAAGGCGCGGTTTTTACCGGCAAGGTGACGCGCGTGGAACGTTTCGGCGCTTTTGTGGACATCGGCGCAGAACGTCCGGGCCGGATTCATGTCTCCGAGATGGCCTCTGACTACGTCAAAAACCCTGAGGATGTCGTCAAGGTCGGCGATGAAGTTCAGGTCAAGGTGATCAGCCTCAACCGGCGTAAGCGCCAGATCGATCTGAGCATCAAGGCGCTTGAGGGTGGGGTGGCTGCCGCGCCTCAGGAAGCCGAAGAACAGAGTACAGAGCGTATCCCCACCGCCATGGAACTTGCGCTCCGCCGCGCCATGCAGGGTACCGACCTGGAAGGCGAGCTTGCTGCCAGTTACGGCACGAAGGACCGCAAGAAGAAGCGTGATTCCCGCCATCAGCGTGAGCAGGCTGACATCATCGCCCGCACGCTCCAGCATCGCAAGAAATAACGTGGGGCGCTGATCTCTGTCTAAAGCGGGTAAAAACGCAGGCGAAGCCGGGTTGCTGACTTCGCCTGTTTTGTTTGGTTTTGGGCTTGGCCGCGAACCGAACGACTGCTGCCGATGTGCACGCTGCTTTATTCTGCGTCCGGCGCGCGTAAGGATTGCACCATCCGCACCGTCGAAAGAATAAAGAGTAGCGTCATTACGACGGCCTGTGTGAGACACCATGTACAGACCATGTAGATAACAAAGAATTCGATGTAGGTCAGATAGGCTGAGAACAGGAAACCGAACAGCGCCATGCCGAAGACCAGCAACCGACCGTAGTCTTGAAAGAGAGCGATACGCCTTTCCAGCAGCAGCACTGCGCCGATTGCCAGGTAGCCTGCGAAGCCGATGAGCGCCACCGGAACACCAAGCAGTTTGGCATAGATGCTGTTGTTGACCGAAGTGCAGTCCACGCTGATGCTGCCCGGTCCGGGAATAACCGATTCGGTGCCTCCTGGACAGACCAGGGCACTTCCGGTCAGTTCGGTCAGGCTCATGTAGCCGGCAATCAGCAGACCCAGCCCGACCAGGATCAACATGGTCGGGCGTAGCCAGTCCCCC
>Ga0209018_1003426_pt1 | contig 10086 bp, 4 predicted proteins | sample YNPBryBLVA2012_FD_185814 | JGI IMG/M metagenome (GOLD analysis project Ga0209018, IMG submission 185814) | Anoxygenic and chlorotrophic microbial mat microbial communities from Yellowstone National Park, USA - YNP Bryant BLVA 2012 (SPAdes)... ...
GCGATGGCCGGGAAGGCGAAGACAACGACCAGGGCCAGGATGTCGCGGATGGAAGAGGGGGCGACAGAGGTGACCAGGCTGGGGATGAGCGAGCCGCCCAGCCAGATGAGCAGGAAACCGTAACGCGGGTCGCGCCAGCGGAACAGGGCCAGCCCCACGCCGAGGTAGAAGAGCAGGCCGTTGAGCGGGTCGGGGAAGATCGGGCGGCCGGGTACGTTCTGTCTTGGCCACGGGTCGCCGCGAAGGGTGAACATCCCCAGGTTCGCTTTCAGGTTGGCCCATACCGGGCCGAAATCCCCTGCCAGGAGGCGATCCAGCGGTTCTCGCACCTCGGCGACGCGTGTCTCCGCGCCGGGGTGGGCAGCCAGCCAGGCCATCAGCGGCGCTGCCACCAGCGCCGCCAGGAGCAGTCCCAGCAGCAGCGGCCGCCATTGGACGTGGCGGCGGTGGAAGAGGGCCAGGTAGGCCAGGAAGGCGACGAGGATGAACGGGAGCGCCCGCGCCGCCATGTAGACGTAGGACGAGAGCCCCAGCCCCAACCCCAACCCCACCTCCGCCGGGATGCGATTCAGCGCGCCCCGATTTGTCGCGCGCTGACCCACCGCGCCTCGTATCGCGTCAAACAGGAACCACACCCCCAGCGCTGCCGTGAGCGGCAGGCCGATCGCGCGCAGGCCGACGCGGGCGTAGAACAGCGGCCAGAATCCCACCGCCAGATACGCCGCGCTGAGCAAGGCGACCGTCCGCCCGAACAGGCGGCGGGTCAGGGCCGTTGTCGCCGCCAGGCCCAGCAGCCCGGCCGCCGCCGAAGGCCACCGTAACCCCACCCAGTTGTCGCCGAACAGCGCCACCGTCGCCGCCTGCAGGTAGTGGTAGAGCGGCTCGTGTCCGTAGGCCTCGGTGAAGTAGATGGCGTGACGACCCGCCAGGATGTCCCGGTCAATCAGCCAGTGGGCCACCTCATCATGGCAGAGGCCCGGCGGCACCCCGCCCAGGTCCCACAGCCGCAGCCCGGCAGCGATCATAAGGATCGCGAGGGAGCACAGGAAGTAGAAGGTCCGGCCTTTCCCCCGTGTCATGGCCAGCCCTCCCAAACCACACGATCCTGCCCCTCCGATGTGGGCCAGCGGTCGCCGGTCAGGGGATCGTACAGCCCCACCTCCAGGCGATAGGGACCGGGAGGTGTGTCGGCGGGCAGGGTGAAGGGGTGGATCTGCAGGAAGCGGTCGCCAGCCTGAAGGGTGACCGGGTCCACCCACAAGCCGTCGTCGCCAGTGACGAAGGTGCCGTCGGCGGCGAAGAGGTGAGTGAAGACCGCCAGGCGCGGCCCGTTGTAGACGCCGGGCGGCGGCGGGTTGGCCTCCAACGGGGTGGGGGGCAGGTCGAGGGAGGCAGCCACGCGCCAGGCGAGCCAGAGCGTGGCGCTGCCGCCGGGCTGTGGCGCATCGCTCCAGGAGGCCCCCAGCAGTTCGAGCCCATTGGCGAAGGTCGCCGTGGGGCCGGAGAGGGGGGGCAGGTCATCGGGCGCGGCGACCAGCCGCAAACCGTCCCCTTCCCAGAGGGGAGCGCCCAATAGCCCCTCCAGAGCCGGGTCGAGCGACGGGAAGGTGGTGAGCAGGAGCGCGGGGTCGGAGCCGGCGGGCCAGAGCAACGCCCGGCGCGGGTCGAACAGCCGCGCGCGGACGTCGGTGCGGTGCAGGTCGTCCGCCAGCGCCACGCGGTCCCACGGCCCCATCAGCGCGCTGCCCACCGCCACGTCGGTCAGCGCGGGATGCTCGTCCAGGTAGTGGGCGGCGGAGCGGTAGTCGGCGCGGTAGAGGAAGCGCACCATCCCCCGCACCGGCCAGGTGACGAAGTAGTCCCGCAGGTCGCGCAGCGGGGTGGGGACGTAGAGCAGCAGCCCGCCGAGGGCGAGAAGGGGCAGCACAAGACGGAGGCGGCGGGGAGGGCGATGGGCCAGGAGCGTGGCCCCGGTGGCGAAAGGAAGCGCGGCGATGATGTAGGCTGCCGGCTGGGCCAGCAGGGTGTGGCTCAGGCTGGCCGCGGGCAGGGTGATCAGCGCCGGGGCCATGCCCCCCAGCAGCCAGATGAGCAGGAAGGCGTGCGGGGGGCGTCGCCAGCGCCACAGGCAGATTCCCACGCCGATGAAGAAGAGCGCCGCTCCGGGCGGCCCAAAGACCGGCCGGCCCGGCAGGTTGTAGAGCCACTCCGGGTCGCCCGTGGCGTGGAACATCCCCAGGGTGGTGCGGATGGTCTCCCAGAGTGGCTGGGGGTTGCCGGCGCGCAGTTCGTGCAGCGGCACGGCGAGTTCAGCGATGCGGGCGTCGGCGCCGATGCCCTGACGGGCCGCCTCGCTGCGCCCCGCGGCGATGGCCGCCCAGAGGGGGAGCGTGGCGACCCCAGCGACGAGCAGCGTCACCAGCAACGGGCGCCACCAGCGGCGGAAGTAGTCGCGGCGGAGCAGGGCCAGGTAGAGGCCGAAGGCGAGCAGGATGAACGGCAGCATGCGGGCGACGGTGTAGGTGTAGAGGGCAGCGGCCAGCGCGAGGCCACAGGCAACCATCAGCCATCGTGCGTGACGGGATGGGCGTATCGCGGACGCGGCCTTCCAGAGCCCGTAGAAGAGCGCCAGCGCACAGGGAAGCACCAGGACGTGGCGCAGGCCGAAGCGGCTGTACATCAGCGACCAGAAGGAGGAAGCCAGCAGCGCCGCCGCCAATCCTGCCGCCGCCCGCCCGAAGCACCGACGCGCCAGCACATACGTCAGGGCAACGGTCAGCAGGCCGCAGGCGACCGAGAGCAGATGCCCACCCACCGCGTTTGTCCCCACCAGCGCGATCACCCCGGCGCGCAGGGTGTGATAGAGCGGCTCGTGGCCGGAGGCACCGGTGAAGTAGACGGTCGGGTGACCGGCCAACACCTGGCCGCTGAAGACGTGCATCTCGATCAGTTCGTCATCCCGCCAGCCTGGTGGAACTGCTGTGGGCTGCCAGACGCGCAGGAACCAGGCCGTCAGCAGCAGCACGAGCACCAGCATCCACTCCCAGGCTGTCAGGCGGGCGCGGTTCACGGTTCCCGTACCTCCACCGGATAGAGCAACAGGCGATCCCCCACCGGCTGACCGTCCACCCGGGCCATCAGCCGCGTCCCGTCCGCCCGCCGGTAGACGCCCACCTGCAGGTGGTACTGTCCGGGTGGGGTGTCGTCGGGGATGCGGAAGCGGACGACCTGGGCGAAACCATCGCCCACGTGCCAGTTCCAGGACGGAGCATCCAGCCGGTCGGCCTGGCCCAGGATGTGGCTCTCATCATCCAGCAGGTGGGCAAACAACATCAGGTCCTCCCCCGCGGGCGCAGTCACCTGCCAGAAGGTGATGAGGGCCACCTCGCCGCCGGGCGGGATGGCCGGGGAGAGCAGTCGGTAGCCGGTCAACTCCAGCCGGTCCTCCAGGATGACCGGCAGGGTCAGCGGCTGGTAGGCGTGGTCGGACGGGAGGGCGTTGCCGGGGAAGACGCCAACCGGTCCTACCGCTTCCGCCAGCGCCGCGCTGAGCGCGGAACGAGGGTCCCACTCCAGCACCGCCACCTGGGTGATCCAGTCGCTGGGGCGCAGGGGGATGGGAGGCAAGGGGCGGGCGTAGAGGGCTACCAGGTCGGCCAGGGCCGGGTCGAGCGGAGCGGCGGTGGGGATGAGCAGCCGCGCCTGGTGGGTTGGGGGGAAGACCAACGCCCCGCGCCCGTCGAACCAGCGCAGCGATGGGTCCTCCTCTCCGAGCAACACCGCCAGCGCCGCCGGGTCGTGCGGCTGCGCCGGGTAGAGGGCAGAGATGCCGGTCACCGGTGCGTTACCGTTGCCGGCCAGGTGATTCGCCTCGGCAGCCAGATGGACGTGGTAGGCCACGCGCACGTCCCGCTGCCCGGCCCATTTGACGAAGTAGGTGACCGCCGTGTGCGCCGTCGTCCAGGCGACCAGCAGGCCCAGCAGGGCACACAGCCCGTAGCGGGCCAGGCGCACGGCGCGAAGTCGGGCCGGCTCCGGGAGCGATCTTCCCAGCAGACGTGAGGGCCGGTCTCGCCGCTCTTCGACTCCGCTCGTTGCGCTCAGGGTGGCGGGCAATGGCCTGCGCCGAGCGCTTGTCCCTCCACCTGTCCACCCGACAAAGGGGAGCGCGCACAGGCCAAACACGGCTGGCTGGGCGGCGATGGCGCGCAGGGAACTGCTCTCCAGGCCGGTCACCAGCGCTGGCGAGATGCCCACCAGCAGCCACAGGAGCAGGAGGCGAGGCCCTGGCTGTCGCAGACGCAGCAGGGCGGCGGCGATCCCCAGGTAGAACAGGGCCGCCAACGGTGGGGGCAACAGCGGCTGGCCGGAGAGGTTGTACATCCAATGGACATCTCCCCGGTGGCTGAACATCAACGCCGTCTCGGTCATCCGTTGCAGGAGAGGCCGGTACTGCCCGGCAAGGGCGGCGTGCAGCGGCGCGGCCAGTTCCGCCACGCGCACCTCCAGGCCAGGGTGGCGGACCAGGTAAACCAGCAGCGGCGCAGCGACCAGCCCCATCACTGCCAGCATGACCAACACCCCCGGCGCACTCCGTCGCCAGCGCGGTCGGTCGCTCAGCGCCAGGCTCAGCCAGAACAGCAGCGGCACGACCCAGAAGATGCGGGCGGGCATGTACGTGTAGAAGGCCAGTCCGAATAGCGCCCCCGCGCCGACAAATGGACCGTAGAGGAGACGGTGTCCGTACATTCCCCGCCAGAACAGCATCAACGCCGCCGTGAGCAGGACGGGCAGCGCGACTGAGCGCAGGATCTGGCGGGAGGTGGAGAGCGGCCAGAAGGAGACCGCCAGCAGCAGCGCTGCCGCCAACGCTCCGCTGCGGCCCAGCGGCCCGCGCAGCGCGGCGTAGGCGACCGCGACCAGCGCCACCCCCCACAGTGCCGACGAGAGCCTGCCGGCGATGACCCGTGTCCCCAGCAGGCCCACCAGGGGTGCCGTCACGTAGTCGTACAGCGGCTCGCGGCCGTAGCCACTGGTCAGGTAGATGGGCCGCGCTCCCTGCCAGATGCGGCTGGCGTCCTGCAGGTGGGCCGCCTCGTCGTGCGTCACGCCCGGAGGGACGCTTCCCAGCCCGGCCAGGCGGAAGGCCGTGGCCAGCAGGAGCGCCGGTATCATCAGGAACAGGGCGGTGTTCCGGTTCACGGCGCGACAACCTCCAGCGGGGTGAGCAGGACGCGATGGTGTGTCGTTCCGGGGGCCACCGTCACCGGCAGGCGCGCGGTCGGGTCACGCCGCAGGTAGGCGCCCATCTCCAGCACGTACCATCCTGGTGCAAGAGTGGAGGGCAGGTTGAAGCGGTGGACCTGGAGGAAAGCGTCGCCGGCCTGCCAGCCCCAGGAAGGGACGTCCAGCCGGTCGTCCTGAGCGATCACGAAGCCGCCGCCGGGGTCGAGCAGGTGGGTGAAGAGCACCACTTCATCCGGCTGTGCCGCCGATACGCGCCACAGGCTCACCACCTCCACGCTTCCGCCAGCGGCGACGGCGGGAGTGCGCAGATCGTAGCCGAGCAGGGTGAGTCGGTCGCCCACCGCCACCGGCCGTGTCAGGGGCTGGGCGTTGGCGAGCGGGTTATCGGGCGGGAAGGCGTCGGCGGGGCTCCAGTAGAGCGGCTGACGGCCCATGCTCGCCAGCAGGTCGTCTAGCGCGGCGGGGCTATCCCAGCGGTAGACCGTCACCGTGGGGTCGAAGTCCTCTGAGCGCAGGGTGAGGGTGTACAGCAGCGTGGCGTGGGCGGAGAAGGGGGCCTGGAGGGTGGCGTCCAGAGGGGTGACGGCGGGCAGGTACAGCCGCCCGGCGGCGGCCGGGAGCGACAGCCCGCCGCGGGCGTCGAACCAGCGCGTGGCTGTGTCATGGTACTCCGGCACTGCGGCGACCACGCGCGGATCGTGGAACTGGCCGGGATAGAGACCTGAGACCGCCGCCGGATCGGCGTCTGGGTGGGCCTGCAGGTCATCGGCGATGGCGACCAGGTCCACGTGGTAATGGGCGCGGGTGTCGCGGTGGTTTGCCCAGGTGACGAAGTAGGCGTGGGCCGCTTCGGCGCCGGCGGCCATCAGGAGGAGCACCGCCAGCCCATACACCCACCGCCGCCACCCGTAGAGGCGCCATTCCATCGCGCCCCCACGACGCGCCAGCGTCGTCACGGCCAGAGCGGGGAAGAGGTAGACCACCGGTTGGGCCATGATCGCCCGCAGGTTGACCGCCTCTATGCCGGTGACGATGGCCGGGAAAACGCCCACGGCGAACCACAGGAGGGCCAGTGCGCAGGTGGGCCGTCGCCAGCGCCACAGCGCCACCAGCAGCCCGAGGACGAACAGGACCCCCGTCAGCGGGTCGAACAGCGGGCGGCCGACGATGTTGTAGGGAGCGAAGGTGTCGCCGGAGAGGAAGAACATCCCCAGCGCCGGCCGGACCCGCGCCCACAGCGGGCCGGGGTCGCCTGCGGCCAGCGCCCTGAGCGGCTGGTCGAGCATGCCGATGCGGACGGCCAGTCCTGGATGGAAGTGGAGGTAGAGGTAGAGCGGAGCGGCGACGGCGGCGGCCAGGGCCATGGCCAGGGCGATGCGCGCGATGGCCGTCCAGCCAGCGCGACGGCGGGTCAGCAGCAGGTAGAGGGCGTAGAGCAACGCCACGGCTGGCGCGACGCGCGCCGCCAGGTAGGTGTACTGAGTGATCCCCAGGAACAGTCCGCCGAGAATGGCCAGTCTCCAACTGTGGCGGGCGGGGCGGGGAAGCGTCGCGCGGTAGAGGAAGTAGACCGTCAGCGTGAAGAAGACGGGCAGCGTCACCGCCCGCAGCCCCATGCGGCTGGTCGAGAATCCCCAGAAGGAAAGCGCCAGTCCGGCGGTGGTCAACAACGCCGCCGGGCGCCCGAACATGCGGTACGTCGTGGCGAAGGTCACCGCCAGCAGCAGCATGCCCCAGAAGGCGGTGGTCAGGCGCATGGCGAAGGGGGTCCGCCCGATCAGGCTCATCATCCCCGCCACGGAGTAGAGGTAGAGCGGCTCTTTGCCCTGGGCCACGGGAAAGAAGAGCAGACAGACGCCGCGCAGGATCCCCGCCCCGTCGGCGACGTTGTTGGCTTCATCGTGGGTCAGGCCGGGGGGGACGGCGTCGAGTGCGGCCAGGCGCAGCGCAGCCCCGACCAGCAGGATCAGCAACAGACATGCCCAGGTGCTGAGGGAGAACGCACGGGCGGGCGATGAGGGCTTTAGGCGGCCTTCCGCCGGGCACGAGGGACGGCTCTTGGTCATCGGGGGTTCATCATACCGCAACCGGCGGCGGTTGGCAAGCGGCCTTCCTGGTATCCTTGTCCCAACCCTATCTGTGTGCTATACTTCTCTCTGCGCACAGCGCGGGGGAGTAAGGTCTGAACGGAGGAAACGTATGGGTCCCTGGCGTTTCGATCCCCTCTCTGCGGCCATCGGCGCGGTGCTGGCCCTGATCGCGACGGGTCTCTTCCTCCACCTGCGCGGTAGCCTCATCCGCGGCTGGGAGCGGGCCGTGGCCGAAGCGCGACGGCTGTCGGCCAGGATCACGGCCAGCGCTGAACAACGGTATCGGGAGCACGTGGCCGCCTGGGCGGTGCGGCGTGGTTCCCTGTCCCACCTGGCTCCTCTCGACCGCGTTTTCGTCCCGCCTGGGTTGATCCCGCCCCCCGCACACCCCCACCCTGAAGCCGGACCCTCGGTCGGACGGGTGTCGCTGCCGTTGGGCGCGGCGCTGAGCAGCCATCCCCGACTGGTGGTCATTGGGGACCTGGGCTCTGGTCGGTCTGCCCTCCTGGCTTATCTGGCCCTTGTCTACGCCCGTAGGGAGGCGGGGACGACGCTGGGGCTGCCGTTGGAGCGGCTGCCCATCTACCTCTACCTGCCGGATATGGATTGGGAGCCTCCGCCGGAGCCGGCGCCAGGGGAACGTCCCCGCCCGCCGCGGGACGAGCATGAGTGGCTGATCGAGCATGCGCTGGCGGCGGTGGGCGGGAAGAAGGCGCACGCTGCGGCTCTCCGCCAGAGCCTGACCACGGGTACGGCGTTGGTGCTGGCCGACGGGTGGGATGAGATCGGTGATGCGGCGCAGCGCGAGCGGGCCAGCACCTGGCTGGGACGTCTGGCCGACGAGTTGCCTGGCAACCTGTGGATCGTCACCGCCAGCGCGAGGGGCTTCAATCCGCTTCAAGAGGCCGGCTTCACTTACCTGCGGCTGGAGGAGTGGGAGCCATCCCAGGGGCAGGCCTTGCGTGTCCACTGGGCGAGCCTCTTCCCGCCTGCGGAGGGGGAGCCCGCAGCGGACCTCCGGCCCCTGGATGCAGCACTCAACGCCGCGCTGAACCGTGGCGCCACCCCGCTGGAGTTGACCCTGCGTTGCGGGCTGTTCTTTGCCCGCCGGGAACTGCCGGCGGGCCGGGGAGAGCTGTTCGCAAGGGTGGCCGACTGGCTGCTCGAACCGCCACCGGCCAAAGAGCCGCTGTGGGAAGCGCCCGCGGCCCGCGCGGCGCTGGAGCGGCTGGCCTTCGCTGCGCTGCAGGAGGGCCGCATGACCTTCAGCCGGCAGGAGGTGCTTGAAGGGCTGCAGGCTGTCCTGCCCGTGGCTGAGGGGCAGGCCCCGCGTCTCGCCGAGAGGTTGTTGCAGGCTCTGCTGGCGCCGGGCAACCTCCTCTGCTCGCGCGCCGCCGACCGTTTCGCTTTCGTTCATCCGCTGTGGCAGGCCGCTCTGGCCGCTTCGCAGGCGCTGAGCCTTTCGCCCGAGGCGGTGGCGGAGCACGTGGAGGAGCCGCAGTGGCAGCCGGTTTTGGACTTCTACGCCGAACGGGGCGCGATGGAGCCGGTCCTGCGGGCGTGGCTGGCCCAGGCGGATGACCTGTGGCACACCCGTCTGCGTCGCGCCGCGCGTTGGGCGGCGCTGGCGCCAGCCGGGGCGCAATGGCGCAACGGCGTGATGGCCCTGCTGGCCCGTTCACTGTTCAACCCGGCGCTGCGCCTGCCCATTCGTCGGGGCCTGGCGTGGGCACTGACTCAGACGGGGGACCCCGGGGTGGCCTTTTTCTTCAAACAGGCGCTCTCGCACAAGATGACCGATCTGCAGGTCGTGGCGGCGGAGGGGCTGGGGCGGCTGGGGCGGGAGGCGGACGTGGCTACCCTGGAGATGGCTTTGGGCGAGGCTGAGCCGCGCCTGCAGGCGGCGATTGTCGCCGCGCTGGGCGCGATGGGCAGTCGCGCTGCCGTGCGCCTGCTGGCCCGCATTCTGATGGAAGCGGATCAGGAATTGCGGGTGCAGGCGGCCCGTGCCCTGGCCCGCTGCGGTGAAGAGGGGACAGAGGTCCTGCGCCAGGCGGCGAAAGACGAAGACCTTTTGACCCGCCGGGCGGCAGTGTACGGCCTGGCGGAGGTGACGCAACCCTGGGCGCGCACCCTGCTGATCGAGATCGCCCGCGACGATGTGGAGTGGATCGTGCGCTCGGCGGCCGACACGGCGCTGGAGACGGAGGGGGCGACGCTACCCTCCGTCGAACCGCCGCTCCAGGTCTCCGAGACCGGCTGGCTGATCGCCTGGGCTGCTCAACGAGGCGAGCCGCTGGGACGCGGGCCGGCAGCGCTGGAGATGCTCCTGCGGGCAACAACGGAGGGGTCTCCTCCTGTCCGGCGGGCCGCGGTCCAGGCCCTGGGGTTGGTCGGTGGGCCGGAACATGTGGCGGTGTTGCGCCGACTGCTGGAGGATGAGGACCCCGAGGTCGCTGCGGTGGCGTTGGAGGCTTTGGCGGAACTGGCCCGCCGTCACGACCTCAAGAGCCTGTCCGAATAGCCTCCGAGTGCCCGTAGGGGCGGCATCCCTATGCCGCCCCGCCAGCGCATGGGGAAGCGCTGGCCACGGAACGAAACCTGCCAGCGCATAGGGATGCGCTGGCCGCGGAACGAAACCTGCCAGCGCATAGGGATGCGCTGGCCGCGGAACGAAACCTTCCAAACGCCCGTAGGGGCGGCATCCCTATGCCGCCCCGCCAGCGCATAGGGATGCGCTGGCCGCGGA
>Ga0209018_1003427_pt1 | contig 10086 bp, 6 predicted proteins | sample YNPBryBLVA2012_FD_185814 | JGI IMG/M metagenome (GOLD analysis project Ga0209018, IMG submission 185814) | Anoxygenic and chlorotrophic microbial mat microbial communities from Yellowstone National Park, USA - YNP Bryant BLVA 2012 (SPAdes)... ...
CCCAAAACAGCGATTAAATTCAAGATGATTCTGGCACTGGCGCCCCATAGCACTTCTCCGTCGTAAGGGGCATAAAGGACAACGGGAAATGGGCGGCGGATGCCATCGGGAGTGAAGGGTTGTTCCTTCCAGTTGCGCCGGTTGGCCAGCCAGGGTAACGGGATGGTGAAGACGCGTGCCACCTCGCCGGCCGCGGGCTGAAAGGGATATGGCCAGGGAATGACGCCTACCACCGGCGAAACGCGGTAACGGGTGATGGTAATGATGTCGTTGAGCCGACCGAGCAGGCGCACATCCGCCGGATTCAGGCCGATTTCTTCCATCGCTTCGCGCAGGGCCGTTGTTTCAGGACTGGTTTCGCCGGCATTACAGGAGCCGCCCGGGAAAGCGACCTGCCCTTTATGTTTTTGAACGGTGTCGGTGCGGCGGGTGAAGACGATATGCCACTCGTCTTCACAGCGGGCAAATGGAATCAAGACGGCAGCGCATTGCAACGGGACGCTGGCGTACAGTTCGGCGTAGCCATCGGTGGAAGCGATGACACCGGGGCGATAGGCACGTTGTAGACGATCGGCGATTTGATCTTCAGTGAGAAGATGGGTCATTCGGCTCGTACGGCCCCACCGCAGTAGGGGCATTCGGCAGTGGCTTCATCTGCCCATTCGACTTCGTCTGAGAGGATCGGCGCCCCACAGGAGGGGCAATGGGTTGGCAAAAGTCGTTTGGGCGCGGCGGCAGGCGCCTGGCTCTCAAAGCCAGAGGGGAGCAGGGACTTGAGCAGGGCCTCGATTTCAGCGGCTTCGCTGGTCAGTCCGCGGGCGCGGAGTTCGTTGACGGCACGTGCACCGGCTTTCTGCAGACGCATCCAGTTGCCGCGGCCGGCCAGGATGGTCAGCCCTTGCTTGAGGGCAGTCATTCCTGCCGGAACCTGGCCAGCCAGGATGTGGCAGCGTCCGGCCTGGAGGAATAACTGGGCGTCGTGAGGCAGGCCGCGGGTCTGGGCGCCGCGCGCCAGTTGTTCGTAGGCCTGGGCTGCGGCCGGGTAGTTCCCGCTGGCCAGCAGTTCATTGGCACGCATCAGCGCGGGAGGAATGTTGGGGCGCAGGGCGCGCCGCAGTGGACGGACAAAAGGTCTTCGAAACATCGCTTTTTTCCCTTGCCTTGACTTAGAACTCTTGCATAGGCGTTGTAAGAAACGGCGCAAACATTTTTTGCCACAGATTCCACAGATTTTCACAGATTGAGTTTTAGAACTCCGTGCTAATCCGTTAAATCTGCGGCTGAAAATACTTTCGCAAGAAGTCTTTTATTTCCGGGCGTACATGGCAAGTTATGGACGGTTATTCTGAAGAATCCTGTTCCGCCAGCAATTCTTGCACCCGCGCGTCCTCGGCTGGTTCGATGCGGCGGGCAAATGTCAGGAAGCCGGTATGCGCCACCATCCGGTCGGTGGGACGCAGGCGGGTTGGTTCCGGCTTGTAGTAGCGCAGCAAAATTTCACATACTTCGATAAAGGCAAACCCCTCGCGCCGCAGGGCGTGGAGCAGGGTTTCCACCTGGTTGAAGGTGGGGACCAGGTTACAGAAGAATCCGCCTGGTTTGAGGGCTGCCCGCACCTGGCTGACGTAGTCCCAGGGATTGGGAACGTCCAGGAAGAAGGCGTCGGCGTCGGTCTCGTCGAATCCGGTCGCAATGTCGCGCAACTTGAACGTGACGCGCTCGGCCAGCCCCAGCCGTTCAAGGTTTTTGCGCGCCAGGTTCTGGAATTCCTCGCGCTTTTCGTAGGTGATCACGCGCCCCTGCGGGCCGACGGCGAAAGCCAGCGCCACGGTCATGGACCCTGAGCCGGTCCCCGCTTCGAGGACGGTTTGCCCCGGCCCGACCGAGAGGCGCGTCAAGATGTAGCCGATGTCTTTGGGGTACATGATTTGTGTGCTGCGCTTCAGATCGTTCAGAATATCGGCCAGCGAGGGCTGGAGCAGAAAGAACGGACTCCCCTGGTGGCTGAAAACCTGGCTGCCCCACGGCAGGCCGATCAGGTCATCGTGATTGAGCATGCCGCGATGGGTGTGCATCACTCCACCGGGGATAAGGGGGAAGATGTAGTATTTGTGTCGCAGGCCGACGAGCAGGGCCAGGTCACCGGGTTGGGCATGGGTGGAGGAGAGGTTCCAGGGCATGGTTACTTTTAGGGTTTACACGTTTGAACGTTGGAACGTTTGAACGTTGGAACGTTGGAACGTTTCAACGTTTCAACGTTTCCACAAAGAAGTCGGCGATGGCGTTGTAGCAGGTGACGCGGTTGGCGTATTTGAGTATGTCGTGGCCTTCGTCTTCGAAGAGCAGCAATTCGACCTGTTTGCCTTTGGCGCGCAAGTCAGCCACCAGTTCTTCGGACTCTTTGGCCACCACGCGTGGGTCGTTGCGTCCCTGAATGACAAGAAGCGGGCAGGCCAGGTTGTCGAGGTAGGTCTTGGGGGAACGCTCTTGCAGGAAGGCGCGACCTTCAGGGGTGGATGGATCGGCCAGGGCAACTTTGAAGTAGGGCTTCCACGTTTCGGGGATGCGCTCGGAGAAGGTCACCAGGTCGTAGGGGCCGAACATGTCGCAGGCGGCAGACCACAGGTCCGGGTGACGGCCAATCAGGGTGAGGGTCATGTAGCCGCCGTAGGAGCGGCCCACCACTGCGGCGCGTTTCACATCCAGGCGTTTGTCCTTCGGCAGGATCTTGGTCATGGCGTGGACGTGGTCGAGCCGGTCCTTGCCGCCCCAGTCGCGGTCCACTTGCTTCATGTACTGGAGGCCGTAGCCGGTCGAGCCACGCACGTTGGGGACGAAGACGGCAAAGCCGCGCAGGATGAGGAACTGGATGAGGGGCATGGAGAACCAGGCAAAATCGGGGCGCTCCTGACTTTGCGGGCCGCCGTGAATGTAATAGACGAGCGGGCACGGACCGGCGAAGCCGAGTTCGGGCGAGGGCAGGTAGAGCCGCGCCGAGATGCGCGTCCCGTCGAAGGAGGTGAAGGAGGCGTCCTCGCCCTTCGACAGGAGGTTTTCGGGAATGCCCAGAATGCGCTCCTCGGTGTGCATGACGATGATGTCGCGCTCTTTGCCCTCGATGGTGTAGAGTTGGGTCGGGCTGGTGGCGGTGGAGAAGGAAATCACGAAGCGGTCTTTGACCTTGTCGTAGTACCCGTGTTCCAGCACGCCATCCGACAGGTCCCCTTCGCCAACGAGGACGTGCTTGAGGGTCATCACACGCTTCTCCTCGCTGAACGTGCCTTCGTAAAGCCAGGAACAGCCGTCAATGTTGAACGCCACGAGATAACGCGAGCCTTTCAAGCGCTCCAGGCCAGCCATTTCGCCGATGCCGGTATGGACGATGCCTGTCACCTGAACGGGCTGGATTTGCCCCGGCGCGGCCAGGTCGAGGTAGCCGAGGCTGTATTTGTCGTCGAAGACGGCGCTCTGAACCAGGAGACCGCTCCCGCTAGCGGTCCATGCGACGGCCCGCAAGCCATTGGGCGGGACAATTTCTCCCTCGGTGCGTTGGTCGAGTGGCTTGCCGAAGAGCAAAGTCCTCTTGCTGTTTTCCAGTAGCCAGAGCACATTATCGCCAGCAGAGTAGCCCTCGGTGAGCAAAATGCGGCTGTGGTCCTCACTGGGGGCGCCCGGCCATGCGCCCCACTCGGACTCGTGCAGTTTTTCCAGTTTGCCGGTGCGCAGGTCGCCGCGGTAGACTTCCTGGATGGGCTTGTCGCGCCGTTCGGCGTTGAAATAGACGATGTTTTTCTCGATGTCGCATTCGGTCAAATGGACGCGGTAATTGGAAAAGAAATTGTCGAAAGCCGGTTCGGGGTAGCCGCCCTCAATGGGGATGAGCATCGGCTGGTAGTTTTCGTCGCCGTCGTGATCGAGCATGACGAGGATTTTATCGAGCAGGGGGAAGACGAAGAAGGAGTAGCCATCTACCAGATCGGGGTTTTGCATGGCAATGTGCGGCGGGAGGAGCGGTTCCGGAACCGAGCCGCCGTAGTACATGGCATACAGGCTCAGTTTTCCGGACAGGCTGCTGATGAAGTAAATCCGGTCCTCCACGATTTGCGGGGAGAGATGCAGGCGGGCGGAGAGGAAAGATTCGATGCGGTAGGTCATGTGCGTTGCTCCTGTAAAATTCGTGTCAAAAGAGATGGCCTTACTGCAGTTAATCTTATCACGAAAAACTTGACGGATTCCGTTCGGACTGATAAACTCGAGTTCAGGTTTGCACGTGTTCACGCTGGACAAGAAACCGGCCCGAACCAGCAACATGGTGAGGCGGTTTTTTATATCCAACAGTAACATGGGCAAAACATTCCATCTTTCTTTCCAAACGTAAGGAGAAATACAATGTCAGAGCGTGTGACCGGAAAGGTCAAATGGTTCAATGCATCGAAAGGCTATGGCTTCATTGAACGCCAGGGTGGCCCAGATGTCTTCGTGCATTTCAGCGCAATTCAAAGTGACGGGTTCAAAACCCTCAATGAAGGGCAAAAGGTTGAGTTCGAGATCGAACAAGGACCGAAGGGCCTGCAGGCGGCGAAAGTCAAGCCAATTTAGTCCGGATTGCGAATATCCTTCCCTCCCCTTGCGGGAGGGATTTTTTGTTAAATCGCAAGCGCCTCTCTTCTGCTATTGCAAGTTGCGATAGACACAGATAAAGACGAGATTTTCTCTCTCATTCCCTGGGCACGGTTTCGTTGTAAAATAGACTCTACCTGCAATTGTCAAAGGCGTTGTTGTGCGTACCTCCCTGTCTGGCTGAGCAGCGCTGCGCCTGAACCTGTGGGATGCTTCGACCAACATGCCTGTACAGAAAACTACCTCATGAGGAGGGGTATGAAACTGCCTTCGAAAGTCACTTTTGCTCTTACCTTACTTGGCCTGTTGTTGAGTAGTTGCACTTTCTCCCTGCTCGACCTTCCCGCCTTCAACTCCACGCCAGTCCCGCCGACGGCGCCTGGCCCCACACCAACGCCCTTGCCCGCCGCGGCGGTCACTTTCAATGTGACTCTGCCTTCTCCTCTACTCCCTGGCGAAACTCTTTACCTGAGTGTGGTGGACGAGGTTACCGGTGTCTCTCTTAATCCCATCAACCATGCCATGCAGGCGATGGATGCCACCCACTACACCCTCACCCTGCCCTTCGCGATTGGTACTGTGCTAACCTATCGCTACCTGCGCCAGGCAGTTCTCCCAGTTTTTGAAGATGATTCCTCAGACCGGCTCGTGCGTTATCGCATGTACTACGTGGCGGCTCCAGGAATCGTCCAGGATGTTGTCTCTTCGTGGACGGATAGTCCCTTCTCGGCTCCTACCGGCCGCGTGACCGGCACGGTAGTCAATGCTGCAGATGGTAAGCCTGTTCCAAATATCCTGATTGCCATTGGCGGGCAACAGACCCTGACCGATACCACTGGTTCTTTTATCATCGAGGGCCTTCCTGCTGGGACGCATAACCTGGTGGCCTACGCCCTCGATGGCGCTTATCAGACCTTTCAGCAGGGGGCGATTGTCGTAGAGGGGAAGACTACCCCTGCCAACATCTCCCTGACGCCCAGTTCTTTCGTCAATGTCACCTTTACTGTGACCGTGCCGGAAGATACGGTCGGCAATGCTCCCATTCGACTGGCTGGTAACCTGTCCAGTCTGGGCAACACCTTTGGCGATCTCAATGCTGGTGTCAGCACTGTTGCCTCCCGCATGCCTGTCCTTTCCCCTGTGGGTGGAAGAGTCTATACCATCACGCTCAGTTTGCCGGTCGGCGCCGATATTCGCTACAAGTACACCATCGGCGACGGTTACTGGAACGCCGAACATGCCCCGGGGGGAGCGTTTGTCCTGCGCCAGTTGATTCTTCCCCCTGGGCAACCCCTCTATCAGGTGCAAGATTACGTCAGCACCTGGCAAGATAGCGTCTCCTCGCCGATTCTTTTCGAAGTCACTGTTCCGCCTGAAACACCGGTTTCGGATATTGTCTCCATTCAGTTCAACCCTTACGGCTGGATGGAACCTATCCCGATGTGGCCCATGGGAGGAAATCGCTGGATTTATCGCCTTTACAGCCCTTTTCGTGGCCTGAACACATTTCAATATCGCTACTGTCGTAATGATCAGTGTGGCGTGGCGGATGATGTGGCCACCCCCTCCGATCGTCCGGGCCGACTGGTGACTCCGGCCCTTGCCCCGCAGGATTTGCAAGATAGCGTCACTGCCTGGAAATGGTATGCTTCCCTGCCTCCCACGTCGCTGGTCGGCTTGCCAGTCGCTGTTCGCCCGGTCGGCTTTTGGGCTGGTGTGGAGTTCCTGCCCGGCAGCGACCCGACCTGGCAGGCCTGGATGTCCAACGCCATCCTCAACGTGCAGGCGCTGTACTCCAACTGGATCGTGTTGACCCCTTCCTGGACCGTCAGCCGGACTCAGCCCCTTGTGTTTGCCCCTCTCCCAGGCCGCGGCCCGCTCTATGCGGACCTGACCCGCCAGGTGAACGGCATCCGCTCCCTCGACCTGAACGCAGCCATTTTTCCCCAGGCCAACCTGCCCATCGCTACCCTGGACTGGTGGAAGAATGCTCCGCGCGATGAAGCCTGGTGGAATGCCTGGTTCGAACGTTATCAGACCTTTGCCATTCATCACGCTGACCTGGCTGCCCAGACCGGCGCCTCGGCCCTCATCCTCGGTGGTGACTGGGTGATGCCCGCTTTACCGGGTGGTCGCATTGGCGCAGAGAGTTCTGGCGTGCCGGAGAATGCCTCGGCCCGCTGGACGATTATTTTGCAGGAGGTGCGCGCCCATTACAGCGGCAATGTCTTGTGGGCAGTGCCGTATCCGGACGGAATGGACAATGTCCCCGATTTCGTCTCCTCTCTCGATGGCATCTATCTGCTCTGGTACACGCCGCTGGCCAGTTCTGGCTCTGCCAGCGTGGACGAAATGCGCACAGCCGCGGGCGTTTTACTTGATACCGAAGTTCTGCCGCTTCAGCAAGCGTTCAACAAACCGATTATCCTGGCGGTAGCTTATCCTTCGGCAGATGGCGCGGCGACCGCCTGGATGCCTCTGCCGCTCGCCCTCCAGCCAGGCAACGGACAGGGAACGGTGGACCTGCAGGAACAGGCTGATCTCTACCAGGCGCTGCTGGCGGCGGTTAACGAACGCCCCTGGATTGGCGGATTCGTCAGCCGGGGGTATTACCCGCCGGTGGTGGTGCATGATACCTCGGCCAGCGTCTATGGCAAGCCGGCGGCGGACGTGTTGTGGTACTGGTATCCGCGCTTCCTGGGCCTGACCCCGTAGCGCGACGGAACCTTGCGCGGATATTTCTCCCCAACCGGTGGAAGAAGCCGAAGAGCCAATTTTATACCCACAAGTCAGTCACAAGAACACCTCGCCGGGCGTTCTTGTGTGTTGTACCATCAGATTCAAGAACAGCCAAACGGAGGAGTTATGTCTCGAAAAGTTTTGCGCTTTCTAACAGGGCTGCTGGTGACGATGGTCGTCGTCTCCATTGTCCTGTCGTTGCTGGACACCTACACGGCCCGCCGATCTTTTCCACAGGTGGAGGGGGAGTTGCAACTTCCCGGCCTCGACGCCGAGGTGAATATCTACCGCGACGAGTACGGCATCCCGCACATTTACGCTTCCACCTTGCATGACCTGTTTTTTGCCCAGGGGTATGTCCACGCTCAAGACCGGTTCTGGCAAATGGATTTCTGGCGCCATGTTGGCTCTGGGCGACTCGCTGAAATGTTCGGGGAAGGGCAGGTGGAGACAGACGCGTTTCTGCGCACGATGGGCTGGGGAAGCCTGGCCGAGCAGGAACTGGCCGAATCCAGCCCCGAAGCGGTGGCCATCCTCACCGCCTATGCCGAAGGTGTCAATGCCTACCTGGCCGACCATTCCGGTTCGGCCATCAGCCTGGAGTATGCCATTCTGGGATTGCTGACCCCCGGTTATGAACCTGAACCCTGGACGCCCGTCCATACCCTGACCTGGGCCAAGGCCATGGCCTGGGATTTGCGCAGCAACATCAACACCGAAATTGAGCGGGCTTTGCTGTTGAAGGTCTTCTCTGCCGAGCAAGTGGCCGACTTATATCCTCCCTACCCCTCTGACCACCCGGTCATCGTCGAGTTGTTCCCGGTGGAGGCCGCCGGCGGGCAGGCATCATCCGGCCCGCGCTTCGTGCCAGCCGAGACCGCGCTGCTGTCCGCTTCCCAAAACCTGGCTCTCCTTGACCCTCTGCTCGGCCCCGGCGGGATGGGCATTGGGTCCAACTCCTGGGTCGTCTCCGGTCAACGGACTGAGAGCGGCATGCCCCTGCTTGCCAACGACCCGCACCTGGGCATCCAGATGCCGTCCATCTGGTATCAAATCGGCCTGCACTGCCAGCCAAAAGGCGAGGCCTGCCCCTACGAAGTGGCGGGGTTCTCCTTTGCCGGCGTGCCGGGTGTGGTCATCGGCCACAATGACCGCATTGCCTGGGCATTTACCAACAATGGCCCGGACGTGATGGATTTGTACATCGAAAAAGTCAATCCCGACAATCCCAACCAGTACGAAGTGAATGGCCAGTGGGTGGACTTTGAGACGCGCACCGAGACGATTCTGGTGGGCGGCGGGGAGCCGGTCCATCTGACCGTCCGCTCCACGCTGCATGGCCCGGTCATTTCCGAAGTCTATGACCTGGAAGAATTCGGCGAGCAGGCCGGCCTGGACTTGCCGGAGAATTTCGTCATCGCCCTGCGCTGGACGGCGCTGGAACCGTCGCATATTTTTGATGCAATCTGGGGCTTCAATAAGGCCCAGAACTGGGAAGAGTTTCGGGCCGCGGCGCGTTCCTTTACGGTCCCGGCCCAGAACCTGCTCTACGCCGACGTGGACGGGAACATCGGCTACCAGCAGCCGGGCAAAGTTCCTATCCGGCGCAACGGCGACGGCAGTTTGCCCGTCCCCGGCTGGACGGATGATTACGAGTGGATCGGCTACATCCCCTTCGATGACCTGCCGTTCGTCCTGAACCCGGAGTCTGGCTACATCGTCACGGCTAACAACCAGTCGGTGCCGCGCGATTATCCTTACCTGATTACGACCGATTGGGACTATGGCTTTCGGGCGGCGCGCATCGTCGAGATGATTGAGAAGGCCCCTGGCCCGATTGATCTGGCTTACATGCAGCAAATGCAGGCCGATTCCACCAGCCTCAACGCTGAAGTGATTGTGCCCATCCTGCTGTCCTTGCCGATGGAAGGACGCAATGCCGAAGTTCGCCAGACTTTCCTGGCAGGGTGGGATTACCGCGAAGAGGCCGATTCGCAGGCAGCGTTGCTATTTGAGCGTTTCTGGTGGAACCTGATTCTGGATACCTTTTATGACGAACCGTTCCCGGAAGATTATTTCCCGGAGGGTGGGGCGCGTTTTTATGAAGTGATGCGTCGCCTGGTCCAGCAGCCGCAAAGTTCCTGGTGGGATGACCGCTCTACTCCCGACGTGGTCGAGACTCGCGATGACATCCTCTTGCGGGCGTTTACCGAAACTGTGCAGATTGGCGAAGAGCGCTATGGCAAAAACCTGGCCAACTGGCCAGCATGGGGCGATCTGCACACGGCCACGTTTCGGAATCAGACTTTGGGAAAATCGGGAATCGCTCCGATCGAAGCCCTCTTCAATCGCGGCCCCTTCCCTACCGGCGGCGGCGAGGCGATTGTCAACGCCACCGGCTGGACGATTGGGGCGGGGTTCGAGGTGGACTGGCTGCCCTCGATGCGGATGATTGTGGACCTGGGCGACCTGCGCAACTCGGTCACGGTGCATACCACCGGCCAGTCTGGCCATGCCTATCATCCCCACTACGTGGACCTGGCGCCTTTGTGGGCAAACGTGCAATACTATCCGATGTTTTGGGATGAACAGGATGTCCTCAGCCACACCGAATCGCATCTTCGTTTGATACCGTAGGGGCCCAATTGCCCCAAATACAAACCTCCCCGTCGCACCCACGCGGCGGGGAGGCCTTTCTTTACGGCTTAATGTTCACCGCTTACTGTT
>Ga0209018_1003428_pt1 | contig 10083 bp, 8 predicted proteins | sample YNPBryBLVA2012_FD_185814 | JGI IMG/M metagenome (GOLD analysis project Ga0209018, IMG submission 185814) | Anoxygenic and chlorotrophic microbial mat microbial communities from Yellowstone National Park, USA - YNP Bryant BLVA 2012 (SPAdes)... ...
TGGTCAGCGCCACCAGCATCGTGAACATGAAAAGCTGATACATGCTCTTGTAGAGCCGCAGACGCGCCCGGTTCAGCTTGCCGTGCTCGCGCTCGTTCTTCATGTAGGGATCGGAGAAGATGCTCGTCGTCATGCCAACGAACGCCGTCAGCGTGACAAAGAACACGTTCAGCGAATCGATGAAGAAGTGCTCGCCGAAGGCGAAACGCGCGCCGCCGGCGATAATCTCCATCGTCAGCCACGCCGACGCCAGAAATGTGCCCGTGCTGGCGACGATGTTCAAATGCGGCGCCCAGTCCCGTTCGCCGAGCACGGAAAGCAGGATGCCGGAAATCAACGGTATGGCGAGCGTCGCGACGAAGATGTCCATCAGTGTTCCTTCAGCTTCTCCAGATGATGGATGTCGAGACTGTCGAACTGGTCGCGGATCTGGAAGAAGAACACGCCGAGGATGATCACGCCGATCAGCACGTCGAGGGCGATCCCCAGCTCGACGACCATCGGCATGCCATAGGTGGCGCTCGTGGCGGCGAGGAAGAGGCCGTTTTCCATCGCCAGGAAACCGACCACCTGCGTGATCGCCTTACGGCGCGTGATCATCATCAAAAACGCGAGCAGCACCGTCGCCAGCGCAATGCCCAGCATGCCGCGCGCGACGCTGGAAGACATCTCGGAGATCGGCGTGGCCACGTTGAAGGCGATGACGACGAGCACGATGCCGACGAGCGTCGTCGTCGGGATGTTGATCAACGCTTCGACCTCGCTCTTGATCTCGAGCTTGCGCACCAGGCGATGCAGGATCCAGGGCAGCAGCCAGACCTTGAGAACCAAGGTCAGCGCAGCGGAATAGTAGAGGTGACTCTGGCCGATCTTCCAGGCGACGAGCAACGTGGAGACGAACAAAGCGAAGCCTTGCAGCGCGAACAGATCGATCAGGTGGATGACGCGCCGCTGCGCCAGCATCGCGAAGGCCAGCAGCAGGATCACCGCGGCGCACAGGTTGATGAGCTGCGCGCTATAGGCCATCAGCATGCTCATGCGCGCGCCTCCAGCAGCAGATTCACCAGCATGCCGAGCACGGCCAGCAGAAACGCGGTGCCGAGGAATTCCGGCGCGCGGAAGATGCGCATCTTGGCGTTGATGGTCTCGATCAGCGCCACGCAGGCGCCGCCGAGCGCGAGCTTCATGACGAGGAGCGGCAGCGCCGCGAGCAGCGCGAAGAGATTGTCGCGTTCGGCGATGCCCCAGGGGAAGAACAGCGCGATCCCCAGACAGGAATAGGCATACAGCTTGAGGCTGGCAGCCCATTCGATGAGCGCCAGGTGGCGTCCGGAATATTCGAGGATCATCGCCTCGTGGATCATCGTCAGTTCGAGGTGGGTGGCGGGATTATCGACCGGCACGCGCGCGTTCTCGGCGAACGACACCATCGTGAAGGCGATGCCGGCGAACGCGATGCTCGGATAGATCACCAGCTCGTGATGCGCCAGCGTCTCGACGATCGTCGTCACCGAGGTCGACTTCGCGATCAACGCCATCGTGAAAATCACTATCAGCAACGCGGGCTCGGCGAGAAAACCGATCAACATCTCGCGCCGGCCGCCTAGCGTGCCGAACGCCGTGCCGACATCCATCGCCGCCAGCGAGATGAACACGCGCGCGAGCCCGAACACGCCGACGAGCGCCAGCGCATCCGCGGCGGGCGAGAGCGGCAGATCGGTCGACAGACTGGGAATGATCGCGGTGGCGAGCAGCATGCAGCCAAACACCGCATATGGCGCAAAACGGAACAGCGGCGAAGCGTTATGCGCCAATACGACGTCCTTGTGGAACAGCTTGTGCAGCATCCGGTAAGGCTGCATGAGCGGCGGCGCGGCGCGATTCTGCAACCAGGCGCGGCACTGGTTGAGCCAGCCGGTCAACAAGGGCGCGAGCGCCACGCCGATGAGCGTGGCGAAGATTTGCGCGAAAGCTCCGCTTGCACTCATGGCCGGGCCACCAGGATCAGCAAGATCAGCGTGAAGAAGCTATACATCAAATAGACGGCGATGCGCCCGCCCTGCAGATTCGTGATCAGCGTGGAAATGCGCGCCGTCAGCCGGGCGATCGGTAAGTAGAGCCAGTGCCAGAAATGATCCTCGACCTTCACCGAGAAATACGGCTCACGGTCGCGCATGCTCGGGAAATGACGCTCCATGCGAAACATCGGCGCGAAGATGCGACGGATCGGTTGCGAGAAGCCTTCGGCGGTATCCTGGGCGCGCGGCCCCTGGAAGTGATAGCCGCAATCCCAGGCCGGCGCGCGGCGCAGCCGCCCGTGATAAAGCCCTTTCACGACCCAGCCGCCCAGCGCCACGCTCGCGACGACGACCAGCAGGAATACCAGCGGCGCGAAACTGGCGCGCTCCGGCGAAATCGGCGCCAGCAGCCACCAGCCCTGTTCGAGGACGCGCTCGGCCAATCCCTTGCCGAGCAGCTGGCGCGTCGCGGCGTCGATGCGCAGGATGATCGCGCTCGGCAAGACGCCCAAAGCAATGGTCAGCGTAGCGAGCCAGCCCAGCCCCACGCGTTCGGGAAAGCCGGCGTCATGCGCGTCCTTGAGCGCCGGCTCGCGCATCTGGCCGAGAAAGATGATGCCGTAGAACTTCACCATCGCAAAACCGGCCAGCGCTGCGACGAGCGCCACCGCCGCCGCGGCGATCGGCACGATCATGTTGAGCCAGCTTTGCGGCAGGCCCGGGGTGAACAGGAAGCCTTGCAGCAGCAGCCATTCGGATACGAAACCGGACAGCGGCGGCAGTCCGGCGCCGGCCAATACTCCCGCGAGCGCCAGCCAGGCCACCCAGGGCATACGATGGATCAGTCCGCCGAGTTTGCCGAGGCTGCGTTCCTTCGTGGCATGCAACACCGAACCCGTCGCCAGAAACAGCAGGCTCTTGAAGCCGGCATGCGCCAGGCAATGATAGAACGCCGCGGTGAGCGCCAGCGCCGCCAGCGCTTCCATCCGGTAGGCATGGAAAATCAGCGTCAGGCCAATCGCCACAATGATCAGGCCGATGTTTTCGATCGACGAATACGCGAGCAGGCGCTTCATGTCCGACTGCACCGTGGCATAGAGCACGCCGAACAGCGCCGTCAGCAATCCGACCGCCAGCGCGACGACGCCCCACCACCACAGCGGCGCGCCCAGCAGGTCGAAGCTGACGCGCAGCAGGCCGTAGATCGCCGTCTTCAGCATCACGCCGCTCATCAATGCCGAGACCGGCGACGGCGCGGCCGGATGCGCTTCCGGCAGCCAGGCATGCACCGGCAGCATGCCCGCCTTGGCGCCGAAGCCGAACAGCGCGAGCAGAAAAGCGATCGACGCCCAGAATGGAGAAAGATGCTGCGCGCGCATGCCGGCGAAGGTGTAATCGCCCGCGCCGCCGGTCATCACGCCGAAGGACAGCAAAATGCCGATCGCGCCGATGTGGGCGACGAGCAGGTAAAGATAGCCCGCGCTGCGGATCGCGGCATGCTTGTGGTCGGTGGTGACCAGCAGGAATGATGACAGCGCCATCGTCTCCCAGGCGATCATGAAGGCGTAGGCGTCGTCGGCCAAGAGCACCATCAGCATGCTGGCGAGGAAGACGTGGTACTCGAGGCCGAGCGCGCCCATCCCTAGCGGGATGCCGTGATCATGGCGGAAGTAGCCGGCGGCATAAATGGAAATGCCCGCCGAGACGAAGCCGAGGAGCGAAAGGAAAATCGCCGCCAGCGGGTCGAGGCGCAGGTGGAAAGGCAGATGCGGCAGACCGAGGGCCAGCACCGCGGTCTGCGGCGCCTCGCCCAAGGCCAGGCCGCCGAGCGCGCCGACAAACACGCCGATGGCGGCGCTGAGCGGAAACAAGACGCGACTGACGAGGCGCGTGCGCAGCGGCCGCCACAGGCCGGCCAGCCCGAGCGCCAGCCACGCGCCGGCGGCGATCAGCAAACCATCGATGGCGAGCAGATCAAACATGGGAGTATGGCATTATAGACGGATAGATTCGGCGCTGGCGGGACGGCCTCTCGCGCGACTCTCACGTTGCCTGACGTCGCAATGTCCCCGCCGTTTCGATGCCGGCGGCCGCCGCGCGGCGATAGGCCTCCTCGATCGCCTCGTCGGCGCTGCCGAAGACGTTTTCGACGCCGATCGCCGTCACCAGTCCCGTGGCCTGCATCACGTCGCGCACCTGTTTCTTCAAGCCGGCGAACAGCGCCGTCACGCCGCTCTCGCGCAGCCGCTCGACCAGATGGTGCATCACCTCCTCGCCGGAGGCGTCGAGCTCGTTGATCGCATCGCCGACGATGACGAGGAATTTCGCGCGCGGATTGTCAGCGATCGCATTGAGCGCCGCATCCTCGAACCAGGCGAGGTTGGCGGAAACCGACGGTGCTGCAAATCGCCGGGATGATGCGCGCCTCGGTGCGACCAGCCACCTTGAGGATGAACCCCGCCACCTTGCCCATCAGGCCGGTCTTGTCCAGGCCGGCGCCGATGATCATGACGGCGACTGGCATTCCTCCCCTGAAACTGCGCATCTAATGTCACTAATGATAGCAAACCGAAAAAATCATCTTGCTCGATAAATCCCGATAATCACGGCATAGGCAACTCGCTTCGACCCCTCGCCCATGAAGGGTTATTATTGAAAATCTTGCGGCCTGCTCCGCGCCGGGTCATCAGCGCGCAGCGCCCCTTCCACATCACCGGATGACGCTCCGAGGATGCGGCCGCCGTCCCGCCAGCGTCGACTTTTCTGCCCGCTCATGAACTCGCGCACGCTCGCAGCGAAGCTGTTACCGTTTCTCCTTTGGAGGCCGCAGGTCACCCGCAACACCCTCAGGGATGACCTGGTCGCCGGCATCACCGGCGCGCTGATCGTCCTGCCGCAGGGGGTGGCTTTCGCGATCATCGCCGGGCTGCCGCCGCAGTATGGCCTCTATGCCGCGATGATGCCGGCGGTGATCGCCGCGCTGTTCGGTTCCTCCTGGCACCTCGTTTCCGGCCCGACGACGGCGATCTCGATCGCGGTGTTCGCTGCGCTCTCGCACGTCGCCGAGCCCGGCTCGGCGCAATACATCCAGCTCGTGCTGACGCTCACCTTCCTGGTCGGCGTGATCCAGCTGATCCTGGGGCTGGCGCGCCTCGGCGCGCTGGTGAATTTCATCTCGCACACCGTGGTGATCGGCTTCACGGCCGGCGCCGCGATTTTGATCGCCGCGAGTCAAGTGAGGAATTTCTTCGGCATCCCGATTCCGCGCGGCACGCCGTTTTACGAAATCCTCCACCAGCTCTGGCTGCATTTCTTCGACATCAACCCGTGGGTGCTGACGGTGAGCCTGACGACGCTCGCCACCGGCATCCTGACGAAAAAATACTTCAAGAAGATTCCCTACATGATCGCGGCGATGATCGTCGGCAGCCTCGTCGCCGCGGCGCTCAATGCCTGGCTGGGACAGGAGGCGACCGGCATCCGCACCGTCGGCGCTCTGCCGGCCGGTCTGCCGCCGTTATCGATGCCCGATTTCTCGCCGGCGGCGCTCAAGGCCACCCTTGCGCCGGCGTTGGTGATCACGATGCTGGCGCTCACCGAGGCGGTCTCCATCGCGCGCGCGATCGCCGTGCGCTCCGAGCAGCGCATCGACGGCAACCAGGAGTTCATCGGCCAGGGGCTGTCGAACATCGTTGGCAGCTTCTTCTCGGCCTACGCCTCGTCCGGCTCGTTCAACCGCTCTGGCGTGAATTACGAGGCCGGCGCGAAGACGCCGCTCGCCTCGGTATTCGCCTCCGTCGCACTGGTATTGATCCTGCTCGTCGTCGCGCCGCTCGCCGCCTATCTCCCCAACGCAGCGATGGCCGGCATCCTGTTCCTGGTCGCCTGGGGGCTGATCGACTTCCACCATATCACGCACATCTGGCACACCAGCAAGGCGGAAGCGGCCATCCTCGTCGTGACGCTGGTCGGCACGCTGGTGAATCTCGAAGCCGGCATCTTCCTCGGCGTGTTCCTGTCGCTTCTGATGTTCCTCTACCGCACCTCGAAACCGGAAATGATCCCGGTCGTGCCGGCGCCCGAGGAAGGCGCCTATCACTTCGTGCGCGCCAAGGGCCGCCCGGAATGTCCGCAGCTGAGAATCCTGCGCATCACGGGCTCGCTGTATTTCGGCGCGGCCAGTTTTGTTCAGCAGACGCTGCAACAGATCGATGAAGACAACCCGCTGCAGAAATCGGTATTGCTCACCTGTTCCGGGCTGTCTTATATCGACATCGCCGGCGCGGAAGTCCTGGCGCAGGAGGCTCGGCGGCGGCGGCGGCTCGGCGGCGGTTTGTATTTTTACCGCCTCAACGAAACCAACATGGCGCTGTTGCGTCAGGGCGGCTACATCCACGAAATCGGCGAGGGCGCCTTTTTCCCGGTGATGACCAATGTCACCGGCGCACTTTATTGGACGCTCGACCCGAATGTCTGCCGCACCTGCAAGACGCGCATCTTCAAGGAATGCCGCAGCGGCATCCTGCCCGACGGCTTCCGTCGCCAACGCTTGTTACTGGCCAGCGACGGCAGCGAATTCAGCCATGCGCCGGAGGAGATCGCGATTCATCTGGCGCGGAGTTTCGGCGTCACGCTCGATATCATGACGATGGTCGAAGCGCCGACCGATGATGAAATGGCGCAGGCGCGGCTCGCGCTGATCGAGCGCAATGCCAATCTCGCCGGGGTAACTTGCGAGCGCCATGTCCGCTATGGAAAACAGCCGGCCGCCGAGGTCGTCGCGGCGGCGCGCGCCGCCGACAGCAACATCCTCGTCATCGGCCGCCGCCCGCCGCGCGGCGACATCAAGGAACGGCTGGTGGGCGACATCGCGCAGCAAATCCTCATTCACGCCCCCTGTCATGTGCTCGTGGCGAACTGGCAGGCGCAGCCATTCAAGAACCGCATCCTGGTCGCCAGCGATGGTTCTCCGATCTCGGTCGCCGTCGCCGAGGTCGCCACCCAGATCGCCAAGGCGACCGGCCTGCCGGTCACGATCATGGCGGCGGCGACGAGCGACGCCGCGCGCACCCGGGCCGAGGAAGACCTCGCAGAAAAGGTCGGCCTGATGAAAATCGAAGGCGTGACGGCAGAGGGCCGCATCGTCGCCCTGCCGCCCGAACAGGCGATCATCGAGACGGCGCAGGAGATCGGCGCCGATCTCGTCGTCATCGGCAACGATCAGCGCAAGGGCCTGACGCGCAAGATCGCCGGACAGACCACCGACCGCGTCGTCGGCGGTCTCGCCTGCGCGGTGCTGGTGGTCAAGCGTCCGCCCGAGCCGGACGCGCTCGTCGCCGCGGTGAACAAGCAGGCCTGATCGCTTACACTGTGCCGTGTCTTTCCGACCGACTTTACAGCGATGGGCTACCGACTCTCGAAAATCTACACGCGCACCGGCGATGCCGGCGCCACCGGTCTCGGCGATGGCTCGCGCGTGGCCAAGGACGCGCCGCGCATCGCCGCCCTCGGTGACGTCGATGAGCTGAACGCCGTCGTCGGCCTGCTGCTCTGCGAGGATTTACCGGGCGAGGTGCGGGCCCTGCTCACCGGCGTGCAGCACGACCTGTTCGATCTCGGCGGCGAGCTGTCGGTGCCCGGCGGCGTTTTCCTGAAGGAGACGCAGCCGGCGCGACTCGAGGCCGCGATCGACCGCTTCAATGCGGAATTGGCGCCGCTCAAGGAATTCATCCTGCCGGGCGGCGTGCGCGCCGCGGCGCTCGCCCATTTCGCGCGCACCGTCTGCCGCCGCGCCGAACGGTCGCTGGTGGCGCTGGCGCACGACGAAGTCGTCTCCGCTGCGGCGCGCCAGTATCTGAACCGCCTCTCCGACCTGCTGTTCGTGCTGGCGCGCTGGCTGAACAAGCATGCCGGCCGCGGCGACGTGCTGTGGCAAAAGGGCATCAACGCCTGATCAGCCGCTGCGGGAGAGGATGCCGAGCACCAGCGCCAGCCATAACAGGCCGGCGCCGAGCAGATGCGCATCGCTGAGCAGGTCGCGGGCGGGATCCCCGCCGCCGCCGCGTCGATGCAGCCGGTATAGATAGCGCAACAGACCATACAGCACGACCGGCACGGTCAGCATCAGCGCGCGCGTGCCATGCAGAGCGACGGTTTCCTCGCTGACGGTATAGAGGCTGTAGGTGATTACGGTGGCGCCCGCCGTCAGCGTGATGAACTGATCGAGCAGCGGCAGCGAATAATGGCCGAGCACCTGCCGATGCGGCTCGCCTGGCTCGGCCGGCACGAGGACTTCGGCGCGGCGTTTCGCGAAGCCGAGGAACAGCGTGAGCATCAGGCCGGTGAGCAGCAGCCAGTGAGACGGCGGGATGCCGATGCCCAGTGTGCCGGCGAGCAGGCGCAGCATGAAACCGGCGGCGATGATGAAGACATCGAGGATCACGACGCGCTTCAGATGCAGGCTGTAGGCGAGATTCAGCGCCAGATAGACGATGAACAGCCACGGGGCAAGCGAAGCCGGCAGACCCAGAGCGCCGAACGCCAGCGCGAGCCCCGCCGAAAGACAAAGCGCGGCCAGCGCGAGCGCACTGCCGATGCCGACCTCGCCGCTGGCGAGCGGTCGCAGACGCTTTTCCGGATGGCGCCGGTCGGCCTCGCGGTCGAGGATGTCGTTGATCACATACACCGCAGATGAGATCAGACAGAATGCGAGGAAGGCGCCCAGCGCCCGCAAACGCAGCGTCTCGATCGCCCAGGCGTGACCGAACAGCAGGCCGATCAGCACGAAGCCGTTTTTCACCCACTGGTGCGGGCGCAGGAGGCGGATCAGCGGCGGCATGGCGTCTCCGGGAAATAGCGCTCACAGAAATAGCAGGCCGTGAGCGGCAGCCAAGACGGCACGGCGTAATACTGGCGGCGCACCTGATCCAGCACCGTCGCGCGATAGCGCTCATAGTCGAAGGCGCGGCCGCGCACCACCCAGAAGCGCGCGCCGCGATGCTCGAAGCTCTCGAGCGTCACACGCGCGAACCATTCGTCATATTCGCCCGGCCGCGGTTCGCTTTTGCGCAGCACGGTGATGTCACGGCCAGCGTAGGCGCGCCAGTCGGTCAGGATATCGTCATGGCGCGCATGCCCCGAGCCCGGCCCCAGCACCGGCACGTAGCGGCGCAGGTTATAGCCCAGCAGCGCGGCATTCGAATAACCATCGGAAGCGAGCAGCGTCGCGCCGGGTTGCGCCCGCTCGACCACCGCCCGGCTGTCGAAAGTCAGCAGCAGGCCAGGGTAAAGCGACGTCGTGCGCCAGGTCTCCAGCGGCAGGGTCACGAGGGTCGCGATCAGCGCGACGTGCAGCGCGGCGAAAGCGCCCAAAAAGCCGATGAGCTTCGCTACGCCTTGCGTGGATAGCCGACGCGCCGCGGCGAGCGCGGCGAACGGCAGAAAAGCCAGAATCCAGTGTAGCCCGATGGTCTTGAAAAACGACAGCAACGCGAACAGCGCGAGCGGGATGCCTGAGATGCGCACCAGGCTCTTTTCCACGACAAATTCGGCGCTCGCGGCGCGGCACGCGCTTTTCCTGATCAGCGCCCAGATCACCGGCGGGGTGAGCGCATAGAACAGCGTGAGCAGATACAACAGCGGCGTGCGCAGGTTGAAGCCGGTGTTCGCGGCGTCATGACGATTGACGAAGTTGAACAGGTAGTTCGTCCAGCAATGGCCGCTGTTCCACCAGATCATCAGCGCGAGCGCCGGCAGGCAGCAGAGGAAGGCGACGGCGAGCCCAATCAGGCTCAGGCGGCTGCGCCGCGCGAGCGCATCGACCAGATAGGCGAAACCGAGCAGCGCGGCGAAATACTTCGCCAGCGTCGCGGCGGCGAGCAGCAGGCCGGCGAGCAGATACCAGCGCATCACGTCTGGCGCGCCCTGGACTTCGGCGCGCACCGCGATCAGCCAGGCGCAGGCTGAAAGAACGGCGGCATAGACCAGCGCGGTGTCGGTCGTGATGAAGACGTTCCAGACGTAAAGCGGGGAGAGCAGCACGATGAGCGCCGCCGCGTCGCGCAAT
>Ga0209018_1003429_pt1 | contig 10083 bp, 12 predicted proteins | sample YNPBryBLVA2012_FD_185814 | JGI IMG/M metagenome (GOLD analysis project Ga0209018, IMG submission 185814) | Anoxygenic and chlorotrophic microbial mat microbial communities from Yellowstone National Park, USA - YNP Bryant BLVA 2012 (SPAdes)... ...
AAGTACTCGCGCGCATTCGAGTACTTGTATATGTTGCCGATGGAAAAAGTGGAGGACGGCAAAATCCAAGTGCTGGGGCCCGATATTGACCAAGTGGAAGAAGGCGGGCATATGGACATCGGCATCGTCGCCGAAGTTGCGGGCCGCAAGATGCAGGAAGATTTCGAGCCGGTGCTGGAACGCCAGATTCACCACTTTGTCAACGGCGCGTCCGGCGTGCAACACGTGGGGCAGCGCGATATTACGTGGATTCGCATCAGCAAAGCCGCGTACGACAAGGGCTTTCGCCTTGCCGATCTCGGCAAGATTCTGCACGCGCGCTACCACGCCGATTTTGGCGCCATCGTGGACAAGATCCAAGTCACGATTTACACCGACCCCGCCTCGTTCAATTCGATGCTGCAGGTCGCGCGCGACGCGTACAACAAACGCAACGTGCGTCTCGCGAATATGGTGGACGAGGACGTGGAGGAATTCTACTCGTGCACCTTGTGCCAATCGTTCGCACCGAATCACGTCTGCGTCGTCTCGCCCGAACGCGTCGGCTTGTGCGGCGCGTACTCGTGGCTGGACTGCAAAGCCAGTTTCCAAATCAATCCCACCGGACCCAACCAACCGATTCCCAAAGGACAATTGCTCGATCCGGTCAAGGGCTATTGGAAAGGTCCCATTGACTTTGTGTACCAAAATTCGCACCAACAAGTCGAAAGCGTTTCGATGTACTCGATTATGGAGAATCCGATGACCGCGTGCGGCTGCTTCGAGTGCATCGTGATGGTGATTCCCGAAGCCAACGGCGTGATGGTGCTTTCGCGCGAAGATACTTCGATGTCGCCTGCCGGGATGACGTTCAGCACCCTCGCGGGTATGGCAGGCGGCGGTTTGCAAACGCCGGGCATTATGGGCGTGGGCAAATACTATCTCACCTCCAAGAAATTCTTGAGCGCGGATGGTGGCTTCAAGCGCGTCGTGTGGATGTCGTCCGTGCTAAAGCAGACGATGGGCGAAGAATTGAAAAAAGCCGCCGAGTACGCCGGCGATCCCGACCTGCTGGACAAGATCGCGGACGAAACCATCTGCACCGAAGTCCCCGACTTGGTCAAGTTCTTGGAAGAGAAAGGGCATCCCGCGCTGACGATGGATCCGTTGATGTGATCCGTGATGCGTGAAACGTGATCCGTCATCTTGGCGTCTCACGTTTCACGATGGGAGTTGCGCCATGCCAAAACTCGTACGCGATCTGATGAAGATTGGCGTGCCAACTTGCGAGCCAGAGACGCGTCTGAGTGATGTCGCCAAGACGATGGCGCGCGAGGACGCGGACGCGGTCATCGTGATGGACGCATACGGCGCGTGCGGCGTCGTTTCCCAAACCGATTTGGTCAAAGCGTTCCCGCGTAACTGGGAATTGCTGACCGCCAAAGAAGTAATGACGGAACGCATCGTCAGCATCACGCCGGACACCGCCGCGATCGCCGCCGCGCATCTGATGATGGACGAAAAGGTGCATCAAATTTTTATCATGCACGAACATCCCGGTCCCTCGCGTCCCAGCGCGGTGATCACGATGCGCGCCATCGTGCGTGAGATGGCAGGACTGCCGCCAGAGCGAACGGAAATGCCGACCGGCAGGACAATCGCACAGAAGAAATGACAAGGAGAAAGAGACGAGGAGAATTCCACTCCTTGTCTCCCTGTTTCCTTGTCACCCTATTTCGGGAGGATACAATGACCCGCTCACCCGAAAAACACTTTAGCCAACGCACAACCCATCTTCTACTCGGCGCGTCGCTCATCATTCTCATCGCCGCGCTGTTGATTCGTTACCTCACGTCGGCGCCACAAGAAGGCGTCCTCGCGCTGATGGGCGTCGGCGTGTTCTTGTTCTTGCTCGTCGCGTTCGATCAACCCGACTAATTTTCGATTTTCGATTCATGATTTCCCATGCCCTGAGCAGACAAATCATAAATCGAAAATCTTAAATCATAAATTGAAAAACGGAGGGAAGGAATGCCAGTCACAGTCGAAATCCCCAAAGAAAAGTACAGCGGCAAAGTACGTGAAGTGACCATCGGTGCTACCAAGGAGCAAGGCGGCACGCGTACCCGCACCGTCGTCGTGGGCGGCGAATCGGCGTTGCCGTTTATGCACTTTGAGGGAACAATCCCCAATCCGCCTGCCATTGCCATCGAAATCCAAAACCGCAAACCGAGCGATTGGGCGCCGGTGTTGTTGGAAGCGTGGAAAGACGTGGCAGACGATCCTGCCAAGTGGGCGCAAGCCGCCGAAGCCGCCGGCGCCGATTTGGTGCTACTCAAACTCAACGCCACGCTTGCCGATGGTTCACCCACCACCGCCGCGCACGCCAAACAAGTGACGCGCGCGGTGCTGAACGCCACCGGCTTGCCCTTGATCGTCTTTGGCCCCGGCCAAGCCGAATTGGACAACGAGTTGCTCGTCGCCGTCGCCGAAGAAGCCAAAGGCGAAAGAATTGTGCTGGGCGTGGCAGAAGACAAGAACTATCGCACGATTGTCGCAACCGCGATGGCGAATGAACACATCGTCAACGCACGCGCGCCGATGGATGTCAACTTGTCCAAGCAACTCAACATCTTGATTCACGACATGGGCTTGCCATTCGAACGCGTCTTGATGGACCCCACGACCGGCGCGCTGGGCTACGGCATCGAGTACGGCTATTCCGTGATGGAACGCTTGCGCCTCGCCGCGCTGCAAGGCGATAGTATGACGCAGCAGCCGATGCTCGTCACGCCCGGCGAAGAAGCGTGGCGCGTCAAAGAAGCCAAAGTCGGCACCGACGTGCCAGCAATGTGGGGCGATTGGAAAGAGCGCGCGATTCACTGGGAAACCATCACCGCCGCCGCGCTCATCGAGACCGGCGCCAACATCGTCGTGATGCGCCATCCCGAAGCGGTCAAGCGCGTGAGAGAAATGATCGTCAAGCTGATGGCAAAATGACGAAGGACAAACGACGAAGGACGAACGATGAATGACCCTTCGTCGGAAGATGTGAGATGAGGATGTTCCGCCGCACCTTGCAACAAAATGGCTGGCTCATCTACGCCGCCTTGTTTCTCGCGCTGGCTCTGTTGCTCGCGTTTTCGCCCGCCGAAGCGCGTTTGGGCAACGTCGTCAAAATTGTCTACGCACACGGCGCGGCAGAACGCATCGCAACGTACGCGTACGTGCTGGCGGGCGGACTAGGGCTTGTGTCGCTGGCATCGCGCGCGGTGGCAAAGCAATCTCCACTCTCCCATCGCCAATCTCTAATCTCGCACTGGACGCGCGCGCTTGCCGAAACTGCCATCGTCTTTTGGTTGGCGCACATCGTCATCAGCGCACCTGCCCAAATTCTGGCGTGGGGCGCGTTCACACTGAGCGAACCGCGCGTCGCCAGCGCGCTGGTTGTGCTGGTGGCTACAACGCTGGTGTACTGGGTCGCACGCTGGCTCGACGATGCAACGTGGATAGCCGCCGCGGCAATTGCCAACGCCGCGATCCTCTTCATCGTCCTGCGCGGCGCGGTCAACATCCTGCACCCGATCGATCCAATCGTTGGCTCTGACTCTGCAACGATTAAACTGTTCTACGCCGGCATCGTCGTTGTGATGGGATTACTCGCGGCGCAGGTGGCACACACTCGAGTTGGACAAATCTCGAATTTGTCCACGCAAAGGAACTTATGGCAACACCGAACGAATACGAACGAATGACCGAGACGATTCAAACGATTAGTCACTATGCCGAAATCTATCACAACGGCAAAGTGGAACTCGTCTCGTTCGACGGCGAAACGGTCGTCGTGCATCTGGGCGGCGCGTGCGAAGGGTGTCCCTTGATGCCCTGGACGTTGCACCGCGTCGTCGAAAGTACCGTGCGCGATCTGTTTCCAAGAGTGAAAGAGGTCAAAGCGGTGTGATTGCGGCTCAAAAAATCCGCAATCTCAAATTCCCGGAGGGACAATGGACGCAAAAACCAGTTGGGAAACGTTCTTCAAGATTATGATCGCCGATGAACACAGCGCAATGAAAAAGTATGCGATGGCGCGCGATCTGGCGGAAGAACCACAACTCAAGAAAATCTTCGAGCGATTTATGCAAGAAGAAGGCGTACACGCCCAATTGCTCGAAGCGGAATTGATGAAACTCGAAAAGAAAGGCATCTGAGGACGACGAATGACCAATGACGAATGACCGATGGCACAATTGGTTTGGCGCATTTGTCGTTGTTTAGGAGGAAATAGAATGGCACTCACCGGTCTACAAATCTATAAACTGCTCCCGCAGACCAACTGCAAAGAATGTGGTTTCCCCACCTGTCTCGCCTTCGCGATGAAACTGGCGGCGAAGCAAGCGGAACTCAAGGCATGCCCGTACGTCAGCGAGGCATCCAAGCAACAACTCGAAGCCGCATCGCAGCCGCCGATTCGACTCATCACGATTGCGACCGGCGAACGCAAAGCCGTTGCCGGGAACGAAATCGTCCTGTTCCGCCACGAGAAAACGTTCTACAACCCCGTGCCGATTTTCGTGCGCGTCAAGGACACCGACGCTGATCTGGCAGCAAAAGCCAAAGAACTCGACGCGTTCAGCGTGGATTACGTTGGCATCAAATTGCGGCTCAACGGCATTGCCATCGAAAACGCTTCGGGCGACGCGAACAAATTTGCCGCCGCCGTGGCTGCCGTGCGCGGCGCCACCGACTTTCCGTTGATGTTGATTGCCAAAGACCCCGCCGCGTTCGAAGCGGCGATGGCAAAAGCCAACGGCGCTGTGCCGCTCCTCTACGCCGCCGACGCGTCCAATTGGCAAACGATGGTCGAGCTGGCGAAAAAGTTCAAAACGCCTCTCGCCGTCAAAGCCGATGGACTCGAAGCGGTGGCGAATCTTGCCGATCAGGTCAAAGCCGCCGGCGTCGAAGACATTGTTCTTGATCCGGGCGCGCGCGATTTTCTCGGCACGCTGACGCTCGCCACCCAGATTCGCCGGCTCGCTATCAAAAAGAATTTCCGCCCGCTCGGCTATCCGGTCATCACCTTCCCCGGCGAGGGCGTGTCGTCGCCAGACGAAGAGCCAGTGCTTGCGGCACAACACATCGGCAAGTACGCCGGTTTCGTCGTGCTGGATCACTTCACGCCCGCGCGCGCCTACGCGCTGCTCGTCCTGCGCCAAAACATCTACACCGATCCGCAGAAACCGATTCAGGTGCAACCGGGCTTGTACGAAATCAACGCGCCCAAACCCGAATCGCCGGTGCTCGTGACCACCAACTTTTCCATCACCTACTTTGCGGTCGCAAACGAAGTGGAAGGCGCGGGCTTGCCCGCGTGGTTGCTCGTCGCCGATGCGGAGGGAATGAGCGTGTTGACCGCGTGGGCGGCTGGCAAGTTCGATGCCGATCGCATCGCCAAAGCGGTCAAGACAGCGAACGTCGAATCCAAAGTGAGCCGCAAGCGCGTCGTCTTGCCGGGCGCAGTTTCGGTGTTGCTGGGCGAAGTGGAAGAGGCGCTGCCCGGCTGGCAGATTGACGTGGGCCCACGCGAAGCAGTGGATTTGCCCGCGTATATGAAACTCAAACCGTAGACAAAGATCGAAAGACGAAAGACGAAAACATTGATCGTTCGTCCTTCGTCTTTCGTCTGCGAGAGCAAGTCACAATGCACGCCACTCATCTTGGCGAACTGCAACGCGTCCTGATCGGCGCAACGCGCTGCCTGGATTGCGCCGATCCGCGTTGCCTCCAAACTTGTCCCGAACACGTGGACGTGCGCGCGGCGATGCGCCTGCTCGTGGATCGCACCGGCGCGCGCCGCCTCACGTGGGCGCAGTGCGAAGACGAAGCGACGCGCAGCGTAATGCGCGCGATCGAAGCGTCGTTTGAATAGCAAAGACAGAGGACAGAGGTCAGAAGTCAGAGGTCAGAGGACAGACATCGTTGCCCAAACGCCGGTCACTAACCACTGACCACTAACCACTAACCACTAACCACTGACCACTAACCACTGTCCAACTCCGAGGTGTTTCCATCGCCACCCAGAAAGTTCACTTCAAGCCAACCGATATAACCGTCGAGGTGCCACACGGCATCCTCATTTCCGAAGCCGCGCAACGCGCCGGCATTGACATCAACGTACCGTGCGGCGGGCAAGGTCGTTGTGGACGATGCGCCATCATCGTCCAAAGCGGCAATGCGCGGCGCCGCTCGACGATGCGCCTGAGCGCGGACGATTTGAAAGCCGGTTACGCGCTCGCATGCCAGACCGTCGTCGAAGGCGATCTGGAAATCTTTGTGCCGCCGCAAGAAGAAATCACGCGGCACCTCACGACCGAAAAGACCGCGGCCAAGGTCAGCGTCCCGTTCGAATACGATTGGCGCGTTCATCAAACCGTCGCAAAATACTTTCTCGAAGTCGAACCACCCTCGCTCGCGGATAACACGGACGATCTCGCGCGACTCGAACGCGAATTGTCCAAGTGTTGCGATGTGCGCGGCATCACCGCGCCGCTGGCGGTTTTGCGAACGCTCGCGCGGACGCTGCGCGAGGCAGAGTGGCGCGTCACCGTCGTCGTGGATCGAAGCAGCGCGCAGCCGCGCATCGTGGACGTTTTGCCGGGCGATCAAACCCTCTCGCTGTACGGCGCGGCAGTGGACATCGGCACGACAACCGTCACGGTCTACCTGGTAGACTTGTTCAGCGGCGAGGTCGTCGAAACGGCAGCGGATTACAACGGGCAGATCAAGCGCGGCGAGGACGTGATCTCGCGCATCGTTTTTGCGTCCAAGGGGAATGGCTTGGTCGAGTTGCAATCCCTCGTCGCGCAAACGATCAACAAACTCGTCGAGCGCACCACGATTCGTCACAAGATCAAGCCGAGCGAAATCTACAAAATGACGCTCGTCGGCAACAGCACGATGATTCACCTGTTGCTGGGGCTGCCGCCAGAGCCGATTCGACTGACGCCGTACATCACGACAATCAATCATCCACCGCTCGTGCTGGCGAATGAATTGAACTTGAACATTCATCCGCAAGCGACAGTAGATTGTTTGCCCGGCGTGGCGAGTTTTATGGGCGCGGACATCACGGCTGGCGTGCTTTCTTCCGGCACGCACGATACAGACAAGGTGACGCTGTTCCTCGACATCGGCACGAACGGCGAGATGGTGCTGGGCACGCGCGAGTGGCTGGTGAGTTGCGCGTGCAGCGCGGGTCCGGCGTTCGAAGGCGCGGGCGTGTATCACGGCATGCGCGCGACGACCGGCGCCATCGAAGAAGTGTACATCAACACGAAAACGTTCGAGCCGACGTATCGCGTGATTGGGGGCGGCAAGCCGCGCGGACTGTGCGGTTCGGGCTTGATTAGTTTGCTCGCGGAAATGTTCATCACCGGCGTCACCGACAAAGCCGGCAGCATCAACCTCACACTCCCCACGCCGCGCGTGCGAAACGGCGAACACGGCGCCGAGTACGTGATCGCGTGGGCTAGCGAAAGCGACACCGGCGAAGACATTGTGATTACCAAGCCGGACATTGACAATTTGCTGCGCGCCAAAGCGGCGATCTACGCGGGATACGTGATGCTGGCGCACAGTGTCGGAATGACGCTGCGCGACGTGGAGCAGATGTTGATTGGCGGTTCGTTCGGGCAGTACCTCAACATCGAAAAAGCGATTCAAATCGGCTTGCTCCCCGATTTGCCCTGGGATCGTTTTCATTTCTTGGGCAACACGGCAGCGCGTGGCGCGTATATGGCACTCTTGCGTCGCGATGCGCGCGAGGAGATTGCGGCGATTGCGAAAAAGATGACGTATTTGGAACTGGCGGCGGATAACACGTTCAACGATCAATTTATGGCCGCGCTGTTCCTGCCGCACACGGATCTGACGCAGTTTCCGAGTGTGAGGAAGGTGTTGGAAAGTGGGAGCGAAGAATAAGCAGATGCCAACGGATTATTTTCCCGCCCTGCAAGGGCACCAATATATGAACCTCGTCACCTTCCGCAAGACCGGGGTCGGGGTCAAGACGCCGGTGTGGTTTGTGCTGGACGGCAACCGACTGGTGATGTACACGCTCAGCACCTCCGGCAAGGTCAAGCGCATCCGCAACAATCCGCGCGTCCAAGTGGGTCCCAGCGATGCACGCGGCAATCCGCTGGGCGAATCGGTTGAGGCGCAGGCGCGTTTTTTGCAAGGCGAAGAAGCGACGCGCGCGGAAAAGATGATCAGCAAAAAGTACGGGCTGATCTACACGCTGCTGAACTTGCAAAGAAAATTGAGCGGCAACAAAACGCCGCGCGTGGTCATTGAAATTGTGCCACCGGGGCGGTAGAGCTATGCCAGACACATTTCCCGTTCTCATCCTCATCGGCCGCCCAGCGGCGGGCAAGAGCGAAATCATAGACTATCTCAAGCAAATGCCGGACGGCGCGCGCTGCGCCAGACTGCACATCGCGCCCTTCGTCGAAATTGACGATTTTGACTGGGTCTGGCAAATCTTTGAAGACGATTTGGTGTGGGAACGCCTGGGGCGCGAGCGACTGCTGACCGATTCGAAATTGTACTTCAAAGATCCGTTCACCTGGAATTTCCTCATCGGCAAAATCAATCTCAAATTCGAAAAGATTCTGGCGCGCGATCCTGATTTTTTGTGCGCGCATACGATTCTCATCGAATTCGCACGCGGCGGCGAGAACGGCTTTGGCGAAGCGTTCGCGCATTTGTCGGACGAAATTCTTCGGCGCGCGGCAATCGTCTACGTCAGCGTACCGTACGAAGAATCGTTGCGCCGCAATCGGCGCCGCGCGCGCAAGGGGCAGGAAGGTTCCACCTTGTTCCATTCGTTGCCCGACGAAAAGATGGAAACGTACTATCGCGTGAACGATTGGGAGAAATTGTCAGGCAGTCAGAATCAAGGTATAATCGAAATCAGAGGACACCGCGTTCCGTTCGCCGTGTTTCAGAATGAACCGGAAAAAACCGATGACCCCGCCAAATTGGGACCCGCGTTGGAAGAGGTGTTGGGAACATTGTGGAGGATGACGAAAAACGAATGACGCAGGACGAACGCTTTCGTCATTGGTCGCGCAAAGCGGTCCTTCGTCTCTTGTTAAAATCTCCAAAGGAGGAGCCAAATGTACATTATCGGTGAGAACATTCACATCATTGCGCCCAAAGTGAAAGAAGCGCTTGCCAATCGCGATGGCGCGTTCTTCGTTGATCTCGCGCGCAAGCAAGTCCAAGCCGGCGCGCAAGCGCTCGACCTGAACATTGGTCCCCAGAAAAAAGCGGGACCCGAAGTGATGAACTGGCTGGTGGACGTGATTCACGAAGCGGTCGGCACCAACGTCACCCTTTCGCTCGACACGACGAACCTGGAGGCAATCAAAACCGGGCTGGGCAAGATTCCGCGTGGCAAAGCCATCATCAACTCTACCTCTGCCGAAGCGGAACGCCTGGAGATCGTCCCCCCGGTGGCGGTCGAGTACGGCGCGAAACTCGTCGGCTTGACGATGGCGAAGGAGGGCATCCCGGTCAGCGCCGAAGCGCGCGTCTCACTCGCGCTCGAAAAACTAGTGCCGCGCTGCGAAGAGGTGGGCTTGCCACTCGAACACCTCATCATTGATCCCCTCGTGTTGACGGTCAAGGGATGCCAAGAGTATGTGCCGCAATGCGTCGAGGCAGTCCGCATCTTGAAGCAATCCGGCTTGCCCCTCTTGACGAACGCGGGCTTGTCGAACGTCTCGAACGCCGTCCCCGCCGAAATGCGTCCGCTCATCAATCGAACCTACATGGTGATGCTGATGGCAGTTGGCTTGGACTATGTGATTGCGGATCCCCTCGACAAGAAACTGCGCGAGTTCATCCGCATCGTCGAAGAACGCGACGAATCCACGCCGGTCAACAAACTGGTCTTGACGCTTCACGACCGCACCGCGGCGGGCGAAGAGGTGACCCCAGACGACGTGGACATGCAAGACCCAGAGCAGGTAGCCATCTGGAAGACGATTCAAATCTTGCTCAACAAAGTAATCTACGCCGACGCGTATCTTAGTGTCTAGACGA
>Ga0209018_1003432_pt1 | contig 10066 bp, 8 predicted proteins | sample YNPBryBLVA2012_FD_185814 | JGI IMG/M metagenome (GOLD analysis project Ga0209018, IMG submission 185814) | Anoxygenic and chlorotrophic microbial mat microbial communities from Yellowstone National Park, USA - YNP Bryant BLVA 2012 (SPAdes)... ...
TATATGTTATGCGTCCTTTTGTCAAATCATACGGCGTGATCTCTACTTGCACTTCATCTCCAGGAGTCAACCGAATGTGATTCATCCTCAATTTTCCAGCTAAATGACACAAAATCGTGTGTCCATTTTCGAGCTTGACCCGGAATGTAGCTGAAGGCAAAGATTCTTCAACGGTCCCCTTAACTACTAAAAAATCCTTGTTAGCAGGTTTATTAGCCTCTCCCATAGGAAAGATGTAATTGATGCTGATAAATTATAGCTTTAAAAACTTTAATTTATTGGCTAATTGTAGCAACAGAACCGGCCTGAAGTCAAATCAAGCGTCTTAGGCACCGGTAACAGTTGCTTTAATGCGCCTGATGCCAGCTGAAACCGCTTCTTCTTTTTGAATCTTAAATAATCCTAACTCACCAGTCCGGCTCACATGCGGCCCACCGCAAATTTCTTTCGAAAAATCACCAATAGTATAGACACTTACCCTCTCCCCGTACTTTTGTTCGAAAAGTCCGATAGCGCCGCTTTTCTTAGCTTCTTCGACGCTCATTTCATCTCGTTTAACCTCCAGGTTGCGCCGGATGGCGTCATTGACCAACTCTTCGACCTTCCGGATCTCCTCCGGCGTCATCTTCTGGGGATGGGAAAAATCGAAGCGCAAACGCTCGACCGTGATATTGCTCCCCTTTTGCGCGACGTGGTCGCCCAGGACTTTACGCAGCGCCGTATGCAAAAGATGGGTGGCAGTATGCAGACGCGTCGTCTCAATCGAATGATCGGCTAAACCGCCTTTGAAAGCTCCAGCAGACGCGGTCCGCGATAATTCTTGATGTTTTTCGAATTCGCGCTTGAATGCCGCGACGTCTAAATTGCCGCCGCGCTCGCCGACCAGCTCCTCGGTCAGTTCGAGCGGAAAGCCGTAGGTCGAAAAAAGCCTGAATGCCTCTTCACCCGAGATGACGTGATCGGTCATCATGCGTTCAAATTCCCTGAGACCCTTCTCGATAGTTTTGGCAAATTTTTCCTCCTCGCGCCTAATCTCGTCGACGATGCGCGTCCGGTTCGTCTCCAACTCGGCATAATACCCGCCGAACTCTCCGATGACCACCGCCGCCAAGTCGGACAAGAATGGCTCGGTTATCCCAAGACGACGGCCTTCGCGGACCGCCCTTCGGATCAATCTGCGGACAATATAGCCCTGGCCGACGTTGGACGGCAAAACGCCGCGCTGGTCACCGATAATGAAAGTGGCGGCCCTCACATGGTCAGCAATAACGCGCATGGACCGCGTATTTCTTTTGTCGACTCCGTATTGTTTTCCTGATTTGGATTCGACCTCCGAAATCAAAATTTTAAATTCCGGCAGGTCGAACACGGTCGGCGCGCCGTTCAGGACCGCGACCGTGCGCTCAAGACCCATACCCGTGTCGACGTTCCTAGATGGCAGCGGCTTCAGCGTGCCCCCATCCACCTCGCGTTGGAATTGCATGAACACGTTATTCCAAATCTCGACGAACCGTCCGCAGTCGCAATTCGGATGGCAAATCTCGCCGTAAGCCGAATCGTGGGCCTTGCCGGTATCGTAGAAAATTTCGGTATCCGGACCGCACAAGCCTTTCATGGTCGGATGCGGCCACCAGTTTTTATTCTTGCCGTACGCGAAAATTCGCGGACCGTCTGGGCCGTCGGCCGGCTTGTCTTTACCAGCAACACCCATGCTGGCCGAAATGCCGTGAACTTCAAATTGCGCCTGCCAAATAGCCACCGACTCATCATCACGCGGCGCATCCTCGTCTCCTTCAAAAACTGAAATGTAGATGCGCAACGGATCGAGGCCAAACCACTCCTTGCCTGTTAACAATTCGTAAGACCAACCGATGGATTCAGGCTTAAAGTAATCACCCAATGACCAGTTGCCGAGCATCTCGAAAAACGTCAAATGGCGATTATCGCCAACTTCCTCAATATCTCCAGTCCGGATGCACTTTTGACAGTCAGCTAACCGACTCCCCATCGGATGCGTCTGACCGCGGAGATACGGGGTGAGAGGATGCATCCCGGCCATAGTAAACAGCACGGTCGGGTCGTTTTCCGGTATCAAAGAGGCCGACGGGATAATGGCGTGGCCTTTGCTTTTGAAGAAATCTAGAAATTTCTGGCGAGTTTCGTTTAACGTCATATTATATAGCGTACTTCGTACTTCGTACCTCGTCTAGGGATAACGAAGTACCAAGTACGAAGTACCAAGTACGAAGTACGAAGTACCAAGTACGAATTACGTTCTCACGACACCTCCCCCACCGCCATCTCGGTGACCTCGTCGATCTTCTCCAGGGGCGCCGTATCGCCGTTGTTCTTTTTGGCGATGATCTGGTGGTAGACCAGCTCGGCCTGGTTGGCGAACACCTTGAGGAGCGAGACTTCCACTTCGGCGACGTTCGCTGGGTCGGCGACCAGGATGAGATAGGCCTTAATCCTTGAATCCTTGCGGTCGGACGGCACGGCCATTATCTCGCGTCCGTCCTCGGTCCGCAGGAAGGCGTACGGCGCGCCGAATTGATGCAGATTCTTCAGCTCCTTGTTGGCGACGCGCAGCGTTTTACCATCGAGGCTCTCATGATGGTATTCGCGCTCCGTCCTGAGCTTCTCGATATCGAGAAAGCGTACCAGCGCACCCTTGGCGTTGACGCTGGCTGCGGCGTTCGCCAAAATCGAACGCATCAGGTCTTTTTCGTATGATTCCTTGCCGACCAGCGATAGCGACGTTTCGTTAACCAGCTTTTTCAGCACGTCGATCTGACGGTTGACCGAACCGATGTACTTGTACGATTCGAGCAACTCCTTAATGGCTTTTTCAGATTGCGAGAGCGCCTCATCGCGTTCCTTCATGCGGCGTTCCATGATGCGTTCATAAAGGGAGAATGTCGCGAGCCCTGACAGACCGAAAACGAAGATGAAAATTTCCTCAACATGCTGTTCCGGGATGCCGAAATAATCCCGGCTGATGAGCGAGGGTGACATCACAGCCAGCACAAAAAACAGCAGGTAGAGCAAGGAAATCCATTCCAGACGGCACGTTCCTCCCTGGCGTTCGGTCGTTTCTGGCATACGATATCGGTCAATTATACCTGGCCGTGATAATTCCGCCACCCAGACATTCGGCTCCGCGGTAGATGACCGCCGATTGGCCAGGCGCAACGGCCTTAACCGGGTGTTTGAAGACCGCCTTCACGCGTTTGCCTTGCCCTTTAGCTAGAACCGCCGGCACCGGTTTCTGGCGATACCTGACTTGAATAGCACATGGCTGTGGATAAACCAGAGGCTTGCCTAAGGTCCAATGCAAATCGGACATCTCAACCGACGTCGAAAAAAGCCGCGGATGTTCAGCGCCCTGCACAATGATAAGTCGGTTATTTTCGAGATCCTTGTCGGCCACGAACCACGGTTCGCTACCCTTGGCCACCTGGATGCGCTCTCGTTGTCCGATGGTATAGCCGTCAAGCCCGAAATGGCGGCCGAGGACGCATCCCGCCTCATCCGTGATGTCGCCGGGTTTGGCCGGAATTCTCTTCCTCAGGAACGCGACCATGTCGAGCTTGCCGATGAAACAGATGCCCTGGCTGTCCGGCTTGTCCGCGACCGGCAATTTGAATCGCCTGGCGAGCTTTCTGACTTCCGATTTTCTCAAGCCGCCGATTGGGAACAAGCTCAACCGCAATGCCGCTTGCGGCACGCGATACAGGAAATACGACTGATCCTTATCCGGATCCATTCCGCGCAAAAGATGCGTCGTGCCGTCCGCGTCGCGCTTGAGTCTGGCGTAATGGCCGGTCGCGACGAAATCACATCCCAGCTTGCGTGCTTCCTTCAGGAATAGGCCAAATTTTATCTCCTCGTTGCACAGCACGTCCGGATTCGGCGTTTCACCTTTGGCATAACCCTTGAATAACAGATCCACCACCTGGCGGCGGTAGGCTGTCTCGAAATCGAAAGTCACGAGCGGGATATCGAGCTTGGCCGCGACGCGCAACGCGTCCCGCCGCTCCCCTTTCCAGGCGCATTCCCCGGTCGCCAAATCCTTAGTGTCGCTCCAATTCTTGATGAAGCCACCAATGACCGTAAAGCCCTGCTCCACGAGCAAAGCCGCGGCCACGCTCGAATCGACGCCGCCCGACATCCCAACCAGGACTGTCTGCCGGAGCTTAGCCATATCATCTGCTGAATCGTGGTAATAAGAGACTCATTTTTTCGCCGTCAAATACTCGAACGCGTTGCATCTTGAACAAAGTCGAAGTGGAATATGTATTGCCTGCCGAAGCCGCGAAAGCCATCCGGTAACCCGCGTCCCGGACCATCTGGATGACGCGGTCATCATACTTGCCGTAGGGATAGGCAAAATAATCCACCTCATGACCCAATATCTGTTCGAGTTGCTCTTTCGACCGCCTGATTTCCGCCCACTGCGACGGTGGCTTGTAGGCGGTCAGCCAAACGTGGTGCATGGTATGTGAGGCCAGAGTCGCCAAACCCGATGCGTCGAGTTCTTTGAGCATGGCCGTATCCAAATAACCGTTTTTGCGGAAATAGTCCGTGATGATAAAGAATGTCGCCTGGAACCCGAATTTTTTGAGGATCGGAAAAGCGTATTGGTACTGGTCGCGGTAGCCGTCGTCGAACGTAATCATGACCGGCTTATCCGGCAACGCGGTCCCGCTCGCGACCGCGGCCAACAATTGATCGGGCGTTATCGGATTGTATCCTAAGGACGAGATTTCATTCATCTGCTGCTCGAAAGATTCAGGCGTTACGCTCATGAGGCGCTGGGATTTCGTCAGCTTCGCGGTGATGGGCCAGATGTGGTGATACATCAGGATCGGCACATGGAGTACGGCCGGCGCGCGAGGCTGGGCCGGCGTCTGCGGCTGGGCCTGCAGCTGGGTCGAAGTCGTGGTTGGCCGGGATATGGATGGAGTTTGGGCGACCGACTGAGCCGGCGCGACCGCCTGTCTCAGCTGGTTCAGGGATTTTTCACGCCGCGCCTGGGTTTCGACCCTCAAGTCATGTAACTGGCTGTAGCGGATATCCAAAAAAACCGCGCATAAAAGCAAAGCGAGTAGGCCTAACACGAATACAATTCCCCGATTCATTCTGCCAAATCAGAACCTATTTTCGCTTCTGCAACCTGGGTCTTGCCGGCCAGCTGGCCGCAGGCGGCGTCGATATCCTCGCCGAATGAGACGCGGAAAGTTACCAGAATGCCTCGGTCGCGCAAGCGCTGCATGAACGCCTCGCGTTTTGCCAGATCCGCGGCCTCGAACTTTCCGGTCGCGTGGTACTTGATCAGGTTGACCTGGTAGAGCCGGCGGTTCCGTTCCAGTAGATTCGCGAGCCGGTCGGCCTGCTCCAGAGAATCGTTGACACCATCCAAAAGAAGATACTCAAACAGCACTTTACGGTTGGTCCGGGCGGCATAGGCGTCGACCGCGGACATCAGGACGGAAATGGGATAGGCTCGGTTGACAGGCATAATCCTGTCGCGAGTCGCATCATCCGCGGCATGGAGTGAGATAGCGAGATTGACTTGCAATGCTTCGTCAGCCAAGCGTTCGATGCCCGGCACGAGCCCGCAAGTCGAAACCGTCATGTGCCGCGCGCCCAGGTTGAAGCCGTCGGGATCGTTGAGGGTGCGGATGGCGCGCAAAACGCTATTGTAATTGTTGAACGGCTCCCCCATGCCCATGAACACGACGTTTGTCACGTGGGCGTGAGGCTTGAGCAGCCGTGCAAAAGCCACGACCTGTTCGACGATCTCGTCGGCGGTCAAGTTGCGCTTTAATCCCTGGGCGCCGGTGGCACAGAAAGCGCAACCCATGGGACAACCGGCCTGCGATGAGACGCAGACCGTGTTGCGCCCGGCCTCGTGGCGCATGAGCACCGCCTCGATCTTTTGGCCGTCACCGCAGAGAAAAAGTTTCTTGATTGTGTCACCACGCTCGCTCGTTCGGGATGCCGCTTCAACCAGGCAATCCCACGGAACGGCCTCGGCCAGGCTGGCCCGGAGCGCCTTGGGCCAGGTCGAGACCGCGTCCCAGGAGGGCAGAAGCTCGACATAAAAAGCGCGCTTGGCTTGCGCCAAACGGAATCCCGGCTCTTTTAGGTCCTCCAGGGCCGTTTTTACACTGTTCAGATCCATTACTTAGCCGCGACTTGCGTCGGCACCCAAGAATACGCCTGCCAGGCCCATTTGGCAAGGGATTTAGCCGAAGCAAAACTGCCATTTTTGGTCGGCGCGCCCAGGACCACGACCACCAGCTGCGGGCCGCCTTTCATGGGCCTCATCTGGACCGCCAGGTTATACCGCGCCTCGTCGATGTAGCCCGTCTTCCCGCCGATCACCCACACTTCGTCGTCCATGGTCAGCAAATGGTTCGTGTTTTTGACCGTCTTGACGACCTTAGAGTTGCGGATGGCGAACTTGTAAGCCGGGGTCGACGCCGCGCGCCGGATGGTCAGTTTCGAGAATGCCGTCTGCGCGAGTTTAGCCATCTCTTCGGCTGTCGTCACGTTATGCTCATCTAAGCCTGTCGGTTCGCGGAAGCTGGTCTTCTTAAGGCCCAAGGCCTTGGCTTTGGCGTTCATCTGCTTGACGAATCCGGCCTTACCCAAGCCCGATAACCTGGCCAGCGACATCGTCGTATTATTGGCACTGCCAACGATGCTTGAATAAAACATATCCTGGACCGTCATCTTCGAGCCTACACTCACGGCCAAGCGGCCGCCTCCAACCTCGTCTTCTTTTGCGGTCGCCACGATCTTGTTCCAGGCCGGATGGTGGTCCAGAATGACTAAAGCCGACATGAGTTTTGACAAGCTAGCGGCCGGCCATTGCTTCTTGGCCTGGTAAGCGTAAAGTGTCTTGCCCGTCTGAGCATCGATGACGACGGCCCCGACGAATTGGTCGTCCGAGCGCTCGTAGTCCATGGCTCCGCTGCGTAATACCGGCCCTGCAGCCGAGACATTCTGTACGCCTACGCAAAAAGTCGCCGACACGGCAAGCATCCAGACTACTGCCTTCAATTGTCCTGACATGTCCTGATTTTACCTCTAAACCCACCATCGGTCAACGCACAATACTGACGGGCGTACCAATCGGCGTCCAAGCGTACATTGCCTTGGCCGGACCCACGCCCAGCCTGACGCACCCGCCCGAGGCCGGGATACCCAGGTCCTTTTCGCCTTCTTTGCGTCCATTTGGCCATTCCGGCAGTTCGTGAATACCCAGCCCTTTCGGCGAGAACTGCATCCACCACGGCATCCAGAGCTTGGCGTGGTTGGACCAGGCTCGCGGGTTCTTGTTCATGATTTTATACTCGCCCGTCGGCGTGGCATATCCCGCTCTGCCGGTCGAGACCTTGAATGACGCCAGGACAACGCCGCCCAACACTTGGTCGAGCTCCTGGGCCTTGAGGCGGATGACAATCTTCTTGGCCAGCGGCTGTTTGTCCGCCGATGCCGGGTTGAAGCCGGCCGCCACTTCCTGGCCGTCGAGATAACCATCGCCGTCGCTATCCCTGTTGGTCGGATCTGTACCAAACATGATTTCCAGCCGGTCGGATAGGCCGTCGCTGTCATAATCGCCGAAGCTTACCTTACCTTTACCGTGCGGATTGAAACCTTGCTTAATTTCGGTCAATTCATCGAAGCCATCCTTGTCCGTATCCTTGCTTGCCGGGTCCGTATGAAAAACCTGGGTTTCCCAGCTATCCGGCAAACCATCGCCATCAACATCCGTCAGACTCTGGGCAACCACCGGCCGGGTGCAAAGGCAGGCTAGCATCATGGCGCTGATGGCGACCATCCCAGCGTTGCGTAGCATAAACTTCGTTTCATCAGCCGCGGAACACATTCCATACCCAGTCTGCTATTTTATCGCTCAACGAAGGGTCAAATTTGAGAATTTCTGTGCCGTGTCCCGCGCCTTTATACGACATAAAAACTTTTTTTGCACAAGCCGCCGCTTCGAAGGTCTTCTTGGTGTCCGCGAATGATTCCTTGTCTTCTTCTGAAGCCGCTAGAAAGACGGACTGGCTGGTCAAAAGTTGGTTGGCATAATCTATGGCGTTTGTTCCGCGGTAGTTCGCACCTGCCGATAACGCGACGCCGCAGGTTAGGCTGGGTGATTCGCTCATCATCCACAAGGCCAGGTTTGCGCCGAACGACGCGCCGCCTAGTCCAATCCTATCACGTCCGATTCCCCTCTTCTGAATCCAGTCAATGCCAGCCACGACATCGGTGATGCTTTCACGATGCTCCTCATCGCTAAAATCGCGGTAATCGAGCTTCGCGTCCTGCCAGCCCCGGACGCTGTCGCCGTGGCCGCGCAAGTCGATGGCTAATGAAGCAATGCCAAGCTTCGACAAGGCGCGTTGCAGGGAGACCCATGAGCTTCGAGATTCGCGCATCATCGGGATGAGAAGCATGGCCCCAATCATGGTCGGCGCCGTGTACCAGTCGCCGACGATAGTGACCTTGTCGCCGGTCACATAGCTAATTTTTTCCGCCATATATTTGATGTGTTCGAGTTACGTAACTTACGAATCGCCGCGCGTCGGCGGAGCTTGCCCGGAGGCTTGCGGATGCAAGCCATGGGCCATCCGCTTGTCTAGCGGGTTTAGGGCCGACGGCGGCTCATAGGCAAGATCAAAAGCGTGACTGTCCTCAGGCTCAGATGATTCTGAGTGGTTAGCTGGTGTTGACACCGACGAAACATTCGACTTAAAGATAGTCGACGTCGTGGGTTCACGTTCTTCAGATGCCGGCGACGGCGATTCTACCTCCGCCTCGGTCGCGCGTTGGACACGCGACTTCGAGAGCTTTGATCTCTGACCTGTGGACAGCTTTGCCTGAGCATTCGATTTCGAAACTAAATCCGTTTTGTCCGTCAGTTTGTCCTTATCTGTCTCAATCTTGCCGCTCTTGCCTTTCAAAAGGCTAGCTAAGAAGCTCTGCCGCTCGTCCTCGTCTTCGCCTTCCACGCGGCCAACAATCCTGACCGTGCCCTTAGCTGACGGCGGCACGGACCGTTGCTCACCAACAAATCGCGGCTTGTTAGACCGAGACTTTGACCTGGACGGCGCTTCTTCGGCCGACCGAAACGTCTCGTGGAGTTTTAATTCAAGCTTGTTCGCCGGCTTCTGATCCTCAATTTTACCGGTCTCCACACCCAAATTTTCAGACCTTAACGCCGTCCGGATCAACCCGGTCTTAACCTTGCGCTCTTCACGCACCAGCGGCATGCATTCCGCACAAAAGATAGGCCGCGACGGATCAAGCTTAACTGGCATTTCCCAAACCTTACCGCAGCGATTACATGTATAAGAAAATTTCGGTTTATCTTTCTTCTTACTCATGCCTTGCGGCGATTTGACGATGGCCGCCAAACGTTCCTCTGATATCTTAAGATACTCGCTATTATCCTCCTGTTCGAATTCCTCGGCTAAGGATGGAGCCGTGCCAATGACGCCAGCCGACTCACGCTCATCCTCAGTCTTGATAGTCGGATATTTAAGCCTCGATTCACCAACTTCCATGCCGCTCCAGCGCAGAACCTTCTCTTCGATTAATGCTCTCGGCGTGGCATAGCGTTCGCGTGACACGGCGATGACTTTTTCAGTACTACCGGTGCGCTGGGCGATCGGAGGCAAAGTGGTGGCCGAAAATGGACGCGTAGCAGCGCCATCGACCATCAATTTGAGATAGATTTCAAATTTATTAAGATTAACCAAATCCTCTGGCGCAAAAGTCGGCATAAACTCACTCTCCATAAATGCCGCATCCTCGGCACCAACTCGGAATGCGATGAGCGTTCCCACGTTGCCGAACACGGCCCAGGCTACTTCTTCGGCCAGCTGTTTAATATATTGATGAGCGACAATAAGATTCAAACGATATTTGCGGGCTTCGGACAAGATATTGGCGAACGATTCGTTGGCGAAATTCTGAAATTCGTCGACATACAAGTAAAAGTCACGACGTTCATCTTCGAGGATGTTGACCCGCTCCATCGCCGCTA
>Ga0209018_1003435_pt1 | contig 10062 bp, 9 predicted proteins | sample YNPBryBLVA2012_FD_185814 | JGI IMG/M metagenome (GOLD analysis project Ga0209018, IMG submission 185814) | Anoxygenic and chlorotrophic microbial mat microbial communities from Yellowstone National Park, USA - YNP Bryant BLVA 2012 (SPAdes)... ...
CCCCGTCACCCCGTCACCGCGTCACCCCGTCACCCCGTCACCGCGTCACCCCGCCCCCCAAACACCTTGTGCGGCCACCACGCTCCCGCTCGATACTCCACCACAGCCAGTAATTCGCCCGCCGGGCTGTATGCACGCGCTAGCATTGCTTCCCCTTCCGGCGACAGCGCAGTGACCGGCTGCCCAGCACATACCGCCCGCGCCGCCGCCTCAGCGAGCCGAATGACAGGGAAACGCCGCAGCGCCGCATCCAGCGGATAGAGCAGGGACGGCAACCGCTCGGCGGTCAGCTCGTCCAGCGGCACAGCCTCCTCCAGCCGGAAGTCACCGGAGGCCAGGCGGGTCAGGCCGGCCAGGCACGCGCCGCAGCCTAGGGCCAGCCCCAGGTCGTGAGCCAGGGAACGGATGTACGTGCCGGGCGAGCAGGTCACATCCAGTTCGATCTCCGGCGGCTGCCAGGCGACCAGCTCCAGATGGTAGATCTCCACCGGGCGGGGCGTCCGTTCGACCGTCACGCCGCGGCGGGCCAGGCGGTAGAGCCGCTCCCCCTCGTGATGGACGGCGGAATACATCGGCGGCGTCTGCAGGATCGGCCCCCGGAAGCGCGCCAGCGCCGCCTCCACCGCCGCCCGATCCACCTCCACCAGCCGCTCCTCCAGCACCGCGCCCTCGATATCGCAGGTCTCCGTGACCCGTCCCAGGAGCACACGGGCACGGTACAACTTGGGGGAGCCCATCAGATACTCGCTGACGCGGGTGGCCTGTCCCAGGCAAATGAGGAGCACACCGCCGGCCTGGGGGTCGAGCGTGCCGGCATGGCCCACCCGTCGCTGGCCGGCGATCCTCCGCACGCGGTTCACGACGTCGTGGGAGGTCAGGCCCCGCGGCTTATCCAGGTTGAGGATGCCATCCATCGTTGCCCGCCGCTGCGCGCTGACGGGCCAGCTCGGCCCGCAGCATCTCCAGCACGCGCTGCTGCGCTTGCCCCAGCGGCCCCGGTAGCAGGCAGCCGGCGGCCTGCTTGTGTCCTCCGCCGCCCAGCGACAGCGCGACCCCGGCTACGTCGAAGCCCGGCGCAGCGCGCAGGCCCACTTCGACCCGGCCATCCTGCTGCTCGGTGAAGACAGCAGCCATCTGTACAGCCTCGATGTTGACCATCATGTTCGGCAGGCCGGTATCACCCTGGGGATCGTAGCCGAGGACCCGCTGTTCAGCGAACGGGAGCGTCGTCCAGGCCAGCCCATCGGCGACTTCCATACGGGAGAGGGCGGCACCCCACATGCGCGCCGCGCCGAGCGGGCGCCGGTCGAGCCCGCTCCGAGAGATGCGCGCCAACGACGCGCCCGCCTCCATCAGCCCAGCCGCCGTCCGCAGCACCTCAGGGGTGACATTGCTGGTGCGGAAACCGCGTGTGTCGGTGACCAGGCCGGTCAGCAGGCAGGTGGCGATGCGCTCGTCCAGTTCCACCCCCAGCAGCGGCCGCAGGCGATAGAGAATCTGCGTCGTAGAGACAGCCGCCGCGTCCACCACGTTGACTGTGCCGAAGCGCAGGTTGGTCACGTGATGGTCAATGTTTAGCAACGGCAACCCTTCGACCTCCGGCAAGTTACCTGCCGCCCCCATCCGCTGCGGGTCGGAGCAGTCCAGGGAGACCAGCAGATCGAAACAGCCGGTCGGCTGGACGGTCACCTCATCGAAGCCGGGGAGAAAATCCAACTGGCGGGGGAGGGCGTCCGAGCAGGCGAGCATCGGTTCGCGGCCCAGCGAGCGCAGCATCCAGCCCAGGCCAAGCAGGCTGCCCAGCGCATCTCCGTCGGGGGCGACGTGCGTGACCAACAGGGGATGCGTGCTCCCCAGCAGCAGGTCACGACTCCGGTTCAGGGCCTGTGGGTCCATCTTCCTGCAGCAACTGATCGAGCAGCCCGGCGATGTGATCCCCGCGCGTCACCGAGGCGTCCCAATGGAAAACGATCTCCGGCGTCTGGCGCAGACGGATGCGCTGGCCCAATTCCCGCCGCAGGAAGCCGGCCATGCTCCGCAACACCTGCAGAGCCGCGGCCTGCTCTTCCTCGCCGCCGAGCACGCTGAAATAGACGTGTGCCCGCGACACATCGGGTGTCACGTCCACACCAGTGATGGTGACCATCTGCAGGCGCGGATCGTTGACCCGCGTGCGCAGCAGGTCGGTCAGGTGCGCCTGAACCAGGTCGGCGGCGCGTTTCTGATAGCGGGTTCCCATCGCTTCGCGTCCCTGGCGCGCTTCTCGCCCCCCTACGCTGCGGCCGCTTCCTCCCGTTCCATCGTGTAAAACTCGATGACATCGCCCACCTGGAAGTTGTGGAAGTCCTCCAGCCCCACGCCGCACTCGAAGCCGCTGCGCACGTCCCGCACATCCTTGGCGAACCGCTTGAGCGAAGCGACGGCGCCGTCGTAGACCTTCTGGTCGCCGCGGAAGACGCGCGCCCTGGCATTGCGGCGGGCCTGTCCATCCAGCACCATGCAGCCGGCGATGGCACCGACCTTGGAGATCTCGAAGACCTGGCGCACCTCGGCCCGGCCGACCACCTTCTCCACAACCGCAGGTTCCAGCAGACCGCGCAGGGCCAGTTCGACCTCGTCCACCAGCCTGTAGATGATGTCGTAGAGGCGGACGTCCACCCCCTCGCTCTCGGCCATGCGCCGGGCGGCGGAGTCCACCTGCACCTGAAAGCCGACAATGATCGCGTGGGAAGCCACCGCCAGACTGACGTCGGACTCAGTGATGTTGCCGGCAGCGGCGTGGATGATGTTGACTTTCAGATCCTCGTTGCCCAGCCGTTCCAGGGACGTCACGATCGGTTCGATAGAGCCCTGGACATCGGCCTTGACGATCAGGTTCAGCTCTTTCATCTCCCCCTGGCGGATACTGCGGGAGAGGTCATCGAGCGTCAGCGGGCGGGAGACCATCAGGCGGGCGCCCTGTTCGCGCACGCGTTCGGCGACGATGGCGCGACAAGTGCGCTCGTCGGCCATCACCTCGAAGACATCTCCTGCCTCGGCGACGTCGGAGAGGCCCAGGATAGCCACGGGTGTGGAGGGCGGAGCGGCGCGCACCGCCTGTCCATTCTGGTCGAACATCCGCCGCACCCGCCCGCAGACGGTGCCGACCACCAGCGCGTCCCCCACCCGCAGCGTGCCGTTCTGCACCAGCACAGTGGCGATCGGGCCCTGGCTGCGGTCCAGCCGCGCCTCCAGCACTGTTCCGACCGCCGGCCGATTGGGATTGGCCTTGATCTCCTGGGAATCGGCTACCAGGAGGATGCCCTCCAGCAGGTCGTCCAGGCCGATGTGCTTCTTGGCCGAGACGGGGATGCAGAGGGTGTTGCCGCCCCAGTCATCGGGGACCAGGCCCAGTTCGCTGAGCTGCTGTTTGACCCGATCGGGCTGGGCGGTGGGCTTGTCCATCTTGTTCAGGGCGACGATGATCGGCACGCGGGCGGCGCGGGCGTGGTTGATCGCCTCGACGGTCTGGGGCTGGATGCCATCGTCGGCGGCGACGACCAGGACGGCAATATCGGTTGTATGGGCGCCGCGGGCGCGCATAGCCGTGAACGCCTGATGGCCCGGCGTGTCGAGGAAGGTAATCAGCCGCCCCTCGTGCTCGACCTGATAGGCGCCGATGTGTTGGGTGATCCCGCCCACCTCCCCGCCGACCACGTTGGTCTGGCGGATCGCGTCCAGCAGCGAGGTCTTGCCATGGTCCACGTGGCCCAGCACCGTGACGATCGGCGGGCGGGGCTGCAGGTTGGCCGGGTCCTCACGGGCATAGAGCCGTTCCCACAGGGGGAGTGGGCCCTCTTCACTGGCGGATTCGGCGACCGGCGGCGCCTGCTCCTTCAGCTCAAAGCCCATCTCCGCCGCGACGATCGCCGCCGTCTCGAAATCAATCTGCTGGTTGATGGTCGCGATGATCCCATCGCCCATCAACTGTTTGATCACAGCGATTGGACTGACCTGCATCAGATGGGCCAACTCACGAACCGTCAGAAATGACGGTACTTCGATCACCTTAGAACGTTCCGTAGCGCCCATATTTCCCTCCATCCCCTTCACTCGCTGCTCTCCGACGCAGCCAGCCGCTCAGGAAGTGCCTGGGCGTAGGCCAGCAGCATGGCCGTCGTTACCTCATCCAGCGAAATGCGCAGAGCAGCTTCCAAACGCCGCCGCTTGAGCGCTTCTTCCCAACAGACCCGCTGAGCGCAGAGATAGGCGCCGCGGCCGTTCCGCTTGCCGCGCTCGTCCACCACTACCTCCCCCTCCGTCGTGCGGACGATCCGCACCAGTTCCCGCTTGGGGCGCAGGGCACGGCAGGCAACGCAGGTCCGCTGCGGGATGCGCTTAAGGCGACCAGGAGCCTTCGCCATTCCCTACAACTCGTCCTCCCACTCGTCCCCGGCGCGCCGATGGCGGCGAATGGCCAGGGTTTCCCCGCGATCCTCGTCGTAGATCAATCGCCGCCGGACCTTGCGCGGAGCGGGCTTCTTCTTCCCCAGGAGTTCGACGCCCTCGTCCTTCTCCTCGTCCCAGTCCTCCCAGATCACCTCAGCGATGCCCGCTGCGCTGACGAGCGGGACGGATTCCAGCGGGGTCGTGACTGCAGCGGGCGCGGCAGCCGGTTCGACGGCCGGCGGTTGCGGCTCGACGGGGGCAGTCACCTCGACGACCTCGGCGGCCGGGACTTCCTCGACAACCGGCGCGGTCTCGACGGCTATGGCGGGAACGGGTTCGACGGCCGGCAGTTCGACAGCCACAGGGAGGGCCTCCGGGGGCGCCTCCTCGATGATTGCCGGCAGCTCCTCGATGACCGCCGGCAGCTCCTCGATGACCGCCGGCAGCTCCTCGATGACCGGCTGTGGCTCGGCCTCCGGCGGCACGGGCAGCGCGAAGCGGTCGAGCGCCTCGCGGATCTCGCCCAGCGCCTTCGGGCCGATCCCGTCCAGCTTCAGTAACCCTTCGTCGCCCTCGGCCAGAGATTCCATCAACTGCCCGACGTTGCTCAGGCCACTCCGCTCCAGGTGATTCAACACGCGGGCGCTCAGGCCGATCTCGCTCAGGGCGACCTGGTAGGCAGCGAGCGGGATGGAAGCGCGGGCGCGTTGGATCTCCGCCTGGCGGGCCGAGCGCGCCTGCTCCAGGGCCGATCGACGGGCCATTTCCTCCATCACCAGGCGGGCGCGTTGGGCGTTGCGGGTAGTGATGTAGTACCCCCGCACGCCCTCGATCACGCGGCGCATCATCACCAGCTCCTCGGCGTTGTAGGGCAAGCCCTCCTGCTCGTGACGTCGCAGGGCCGCCGACATCGCCGGCAGCAGTTCGGCGACCGGGCCCAGGGCTGGCAGCACCGCCGCATCCTCGTTGACCTGCTTGAGCGCCCATTCCGCCGCCTCGCTGACCCCCTGGATGTCAATGCGCCAGGTGGTCAGTTTGGCCGCCAGACGGGCATTCTGCCCTGCCTTGCCAATGGCCAGGGAAAGCTGGTCGTCGGGCACGACCACGTTGGCCGTCCGTCCCTCGACCGGGTCGTCCTCCATCAGCACACTGAGCACCTTCGCCGGGCCCAGCGCCTTGGCGATGTAGGTGACTGGATCGGGGCTCCACTCGATCACGTCCACCTTCTCCCCGCCCAGCTCCTTGACGATAGACTGAATGCGCATCCCGCGCATCCCCACACATGCACCGACCGGATCAATGCCCTCCTGGCGGGCCATGACGGCCACCTTGGAACGCGACCCCGCCTCGCGGGCGATGGCCTTGATCTCCACCGTCCCGTTGGAGATCTCCGGCACCTCCAGTTCCAACAACCGCTGGAGCATCTTCTTGTGGCTGCGGGAGACGACGATCTGCGGCCCCCGGCCGGTCTTCTTGACCTCGATCACGTAGGCACGGATGCGGTCGTGGAGCATGTACCGCTCGCCAGGGACCATCTCCTTGCGCGGGAGGACGGCCTCGGTCCGTTCCAGGTGCAGGGTGACCTGTTGCGGCGTCACACTCTGGACGGTGCCGTAGACCAGTTCCCCTTCCTGTTCGACAAAGTGGGCATACTGCGCTTCCCGTTCCGCCTCGCGGATGCGCTGGAGGATGACCTGGCGGGCAGTCTGCGCGGCGATCCGCCCGAAGTCACCCGGCGTGCTCTCGACCATCAGCGCGTCGCCGAGGTTGACCGACGGGTCAATCGCCCGCGCCCGTTCCAGGGAAATCTCAACCTGCGGGTTGGTGACCTGTTCGACGACCAACTGCTCGATGAAGACGCGCGCCTTGCCTGTCTCCGGGTCAATCTGGGCCGTGACGTTCTGGGTCGGAGGCACAGCGACATTCCGCCGGTAGGCGGAAACGAGCGCCGTTCGGATCGCTTCCAACACCACCTCGCGCGGCAGATTGCGATCGGAGCAGATCGCATTGAACGCCAACAAGAACTCGCTCTTCATCTCCCTGTCCGTCCTCCACGCACGGCCCTTCTCAATGTAAAAGAAAAGTGGGACACCTGGCCCACTTTCCCCCCTCCCATCAAGTTGCCGATATTATAGCATGGACGAGGGCTTTTTGCAAGTACCCGGCTTGAAAAAACGGGCGAAATGTGGTATAACTGGCCGCAGGCCCCCGTAGCTCAATGGGATAGAGCTCCGGCCCCCGGAGCCGGCGGTCCGCGTTCAAGTCGCGGCGGGGGTACAGAGAAGATGATCTGGACATGGCCCGGCACATCGCCGGGCCTTCGTAACTGCCTGCTCTCCCGCAGGTTTGGACACCATCTCCGCATGGAAGTGCACTGCAATGAGCCGCTCGCCCTGTTGCCAGCCACTTCCTAACCTGCGGGAGGGTAACCGGCAGGTAGTTACGGGCCTTCGTGTAAAGGGGGCGAGATGCACAAGATCGCCGGGGTATTGCTGGCCGCCGGCGCTTCCACCCGCTTCGGACAGCCCAAGCAACTGGTGGACTGGTGGGGGCGGCCGCTGGTCGTGCACATAGCCGAAACGGCGCTGGCCGCCGGCCTGTCCCCCCTCGTCGTCGTCATCGGCCACCAGGCAGAGAGAGTGCAGGCCGCCGTCGCCGACCTGCCGCTGCAGACGGCGATGAACTGGCGCTGGGAGGAGGGGCTGAGCACCTCCGTGCAGGCCGGCCTGGCCGCGCTACCGCCGGATGTGGAGGGGGCGATCTTCCTGCAATGCGACCAGCCGCTGATCACTGCCGACATCCTGCGCCAGCTCGTCGCCCGCTTTGCCGAGACCGGCGCGCCGGTCGTCCATCCGGGGACGCAGGAGCAGCGCACCCCGCCCGCCCTCTTCGCCCGCGCCTTGTTCCCCCAGCTTGCCGCCCTGAGCGGCGACCAGGGCGGGCGGGCAGTCATCGCCCGCTATAGCGACCAGGCGGCCACGGTAGCTGTAGAGGACCCCGACCGCCTGGCCGATATGGACACGCCGGAGGACTACGAGCGGTTGAGGCGGCAGGCGAGCGCGCGCTCCCAATCCCGCGATCTGCGCTCCATCCGCCATCTCGTCATTGATATGGACGGCGTGCTCTGGCGGGGCGATCAGCCGATCTCGGCGATCCTCACATTCTTCCCCTTCATGCACCAGCACGACATCCGCTACGTCCTGGCGACCAATAACGCCAGCAAGCGTCCCGAGCAGTACCGCGAGAAGCTGGCCAGCTTCGGCGTGGACGTGCCGCTGGGATCCATCCTCACCTCGGCCCAGGCCACCGCCGCCTACCTGGCCGCCCGCGAGCCGGCCGGCGCGCCGCTCTACGTGATCGGCGGGGAGGGGTTGCGCCAGGCGCTGGAGGCCCGCGGCTTCGTGCTGACGGAGGAAGGCGCCCAACACGTCGTGGTCGGCTGGGATCCGGAGCTGAACTGGTGGAAGCTGGCGCGGGCGGCGTTGCTGATCCGCCGCGGCGCCGGGTTCATCGGCACCAACCCCGATCTGACCTACCCCACGGCAGAAGGGCTGGTGCCGGGCAACGGAGCTACCCTGGCCGCCCTGCAGGCGAGTACCGGCGTGGCTCCCCTGGTCATCGGCAAGCCGGAACCGTGGCTCTACCACGCAGCGATGGAGCGGATGGGTGCGCAGCCAGAAAACACGGCGATCATCGGCGACCGGCTGGAGACCGACATCGCCGGCGGGGCGCGCCTCGGCCTGTTCACCATCCTGGTCCTCTCCGGCGTCACCTCCGCCGCACAACTGGCCTCCTCGCCGCTGAAACCCGACCTGGTCTGCACGGACGTGGCCGAGCTGGCCCGCCGATGGACAGAAACAGCCACCCAGGAGGTCCAGCCGTACAGATGAGCGGGCTTCCACTCCTGACCGACCTCGATTTTCCCACCCTCCAGTCCCTCCTGGCCGACGGGGGTCAACCGCGCTACCGCGCCCGCCAGCTCTGGGAGTGGCTCTATGTCCATCTGGCCGACTCCTTCGACCAGATGACCAATCTCCCTCTCTCGCTACGCGAAAAGCTGAAGACGGAGACGGAACTGGGCCTGCCGGAGATCGCCGCCAGCCAGGTCTCCGGTGATAGCCTGACGCGCAAGGACCTGCTGCGGTTGGCGGATGGGGAGACGATCGAGGCGGTGTTGATGCGCTACGAGCTTCGCCGCACCGCCTGCATCTCCACCCAGGCCGGCTGTCCGGTGGGCTGCGTGTTCTGCGCTACGGGACAGACCGGCTTCCGGCGCAACCTGTCCAGCGGCGAGATCGTGGCCCAGGCGCTGCACTTCGCCCGCGTCCTCCGCGCCGAGGGCCAGATGCTGACCAACGTGGTGCTGATGGGAATGGGCGAGCCGCTGCTCAACATCGAGGCGACGCTGGCCGCCATCCGCCGGCTGACCGACCCGGCAGGGTTCCACCTGGGCCAGCGCCACATCACCATCTCGACGGTCGGCATCGTGCCGGGGATCGATCGCTTAACAGAGGAGCTGAGCTCAGAGGGGGCGCCGGCGCAAGTCACCCTGGCCATCTCTCTCCACGCCGCCACCGACGAACTGCGCGACCGGCTGGTGCCGATCAATCGGCGCTATCCGCTCGACGAACTGTTCGCCGCCTGCCATCGCGCCTTCGCCCGCAGCGGGCGGCGCATCAGCGTGGAATGGGTGCTCATCGGCGGGGTGAACGACTCGCAGCAGCAGGCCGAAGCGCTGGCCGCCCGCCTGGTCGGGTTACCGGCCCACGTCAACCTGATTCCACTCAACCCCACGCCCGCCTATAGCGGCGCGCCGTCCTCCCGCCAGGCCATTGCCGCCTTCACCGCCGTGTTGGAGCGGCAGCGCATTCCCCATACCGTGCGCGTGCGACGAGGGGTCGAGATCCAGGCCGGTTGTGGGCAATTGAGGGCCCGTCGGGCGTAGGACAGCCCTCCGTGGCCGCCCTGACGGGACGCCGGGGCCGCCCATACGGGCAGAATGTCGTGGCCGCCTATGGGGGCGGACACTGCCTATACAATCTCATAACGGAGACATACACAACATGGCCGCATATCATCGCCGCAACACGTACCGTCTCCCTACGCATGACTACAGTGACTCCAGGTATGCCTATTTCATCACCCTCCAAACCAAAATCAAGGCCGTGGAGGCACAAAGCTCCATAGACCCCGCCCGCCCATTCATCAGTTGCCGTCCACTTGGCACACAAGCCGACCGTAGCCTCCATTTCTACCGTGAGCAAGGGAAGTGGTTGATCTTCGCCTATTCCTTGATGCCCAATCACCTTCACCTCTTGGTATCACCACTGGGAGGCGCCAATCTCTCGAACATCCTGGGAAGCTACGAGAGTTATACGACCCGATTGGCATGGGAGCACGGTGTCGTCGGCCCGTTATGGCAACGGAGCTTCTATGATCACATCTTGCGCAGCGAACAGGCCGCGATAAACGTCGTGAACTATATCCTGAATAATCCCGTACGAGCCAGGTTGGTCAAGAGATGGGAGGATTGGCCCTGGTGCGGGGCTCCTGATCCGCTTTGAGGCGGGCACGGAGGGGGCGGGCACGGAAGCCCGCTACGGGAACACAACAACACCGTAGGGGCGGCCCTCC
>Ga0209018_1003436_pt1 | contig 10060 bp, 6 predicted proteins | sample YNPBryBLVA2012_FD_185814 | JGI IMG/M metagenome (GOLD analysis project Ga0209018, IMG submission 185814) | Anoxygenic and chlorotrophic microbial mat microbial communities from Yellowstone National Park, USA - YNP Bryant BLVA 2012 (SPAdes)... ...
GGGACCACCTGCTCTTCGATCAGGCGGATGTACCTCTCGGCAATCTGCCGACGGTCGAAGTGCTCGCGCACGTAGCGATAGCCGTTCTCGCCCAGGCGCCGCCGCAGCTCCGGAGCGGCTTGCAGCTTCCTGAGCGTCGCGGCCAGTTGGGCTGGATTCTCCGGCTCGACGTAGCAGCCGCACTCCGCCTCCTCCACCAGCTTGCGGGCCACGCCGTCGATGGCCACCACCACCGGGCGCGCCGCGGCCATGTAGTCGAAAACCTTGTTCGGATACACGGTCTTGAAGGTCTCGACTTTCTTGAGCACGGCGCAGCACACGTCCGCCGCCGCGCAGATGTCCACCACCTCGCGCTTCGGGCGGAAGCCGGTGAAGATCACGTGCTTCAGACCCCACTCGCGCACCTTCTGCTCCAGCATCGGCCGCTGCATGCCGTCCCCGACGATCATGAAGCGGGCGCTGTCATCAGCAAACGCCCGTGCCGCCTCGACGAACTGGAGCACGTGGTTGGCCACCCCGACGCCGCCGGTGTAGATGACCAGAAAGCGATCGCCGATGCCGTACTTCTCCCGTACCCAGTTGTCGCGCGGGCCGGGCCGGAAGATGTCCAGATCGGCGGCATTGGGCAGCATCGAAAGCCGGTCGCGACGAACGTTCTTGCGCTCCAGCATGACCTCGTAGAACGCCGGCGTCAGCACGTTGATCCACGTGCTCTCGCGGTAAGAGAGCCGCTCCAGCGCATATCCCAGCCGGATCAGGTGCCGATTGGTCAGCACGCCGGTCTCGATCGCCGACTCCGGCCACAGGTCGCGCACCTCGAAGATCATCGGCAGGCCCGGGAAACGCCGCCGCAACGCCCAGCCGATCAGCCCCACCGTCAGCGGCGGACTGGTGCAGATCAGCACGTCCGGCCGGCGCAGGCGCAGGCTGGCGCACAGGGCCGAGAGGACGAACGAGAGGTAGCCCCAGAAGCGCCCCACAAAGCTCACATTATAGGCCTCGCTGACGTAGCAGCGGTAAACCGTCACGCCCGGGCATTCCTGCTCCTTGACCACCAGACGCCCCTTGTACTGCGGCAGCTTGCGGCTGGTCGCGTAGTGCACGGTTCCCGCCAGCACGGTGACCTGGTGGCCCTGCTCGGCAAAATAGCGCGACATCTGGTTCCAGCGGCTGCCGCCCGCAGCCAGCGCGGCGCCCCCCTCCAGGAAATACTGATGAACCAGCAGAATGTGCATCAGCCACCCTTGGTGCGCGCTCACCCCGCCACGCGCGGCGGGCATCCGCAACGCGACCACCCGGTTCATCGGCGCGCGTCCCGCCGCAGGCGAGAAACCCCTGCTGCCGCAGCGCGTGTCGATAACCGGATGGTAAAGCACGGCGCGGGCCGCGGCTACGGCGGCACCACGCCCGGCCGACGGGCAGGATCCCGACCGACCGGCACCGCGCCGCCCCCGCGCGGCGCGTCGCCTTTGTGCCGCGCATCGCGCCCCGCGCTTCGCCGCCCGCGCCGACCGCCATTATACTGGCCAGCCTATGGAGAGCTTCGGCGCCCTGCTGCGGCATTATGGCTGGTACGCCGTGCTGGCCTTCGTGCTGACCGTCTTCGCCACGCCGGTCGCCGCCCGACTGGCATGGCGGCTGGGCGTCCTCGACGTACCCGACCGGGACCTCAAGCCGCACGCGCGTCCGACGCCCTACCTGGGCGGCGCCGCCATCTGTCTGGGCTGGACTGTGGCGCTGCTGGCGGCGCTGCCCGGGGCCGGGCAGGAACGGCATGTCCTGCTGGCGATCATGCTCGGCGGCTTGGCCACGACGGCGCTGGGGCTGATCGACGACGTGCGGAACCTTTCGCCGAAGCTGCGCCTGCTGGGGTGTGCTCTGATCGCCGGCGCGGTCATTCTGCACACGGGCATCGCCGATGACCTGGCGATCTCGATCCTCTGGCCGTTCGGCATCACCCCGCCCCCGGTCGTCGGCATCCCGCTCTCGTTTCTGCTCGGGCTGTTCATCGTCCTGGGGGCCTGCAACTCGGCCAACCTGATCGACGGCCTGGACGGGCTGTGCGCCGGCGTGACGGCAGTCATCTCGCTGGGCTTCTTCGTGGTGGCCGGCGCTCTGGCCATCTATGTCGCCCTGTACGACTGGCAGCATGCCAAGAACGCGACGCGCCTCATCCTGTCGCTGGCCCTGCTCGGCTCCACGCTCGGCTTCCTGCCGTTCAACTTCAACCCCGCCCGCATCTTCATGGGCGACGCCGGCAGCATGCTGCTCGGCTACAACTGCGGCATGATGATTCTGCTGCTGAATGAGCGCGGCGTGCTGCGCTGGACCTTCGGGGGCCTGATGATCTTCGCGCTGCCGATCTTCGACACAGCGCTGGCCATCGTCCGGCGCTGGCGTGCCGGCCGGCCGATCTTCGCCGGCGATCGCAGCCACTTCTACGATCAACTGGTCGATCGCGGGCTGTCGGTGCGGCGGGTGGTGGTGATCAGCTACGGGCTGGCGGCGGTCTACGCCATCCTCGGCTGCGGGACCGTAGTGCTGGCCATCCGGATGCGCTACCTGCTGGTCATCTATGCGCTGTCCGTGCTGGCCACGATCGCGCTCATCATCCTGACCGGCATGGCTACGCCGGAGCAGCAGCCAAAGCCCGGGGTACCCGACCGCTCCGCGGCCTAGCGCCCGGGCGCCGCTGGACGGCACGCCGTCCAGCCGCGACAATCACCGTTTGTGGTGGGCGCCCGGCGTCTGCCGGTCGCCGAATACGGGGACGCCTGACGGAGCGCAAGCCGTGTTGAAGCCGAAAGTGGGCGTGGTCGGCGGCGGAGTCGTGGGCAAGGCCATGCAGGCCCTGTGCGGGCCGGAAACCGTGATGTACGACCCGTATGTGCCGCAGTGGGCCGGCAACCGCGAGGCGATCAACGGCTGCGACGTCGTCTTCATCTGCGTGCCCACGCCGATGAGGGACGATCGCCGCTGCGACACCTCGATCGTCGAGGAGGCCGTGGCCTGGGTGCGCGCTCCACTGCTCATCATCCGTTCCACCGTTGCCCCCGGCACCACCGACCGCCTGCGTGAGAAGTACAACAAGCGCATCGTCTTCCAGCCCGAATACCTGGGCGAGACGCCTGCCCACGTCTTCGGCAACATGGCCGAACGCCAGTTCGTCGTGCTGGGGGGAACGCCGGCGGACGTTTCCGCCGCCGCTGACTTCTACAAGCACTACTACAACAGCCTGGTGCGCTTCTACCTGTGCGACGCGCTGACGGCCGAGGTGTGCAAGTACATGGAGAACGCGTTCTACGCCGTCAAGGTCACGTTCGTCAACGAGTTCTACGAGATCGCCAAAGCCCACGGCGTGGATTTCAACGTCTTGCGCGAGGTGTGGCTGGCGGACACGCGGATCAGCCGCGACCACACCTTCGTCTACCCCGACGACCGCGGCTTTGCGGGCAAGTGCCTGCCCAAGGACTGCAACGCGATCGTCAAATCCTGCGAGGACCGCGGCTACGAGCCGAAGTTCCTGAAAGCCTGCCTGGCGATCAACGAGGAGTTCCGGCGCCTGAACCGGCAGAAATGACCCGCCGCGCGACCGCTGGCCCGGCGCCTCCCGCCGCACGCGGCGCCCGACGGCGGGCGCTGCTTCAGCCCGCCGGCCGCTCGATGCGGTATTTCCGCAGTCGATAGCGCAGGTTGTCGCGGCTGATGCCCAGAGCCTGGGCGGCCCTGGTCTGGTTCCAGTCGTGCTCCTCCAGGGCTCTGACGATCATCGCCTTCTCGTAATCTTGCAGGGCTGAACACTCCGCTTCGCCGGCTGTGTCCGCGGGCGCGCCGGTGATCTCGCGTGGCAGGATGTCGGGCGTGATGGCGCCCGTGTCGCACAGGAGCACGGCGCGCTCGATCACGTTCCGCAGCTCGCGGACATTGCCCGGCCAGCGGTAGGCACACAGCAGCGCCAGGGCCTCCGGCGTGACGGTCGGCGGGGGCCGTCCGAATTCCCGGGCCGTGCCGTCGATGAAGTGCTCCACCAGCAGCGGGATGTCCTCGCGGCGGTCGCGCAGCGGCGGCATGGGGATGGGGAAGACATTGAGCCGGTAGTACAGGTCCTCGCGGAACTGGCCGGCTTCCCGGGCCTGCTTCAGGTCGCGATTGGTGGCCGCGATGATACGGACGTCGCACGAGAGCACCTTCACGCCCCCGACGCGCACGAACTCGCGCTCCTGCAACACGCGCAGCAGCTTGATCTGCGTGGACGGGCTGATGTCGCCGATCTCATCCAGAAACAGCGTTCCGCCGTTGGCCAGCTCGAAACGTCCCAGCTTCGTCGTCGTCGCCCCGGTGAACGCGCCCTCCTCATGCCCGAACAGTTCGCTTTCCAGCAGCGTCTCCGGCAATGCGGCGCAGTTGATGGCGATGAAGGGCTTGTCACGCCGCAGGCTGTGGACGTGGATGCGCCGGGCGCTCAGCTCCTTGCCGGTCCCCGTTTCACCGAGCAGGAGCACGGTGGCGTTGGTGGCGGCGACGCGGTCGCACAGTTGCAGCGCCGCGCGCAGGGCGGGGCTGTCGCCGATGATCGTGTCCTCGTGGAGCGCGACCTCGCGCAGCCCCAGATTCTCCCGTTTCAGCTCCTCATGCAACTGGGCGTTGCCGACGCTGATCGCCGCCAGGTTGGCGAACACGCCCAGAACCCCCAGGTCGCGCTCCGTGAACGGGCGGTCCCCGTTCTTGTTCAGCACCTCGACCACGCCGATCACCTGCCCGCGGTGGCGGAGCGGGGCGGCGATCAGCCCCCGGGTGCTGAAATGCGCTTCCTCATCGAAAGCCGAGTAGAAGTCCGGGTCGAGCCGGGCGTCGGGCGCGATCTCCGGCCTGCCGGTGCGCGCGACGCGGCCCGCGATGCCCAGATGGGCGTCGAACTCCTGGCCGATCAGCTTTCGCGCCACCCGTCCCACCGCGGCCTTGAATACCAGCTTGTTGCGCGGCCGGTCCAGCAGCATGACCGAACTGGCCTGAGCATCGAGCACGGCGGCCGACGACTGGGCGATCGCCTGAAGCACGCTTTGCAGGTCAAGCGTGCTGTTGATGGCGACCGACGCTTCCAGCAGTGCCGCCAGCGCGTCGCCGCCGACCGTGCCGGCCTTCAGCGCGATCGTGTTCTCGTCCATCGTTGGTACCCCGTGCCGCACCACGTTGTGCCGCAGCGACCCAGCCGGTCGGGAGCCATCCGCCCGGGCACGCCGAGCGCATCCTTTCATTATCCGGGCCGGGCGGCGCCGGACAAGCGGTTAGTGGCCTTTGCGTCTATACTTAGCACTAAGGCGCCAGCGGCGCCCTGCGGTTCCGATAAGCAAGCGGGCTGCATTGGTGGTCGCTCGGAACGGTCGGACCAGTTCTGCCGAACTGCGGCGGCCTGCCCAGCGTACACAGGATAACGGGGCGTGGCACAAAAGAGTGATGAGCAACTGCTCGCGGATCACCTGACCGGCGTGGCCGGCGCGTTCGACTGCCTGGTCGCCCGCTACGCCCACGAGCTGTACGGGTTCCTATGCCGCTTCGTTGCCGACAAGTCCGCCGCCGAGGACCTGGTCCAGGAGACGTTTGTCCAGGTCCATCTGTCGGCCGCCACATTCGACCCGCGGCGCAGTTTCCGGCCCTGGATTTACACCATCGCCGCCAACAAGGCCCGGGATCATCTGCGGACGCACGGCCGCCGGCAGCAGTACTCGCTCGACTCGGCCGGCCAGAACGAGGGCGCCGCGCCCTCACAGACGGTCACGGCGCCCGACACGCCGGCGCCGGAGTTGCTGGATGCCGAGCAGCGCAGGCAGTTCGTGCGCCAACTGATCGCCCGCATGCCGGAACACCTGCGGCTGATACTCATGCTGGGCTACTTCCAGCAGTTGCCGTACGCGGAAATCGCCACCATCCTCGACATTCCGGTCGGGACGGTGAAATCGCGGCTGCACGCGGCCGTGGGTCACTTTGCCAGGCTCTGGCGCGCTCACACGCGGGCGGGCTCGAGCGTGGAGCGCTGACAGGAGACGCTGCGCATGGATAGTCCGCCGGAGAACGATTTCGATCCCATCCTGCTCGACCTGCACCTGGGGCAACTGGACCCGGAGCAGCGCGCCGCTGTCGAGCGGAGGATCGCCGGCGACCCGGCGCTCCAGGCCGAAAACCAGGCCCTGACGGCGATCTTCGCGGCGCTCAACAGCCTGCGACAGGACGTGCCGCAGCCTCCGGCCGATCTGGTGGGCCGGGTTGCGATGCGTGTCGCCGCCGCGGGGCGCCCCGGCCGCATCGTCTCCCCGCTGCTGTCCGTCGTGCAGCTCGCCGATGACTACGGGAACGCCGGCATCATCCGCCTGCGGAGCCTGCGTGAGATCGTGGCGGTAGCGGCGCTGATCGTGCTGGCCGTGGGACTGGGCGTACCCGGCATGCTGCACCTGCGCGAGCGCGGCCAGCGCATCGCGTGCTCGGCCAATCTGGCCGGCATCGGCCAGGGGATGCAGGCGTACGCGCTGGCCAATCAGAGCTGGCTGCCGTTTGCCGGCTGGAACAGCAACAGCACGTGGCGACCGACCGACCAGGCCGGCCTGGACGTCCTGCCCAACCGCACCCACGTATACCGTCTGGTGATGCAGCGGCTGGTGCCGGCCCGCCTGTTCGTCTGTCCTTCCGGCAATGATCTGCCCATGCCCGAGGACCAGGTTCCGTATCATACGGACTTCCTCGAAGCGCGCAACGTCAGCTACGCCTACCAGAACATGGCGGGGGTGCGTCCGTCGCTGCGCGACGATCCGGATCTGCCGATTCTCGGCGACGACAACCCGCTGTTCGACAACGGCTGGCCGCTGCTGTCGGCCACGCGCAGCCTGGGCCTGGGCGACCCGACGTTCCTGAACTCGCGTGCCCATGCCGGCAGCGGACAGAACATCCTGACCCTGCTCGGCAGCGTGAAGTGGATGACCACGCCCAACTGCGGGCTGGGCGGGGACAACATCTGGACGCTTCAGGGGGTCGATGAGTACACCGGTCGGGAAGGGCCGCAGGCGGCCTCCGACGCCCACCTGCTCAAGTAGGCGGAGCAGTGCACCTTCCGGTCGATTAGCTTTTGCGCCTGGCTCCCACAGCCCGCGCCGGCATCGTTCCGCGGGCGCGGCCGGCGACCGGTGTGCGAGTCAGCACGCCGCCCCGCACCCGCACATCAGACTCCCCGGACGCGAAGCTTGGCGGCGACACCGCGCGGCGCGCTCACCATGGCGGCTGCGCGCGAGCCTGCTGCCGGAAACGGCTCTACAGCGTTCCGTCCAGGCACTCGATGACAGTGATCGCCGTCGCGTTGACCACCTCCTCCGCCGTGCAGGAGAGGTAGAGGACGTTCACCGGCTTGTGGAATCCGAGCGTGAGCGGTCCGATGGATTCGACGTTCCCCAGGCGCGTGACGAGCTTGGCCGCGATCAGGCCGGCGGCCAGGTTGGGGAAGATGAGCACGTTTGCCCGCCCCTTCAGCTCGCAGAACGGAAACAGGTTTTCCTGCACCTCGGGCGAGAGCGCCGTGTCCACCTGCATCTCCCCGTCCACACACAGGCTGGGATCCAACCGCTTGACCAGTTCCACCGCGCGCCGCACCTTCTCCGCCTGCGGGTGGTCCACGCTGCCGAAATTGCTGAATGACAGCAGCGCCACCTTGGGCGTGACGTCGAAGTAGCGGGCCGCCCGCGCTGCCATCACCGCGGTCTGGGCGAGCTGTTCGGCGTCGGGTTCGACGTGCGCGGTGCAGTCGCCGAAGAACAGAATGTCGTCCTTGGCCAGGATGATGTAGATGCCGCAGACGCGCGTGGCGCCGTCGCGGCGCGGGATGGTTCGCAGCAGGGCCTGCATGACGTGGGGGTGGCCGCGCCCGATCCCGCAGACCATGCCGTCGACGCGCCCGGTCTCCAGCATCAGGGCGGCGAACGGGTCCGGGGCGCGGACGAAGTAGCAGGCATCGGCCCAGTTGGTGCCCTTGCGCTGGCGCATCTGGTAGTAGTGCCGGGCCAGCAGTTCCCGGTCGGGGTACGTTTCCGGATCGACGATCTCGATGTCGCCCAGGTTCACGCCGAACTCCGCCGCCCGCTGGCGGACCAGTTCCGGCCGGCCGACCAGCACCGGGCGGGCGATGCGCTCCTCCTGAAGGATGCGCACGGCGCGCAGGATCGTCGGGTGCTCTCCGTCGGAGAAGATGATGCGCTTGTCGCTGCCTTTGGCGTGGTTCAGTATGCGGCGCATGAACTGCTGTGAGCGCGACAGCGAGGCCGCCAGCCGTTCGCGGTACGCCGCCACGTCGCGCAGGGGCAGCCGGGCCACGCCGGAGCGCACCGCCGCCTCGGCGACGGCCGACGCCTCCCAGATCAGCACGCGCGGATCGAAAGGCTTGGGGATGATGTAGTCGGGGCCGAACTGCAAGCGTGCCAGCCCGTAGGCGCGCAGCACGCCCTCGGGGACGTCCTGGCGCGCCAGGCTCGCCAGCGCGTGGCAGGCCGCCAGCTTCATCTCTTCGTTGATCTTGCGGGCCTGCACGTCCAGGGCGCCGCGGAAGATGAAGGGGAAGCCGAGCACGTTGTTGACCTGGTTGGGAAAGTCGCTGCGGCCCGTGGCCACGACGGCATCGGGGCGCGCCGCCCTGGCCAGATCGGGCATGATCTCCGGCACCGGATTGGCCATCGCCAGGATCAGCGGCCGCTCCGCCATCGTCTGGACCATCTCCGGGGTAACGATGCCGGGCTGCGACAGGCCGGCGAAGCAGTCCGCCCCCTTCAGCGCCTCGGCCAGCGTGCGGGCCCGCGTCTCGACGGCGAACTCCTCCTTGTACGGGTTCATGCCCGCTTTGCGACCCTTGTAGATCACGCCCTGGGAGTCCACCAGCGTGATGTTCTCGCGCCGTACGCCCAGCGACACGTAGAACCGGGCGCAGGCGATGCCCGCCGCCCCGGCCCCGCTGATGACGACCCGGATCTCCTCCAGCTTCTTTCCCTGAAGCAGACAGCCGTTGATCAGCGCCGCACCCGAGATGATGGCCGTCCCGTGCTGGTCGTCATGGAAGACCGGTATATCCAGCAGCTCCTGGAGCCGCCGCTCGATGTAGAAGCACTCCGGCGCCTTGATGTCCTCCAGATTGATCCCCCCGAAGGTCGGCTCCAGCCGGGCGACGATGTTGATGAACTCGTCCGGGTCCTGCGTGTCGATCTCCAGGTCGAAGACGTCGATGCCCGCGAAGCGCTTGAACAGCACCCCCTTGCCTTCCATCACCGGCTTGCCTGCCGCCGCCCCGATGTTGCCCAGTCCCAGCACCGCCGTCCCGTTCGAGATCACCGCCACCAGATTGCCGCGCGCCGTGTACTCATAGATCCTGTCGGGCTGGGCTTTGATTTCCAGACAGGGCTCGGCTACGCCGGGAGTGTACGCCAGCGACAGGTCGCGCTGCGTCAGGCACGGCTTGGTCGGGACGACCTCCAGTTTGCCGGGCCGGGGCTGAGCGTGATATTTCAGGGCTTCGGCCTTCAGATCCATGCCGGCACTCCGAAGTGATGCTCTGCGTCCGGCCGGCGCTCGGGAAGCGCGCACCCCGCGCTGCTCCACTTCCGAGCGCCGGCGCCGTCCGCCGCCGGCGATTATACGTCCGCCGCATCTTCCGGCAAACGGCGCCCCGCCGCGCCGCGCGGTGCCGGGAAGTGCGGGACGGTATAGAATCGCCCGGGTGCATCGGAAACAGGGAGACAGCAGGATGGGTCCGCTTTCTGCCAGGCGTTGCGTTCCGTGCCAGGGCGGCGTGCCGGCCCTGCGCGGGGCGGCAATCAGGCATCTGCTCCGTGAGCTGCGCGACTGGGAAGTCGTCAACGAGCACCATCTGAGCAAGGAATACAGGTTCCCAGACTTCAAGACCGCGCTCGCCTTCGTCAACAGGATCGGGGCCCTTGCCGAGAGCGAGGGACATCATCCCGACCTTTACCTTTCCTGGGGCAAAGTCCGCGTCGATATCTGGACCCACAAGATCGACGGCCTGACCGAAAGCGACTTC
>Ga0209018_1003438_pt1 | contig 10059 bp, 8 predicted proteins | sample YNPBryBLVA2012_FD_185814 | JGI IMG/M metagenome (GOLD analysis project Ga0209018, IMG submission 185814) | Anoxygenic and chlorotrophic microbial mat microbial communities from Yellowstone National Park, USA - YNP Bryant BLVA 2012 (SPAdes)... ...
TAGAGAATGTCGGTGATTAAATATGTGACGCCCCACAGGACTGCAACTAGCAGCACGACGGCCATGATCATTGGATAGTCGCGGTTGAACAGGCTCGTGACGAAGTATTTTCCCAACCCCGGAATGCCATACACAACCTCGATGAACAGCGAACCGGTCAGCAAGTTCGGTATCTGCGGCAGCAACACGGTGATCATCGGGATCAAGGCGTTTCTGAACACATGCCGCAGCGTGATGGCCCGTTCGGTCAGGCCCTTAGCCCGCGCTGTGCGGACGTAATCGGCGTTGAGCGCATCGGCCACGCTGGAGCGCGTATATCTCGCCACCAACGCCAGTGGACTCAGGCCATAGGTCAGTACCGGCAGAATGTAATCGCGTGAGAGCAGCGCCGGCCCCTGGCCGAACACCGGGCCGATGATCCATTCGCTTTGCTTGCCCCAGCCCAACTGATAGCCGAAGATCAACAAGAACCATGTGGCGATGATGAAGTTGGGCACGGCAAAACCCAGTGTCGCCATGAACGTGACGACGTTGTCAATCCAGGTATTGCGGTAGTAGGCGGCAATGATCCCCAGCAGTAAGCCGAGGCCGAAGGAGAATATAATCGTATAGATGCCCAGATGAAGCGTGACCGGCCAGCTTCGCGCGATCACCTCGCTGACGGGTGGGTTTCCGGCTACGGCGAACGAGTACCCAAAGTCAAATTGCAGCGCGCTGGTCAGGTAGTTCCAATAGCGTTCCAGAATGGGTTTGTCCAGGCCGTACTTGCGCAGGACGTTTTGCATGGCCTCTTCCGTGTAGCCGCGTTCACCGAGGCTGAACGGTCCACCGGGGATAATGCTCATCAGGATGAAAACAATGAAAGAGACGAGCAGCAGGACAAAAAGAAGCGATAGCAACCGCCTGATGACATAACCGGTCATGGGTGCTCCACTCGCAAATATGGAGGTCTGGGAAGCAGTGCTTCTGTGCCTCCCAGACCTATTGTATCCCGATGCAGCGAGAAGACTGCTGCCTCTATGCGCGCCGATCCCTAGCGGGTGCGATAGGTATCGTAGTTGAACACTTCTTGCGTGATGTAGAACTCGCCCCAACACCACTGGTTGTTCCAGTGATAGGCGGAAATGCCCTGATTATCCGGCGTAAAGCACGCGCCGCCTGCCACGTAAGGCTGGAACAGGTCGCCCAGGTTGCGGTGGAACAGGAAGACGCCGCCAACATCTTCGACCAGGATGCGCTCGGCGTCGTGATACATCTGCATCCGGGCTTCGGGATCGCCCACCATCTGGTCGGCCTCGCTGACCATGTTATCGTAGTCGGCGTTGCGCCACGAATGCCGCCCGGTGGACTTCCAAACGCCCAGCATGTTCGCCGGGTCGAGATAGTCCATGCCGTAAGACACGCCGCCGAACTGGAGCGTGGTCGGGCGGGCCAGCAGCGCGCTCATGAAGGCGTTGAACTCCATATTGTTCACGGTGATGTCGATATTGAGGCATTCACTGATCGAGGCGGCGACGGCCAGATACCAGTTCATGATGCCCTCGGCCTCCCCGCGCAGCTTCAATTCTTGCGGCGGGAAGCCCTCGCCGCCCGGATAACCTGCTTCGGCCAGCAAACTCTGGGCGGATTCGCAGTCGTATGCCTGGTAGTCGCGGAAGTCGCCTGCCTCATCCCACCCTGGGAAGCCGGGGGCCAGGAACGTCGTGGCCGGATAGGCCGACTGCGCGCCGCCGACGTTGATCACATTGTCGGCGATAGACTGGCGATCTACTGCTCTGGCGAAGGCCAGCCGTACCCGCACATCGTCGAACGGCGGATTAAACGTGTCGAACAGCAGGTAGTCGGTGCGGAAGTCGCCTGCATGAGGCCGGAAGTTAGCGCTCAGCACCGGGTCCGCGTTGATGATCTCGAAATCCGACGGCTTGAGGTGAATGTAGTTGACCTTATCGACCTCGTGGTTTTGGAAGGCGATAAAGCTGCCGTTGAGCTGATCGCCGTACAGTCCGCGAATCTCGCGCAGCCAGGGCGTGCGCGGACCGACATAGGTCGGGTTGGCCTCCAGAATCAGGTGATCGCCGGGCACAAACTCCGTCATGATGAACGGGCCAGATGAGACGTGCCGGGCGGGATCAATGATATATTCGGGTGTCCATGCGCCGGGTTCGCCCAGGCTGGCAGCCTGCATCGGTGGCCAGTAGACCATCGTGGCGGGCAGCGGCGGGAACGGATTCTGCGTCCTGACGACGAGGGTGTTATCATCCTCGGCAATGACGCCGATCTCATCGACCGGGATTTCACCTGCGACGGCCTCATCCCAGCCTTCGATGACGCCCAGCCACATCCACACGAAGTCGTAGGCGTTGGCCGGGTCGGCCATGTATTGGAAGCTGCGCACCCAGTCCATCGCCGTGACGGGCGTTCCATCGCTCCACACCTGATCGCCGCGCAGGTGGAAAACCCAGGACAGGCCGTCTTCGCGCACCTCCCAGCTCGACGCTGCGCCGGGGAAGAGTTGCATGTTCTGGTCAAGTTGCACCAGCGAGTCGCTAAACTGGTCGAAGGCGTGGATGTCGCAGATACGCTGGTACACGGTGACGACGGACGACAGCGAGATTTCAGTGCGTTCGGCGTTGCAAAGTTCCTGCCACACCTGCATCTCGTAAGGGGCTGCATCTGGCGGCAGGGTGCGCCCATAGACATCTACATTGCTGCCTTCCTGGGCGATGCTGACGTTCGGTCCGACGGCGGCTGCCACCAGCAACAGAATGGCAGCCAGAAAGATCATACGGCGGCGGGACATCTTTCTCCTCCTGAAAAGTATATACATCTGATCGGCGCGAGAGGTCAAATGTGCGGTAGACTGTACTGAAGACTTATTCAAATTGTATGATCGTTCGGGCGTGAGTGCAATACTACAGTATGGCAAACTGCTCAATAAACGCCCCATCGGCTGTATGATGGGCTTTTGATCAGGCCACGAGATATCTGGACAAGGAGATCGCATCTGTGGAAAACATGACCTCGAAAGAGCGCTGGCTGGCTGTGCTCCGGCGGGAAACGCCGGACCGGATTCCGATGGATTATTGGGGCACGCCGGAGGCGACGCGCAAGATCATGCGCTATCTCGGCTGCGCGACGGAAGAGGAGATGTTCCGACGCTTGCACATCGACCGACCGTTCACCGTTCAGCCCGCCTATGTCGGCCCGCCTATTCCGGCGGGTTACGACCTGTACGGCTGTGGCTATCGGGATGTGGATTACGGGACGGGTGTCTATCCAGAGTGTGTCTATCACCCCCTGGCGCAGTACGAAACGATTGAGGAAATTGAGGCGCATTATACCTGGCCAACGGCGGACTGGTTCGACTATGCGGTTCTGCCGGCGCAGATCAGGGGCAAAGAACATCTGCCCATCCGGGGCGGCGGCTCGGAACCGTTCCTTACCTACGCTGACCTGCGCGGCATGGAACGGGCCTACATGGACCTGTTGGAGAACCGTGAAATGGTCGAATACTGCTTGGATAAGCTGTTCGACTTCGCCTATGAGTTCACGCGGCGCATCTTCGAGACGATTCCTGGTGTTGTAACGTTCAGCTATGTGGCAGAGGATTTCGGTTCGCAGGAGGGGTTACTTTTTTCGCCGCACGTGATCCGCGACGTGTTTATCCCACGTATGAAGCGCATGATCGATCTGGCGCACGAGGCCGGGGTGTACGTCTTCTATCACAGCGACGGCGCAATCCGGGAGATTTTGCCCGACATGATCGCGGCAGGAATTGACGTGCTCAATCCGATCCAGTGGCGCGCCAGGGGCATGGATCGTGCAGGTTTGAAGCGCGACTTCGGCGACAGGGTGGTTTTTCATGGCGGCGTTGATAATCAGCAAACCCTGCCTTTCGGCACGGTCGAAGAGGTACGCCGGGAAGTGTTCGACAACATCCGCATCCTCGGCGCAGGCGGCGGCTATATCCTCGCGCCGTGTCATAACGTCCAGGCCGTCAGCCCTGCTCAAAACGTGATCGCGCTGTATGAAGCGGGGTACGAGTACGGACAAAGTGTGTGACCGAAGGAGACCTGGAGGTACTGGAAATGGTCCGTTTGGAGATCATCGCCACCAGTCTGGCGGATGCCATCGCCGCCGAGCAGGGCGGTGCAGATAGCGTTGAGGTCTGTGTAGACCTGGCTCTGGACGGGCTTACCCCACCGTTGGATATGGTCAAAGCCATACGGGAGGCGGTTCACATCGATATGCATGTGATGTTGCGCCCACATAACAACGGCTTCGTTTACGGCGAGCGCGAGGTCGCCACGATCCTTGCCCAGGTCGATCTGTTCAGGCCGCTGGGGATTCAATCCCTGGTTTTTGGCGCGCATCGGAAAGACGGCGCGCTGGACGTGGACCTGATCCGACGCATTGCCCAGGCCGCCGCTCCCTTGCCGTTGACTGTGCATCGCGCCCTGGAACGGTCTTCTAACCCGGAGGATGCGCTACATCGGCTCGTCGGGGTGGCTGCGCGAATCCTGACCTCAGGCCCAGCTGCTTCTGCCGCCGAAGGGCGCGCCGGGCTGCGTCGCTGGGTCCAGGCGTTTGGCGCGCATTACCGCTTTGCGGCTGCCGGGGGCATCTGCCTGGAAAACGCCAGAGACATTATGCTGTTTACGGGTGCGCACGAGTGTCACGTAGGTACCGCTGCCCGTACCGACGATGCCGTCGATCCGCATAAAGTGCGGCTGCTACGGGCGGCGATACAGCCATGACGGCGTAGCCGACATGACAGTTACATCTTGTTGTGGTGTGTCAAAATCTCGGCGCCGTCGGCTGTGACTAGCAGGGCGTCCTCGATCCGCACAGCCGTTTCACCGGGGAAGTAGATGCCCGGTTCCAGCATGATGACCATGCCTTCACGCAGCACTTCGTTGCTATAGGGGACAATGCGCGGAGCTTCGTGGCCAGAGACGCCGACGCCGTGCCCGGTGTGATGAGGATAAACCGGATACCCGGCTTCCGCGATCACCTGGCGCACCTGACGGTCGATGTCTCTGGCGATGGCGCCGGGGCGCACCAGGGAAATGCCCAACTCCAGCGCGTCCAGCACGGTGCGATGCATTTTTTCCTGCTGCCCGGTTCTTTCTCCGGCATAATAGGTCGCGCAGCTATCGCTCCAATAGCCGCCGAGCACAACGCTGATGTCTACGATCAACGAGTCGTGGGGCTGAAGCGCGTAATCCAGCGGCCAGCCGCCGCTGTTATCGGGCGAGCGCCGCCCGACCGCGCAATCGTTGCCGACGGGGACACGGCAGCCGGCGGTTTGCTGTATGGCGGTGTGCAGCGCGTTCCATACATCGATCTCGCGCTTGCCAACGGCCACTGCCGCCTGAGCCGCCGCATGACCGATGTCGGTCAGAGCAAAGTTTCTGCGCAGGGTGGCAAGTTCTTCCTCAGTCTTCACCATGCGTAGCGGCTCCAGCCAGCCGTCAATGGCGACTGTTTCCGCGCCGCGCAATGCAGCGGCGATGAGATCGCTGACGTATTCGCGTTCGACGCCCACCTTGCCGCCCGGCCTGGTCGTGGCGCTCGTTAGAAAAGCCTCCAGCAGGTATTTGCCGCTATCAATGGGCTGGTCGATTCTGTAACCACAATAAGTGACGACGCGCCCGTCGGCTTCTTGCCCAAACGGGGCCGCGAGATCGGCCTGGGCGTCCACAACAATCAGCGTAAACTGTCCGCCTTCGTACCAGACCAGCGGATAGCTGGACGCAAACAGGTTTGGGCCGACCTGGACCGGCGGCGTGAACCCGGTCAGCCAGGTGACGCTCGCCGGTTTTGCGAACACGGCCCGATCGATTCCCTGCTGCCGCAGGATGGCATGGGTTTGTTGCCGCTGTTCCTGATGCATGGCTTACCTCGTTACCGGTTGTTCCAGTACGTGCGAGTCAGGTAGAGGCACGATGTAGAACACTGCCACAAGTGACCTTAGTCTACTGTTCATTCATTCGACCGTCAAGCAAGACATCGCCAATGCGGGCTAGGGATGGCGAGATTTTTGACGGGATATATACCCGCAGCTTTGGGATGGAACTTGACTGCTTCAAAGTGCAAGGTGAAGCAGTATTGGGAAAGCAAAACCGCCACGTAGTGCCCCTTGAGGCGATCCCTGCGTGACGGCGATTTGTAGACCTGCTGCGCGCCGGTCCCAGGCGATTGACTGTTTCGGCGCGCTTACTGAATGCCGAGGCCCAGACTTGAACTGGGGACCCTTTGATTTTCAGTCAAATGCTCTACCAACTGAGCTACCTCGGCAGTCTGTGGAGCTTATTGTAGCGATTGCGGGCTAAAAGTCAATATCGATTTGGTCGGGGGCGGGCGAAATCAGCCGGTAGGCTGCCCCAGCCACATTTGCCGATAGACAGCCCATTCTTGGGCATCGGTCGTCCAGTAAGCGTAGATGCCCAGCCCACGCACCAGACTGGCTGCCTCGCCACTCTGGGCCAGCCCCTGCCGAACGCCGCTGATGGCCGCCGGGACGCTTTCGACTGCCGGGTCGTGGCCGGGCGGTTCAGCATCATAGGTGGGGATTCCGATGATCAGACGGGTATTGACGCCCAACGGCGCAATCGCCGAAATGAATTGCGTGACCTGGAAGGCCATCCACGTGGTATAGTCTGCCGGCGTGCTCAGGCCACTGGAATACGCCATCACGGCCATTTCGTCCGCCAGCAGGGCGATCCGCTGTTTGTATTCTGTGCTCCACATCATGCCCGGCGCGGTGTACGGTCCTACCGGGATACCTGGCGCGCCGGTGTTCCAGTCCGGTGGGACGGAGACCGACAGGCGAGTATCTGTGCCGATGGCCTGCCGGATGTCCCGCAGCAAGGCGGGGAAATTTTCGTCGCCGTCCCACACCGGTTCGGCGTTCAAATGCACGCCGTCAAAGTCGAATTCTTGTATGGCCCGTTCGGAAAATGTCGCAATCGTATCGCGCACCGTTTCGTCGTCCATCCGGTAAGACGGCGTTTCTACCGGGAAGCCGATCCAGGCGTCCAGCTGCGCTTCTGGATAGAAGCGTCTGATTTGCCGGACGAATCCGGCGATGTAGGGGAAGGTCGTTTCGCTCCACGTCCCATCACCCTGGAGCCAGCTTGTCCAGATGTAGAGGGTGTCGATCCCATTCAGACGCAGTTCGGTAGCCAGACTGCTGACCGCGTCGTCAGCTTGGGACTCTCTTCCCCAGTCGATGCCCAGCCAGATCGCGTTATGCGCCGATGGAGGCGGCACGGGTCGCAGCAGCAGAAACAGCAGCACAGCCGCCGCTACAGCGGCACTGAGCGCTCCCCCAAAAACGCCCCCCAGCAACAAAAGGCCCGGACGGTGTAAACGCTGATCCGGCAGACCACGCTCGACTGGCGGCGGCATGTCCTCCCGGTAGCGGCCTGTGACGTGGTGCTGTGATCCGGTGCTGCGTCGGCGCGGTGGCGTAGACATGGCCTCACCCGCCTTGCAGCCGGGCCAACAACGGCGGTCCGAAGATCAACAGGCCGACCAGGACCGAGGCTGTTGCTCCCAGCAAGACGGCTGCCGCCGCTACATCTTTGCCGACCTTTGCCATCGGGTGAATTTCCGGGCTGGCAAGGTTGACGGCGGCCTCAATCGCCGCGTTGATAAATTCCGCCATCCAGACCATCGTGATCGTCAGGACCAGGATCGCCCACTCGACGGGAGTGATGCCCAGCCAGAGGCCGAAAATCACGACCGTCAGGGTGGCGACCGCCTGGATGCGGGTGTTCTTCTGGTAGCGCAGCATATAGAGCCAGCCGGCTATGGCATAACGCAGGCTGGCCCACCGGTTGGCGCTGACCACCGGGCTATAATCGCCCGGATTCACATGCAGATTTGCCGCAAGCTCCTCGGCCAGAACTTTGACCCGCTGCCTGTCTTGTTCTGCCGGTGTTTTGCTTTTTGCCTGACTGTGCATCCCGGCTACTCCTCAGAAAGAAAATCGTCTGGCGACGGCACGATGGATGCCGGGATGTTCAACAGCCGCAGGATCGCTGCCTGCGCCTCCCACATCTCGGCCCGGTCGTTTGGCGCTGTGTGATCGAATCCCAGCAGGTGCAGCGTGCCATGTACTGCCAGCAGCATCAGGACGTGATCCAGCGCGTGCCCCGCTTGCGCAGCCTGAGCCGCTGTATAGGGGTGGGCGATCACCACATCGCCCAGGTAAGCCGCCAGTTCTTCTCCGCCGGGGATGGTTTCGCCGGATGGGAAGGAGAGCACGTCTGTCGGTGCATCGATGCCCAGGAAGCGCCGGTTGAGGTCACGCACGGCTTCATCGTCGGTGATGACCAGCGTCATTTCCGCACCGACCGGGATGTGCTGTTGTCGCAGAGTCTGGGTGACGGCCTCACGCAGCCGGTCGGCGGGTGTGGTCAGGGCGTAATCCGCTTCAATTTGGAGGGTAATGCGATAGTCGTCGCTCATATGGGTGTATTCCAGGATCGACCGGGGTTCTTGTTCCGGCTTAACCAGCGGGTCTGGCTTTTGGGTTTTCGGTGGAAGCACGACGATGGCTTTCAATCAGCGGGATGGCCTCCTCTGCCCGCGCATGAGGCTGGTTCGGTAGAGAAGGCGGGGCCGCCTCGTGTACATCAGGTTCGACAGGGGTAGGGTACGTGATGCGCGGATGGAAAACGCCTTGCAGGGTTTCCACAAAAACGGATTGAATCACTTGCAGGTCGTGCAGAGTCAGGCCGCTGTCGTCAAGCTGACCCTCTGCCAGGCGCAGTTCAAAAATGGACTTTACGGCTTCGGCAATTTCCTGCTTGTTGCGCGGGCGACAGGCCCGGACCGAACTTTCGCTGCCGTCCGCCAGCATCAGGATCGCCGACTCGCGCGACTGCGGGTGTGGGCCAGGATAGGTGAAATCCTCTGCGTTCACGAGCGCCTCATTGCCGCCCGCCTGCTCGACAGCTTTTCGATAAAAGTAGAGGGCGCGCGTCGTGCCGTGATGTTCGACGATGAAATCGCGGATGCGCGCGGGCAGGTGATATTTGCGCGCCAGCCGTTGCCCTTCCATCACATGATCGATGATGATCCGTGCGCTCGTGCGTGGATCGTTCAACGCATCATGTGGGTTAATGCCGTCAGCCTGGTTCTCGATGAAGAAATGCGGAGCGTGCATTTTGCCCACGTCGTGATACAGGGCACCGACGCGCGTCAGGGTGGCGTTGGCGCCGATGCGCTCTGCTGCCAGTTCGGCCAGGTTGGCGACCTGGAGGCAGTGTTGGTAGGTTCCTGGTGCTTCTCGCAGCAGCCGTTGCAGCAACGGCTGATTAGGCTGGTTCAGCTCGATCAGCTTGAGGCTGGTGGTGACGTTGAACAGATTACTGATCAGGTAAAGCCCGGCCAGGGTGACAGCGGCTGCCAGCAGGCCGTTGAGCAACCCCGCGCCGACCAGGGTGAGCGCTCCCAGCGGATCGGCAGGATAGCCTGTGAGAAAGAAGACTAGTACGACGGCGGCATTGGTCAGACCGATGAACGTTCCGGCAACAAAGTAATTGTTAAGCCGTTCTGTGCTGCGCAGGCTGAGCACGCCGGTCAATCCGCTCAGACCGGTCATCACGACCAGCGGCAGCGGATTGCTGACGATCAGGCCGACCAGGATAGCCAGAATGAACATTCCCAAGATGGCGATCTGCGGTCCGACTAGTGTGGCGAACAGCAAGCCCAACGCTGCCGCCGGGTACAGGTAAGGCTGAACGACCCGTTCCGGTCCGGCCAGACGCACACCGGCCAGGACCAGCAAAAAGATCGCCCCTAACAGGATCATCGTGGGCGTGTCACGGCTGACCTGGGGGTAAAAGCGCGTGAGGTACAGCCCAAAGACGATGGTCATGAGAGACGTGACCAGTAAGGCGCTGGCGAATTCCTGCCATGAATGCTCCTGCGGGTATAGCAGCCCGTAATGTGCCAGGGCTTCGAGGTCGGCCTCGGTGACGATGGCTCCCTCGCGGATGATCAACTGCCCCTGAGCGAATGTCCGAACCTCCGGTGGGACAGAGT
>Ga0209018_1003440_pt1 | contig 10054 bp, 7 predicted proteins | sample YNPBryBLVA2012_FD_185814 | JGI IMG/M metagenome (GOLD analysis project Ga0209018, IMG submission 185814) | Anoxygenic and chlorotrophic microbial mat microbial communities from Yellowstone National Park, USA - YNP Bryant BLVA 2012 (SPAdes)... ...
ATCGGCTCGGGCATGCAGTTCATCCGGCGTTGTCGGTTAACGCGAGCCGATCATATCGCCGCCGCCGCACTGCGACTACCGTCGACCAATCGCGCTCCGCGTGGTGCAAGCTGTTTGTCGGACCGGCGTGCTCAGCCGGTCGCGACGGGCTGAGCGTTGCCCGGGGCGGGCGCGGAATGGGCATGCTGCCCAGCCCGTAGTTCGGACAGCCGCGTGGCCGCCCGCTCGTAGCGTTGCTTGAAGTCCGCCGGCGACATGTGGGCTGCCGCCGCCAGTCTGGCAAGCATGATCGGGTTCTCCAGATCGCTGCGCTCCAGGCGGATCTGGTACGCGCGGCCGACCATGTACTCGTCGGAGTTGATGTCCACGTACCGGATCTTCGTGCGGTTGGTCGCCGGGTCGATGATGTCATCGAACCGGACGGTGGTCAGGTTGCCATTGACCAGCGCTACCATCACGCCCGAACTGGCTTCGGACTTCTCCATAAACAGCCGGATGCTGTGGTAGCCCAGGGCGCGACAATAGGCCATGTCATGGGGCGTGGGATCGGCCGAGCGTAGCTCATAGCCGATATTGTGCGTCACCAGCGGCAGGTTTTCCCCGCGGGCCTTGAAGCGGGCCCGCAGCTCGTTCTTCAGCAGCTCCAGCAGCGGGATTTCCGACAAGCGCAGGTGGCCGGCTGCATCAAGCGGAACCTCGTGTCCCAGCAGTCTCTCCAGTTCCTCCCGGTCCCCCAGCCGGTACGCCAGCCCCTCCGCGAGCACGGCGACGCCGTCGCAGCGCCCCATGACCTGGCGCTTGAGGATCGAGCCTTCCAGAACGTCCGCGATTTGCTGGACGGTGCTATGCTCTTCGAACTCCTCCGGGATCAAGGTGATGGTGGCGCCGGCCGCCTGACCGATGGACATCGCGAGCCAGCCGGCACTGCGCCCCATCGCGCTGACGAGGTACCAGCGGCCCGTCGTCTGCGAGTCGGTCATCAGGTTCTTCAGCAGCATGGAGCCGATCATCCGCGCCGTCGAGAAACCGAACGTCGGCTGGTTCTGGGGTAGCGGCAGATCATTGTCGATCGTCTTGGGCACGTGAACAACCCGAAGGCTCCCCGGGGCCGCTTCCGAGAGGAAACGGGCGCTGAGGGCCGTGTCGTCCCCGCCGATCGTCAGCAGGCAGTTGATGCCCAGCTCACGCAGACGGCCCAGCGCCGTCTGGACCTTACCCGGATGCGCCTGGGCGCGCTTGGTTTTCTTGAGCGCCTCTTCGTCGAGCAGGTTGTGACGTGACGTGCGCAGGATCGATCCGCCGTCGAAATGAATCCGGGCGACCCGCGCTATCTCCAGCCGCAACGTGTGCGTCGGCGGGTCAAACTCATCCGCGCACAGGTGCCGGAACCCGTCATAGAAGCCGATGACTTCAAACCCGCAGTTGATGGCCTGAATGGTCGCAGCGCCAATAACGGCATTGATTCCGGGCGCCGGTCCACCGCCTACAATAATCCCAAGTCGTTTTGCAGCCATGTGCTTACACCTGTCACCAGCAGTTCTGGAAGCCACCGCTTCAGGGTGGCACCATCCCAGCCACTTTATCGGCTGGTCAAGCTGGGGCGGGGAAGTACCCGCACCCGATTCTCGACCCTCGGCCGGAACCCCCGCTCGGCCGGACAATACGCTGCCTGCGAAGCCTGCCGAGGCGCCAATGGACCTGCGGCGGTACGCCCGCTGGGGAAACCATACAGCGCACAGGGTTCTAGATCAATTGTATGCGTGCCGGCACGGCGTCGGGGGTAGCCGGTCAAATGACCGACGAGTTATGGGACGTTTTTGCGTAACGGTGTCCTCGAGGGCTGTACTATGAAATGCGCTTGTGCGGGCAAAGCGAACATCCGGATCTCGCCCGTCAGACGGTCGGGACGAACGTCAGTGACGATTCGACGCCGGTCATTGTGGCCCCGCCCGGCAATGGGCCCCTGCGGATCGCGATGGCTGTGCGGGAGACCGATGCGTATGACCACGACCTGGGTTGTGCGGCGGACGGTACGGGATTCAATCCCAACCAGCCGTCCGTGATCGAATTCATCGGGGCCAGCGGATACGACGCGTTCGGGGTGCCGAACTGCCCGCGGTACGTGCCGCAGCTTGAGTGGTTCGAGTTGCGGTTCAATCCCTGCGACGCGGTGTATGGGGTGTACGCATTCAGCGGGAACGGCGTCTTGAACCTGAACCCGCCGCCGAACCACACGAATGGCGTCTGGGAGGGCTTGTACTTCCGGATCGACGCGTTCAGTCCGACCAAGGGGCCGTTCACCATTTATCTGTATGACATGGCGGTGAAGGACGCGGCCGGGGCTACGGCTTCGCGCTGGAGGAGTCCACGACTGGCTTTCTTCGCCGCGAAGGCAAAAGCAGCCCGACCTCGCGCGAGCCGAGCAGCGCCGCGACAATCAGAAACGTGAGCGTTCCGAGTCCGAGCAAACCCAGGGCGTGGACGGCGTGCGACACGGATTGCCCGGGCAGGGCGGCAGTGAGCCGCGACCAGTACGGGCTGCCCACCCACAGTACGAGGGCGCTGCTGGCGGCTGCCGCGGCCATCTGCCCCAGCGCCCGCCACGTGCGGGCGTCGAGGATGCGAAGTTGCACCCGGCGACGGAGGATCATCAGACCGAGAATGACGGAGGCGGTGGACGTAACGGCGGAACTGATGGCGAAGGCCGACTCGCGAATCCCGCTGAACCAGACGAGTGCCACGTTCAGGACGACGTTGACCGGCAACAATATGGCACTGATGGCCAGAGGCGTGCGGACGTCGCCGACGCTGTAAAACGCCCGCAGCACGATGTGCTGGGCGCAGAAAGCCCACAGGCCGAAGCCGTAGAAGACCAGCACCCGACTGGCCCGCAGCGTGTGCTCCGGCGTGAACCGGCCGCGTTCGAGGAGCAGACGTGTGATGGGCTCGGCGAGCAGGATCATCATCGTGCCCGCGAGCACGCCTTCGAAGACGGCCAATCGCAGCGTTTGCCGCACCTGCTGCATCCAGGCGGGCCAGTCGGCGCGGGCTGCCAGCCGACTGAAGGCCGGCAGCGCCGCCGTCCCCAGCGAAATCACCAGCACGCCGAGCGGGAACTGGTACAGGCGCTGGGCGTAGGTGACGGCGGAGAGGGCCCCTTCCTCGAGCGGGTAGCGCAGCGTCAGGCCGAGCACGTGGACGGTGTCCGGCGTGCCGTGCACGTGCGTGAGCAAGGTGCAGACCTGGGCGTCCAGAAACACGCCGAAGGCGAGGACGCCCTGCCCCAGCGCGACCGGTACGAGCAGGCGAAGCATATGCCGCATGGCCGGGTCGCGTGGTTCGAAGCGCCAGCCGAGTATTACTCCGTTCGCGCGCAAAGCGGGCCATAGCGCCGCGAGCTGGAGTCCACCCGCTGCCAGGACGGCCAGCGCCACGATGTACACTTGCGCCCGCGGCTGGCCGGGGTACAGGCGGGGGGCGATCCAACCGATGGCGGCGATCATCCCGACATTCAGCACGATGGGTGCCAGTGCCCCCGGAACGAAGCTGCCCACGCAGTTCAGGATGCTGGAGAGCAGCGCCAGCACGCAGATGCTGAGCATGAACGGCAGCATCAGGGCCGTCAGGGACAGCAGCAGTCCGCGCGGTTCGCGCTGTTCGGCCGCCGGCGGGAACACGAACCAGATGACCGCGATGATTCCGAGGATCAGCAGAATCACCGCGACGAGCGTGATCGTCAGCAGGCTCAGCGTTCGCGCCAACAATCGCCAGGCGGATGCGCGGCCTTCGTTTTCGAGCGTGCGGGTGAACGTGGGTACGAAGACCGGGGCGAGTGCACCTTCGCCAAACAGGCGGCGGAACAGGTTGGGGAACTGGAACGCGTAGGAGAAGGCGTCCTGAACCCACCCCAGACCGAACGCCTGCGCCAGCAGGATGTCGCGGACCAGACCGGTGATCCGCGACAGCAGCGTGCACACCGCGATGAGTTTGGCCGACGAAACGACACTGCGCGACGGCGGCATGTCGGGATGATAGCGAAGCGGGGCCGCCGCGCGCAAGGCCGCCGTCGTTCCGCGGCCGGCGAATACCCGGCGCGGAACGCGTGCGGCTGCTTTCTCGCCCTTTAGATGCCCGCGTCGCCCCCAACCGCCGAGGCAGCCGTGTTACCTGCTTTTTCGGGGGCCTGCTCGAACAGCGGCGTGGACAGGTATCGCTCCCCGGCGGAAGGCAGGATGACGATGATCATCTTGCCGGCGTTCTCGGGCCGGCTTGCGACCTGGTTCGCCGCGCACAGAGCTGCCCCGGAGCTGATCCCGCACAGAATGCCCTCTTCGCGGGCGGCCCGCCGGGCCCAGGCGAAGGCGTCGTCGTTGCTCACCTGCACAACCTCGTCGATGACGTCGAGGTTGAGAATATCCGGAATGAAGCCGGCCCCGATGCCCTGAATCTTGTGCGGCCCGGGCTGAAGCTCCTGCCCGGCCCGTTTCTGTGTGATCACCGGCGAATGCACCGGCTCCACGGCCACGCACCGGAATGACGGCTTGCGCTTCTTGATCACTTCGCCGACCCCCGTGATCGTTCCGCCCGTGCCGATGCCGGCGACGAGGATATCGGCCCGGCCGTCGGTGTCGTTCCAGATCTCCTCGGCGGTCGTTCGCCGATGGATCTCCGGGTTGGCGGGATTCTTGAATTGCTGCGGCATGAAGGAGTTCGGGGTCGCGGCGGCCAGCTCTTCCGCCTTCGCGACCGCCCCCTTCATCCCCTTGGCGGCCTCAGTCAGCACGACTTCGGCGCCCAACTGGCGCAGCACGGCGCGGCGCTCGAGGCTCATGCTCTCGGGCATCGTCAGGATGAGCCGGAGCCCCTTGGCCGCGCAGACCATCGCCAGCGCGATGCCGGTGTTGCCCGAAGTGGGTTCGATGATGGTTGTATCGGGGCGGATCCGGCCCGTCCTCAGCCCATCCTCGATCATCGCGACGCCGATGCGGTCTTTGACACTCTTGAGCGGATTGAAGTCCTCGAGCTTGGCGTAAACAGTGGCCGACGTGCGGATGATCCGATTGATGCGCACCAGCGGCGTGTTGCCGATGGTCTTCGTAATGTCGTCGAACAGGCGCGCCATAGAACTTCCTCACACGCACAAGTCACGAAGCGATGTTCCGGCCCGAAAAGCGAGCACACCTGTGAAGGAGTATAGTGCTGGCCCCCCCGCCGGTCTAAATCGGAATTCGCAAACTGGCGGCGCCCTCGGTCAGAACCCGCCACGCGAGTGGCGGGACGCCCCCGCACTGGCGTGCGAAGTTCGGATAGCGCGCCGTCCAATCGTGGATCAGCATACGGATGCGGGGCTTGGTGACGCTCGTCGTTTGTTGGGGACCGGCGTCTTCCGGCGGGGCGGCGATGGCGTCCAATAAAGCGGGGCTTCGGATCATTTGGTCCGAAGCCCCTGCGCGGACGTCTTACCGCGACCGCGGAGAACTAGCCTTTCTTGCCGCTGGCCTTCTCCGGGCCCTCACCCTTTTCCTTGGGCTTCTTTTCTTCTTTCTTAGCCGGCTCCGCCTTCTTCGGTTCGGCCTTCTTGGCCTCCTGCTTCTGGGCCTCCGGTTTGGCGGCTTCCTTTTCCTTCACGGCTTCCGGTTTCTTTTCGGCGTGCTCCGGACAGGGCTTCCCCGTTTCCGGGCAGTTGCACTCTCCCTTGCATTGGCACGCCTTCTTCATGATGGCGCACCACTCCTTGCCCTTCTGGCCGCCGGTGACTTTCAGCTCGTCGCCCATCCCGACGACCTCGGCGTGGTAGCTCCGCGTCTTGCCGTCGGTCTTGAAGGTCAGCACCTTCTCTTTGGCGTCGTACGTATAGGTCCCCGTCAGAATCTTGTGCTGGCCGCCTTCCATGCCACAGGCCTTGTACGTTCCGTCGTCGCTCAACGTCATCCAATGGATCTGAAAGTGCTGCTTGGCGGCTTCCGGCTCGATCGAATGAATTCTCCAGTGGCCGGTCACGCCGCAGCCTGTCAGAAGCGCCAGTAAACCTGTCCCCAGCAATGCTCGTGCGATGGACTTCATGCGTCTCTCCTTGTGACAAGTAAATGCCAGAGCGGGATCGTGGGTTTCGAAACTCTGACCGCGAGGCATCATTTTTCACGGGTCGCCCGGGCTTTGCAAGGGAGCGCCGCGGCCGGCGGCCCGTCTTTCCCGGCGGCCGGCGGCCTGACGCGCCGGCAGCAGCCCGGGCCGTCAGCCCATGTTCCGGACCACGGCCTGGCCGAACTCGGAGCATTTCAGCAGTATCGCGCCGTCCATCAGCCGGGCGAAGTCATAGGTGACTGTCCGCGCGGCGATCGTGCGCTCCATGCCCGCGATGATGAGGTCTGCCACCTCGTTCCACCCGAGATAGCGGAACATCATTTCGCCGCTGAGGATCAGCGAGCCGGGGTTGACTTTGTCCTGACCCGCGTACTTGGGCGCGGTGCCGTGCGTCGCTTCGAACACCGCGTGACCGGTTTCGTAGTTGATGTTCCCGCCCGGTGCGATGCCGATGCCTCCCACGCAGGCCGCCAGCGCGTCGGAGATGTAGTCCCCGTTCAGATTCAACGTGGCGATGACATCGTATTCCTCCGGCCGCGTCAGAATCTGCTGTAGGAACGCGTCCGCGATCACGTCCTTGATGACGAGCGGCTGTCGCGGCCGGAGGTTTTCCGGCGCGGCCGCATCCGGTTGGATGACCAGCCAGGGTCCGCCGTCCAAGGGCACGGCGCCGAACTCCGCCCGCGCGATCTCATAACCCCAGTCGCGGAAGGCGCCCTCGGTGAATTTCATGATGTTGCCCTTGTGCACGAGCGTCACGTTGCGGCGCCCATGGCGGATCGCATACCGCAGCGCGGCGCGCACCAGACGCTGCGTCCCATCTCGACTGACCGGCTTGATCCCGATGCCGCTCGTCTCCGGGAAGCGAATCTTCTGGAACAACGCCGGAAACGCCTCCGCGAACAGTTTCTTGAAGCGGTCGCAGTCCGGCGTGCCGTGCTGAAACTCGATCCCGGCGTAGATGTCCTCCGAGTTTTCCCGGAAGATGACCATGTCGGTCAGCTCCGGCCGCCGCACGGGGCTCGGCACGCCGGGGAAGTAACGTACGGGCCGCAAGCAGACGTACAGGTCGAGTATCTGCCGCAGGGCCACATTCAGCGAGCGGATGCCGCCGCCGACCGGCGTGGTCAGCGGACCTTTGATTCCCACGAGAAACTCGTGAAACGCTTCGACCGTGTCGTCCGGCAGCCAAGTGCCGAACCGCTGATGTGCCACTTCGCCGGCGAAGACCTCCATCCACGCGACCCGACGGTGTGCGCCATACGCGCGCTGAACGGCGGCATCGAAGACGATTTGGGCAGCGTGCCAGATGTCCGGTCCGGTGCCGTCGCCGCGGATGAACGGGATGATGGGCCGGTCCGGCACGCGCAACCCTTGGGGGTGGAACTGGATTCTCTCGCCGTCGGGGACGACACAGGTCTTATAGGACATGTTTCGGGCTCCACGAAGCTGCCGGCCTTGGGGCCGCGCTAAACACCTAGCTGCTGTCCGCGTGGTGCGGCCGATCGTTTGCCGATGCCAGAATGATAGAGACCGTACCGGGGGACGTCCGGCGCGGCTCGACGCCTGGATGGCCCGCGGCGGGCGTCGATTCCTTTGACGGGCATCGGTGCACCCCGTATCCTTACGTGTTGAACACGCGTTGTGCAAGGTGCGGCGACGATCGTCGGCCGCCTTCCTTCCTGTTGGCCGCAGCGGCCGGGCCGCCGCCGATTGCCCCGCACGTGGAGCCGGACGGGCCCGAGGGCCGATGTCACAGATTCTGTCGCAAGTTCCGCGGACACTTCTCCAGCAGCAACTGCGCCTGACGCCGCAGTTGATCCAGGCGATGGATATTCTGCAACTCAACGCGCTGGCGCTGGAGTCGCGGATTGCGCAGGAGCTGGACGGGAACCCGGCACTGGAACAGGTGATTCCGGAGGAGGAGGTCCCGCTCGCCGAGCCGCCGGCTGCCGAGGACGAACGTGGGGAAGACGAGCAGGCGCTGATCGTCGAGGACGGTGGCGCAAGCGACTTCGCGCGGCTCGACAATCTGGTGCGGGAGTACGACTGGATCGAGGACGACCCGGAATATCGGGGGACGAAGTCCCGCGCCCGGGAGCTGGAGGAGGCCGAAGGCAAGCTGGACGCGATGGCCAACACGGCTGCCCGGCCTATCAGCCTCCAGGAATACCTGATCCAACAATGGAATCTGGCGGACGTGGACGACCGCACGCGGGCGATCGGGCTGCGCATCATCGACCAGCTCGAAGAGACCGGGCGATTGGAGACGCCGCTGGAGAGCATTGCGCAGGATCTTGATCCGCCGGCCACGAAAGAGGAGCTGGAGGCCACCTTGGCCGCGGTGCAGCGGCTCGATCCGCCGGGGATCGCCGCGCGCTCGCTTCAGGAATGCCTCCTCTTGCAGCTCGCCGCGCTACCGGGGGACAACACGCTGGAACGGCGGATCCTCAGCGAGCATTTCGACGACTTGCAGAAAAACCGCTTGCCGGCGATTGCCAAGGCGCTCGATGCGGATCTGGAAGACGTGAAGGCGGCCATCGGCGTCATTGGCCGGCTGTCGCTGCATCCGGGCCTCGATGTCGTTCAGCGCGAGGCGCCGCCGGTCGTGCCCGACCTGCTCGTTGAGTACAACGCCCAGGAGGATCGATACGAGGTACGGCTGGCACGCGCGAACCGGCGTGAGCTGCGGATCTCGGAAGAGTTCCGGACTCTGCTGGAGCGAGCCCGCGATGACCCACAGACGCGCGAATTCGTGCGGCAAAAGATCGAAGCCGCCAATGCACTGATCGAGGCGATCCACTATCGCCGCGAGCGGCTTTTGGAAGTCGGCCAGGCCGTGGTGGAGGCGCAGCGCGAGTTTCTGGATCACGGCGAGGAGCACCTTAAGGTGCTGCGGATGAGTGATTTGGCAGCGCGCTTTGGCTGCGACCCGTCGACGATCAGTCGCACAGTCGACGGAAAGTACGTGCAGACCCCGCGCGGCATTTACCCGTTGCGGATGTTCTTTACGGGGGGGGCCGAAACGGACGCTGGTGAGGCGATCGGCTGGGCCGGCATTCGCGCGAAGGTACAGCAGATCGTTGCGGCGGAGGACAAGTCCCGCCCGCTCAGCGACGACGAGATCGTTGAGAAGTTGAAGGCCGAAGGGATCGACATCAAGCGCCGGACGGTGGCCAAGTACCGCGCGCAGCTTGGGATACCGCCGGCCCGCGCCCGCCGACAGTACTGAGCTTCATGCTACCAAGACCAGATTGCCGGCCACATTTGGCGAATGGGGCCCGGGCTGCTGGCTTCGAGCGCGCATCCGAACCACCGACGCAAGTCGCGGCAACGGGGCCGCTTGCCGCAGGCGAGTGGAATATACGCATTCGGAGATGCCTCGCAGAAACATGACTTCCCTGCTGCCTTACGGACGGCGGACGTGGCCCCGCATTGACGTGCGGAATTCGGTTGCGCGCCGCACTGGCGTGCGGGGTTCAGGCGGGGCGGCCCGACCAGCGCGGTGGTAAACCCCGAACGTGAGTGCGGGGTTTTGAGAGCGATGACCGACAGCCCAGCTGCCCGTTCGGATGCTCGTCGGCGCCGCAGCTTTCTTGTTGACTTTCCATTCTCAGTTGCGTACGATGTGTTTCAAAGGAGCAACACGGGCCGAGCGTACCGTAGCAACTAGAACCCGAAGGAGGAAAGGAGAATCTGGATGAAGTTGCGTTATGTTCCTTGTTTTTTAGTGGTTAGTGCATTGTTGAACTTCACGTCGGCGGTCCGGGCGGACACGATCGCTTATGGGCCGTTCAGTGTCCCTCTTCAGACAACGAACTGGTCGCAGACTATCAGCGTGCCGAAGTTCGATCCCTCGTTGGGAACACTGGATGCCATCGACTTTACGCTTATCGGTCACGTGGAAGGAACAGCAGCGTTTGAGAGTCTGGATGCAGCGCCTGCGACAGTCACCGTAAACCTCGCTGCT
>Ga0209018_1003441_pt1 | contig 10053 bp, 3 predicted proteins | sample YNPBryBLVA2012_FD_185814 | JGI IMG/M metagenome (GOLD analysis project Ga0209018, IMG submission 185814) | Anoxygenic and chlorotrophic microbial mat microbial communities from Yellowstone National Park, USA - YNP Bryant BLVA 2012 (SPAdes)... ...
GGCGAGTTGGCAGTTATCAGTGAGCAGTTATCAGTAGACAGTGAGCAGTGGTTGCAGATCACTGTAAAAGACACCGGCCCCGGCATCCCGCCCGAAAACATGCCCAAACTCTTCGAGCCGCTCTTCACCACCAAGCCACACGGCCTCGGGCTGGGACTGCCCGTCAGCAAGAAACTGGCCGAGGTCAACGGCGGCCGGCTCGAGGTCCACAGCGCGCCGGGACAGGGTGCGGCGTTCAGCCTGGTGCTTCCGGCGTATGTTGAAGATGCCACCGTGTCGGCTGCGCCCTCGCCGTGAGACTGGAAGGAAAACGATGACCGACACACCCCACATCCTCCTTGTAGACGACGACCCGCGCATGACGCGCACCCTGGCCGACATCCTGGCGCTGCACGGCTATCAGGTTAGCCAGGCAACCTCGGGGCCTGAGGCGCTGCGCCTGGCGCAGGAGACCGCCTTCGACTGCGTCCTGAGTGACATTGCCATGCCCGGCATGAACGGCAGCGAACTGGCGCGCCAATTGTACGAAATTCAGCCCGGCCTGCCGGTCTTCCTCATGACTGCCTACGCTTCCGAGGCCGTCCTGCAACAGGGTTGGGCCGCTGGCGCGGTGGGCGTCCTGGAGAAGCCGCTCCACATCCAGCATCTGCTGGACTTTCTGGCTGGACTGTGCGAGGCCAAGGTCGTGACCATCGTGGACAACGACCCCGATTTCTGCTGCACGTTGGGCGAGATTCTGGAGCGGCGCGGCTTCCGCGTCGCCTGCGTCAGCGACCTGCACACCAACATCGGAGCCATGCTCGCCGGCTGCCAGATTCTCCTGCTGGACATGAAACTGAATTCCCTCAGCGGCCGCGACCTGCTCGAAACCATCCGCCGCAGCCACCCCGATTTGCCCGTCGTGCTGATCACCGGCTACCGTCAGGAGATGGCTGCCGCCGTCGAGGGCGCCCTGGCCCTGCACGCCGCCATCTGCTTCTACAAGCCGCTGGCAATCCCTGACCTGCTGGCGAAATTGAGCGAAATCCAGCGCGGCAACTTGAAGAAACTGTGGAAAGCCACGCAAATGTGATATGATGGTGAGAGAAGTTCTGATATGAGCCAGGGATAGCAGGGGAACAAGCAAGCCCATTCTCTTCGAAAGGCCCCGTCATGAAAGAGCGTCCGAAAATTTTATTGATAGATGACGATCCTCACTCGAGGAAGACCTTGCAGGACATTTTAGAGTATAGCGGCTTTGCCTGCAAGTCCTTTGGCCATGGGCGGGAAGCGTTGGCGTGGTCTGAGAGCGAAGAGGCCGAGGTGGCGTTGGTGGACTTGCGGCTCAGTGACATCTCTGGTCTCGATGTGATCAGCGAATTAAAAAAACGCTTGCCCGACATCGAATGTCTGCTGGTAACCGGCTATGCCTCACAGACTTCGGCCATTGCTGCCATAAACGCCGGCGTTTACGCCTATATTCAAAAGCCCTACGATATCCCCCAACTGCTGATCACGCTGCAACGCGCCCTGGAAAAGCGCGCCGCCGCCCGCAGCCTGCGCGAGAGCGAGGCGCGCTTCCGCTCGCTGGCAGAAAGCACTGCTACCGCCATTTTCGTTTATTCTGGTGAGAAGTTCATCTACGTCAACCGCGCCACAGAAGAATTGAGTGGTTATTCCGCCCAAGAACTGCTTGCCATGAACTTCTGGGATGTGGTGCATCCCGATTTTCGTGAGGTGGTCCGCCAGCGCGGCCTGGCGCGTCAGAGCGGTGAACAAGTCCCCCCGCGTTACGAGTTCAAGATCGTGCGCAAGGACGGCGAAGAACGCTGGGTGGACTTTACGGCCGGCAGAATTGAATGGCAGAGTCAGCCTGCCACCATCGGCACCGCCTTCGACATCACCGAGCGCAAACAGGCGGAGGAGTCCCTGCGCCGGCAGGAAGAAGACTACCGCAAACTGTTCGAAGATCACGCCGCCGTCAAACTCATCATTGACGCCGATACCGGCGACATCGTGGATGCCAATCACGCTGCCGCCGCCTACTACGGCTGGTCGCGTGAAGAACTGCGGCGCATGCGCATCCAGCAAATCAACACGCTGCCTCCCGAACAGGTCAAACAGGAGATGGAGCGCGCCCGCCGCTTACAGCGCATCCATTTCGAATTCCGCCACCGCCGCGCTGATGGCTCGATCCGCGATGTGAGCGTCTTCAGCAGCAGAGTTTCCTGGAAGGGCAAGGACTGCCTCTACTCCATCATCCACGACATCAGCGCCCAAAAGCAGGCCGAATCGCAATTGATTCTTCAAAACACCGCCCTGGAGGCCTCGGCCAACGCCATCGTCATCGCCAACCGCGAGGGGTTCATCAAGTGGGCCAACCCGGCCTTCACCGCCCTGACCGGCTACAAGGTCCCCCAGGAGGTCTTTGGGCGCAACCCGCGCGACCTGGTCAAATCGGGCAAACAGGACCAGCGCTTCTACAAAGACCTGTGGGATACCATCCTCTCCGGCCGCGTCTGGCGTGGCACGCTCATCAACCGCCGCAAGGACGGCTCGCTCTACGACGAGGAGATGACCATCACGCCGGTCAAGAACGAGAGCGGCGAGATCACCCATTTCATCGCCGTCAAGCAGGACATCAGCCCACGCAAACGCTGGGAGCGTGAACTGCTCGAAAGCGAAGCCCGCTACGCTGCCCTGGTGGAGACTTCGCCCGCGGGGATCTTTCGCACCGACGCGGAAGGCAAGACCACCTACGTCAGCCGGCGCTGGTGCGAAATCTCCGGCCTGGATGGCAAAACCGCCCTGGGCGATGGCTGGCTGGCCGCCGTCCACCCCGAGGACCGCCAAGCACTGGCGGATGGCTGGCAGCAGGCCAGCCTGCACGGACAGCCTTCCGCCGCTGAATACCGCTTTATCCGTCCAGATGGCTCGGTGCGCTGGGTGCGCGGCCAGGCCGTTCCCGAAACAGATAACCAAGGCATTGTCATCGGTTACGTGGGTGCTATCACCGATGTGACCGAGGAAAGATTGGCTGCCCAAGCCATCCAGGTCAGCGAAGCCCGCTACCGCGGCCTGTTCGAGGATTCACCCGTCTCGCTTTGGGAGGAGGACTTCTCGCAGGTTAAAAAGCGCCTGGAGGCCCTGCGCGCCGCTGGGGTACAGGATTTCCGCGCCTACTTCGCCGAACACCCCGAATTTGTGCGTCAATGCGCTCAGGAGGTGCGCATCCTGGACGTGAACCGCACCACCTTGCACCTGTACCGGGCGAGCAACAAAGAGGCCCTGCTCGAGCAACTGAACAGGGTCTTTGGCAAGGAAAGTTACCTCGCCTTTGCCGAAGAACTGGCGCACATCGCCCAGGGCGAGACTGCCTTCCAGTGGGAAGGCGTCAACTACACGCTAGACGGCCAGCGGCTGGAGATCAGCCTCCACTGGCTGGCGATGCCTGGCCACGAAGGCGACCTGTCCCACGTCCTGATCTCTATCGTGGACATCACTGAGCGCAAGCGCTCTGAGGCCGAACTCCGCCGCCGGGCCGAGGAATTTGCCGCTTTGTACGAAACGGCGCGCGACCTGGCCGCCCAATCTGAGTTGTTGCCCATCCTGCACAGCATTACGCAACATGCCTGCTCGCTGCTCCACGCCGCCAGCGGGAATGTGTACCTGTACGATCCCCAGCGCGGCGACCTGGAATTAACCATTTCTACGACCCCCCTGCTCCCCACCGGCAGCCGCCTGCTCTTGGGACAAGGCATGGCCGGGCGTGTCGCCCAAAGCGGCCAGCCGCTCATCGTGGACGATTACCGCACCTGGGAGAGCCGCGCTCCCCAGTACAAGGACATCCCCTTCCGCGCCGTCATCCAGGCGCCCATGCTGGATCAACAGACATTGATCGGCGTTTTGTCTGTGGCCGAACTCGGCGACTCAGAGCGAAAATTTAGCCAAGAGGATCTCCACCTGCTGACGCTCTTCGCTCACCAGGCCGCCCTCGCTGTAAGCAAGGCGCGCCTGTACGAGGAGACACGCCAGCAGCTCGCCGAACTGGAGATGCTTTACGAGAACAGCCTGCATCTCAATCGCTTGCTGAGGCCTGAGGAAATAGCCCGCAAAATGATCGAAATCATGGGTAAGAAGATGGCCTGGCATCACGCTACCATCCGTATGCTCGATGAGACCCATAGCACCCTGCGGGTGCTGGCGCTGGCCCGAGGCGGCCAGTTGGCCGGGCCGGAAGAGATAGCCCGCCTCGAGCAGGCGGCCACCCGCCCCGGTGAGGGCCTCAGCGGTTGGGTCGTCGCTCACGGCGAGGTAATCCGCAGCGGGGATGTCCGCGCCGACCCTCGCTACCGCCAGACATTTGCCGAAATCTGCTCCGGCCTCTATGTCCCCATTCGAGCTGGCGATCGCATCATCGGCTCGATCGCTGTAGAGAGCGAACAGGAAAACGCCTTCAGCGAAGCGGACGAACGCCTGCTAATCACGCTAGCCTTGCAAGCTGGCATTGCCTTCGAGAATGCCCGCCTGTTCGAGCGCACCCGCCAACATGCTGAGAATCTCAAAGCCATCCAGGCCATGGGGCGCGGCCTGGCCGAGACCTTCGACCTGGCAGCCATCTACGAACAAGTGCGCCAGTCCATCTTTGCCTTGCTGCCCGAAATCTCCGGCGTGATGATCAATCTGTTCGATAGCGAGAAACAACTCATCACCCCAGCCTACTGTTACACCGACGATGCTGTTCAGGATGTCTCTGCTTTGCCGCCCATCCCTCTTGCTCCGCCTGGCGAGGGGACGCAGAGCCGCGCCATCCACAGCCGCCAGCCGGTGGTGATCAATCACTTCCAGGAACAACTCAAGAAAGCACGCCTCCATCTGACCGTAGGCCAGGCGGAGCCGCCGCGCCGCTCGTCCATGTATGTCCCCATGCTCACCCAAGGCAAGGTTGTTGGTCTGATCATCGTCCAAAGCCCAGTGGAAGAGCGTTTCAGTGACGCGGATGTAGAACTGACCAGCCTGATTGCCAATACCGCCGCGGTCGCCATCGAGAACGCCCGCCTGTTCGAAGAAATTCGCCACCGCATTGACGAAATGGCTGTGGTCAATGCGCTTGGCCGCGCCCTGGCCGAGACGCTGGACATCCGCACGATTTTCCTGGCTGCTTATGAGCACATTCGCCATCTGTTCGACTGCCCCAATTTTGCCATTTCTCTGTTTGATTCACATCGGCAGGAAATCCGCCTGGGATTTCTCATCTCGGACGGCGAGGAAATGGATGTGTCTGCCGTGCCGCCCCTGCCTTTCGACCCCCAAGATGCCAGCAGCGGGCGCGCCAGAGCCATCGCCGCCGCCACCGTTGAGATTGTCAACAACTTGGGAGACAAGGCGCGGCAAGGGAAGACCCTCACCGTCGGCAGCCAACTCCAGCCCGAATCGGCCATCTATGTCCCCATGGTGGTCGAAGGTGCGGTTCTAGGATTGGTCGAATTGCAGAGTTACCGCGCGGAGGCCTACACCGCCGCCGACAGCCAGGTTCTGAGCATGCTCGCCAACCAGATTGGCCTGACGATAGCCAATGCCCGCTTGTTTGCAGAGGCCCGTCGGCACGCCGCGCAAATGGCCACAGTGAACGAGATTGGCAGAACCCTGGCCGAGACGCTGGATTTGCAGCAAATCTACCAACAGTTGGGCAAGGCACTTTGGGCGTTGTTGCCCGACATCTGCTGTGTGCTCATTTCGCGCTACAACGCCCAAACGCAAACCTTTGGCTATGTTTACGGCCAGGTGAACGAGCAAGCGCTCCCCGCCGAGGATTTGCCGCTCTTGCCGCTGGACAGCGCCGCGCAGAGCCAGGCCGTGCGCCAGGCTCTGCCGCACATCGTCAACAAGCCGCCCGCCCAGGCCGCAGCCGACAGCGTGTCCGCGCGCCTTTGCCAAGAAAACTCGGCAAAATCAGCCCTCTATGCGCCAATGCTGGCGCGCGGCGAAGCCATTGGCGTCTTGCAAGTGCAAAGCGATACGCCCAACCGTTTCACGCCCGCTGACGGCGACCTGCTGGCGCTGGTAGCCAACACGGCCGCCATCTCGATGGAAAACAGCCGCCTGCTGGTGGCTGTACAGCAAGAATTGGCCGAGCGCAAACGCGCCGAACAGACCCTGGAACAGCGCTTGAAGGAATTGTTAGCCGTCAACCGCGTGTCCACGGCGCTGCGTTCGGCGCGCAATCTGAGCGAAATGCTGCCCATTCTGTTGGACGAAACCCTGGCAGCTGTCGGTGCAGAGGCTGGCATCATCTGGCTCTACAACCCCGCTAGCGGCCTGCTGGAGGAGGCCATATCCAAGGGCTGGTTCACGCAACTCAAAGAATTGCGTATCCGCCCGGGTGAAGGTATATCGGGATCAGTGTACACCAGCGGGCAGGTCTATATCTCGCCGCTCCTCGACCAGGATGCGGCCCTCCTGCCAGAAGCCCGTCCGCTCGTCCCGCCTGGCTGGAGCGGGGCCTGTGCGCCAATCCGCACAACGCAGGAGACGGTGGGCGTTCTGTTTGCTTCCACGAAGCTGCCCCGTCAGCTAACGCCAGCCGACGTCGAGGTGCTGATCACCCTGTGCGAAATTGCCGGCAACGCCATCCACCGCACGCGTTTGCACGAACAGACCGAGCGCCAGGTACAGCGCCTGGCCGCTTTGCACGCCATTGACACGACCATCTCGGCCAGCACCGACCTGCGTCTCACCCTGAACATTCTGCTCGATCAAGTGCTCACCCATCTGCACGCCGACGCGGCGGCGATCTTGATGACTCAACCGAACAGCACGACGCTGACTTACTGCGCTGGGCGCGGCTTCCGCAGTCACGGCATCGTCAACAGCTATTTGCGCCTGGGCAAGGGCATTGCCGGGCGCGCCGCTCTCGAGCGCCGCATCATCAGCGTGCCAGAGCTGCAAACCGTCAGGCCGGCCCAGCCTGAGCGTCTGGCGGGCGAGGGGTTCGTCTCCATGTTCGTCGCCCCGCTCGTCGCCAAAGGCCAGGTCAAGGGCGTGTTGGAAATCTTCACCCGCTCGCCGCTCGTCCCCGACCAGGAATGGCTCGAATTCCTCGAGACGCTGGCCGGCCAGGCTGCCATTGCCATAGACAACAGCTTGTTGTTTAACGATCTGCAAAACGCCAACGTGAAGCTCTCTCTGGCCTACGACGCCACCATCGAAGGCTGGTCGCGGGCCATGGATTTGCGCGACCATGAGACCGAGGGCCACAGCCAGCGCGTCACCCAGTTGACGTTAGACATCGCCCGGCAGATGGGCATCAGCGAAGCCAAACTGGTGCATATCCGCCGCGGCGCCTTACTGCACGACCTGGGCAAGCTGGGCGTGCCGGACCACATCCTGTTCAAAGCCGGCAAACTGAGCGACGAGGAATGGGAAATCATGCGCAAACACCCCGTCTATGCCTATGAGATGCTCCTGCCCATCGAATACCTGCATCCCGCCCTGGATATCCCCTACTGCCATCACGAGAAATGGGATGGCAGCGGCTACCCCCGCGGCCTCAAGGGTGAACAAATCCCGCTGGCGGCACGCATCTTTGCCGTGGCCGACGTCTGGGACGCGCTGATCTCCGACCGCCCCTATCGCAAAGCCTGGCAGCCGCGAGACGCCTTGGCCTACATTCAATCTCAGGCCGGGCGACACTTCGACCCCCGCGTGGTGCAGGTCTTCGTCGAGTGGATGAGCGACCGACTGGAGAAGTGACATGACGCGCCCGAACTATAAGAGCATCTTCGAGAATTTGCCTGTGGGGGTGATTGCCCTGGATGCGCGTAAGCGGGTGACGCTGTGTAACCCCGCTGCTGAGCGCTTGCTCAGTTTGACCTCCGCCCAAGCGCTCGGCCGGGCGGGGGAGGCCATCCTGTCGGGTTTTACCCTCCCCCAGACGGCCCAGGCTTCCACGCAGCGTCTCAACCTCGACCGCGGCGCTTCGGCCCTCCCCATAATCGTCACCAGCATCCGCCTTCCCCAGCCGTCCCCCGCTGCGCCGCACTATCTGCTTTGCCTGTACGAAGCGCCCGCCGCCCTGCTCGACCGTATCAACCAGCTCGAAACCATCATCGCCGTCCTGCAAAGCGAATACAACCTCTTCACCACTTTCATGGATACCGTTGACGCCTTGGTCATCATGCTCGATGAGCAGGGGCGCATCAACCGCTTCAACCACACTTTTGAGGTAGATTACTGCCCGCCGGGGGTCAACCTGGTCGGCGAGTATATCTGGAATCTGCCCCACAGCGACGCACAAGGCCGCTTGTTGCGCCAAGTGGTGCACAACCTGCAAGATTACCTGGCCGTGAGCCAGCAGGAAACCCGTTTGTTGACTTATCGCGGCGCAGAGCGCATCATCTCATGGACCAACCAGGTCTTTACCGACGAAGACGGCAACGTCGAGTATGTCATCGCGACTGGCGTGGATGTGACCGAACGCAAACAATTCGAGAAATTGCTCGAACGCGAGCGCAACCTCTTGCGCAGTCTGATCGACTCGATTCCCGATCTCATCTTCTTCAAAGACACCCGCGGGGTTTATCTGGGTTGCAATCTGGCTTTCGAGCAATTCAGCGGGCATTGTCTGCACAACGGCAAGGATCAATATACCGACGCCGATTTCTACCCTGCCGAGGTCAGCGCAGAGTTTGCCGCCAGCGACCAGCGCGTGCTGAGCGACAGGCAAATGGTGCGTTACGAGAATCGCATCCGCCGCGCCGACGGCTCGCTGGTGATTCTCGAAACCCGCAAAAGCCCCTACTATGGCCCGGATGGCGAGCTGCTGGGCGTCATCGGCATTGGCCGCGACATCACCCGCCAGAAATTGGATGAGGAAGCGGTGCGCAAAGCCAATGCCGAGATCAGTCAGTTGATCGCTTCTTTCTCCTCGATCCTGATTGTCCTGTCGCCGGACGGGCATGTCACCCGTTGGAATCCGCCGGCGCAGCGCATCCTGGGTTTGTCGGCCAGCGAGGCGGTTGGTCAACCCCTCGGCGAGTTGAAAATCCCCTGGCAATGGGCGGTGATTGCCCGCAATATCGCCCAATGTCAACAGGAAAGGCGTCCCAAATACCTCGACCCGCTGCCCTTCAAGCGCAGCGATGGCAGTGACGGCTATCTGGGCATCAATATCAGCCCCATGTTCGAAAGCGACGGCTCCATTTCAGGTTTCATCCTGCTGGGCAACGACATTACCGAGCGCAAAAATCTCGAAGCGCAACTGTCGCAAGCGCAGAAGCTGAAATCCATCGGCCAACTGGCCGCCGGCATTGCCCATGAGATCAACACACCCATCCAGTACATCGGAGATAACGCCCGTTTCCTGCAAAGCGTGATTGCCGATCTATTCGAAGTGTTGCAGAAATTTCAGCGATTGCTGCAATCTGTCCGCCAGGGACAGACAACCCCCGAGCAGATTGCCGAGCTGGAGGCAGCCATTTGCGCCGCCGATCTCGATTACCTCGCTACCGAGATTCCGTCGGCAATCGAGCAATCGCTGGAGGGGATCAAGCGGGTCAGCGAAATCGTGCGCGCCATGAAGGAATTTTCGCATCCCGGCGTGACGCAAAAAGTGGCCCTCGACATCAACCGCGCCCTCGAGAGCACACTCACGGTGGCCCGTAATGAGTGGAAGTATGTAGCTGATGTGCATACCGATTTGGCTGCTGATCTGCCCATGGTGACTTGCTTGCCGGGAGAGATCAACCAGGTTTTCCTGAATATCATCGTGAACGCCGCCCAGGCGATTGGCGAGGTGGTCGCCGCTCAGCCGGGCAGCAAAGGGCTGATCACTATCCAGACCCGCCAGATTGAGAATTGGGCCGAAATCCGCATCAGCGACACCGGCCCGGGCATTCCCGAAGCGGTCAGAGCGCACATTTTCGAGCCGTTCTTCACCACCAAAGAGGTGGGCAAAGGCACCGGCCAGGGCCTGGCCTTAGCACATCAGTCACAAGTTAAGCATTTCTGACTGATGTCAAGGAGCAATTTTGATGCAATGAATCCTGCAGATTGTAGTTTATCGGCAATTTCGTG